>CXWJ01014353.1_pt1 | contig 30150 bp, 32 predicted proteins | sample 590841 | NCBI WGS metagenome assembly CXWJ01 (sample SAMEA3498367, study PRJEB10139) | wastewater metagenome | biome: wastewater treatment plant; material: activated sludge | place: Austria | collected 2015-01-21 | reverse complement strand
TTCAAGCAAATGGTGGATCCGTCCACCGGACGGACCAGAGTCAGGATGGTCGAGGTTGAGTCCCAGTCCTACCACATCGCCAGACAATATATGATCCGACTCAATGAAGATGACCTGAGGAGCCAGGATACTGTGGGTCGGTACGCCGCACTGGCGAACCTGCCGATCGATGTATTTCGAGATCGGTTCAAAGCCGTCCTCTAGACAACAGGCTTCAGTTTGATTCAACAAAAAGGATATCTACCATGAAGATTCTTGCGGCGACTGACGGGTCGAAGTATGGCCGATGGGCGATGGAATGGTTGGCGGAAATCCCGTTCGCGGTGCAACCGGTCGTTCGAGTCCTGCATATCGTCGATGCGGCGAGTCTTCGGGCTCCCTTCATGATCCAACCGGNNGTCGGGACGGAGCGGTATATTCAGTCTGAAGTCAAGAGGATGGAGACAGCGGCCAAGGCGACGAAAAAGGAGTCGGAGAGCTTGTTGTCGACGCTGGGCCTGAGCGGGACGGTGACGACCGACCACGGCGCAGTGGCAGCCACGATCATGAAGCACGCGCAGCGTGGGGTTGGGCTTTTGTCGATCGGGTCCCGAGGGTTAGATGCTTTGGATCGATTCATGTTGGGTAGCATCTCGAATCATGCCATCCACCATGCGCCTTGTTCTGTCCTGGTGGTGAAAGAGCCTCCGAGGCCTGTCCGGCATCTCGTCCTGGCGATCGATGGATCGGCTGCGTCAGATAAGGCGGTCAAGTTTGTGATGCGTACGATGAATCCGACACCCGATGGTCCTGACCGTGAGCCGGTCCTCGTCACTCTCGTGCACGCCATGCCCTTTTTAAAGTACCCGGAGATCAAAGAGGTTGGGAAGGGGTTGGTGCAGCGCTCCGGTGATAAGCTCGCGAAATCAGGCTTCCAGATACGTGAAGCGGTGAGGCTGGGGAAGCCGGCTGATGAGATTCTGACGGTGGCCAAGAAAAACAAGGCAGACCTGATCGTGACCGGCGCGAAAGGACTGGGCGCTATCGGCCGTGTCCTGCTCGGCAGCGTGTCCACTCGCGTGGTGCAACATGCTCACTGTGGCGTGCTCGTCGTCCGCTAAAAACAAAAGTAGGGGATGGCCTCTGGTGCGTGAAACATGCTTGACGGGGAGGAAGAGAGGACAATAGACTACCCTCCGGCCAATTGCTGAACAAGTAGTGCCGATTGCCGAACTAATAGGGATGGGAGGGGTAGTTATGACAGCGATAACAACGATCGACCAGGACTCGCTCCCTGATCGTTTGGTGACGGGACTTTCAAAAATTGGTCTGGCGATGAAGAGCCGAACCTGGAGACGGAAGGGGCGACAGGGGATTGGTCCCTTGCAAATTCAGGTGCTGACGTTCCTGCGATCTCGACCGAACCATTCGGCTACTGTCTCAACCATCGCTCGGGAGCTCTCGGTCAAGTTACCCACCGCGTCCGAGGTGATCAGAACACTGGAACAGAAACGGTTCGTTCGGCGGCGCCGTCGCGAGGTCGACAATCGCGTTGTGACGGTACACTTAACGGCCCTTGGAGCCAAAGCGGGCCATGTGGAAAACCGATGGCCGGAAATTCTGGCCTCGGCTACCGAGAATCTCTCGGTCCAGGAGCAGGTGGCACTTCTTGGGACGCTCGTGAAACTGATTCGCGCCCTTCAATTGCAAGGCGAGATCCCGATCGCGCGTATGTGTGTGTCATGCGAACATTTTCAGCCGAACACCGATAAAGAATCCGATCTGCCCCACCATTGCAACTTTTTCAACGTCGCATTCGGAGACCAAGCGTTCCGCCTCGATTGCCATGAGTATGTTGAGGCTTCCAAGGACGGTCTCGATCAGCGCCCAGATGTTGGTCAAATGGAACAGCCGGTCCAATCGGCCCAGGTGGTGTGACTGAGCAGTGTGTTGACAAACCCTACGCCCTTTCTTCAAACGGGCTGAGCCTCACGGTGACCGGCCGAATCGAGATGCCCCGCAGGCTGTTAGAATGGTGATCGGGTCGTGTGGTTGAGGTAAAGCAACCGGTCGGTCTCAATCTTTCCCATCAAATCTTCTAAGGCCAACTGCAACGCGGCTTCAATCGGGCGACGATCAGAAGCCGTCGCCCATCGGATTGATGATCCGACGGCTGTCTGTTCCGTGAGGTAGGATTTGATCAGCTGTGACGCGTCACGCATATCTGCTTCCAGGATTACCCGGTAGTGATAGAGGTCTCGCCGAGAACTCAGCCCCAGCTTGGCGGCGACATGGAGCGAAAGGTCGCCTGATTCCTGCGAGACTGATGAAAAGGTGCCTCGTTGCCGAAGGTAGCCGAGGATTCCCTGCGCCAGATCTTGATGGGGCCAGTCCAGGAACGTGATGCCCGGTCGGTGATCTGGACCTTCCAGTGCAAGCGGGCTCAGCGCGACCTGGAGGCTTCGGGGGATGGTGTTGGAGGGCGCGCTTGTCGGCACTGGCGCGACATGAATGCGATGAACGCATCCTGTTGAGACCAGGCAGAGAGCCAGTAGGAATACACGACGTCGCGTCGATAGTCTCATGGCTGAGGGATCAGGCAAGAAGCGCTCTCCGGCCACAGTTCATGTCTGCGTGATCAGTGAGTTGGATCGGGTGAAGGCGCCGAGACGATATCCAGATCTTTCAGCGCTCGAGCCGCCTGCTCTCGGTAGACATGTTCGGTCGGGTTTGTATAGGTATCGATGACCCGTTGATAGGACGCACGGGCTCTGTCCGGTTGTTGCTTCAGCGTGAAGTATTGCCCTAACGCAATCCAATTTTGAGCGCTTGTTTCTCGAGCCGTTTTCATCAGCGCGAACTCGCGTTCGACTTGGCCGAGTCCTCCCATCCGGCCACGCTTCTTGACCGTGTCCGCCATCTGGTCGGCCATGAGTTCGATCTGTTCGTTTTCATGAACAGCCGACCCAACCCGATTGGCCTTCAAGTGGCTGTAGAAGTTTTCGACGTGATCTTTCATCACATCCGCCCTCCGTTGATACTGGTCTTGCGCACAACCGGAGAGCACCAAGACAAACAGCGACAACGCACCGACCGCGTGGTAGAAGCCGTGAGGAAGCAGGATCTTCACGAAGAGCCTCTCATGGAAGATGACTGATACGCCGGACAACGACATGCATTATACCACTCAGCCGCGCAAATACTCACTCGACCGGCGAAGGGGGCTGTCCGGTGCTTGCGGTGCCGGCCAGCGAAGGGTGGAAAGCCTCTTGAACCTCTGAGGATGGCTGCGCTATCTTACCGGGGACATTCCAAGCGACGATAATCTTCGCGGGGGACGGGTGGGCCTTCGAACAACGAGGAGGATGATATGGGGAACAGCTTAAAAGGGACCAAGAGTCATGACAATCTGAAGCATGCGTTTGCCGGGGAGTCACAAGCCAACCGCCGGTATCTTTATTTCGCTCGGCGGGCGGATATCGAGGGATATCCTGACGTCGGCGGGCTTTTCCGGGACACCTCAGAGGCGGAAACCGGCCATGCCTTCGGCCATCTGGACTTCTTGAAAGAGGTCGGAGACCCGGCGACGGGTGTGCCGATCGGCAACACGGATGCGAATCTCAAGTCTGCCATCGAGGGCGAAACCTACGAGTATACGCAAATGTATCCTGGCATGGCCAAGACCGCACGGGACGAAGGGTTCCCCGAGTTGGCCGAATGGTTTGAAACCTTGGCGAAAGCCGAACGGTCTCATGCCAATCGATTCCAAAAGGGACTGGATAGTTTGAAAAGCTAATAACTGAGTGTCAGTTCACGTTCAGCGGTCAGTTTTCGACGATGGGGCGAGAGTCCGTCGGCGAGAGCTGGCCGCTGATTGTTTTCCGAGAGACGAATCATGAAGGGCATCAGCCTGATTTCGCCCATTGATACCAAGCAGTTGGACAAAGAGACCTTGCGGATCTATGAGGTCTGTGACGGGTGCCGGCGCTGCTTTAACCTCTGTCCCTCCTTCAATACGTTGCTGGACCGCATCGACGTGTACGAAGGCGATGTCGCAAAACTCAGTCCGGCCGACCATCACCAGGTGGTCGACGAATGCTACTACTGCAAGCTTTGTTTCAACCATTGCCCGTATACGCCGCCCCATCACTACGAAATCGACTTCCCCCATTTGATGATCGCGTGGAAGAAGCGTCTGGCTGCGGAGCGAGGGGTTCGGTGGCGGGATCGCTTGCTGATCATGACGGATGCCATCGGGAAGCTGGGCAGCGCGACTGCCTCGATCACGAATGGTTTATTGCGCAACAATGTGGTCCGTCGTGTGTTGCAGCAGATCATCGGCATCCATCAAGACCGCCAGGTACTGCACTTCTCGTCGGAGACGTTTTCGCGCTGGTTCGGGCGTCGAACCAAGCCGCTGTCGCCTGATCCGCCCACTCGAAAAGTGGCGCTGTTTGCTAGTTGCCTGGTGAATGCGCAGGTGACGGATGTCGGGAAGGCCACGGTGCAAGTGCTGGAAAAGAACGGGGTTCAGGTAGTGGTCCCGGAGCAGCGCTGTTGCGGAATGCCGAACTTTGATATCGGAGACACCCAAGCCATCCAACAGGCCGCTCGAAGCAATGTTGCCTCATTGTACCCATGGGTGCTCAAGGGATACGATGTGGTGGTGCCCACGGCGAGTTGTAGTTTGATGTTGAAGCGGGAATATCCGGAACTTCAGCCTGATGAGCAGACCAAGCAGGTGGCCGAGAAGACATTTGATATCTGCGAGTACCTCATGAAGATGAAAAAAGAGGGGGAACTCGCGACCGACTTCACAAAGAAGCCGGGGAAGGTCGCCTATCAGATTCCCTGCCACCTCAGAGACCAGAATATTGGGTTCAAATCGAAAGAACTGATGGAGTGCGCCGGGGCAAAGGTTGAAGTCGTCGAACAATGTTCAGGGCATGATGGGTCCTGGTCGGCGAAGGTCGAGTTTTTCCCGCTCTCGATGAAGATCGCCGGCAAGGCCGTGCGGGCCATCGAACAGACACAAGCGGATCTCGTCGCCTCCGACTGTCCATTGGCGGGGTTACAATTGGAGCAGGCCGGGGCCACTGCGCAGATGCCGGCGAAGAGCGTGCGACATCCGATCCAGATCGTGCGGGATGCCTATGGGCTTTCCTCCCAGGGGTGAACGGGCAGCGAGCATACGGTTCTCGCAAATAGTTGAGAAGAGAGTAGATCTGTGCAGGCACTGACGGTAGCAGACGTAATCCCTTACGAAGAGTACGAAAAGCAGCGCGAAGCTTTTCGGGCGAACATCATCGCTCTCAAACAGCGGCGTCGTATTTCAATCGGTCCGTGGATCACCATGGTGTTCGAGAATCGGCGAACGTTGCAATTCCAGATTCAGGAGATGATCCGTGTCGAACGGATTTTCGATCCTGCCAAGGTCCAGGACGAACTGGATGTGTACAATGCCATTCTTCCGGCAGCCGGTGAATTGAGTGCGACGCTCTTGATTGAAATTACCGACGAAGCGAACATCAAAGAACGACTCGATGAGTTTATGGGGCTGGATCACGGGGAGAAAGTGGCCATCGTGGCTGATGGGGAGGAGGCCTTCGGTGAGTTCGAGGGCGGCCATAGTCACGAGACAAAAATCAGTGCGGTCCACTTCGTCCGATTTCGTCCGACCGCCTCGATGCAAGCTGCTTTCGCGAATCTGACCAAGCCTGTGACGATTCGTGTCAGCCACGGCGCCTATCGCGAAGAAGCGCCGGTATCGGGTAGTATGCGAGAAGAATGGCTTTCAGATCTAAAATAGCTAGAGCTGTCTGCTGAATCCTTGACAGATGTCATCCATCTGTCTCAGGACTCAGCACTCAGTCCTCAGCACTGGAGAACGATGCCTCCTGTCTTACTGACTAAACGAATCGAGTTTGCCGCGGCCCACCGCTACATCCGTCCGGAATGGGATGAAGCGAAGAACCGAGCGGCTTTCGGCCGTTGCTACAATCCGCCGGCTCATGGGCATAACTACATGATTGAACTGAGGGTTTCAGGTGACATCGACTCTACGAACGGCATGGTCGTGAATCTGTTCGACCTCAAGCGGGTGATGTTGGATGTGATTGAGGAATTCGATCACAAGAATCTCAATCTCGACATGGCCTATTTCAAGGATCGTATTCCCACGTCGGAAAATTTCGCGCATGTGCTGTGGGACAAGTTTGCGGTTCAACGAGATATCGGGGCGCTCCATACCCTTCGACTCTGTGAGGATGAAGACCTCTATGCTGAGGTGACGGTCGGGGATCGTCCAAACAGGGCGACGATTACGAAGCGCTACTCCTTTAACGCCGTTCAACCAGGGCATGAGGGACGAGAATGGGATTGTTTTGTGACGGTTCGAGGCATGATCGATCCCATGACCGGCATGGTCACCGATATCGGGGCCTTAGATCAGCTGGTCAAGGACAGAGTGATTGCGAAATTCGATCATAAGGACCTGTCGGTGGCCCTGCAGCGCCAGTCCGTGACCGGTGAAGACCTAGCCCAAGACATCTGGCAAGAACTCGCTCCACGCATCACCCAAGGCACCCTGACCAATATCCGATTGGTTCCCTCCCGCGACCTGGCTTACGACTACGCTGGGTAATCGGTCGTCCTTTCTAGACGGAACGGACTTCCTGCTCTCCTCCATAGTTCACATCTGACCCGCCGCCTCTTCTCAAAAGCGTGATTTTTAAGGCGGGAAGGGATAAGCTCTGGCGCGAATTTCCCTACAGCTGCCTGGAGATGCCCGCATGTTCGAACAAGCCTTTAGAAATATCGATGACGTGCTCCGGAAGGAAGCCGGCTGCACGACGGAGCTGGACTATACCGAGCAGACCTCCTGGCTCTTGTTCCTGAAATATCTCGACGCGCTGGAGCAGGACAAGGCCGACGAAGCCAGGCTGGAGGGGAAGCGCTATAGCTTCATTCTCGACAAACCCTACCGGTGGGAAAGCTGGGCCTCGCCGACCCTTCGACAGAGCTCAGGGACCGGGCGAGTGATCGACCACAACAAGGCCCTGACGGGCAGTGACCTCACCGAGTTCGTCAATTTCAAGCTCTTTCCCTATCTGCACAGCTTCAAGCAGAAGGCCAGCGGGCCGAACACCATCGAGTACAAGATCGGCGAAATCTTCGGCGAGATCAAAAACAAGATCCAGAGCGGCTACAACCTGCGCGAGATCATCGACCACATCGACGAGCTGCGCTTCCGCTCGCAGAAAGAGAAGCACGAGCTCTCGCACCTCTACGAAGCCAAGATTAAGAACATGGGCAACGCCGGGCGCAACGGCGGCGAATACTACACCCCGCGCCCGCTCATCCGCGCGATGGTCCAGGTGGTGAAGCCCAAGATCGGCGAGCGTATCTATGACGGCGCCTGCGGGTCGGCGGGCTTCTTGTGCGAAGCGTTCGACTATCTGACCGCCAAGGGCGGCCTCTCGACGAAAGATCTCAAAGCGCTTCAGGAAAAGACCTTCTACGGGAAAGAAAAGAAGTCGCTGGCTTATGTGATCGCGATCATGAACATGATCCTGCACGGCATCGAGGCGCCGAACATCATCCACACCAACACGCTCACCGAAAACCTGGCCGACATTCAGGAAAAAGACCGCTACGACGTGGTGCTGGCCAATCCGCCCTTCGGCGGCAAGGAGCGGAAGGAAGTGCAGCAGAACTTCCCCATCCGCACCGGCGAGACGGCGTTCTTGTTTCTCCAACACTTCATCAAGAGCCTCAAGGCGGGCGGGTGCGGCGGCGTGGTCATCAAGAACACATTTCTCTCCAACACCGACAACGCGTCGGTGAGCCTGCGCAAACACCTCTTGGAAAGCTGCAACCTCTATGCGGTGTTGGATTGCCCCGGCGGCACGTTCCAGGGTGCGGGCGTGAAGACCGTCGTCCTATTTTTCGAAAAGGGCGAGCCGACCCTTCGACCGGGCTCAGGGCAGGCCGGAAAAATCTGGTACTACCAGCTCGACCCAGGTCGCAGCCTCGGCAAGACCAACCCGCTGAATGATGACGATCTTGCCGAGTTTGTGAAGCTGCAAAAGACCGCAGCCGACTCACCCAAATCGTGGACGGTGGATGCCAAGAGCATCGACCAGACGACGTTCGATCTCTCGGTGAAGAATCCCAACGGCGGCGAAGTGGTCACGCATCGGAGTCCGCAGGAGATCATGGACGAGATCGCGGCGCTGGATGCCGAGAGCGCGGAAGTGCTGAAAACGATCAGAGGGCTTCTGTGAGGACAGGCTGGAAGCAACAAAAGCTTGGTAATGTCTGCGACTTCCTCAACCGAGGCATCTCGCCAAAATATCTCAATGATGGTGGTGTTTGCGTCCTTAATCAGAAATGTGTCCGCGATCACACGGTGAATTACGAGCCATCGAGGCGGCACGATGCCAAAGCCAAGATTGTTAGTAAGGAACGATTTGTTCGTGTTGGCGATGTGCTGGTGAATTCTACCGGCACCGGCACACTTGGTCGTGTTGCTCAGGTCCGTGAAGAGCCAGATGAACCGACTACTGTCGATTCTCACGTGACCATCGTCCGTCCAAAACCGGGCATGTTTCATTTAGACTTTTTTGGCTACATGCTCGTTGTCATTGAAGATGCGATCAAAGAGGCAGGTGAGGGGTGCGGAGGTCAGACTGAACTTGCGCGTTCGGTCTTGGCTGATAGGTTTTCAGTCAGCTACCCAACGGCGCTTCCCGAACAGCACCGTATCGTCGGCATCCTCGACGAAGCGTTTGACGGCCTCGCTACCGCCATGGCCAACGCCGAACAGAACCTCCGCAACGCCCGCGCCCTCTTCGAAAGCCACCTGCAAGCCGTGTTCAACAAGCGTGGTGACGGGTGGGTGGAGAAGCAACTGGGAGACATCGCTGAGTTCAAGAACGGGTTGAATTTCACCCGGCAAAGCAAGGGGCAAACCCTCCGCATGGTCGGTGTCGGAGATTTCCAAGACAATTCAGTCGTTCCCACGGGCTCGCTTCAATCAGTCACCATTGATGGCGAACTCCCTGATGACTACTTGATCCGCCGCGATGACATTCTGACGGTGCGCTCAAATGGCAGCAAAGACTTGGTTGGTCGCTGCATGCTAGTTCCCGACGTAGATGGGATGACTTCGTATTCCGGCTTCATCATTCGTATTCGCTTCGATACCAGCCAGATTAGCCCGCGATTCCTGCTTCGCTTCATGAAGTCGAGCCAGACGAGAGAGCGGCTAACTCGCGATGGGGGTGGTGCAAACATCAGCAACATCAATCAAGCGAAGCTTTCAGAGCTACCGATTTCATTGCCGTCATTTAGTCAGCAGGAAGACATTGCGAATCGTCTCGATGCTATCGCCGCCGAAACCCAACGCCTCGAAGCTATCTATCAGCAAAAGCTCGCCGCGCTGGGCGAGTTGAAGAAGTCGCTGCTGCACCAGGCATTCAGCGGAGCGCTGTGAGATGAGCGGCGTAGCAGGAGAGGAAGCCGGGCTGTATGGTTGAGTTGTTCGACAAGCATGGCGGATTCAGGAAGCTGCACTCCTTTACGCTGGCGACGATCATCCAGATCGAGACGCTGCGGTTCTGTCGGCGGTTTCTCACGCATGCGGCAGGCGAAGCGGGCGTCAAATTCTATGATCCGAAGGGACGGCAGTACGATCAGATGACGCAGGCCGCGCGGAGCGGGCGACAGAACATCATTGAGGGATCGGAGCGTTCTGCCACGTCCAAGGATACCGAGATGAAGCTCACGGATGTGGCGCGGGCGAGTCTGAGCGAATTGCGCGGCGATTATGAGATTGTGATTCTCGACCGGGGTCGGCTTCCCTGGTCGGTGCACTCGCCGGAAGCCAAAGCGGTGAGTGCGGTCTCGCTGGATCCGGCTCCGTTCGAGGATGACATGGTCTACGAGTCGGCGAAACACGCCCTGGAACAGCTGAAAAAATACGCCGCGTGGCTTGATGCCGACGACGTGGTGATCGTGGCCAACGCCATGCTCATTATCATCGGACGCACCCTGACGATGCTCAAGCGCCAGATTGAAGCACAGGGCAAGACCTTTGAGGAAACCGGCGGGTTCAACGAGCGGCTCACCGCCAAACGCATCGAAGCGCGGGAACAGGCCAAGCTCGAGTCACCAGAATGCCCGTTGTGCGGCAAGTCCATGCGTCGGCGCAATTCTACCACCGGGCCGTTCTGGGGCTGCTCCGCCTTCCCTGACTGCAAAGCAACGAGGCCGATAGGACAAGAGGGACTGCATTGACCATGTTGACCGGGATGACACTGAGGTCAATGACGTCAATCCGGTCACGCAGAGAGGCCATGCTGTCATGAACGAAGCCGAAACCAGAGCCGAGTACATTGATCCTGCTCTCAAGGCGGTTGGTTGGGGCGTTGTCGAAGGGAGCCGCATTCTCCGCGAGTATCCCATCACCTTGGGCCGCATCGAAGGTTTGGGGAGGCGCGCCAAGCCGCTCATCGCCGATTATGTGCTTGTCTATCGTAACCACAAGCTCGCGGTCATTGAAGCCAAGGCTTGGGATGAACCGCTGACGGAAGGGGTCGCCCAGGCGAAACAGTATGCCGGGAAACTCGCTGTTCGCTTCACCTATGCCACCAACGGACAAGGGCTCTATGGCATCGACATGGAGACGGGCAAGGAAGGCGAGTGGCCACAGTACCCCAGCCCGGATGACCTCTGGAAACGGACCTTTGCCAAGCAGGATGCCTGGCGGGATCGGTTTGCCAGCGTGCCGTTTTCAGATAAGAGCGGAAGTTGGATCATTCGCTTTTATCAGGAAATTGCCGTTCAGCGAGTATTGGAGCGAATAGCGAAGGGCGATGATCGGCTTCTCTTGACGTTGGCCACCGGAACAGGAAAGACATCGATCGCGTTTCAAATCGCCTGGAAACTCTTTCAATCTCGTTGGAACCTGAGTCGGGAACCGGCGAGACGCCCACGCATTCTTTTCTTGGCAGACCGAAATACTCTCGCCACTCAGGCCTATAACGACTTTACGTCATTCGCTGCCTTTGAAGACGAAGCGCTCGTTCGAATCAAGCCGGAGTCGATTCGTGAGAAGGGGAGAGTTCCGACGAATGCGAGCCTGTTCTTTACCATATTCCAAACTTTCATGAGCGGTCCAGGCGAGACACCCTATTTCGGCGACTATCCGCCGGACTTCTTCGATTTCATCGTCATCGACGAATGTCACCGGGGTGGTGCGAATGACGAGAGCAACTGGCGCGGCATCCTTGAATACTTCGCCCCGGCGGTGCAGCTCGGTCTGACAGCCACACCCAAGCGCAAAGACAACGTGGATACCTATGCCTATTTCGGCGAGCCAGTCTATGTCTATTCCCTCAAGGACGGCATCAACGATGGCTTTCTCACACCGTTCAAGGTCAAGCAGATCTCCACGACGCTCGACGAGTACGTCTATACGCCGGACGATCAACTCATCGAAGGCGAGATCGAGGCGAAGAAGCGCTACCAGGAGAGCGACTTCAACAAGATTATCGAGATCAAAGAGCGCGAGAAGAAGCGTGTCGAGATTTTCATGGGCCAGATCAACCAGCAGGAGAAGACGCTGGTCTTCTGCGCCACGCAGGATCACGCCCTGGCCGTGCGCGACCTCATCAACCAGATGAAGACGAGCACGGACCCCAACTACTGCCAGCGGGTGACGGCGAACGACGGTGAACTCGGCGAACAGCATCTTCGCGACTTCCAAGACAATGAAATGACCATCCCCACGATCCTGACCACCTCGCAAAAGCTCTCGACCGGCGTGGATGCTCGCAACATCCGGAACATTGTCCTCATGCGCCCGATCAACTCCATGATCGAGTTCAAGCAAATCATCGGACGAGGGACGCGGCTTTATGACGGGAAGGACTATTTTACGATCTATGATTTCGTGAAGGCCCATCATCACTTCAGCGATCCCGAGTGGGATGGCGAGCCGATTGAGCCGGAGCCTAAGGCGGAACGGAAGTCGGTCGCCCCATCACCACCGTTGGTCGATCGTGTCCGCGAAGAGACTGCTGAGTATGTGAAGCGGACGCGAATTCAAGTGAAGCTGGCTGACGGCAAGGCCCGGACCATTCAGCACATGATGGTGACGACCTTCTGGCATCCTGACGGCACGCCGATGTCCGCACAGCAGTTCCTCGAACTGCTCTTCGGTAAGCTGCCTGAGTTTTTCCACGATGAGGCGGAACTCCGCGCCATCTGGAGTGTGCCGGAGACGCGATCTCGGCTGTTACAGGGCTTGGCTGAGAAGGGATTCGGCGCTGAGCAGATGACGGAGATGCAACGCATCATCGATGCGGAGAACAGCGACCTGTTCGACGTTCTGGCGCATGTAGCCTATGCGATGGCTCCGCTCACCCGCGAAGAACGGGCTGCGAGAGCCAAGGTGGAGATCAGCACTCACTTCAACAGCAAGCAGCAGGCGTTCCTCGACTTCGTGCTGGCGCAATACGTCAGAGTGGGGGTGGAGGAGTTGTCTCAGGACAAGCTTTCGCCGCTCTTGCGACTCAAGTATCATGGCGCCATTGCCGATGCGGTGGCAGACCTCGGTCAGCCAGAAGAGATTGGAAAGGTCTTCGTTGGGTTTCAGAGATATCTGTATCAGCCACCGGTTCAAAGTGGCTGATAGGGAAGGGTAGAACACATTGGGGTTCTACTTCGCCGTAGCTTCGGGAAGCCGACCACGATGGCATACAGTCATCAATGTGTTCGAACTGTGAAGTACTGTGGCCTTGGGCGGGCGGTCCATGTACAATTCTTCCAGAACGCGAAGGCAGAGGTTCCTGAAATGGCGGGCATTTGAGAGGGTAGCATGAAAAATCAACGTTCTGTCGATGAAGCTCTATTACACACGATTGTGCAGCGGATCGTTGCCGTAGCCAAGCCGGACAAGATTATTATGTTTGGATCTGCTGCTCGTGGTGAGATGGGGCCACACAGTGATGTGGACATCCTCGTGGTGAAACGAGGACAGTTTAATCGGGGCCACCTCGTGGAAGATATCTACATGAACCTCATTGGCGTAGGACAGGCAGTGGATGTGATCGTGGTGACACCGGAGGAAATCGAACAATACAAGGATCGTGCGGCATTAGTCATCTATCCGGCGGTTCGCGAGGGCAAGGTCGTGTATGCCGCCTGAACGTCGTCCCCCGGATGATCCGATCGAGTGGTTGAACCGAGCCAAAAGCAATCTGGCTAGAGCCACAGCCGATATCAACCTTCCTGATGTCTATCTTGAAGATCTTTGCTTCGATGCTCAGCAAGCTGCAGAAAAATCGATCAAAGCCCTGCTCTTATCTCGCGGCATCACGTTTCCCTTCGTACATGATTTGGCAGAATTGGTTACGGTGCTTCAGCGGAACGACCAAGAAGTTCCACCTACAATCGCCGAAGCAGCTCGACTGACGCGATTTGCCGTGGAGACACGGTATCCTAGCCTTACCGAAGCAGTGACGCGGGAAGACTACGATCGGGCAGTTGCCATAGCAACAGAAGTCCTTCGGTGGGTGGAACAACATCTGCTGGATAATCGATGAATAGTGAGCAACCCTCTTCCCCCTTATAGTCTATTTCACTAGCCATCTTCAGCAGAGAGGATGAGTGTTAACGGTCATCTCCCAGTGGTATTGTCAGTGAGTGGGGTGTTTCGGACGGCGGTACTGGAAGATCAAAGGAAAGCTTGGGGCAGCGGCCTAGTCTGCTGATCAGCTCTTGCCTTTGAGCGGCGTAAAGCGGGCGGCGTGGGCATCTCGTTGGGGCAATTTCAGAAAGACGATGATTCCTGTGTCCGTGCTCAACGCGAATGTTCCGGTTCCCTTCAATATATTTTCACCAGCTGGTATGAGCTCTACCTGCTCGTTGGTGTTCTCAAATCCTTGCTGAATCGTAGCCTTTGCCTTCGCGCCCTCGGTGGGAATGGGCTTGTCCGAATGATCGGTTACATACAGGAGGAGTTCCCCGTCTTTGGCGACCAATTCGAGGTGATACGGCCCTGCGGCCAGCGACTGCCCACCGTGAAGAGATTTCACCGGTTCAGCGTGTTTGGCAGAGTGGGCACCGACTTGAACCGCCCCCAGCAGCGTGACGCACAGTATGAAGAAGCTCCCGAGCAGATGTCTCACGATCCGTTCTCCTTACAACTCAGCCTGGTCTCCATTCATTGAGCCTTGTCCACCTTCAATGTTTTGGTGAGTGGTGATGATGGTGGGGACCTGCATCATCCGCATGGGATGGGGCTTTCTCGCTCTGTTCACCCTTGGGTTTCAACGGCATGAACCGAGCGGCGTAGCCGTCTTGATTCGGCAGTTTCATGAACACGATGACCACGGTGCTCGGCGTCAGTGAGAAGGTGCCGGTTCCCTTGAGGACGTTGCCTCCCACCGGATGAAGGTGCACCTGGGTCCTGTTCGATCCCGTTTCAACCGTCGCTTTCGCCAATCCCCCGTCGACGCCGATGACGTTGTCCGCATGGTCCGTGACATAGACCGTCAGTTCTCCATCCTTGGCCAGCAGTTCCATATGATATGGTCCGGTCATCCGTAACTGCCCACCGTGCGGGGCCTGAACGGATTCAAAATACTCGTCGGTATGGGCTCCGGCCGACAGCGGAAGGGCCAGGATCACGACGGACAGCACACCAAGCATCATGGTCTTCATACGTTGCTCGCCTCCTCATGGGTCAGCCACGGGGCTACTTGAGTAAGTAGTCGGAAATGAGTGCGGCGAGTTCGGCCGGCTCGACGACTCCTTCGCGCGTCAGCAGTAATTTACCATGCGCAAAGAGATGGGTGGTGGGATAGGTTTCAAAGGTGTGGGTTTTTTTGATCTCTCGACAGCGCCCCGGGACATGCATCTTGGCCTTACCGACCTTGATGGTTGGGAACTTGGCTGCAGTGGCCTCCAGAATGGGGTCGTAGGCTTTGCAGGGTTCGCAGGTGGCGAGGCCATAGGCCACCACCGCACCGGGGCTGTCGGTGAATTCTTTATAATTCGCGTCGCTGACGTCTTCAACGATTCCGCTCATAACGAGTGTTGAGGTTTGAGTGCTGAGGACTGAGCTTCGGAGCCGCCCAGTCCTCAGTCCTCGTGACTCAGTCCTGTATGGTTAGTTGAGTTTCGACAGCGCGTCCAGAATTTCCTTATCTTCGCGCGCGGTCTTGATCTCTTGCACCTTCGCATAGGCAACCTTGCCGTTCTTATCCACGATCACGGTCGCACGCTTGGAGCAGTTCAACGGCTCAAAATACAGGCCATAGGACTTGGCGGTTGTCCGGTGCACGTCCGACAACAGCCGGTGCTTCAGATCCAGTGAATCCGCCCAGGCTTTGTGAGAGAAGAAGCTGTCGCAGCTGACGCCGAACAATTCGGCGTTGGCGGACTGGAACTTCGGGAAGTCGTCGGTCAGGCACTTGTTTTCACCCTGGCAGACTGGGCTCCAATCCAGCGGATAAAAGCACAAAACGACGTTTTTTTGACCCTTGTAGTCGCTCAGCTTCACGTCCTTCTGGTCTTGATCCTTCAGATTGAAATCCGGTGCTGTATCGCCCACTTTGATTTCCGGTGCCACGTCACTCATCGCAAACCTCCTTATTAGAACATCTGTATGGATGATAGCTGTACTGAGGTCTCGGATAGGTAGGACCCCACTCGGACCATAAACTTTGTAACCTGTGTTTTGAAGGGATGTCAACGGGCCGATAGGCCTATGGGGCGTCGTATTGACACACGTGTCACGTCTCTTGCGAAGCGTGAAGCGTAGGATGAAACGGCGGGAAAGACTCTCAGGGAGCTGTGGCCTGGCCCACGGAACGGGGTTGGGCGGGTGAGCAGCCTGAACTGTTAAACGACCCGCTGTCGGCTGGTCGTCATACGAGAACTCGCAATGTGTGGAGTGATCGGCAAACTTACGAGGTGTGTAGTTCTCGGAATCCCAACATCCGTCCGGCCGGTGCAGCCGTCCGGTAGTTTCGAACGCGAACCGTACGTCCGAGCAGAGGAAGATCGAGTGTGGTCCCTACTTTCATCGGCTGGCCCAGTCGCAACAATTCGCTGCCCGACGCGGACAAGATGTCCTTGGTGGAACTGTCAGGGAGTCCCTTCGCTGAAAACATTTCGATCTCGTCCATCCCGAACTTGCTGAGCCCCAGTGAATAGGACCAGACCCGGTCGGGATGGGCGTTGTCGTCATGCACGATGGAGACGTGGTCATCCAGCTGAAAGGTCGAGAGCACGCGTTGCTGCCAATCCGAGGGATTCACATAGGCCTGGGTGATGACATCATAGGCCGTGCCTTGTGACAACAACGTCAAGCAGCGAGCCAGTCGCGTCGCCAGGAGCACGGTATCCGGCATGTCACGAGGGGAGGTAATGGATGGGGCAATCGCTCCCATGAGGTCGTGTTCCCAGGTCAATTGTTTCATCACGGCGGCAACCTGATCCGTCGGAAGCGGCATGACGACATGGGCCGACCATGGCCCGTGAGTGGCCTGCCAGGACTCGGGCGATCCCTCTTCGTGCTGGATCATGAGCGGTCCGCCGTACTCTCGGTCATAGAGTGCCTTGACCTCATCGGTACCTGGAGCAGTGCCTCGATATCCGATAAAGTAGAGCGGTGGTCGTTTGGCCGAGGGCTTGGGTGATTTCTTTCGAATTCTCATGTCAGCATCCGTCACTCGGTACGAATAAGAGCAAATAGCAAATAGCGTATGGCAGAAAATTAATCCCTCAAGCCCTGAGCAATAAGCTATTCGCCATCGGCCATAAGCTCTTTGGTGGGACTATTTCCCCGCCTTCTTCGCTTTTCGACGGTCATCCGGATTCAGTAATCGTTTACGCAGGCGGAGGTTTTGCGGCGTAATCTCCACCAGTTCATCCGATCCAATATATTCCAATGCGAACTCAAGAGTCATCTCACGCGGAGGGGTCAGCACCAAGGCTTCATCAGACCCGGAGGCCCGCATGTTGGAGAGATGCTTTTCCTTACACACATTCACATCCAGATCCTCGTCTCGACTGTTTTGGCCGACGACCATCCCTCGGTACACCTCGACCCCGGGGCCGATGAACATGGCACCTCGCTCCTGGGTCATGAAGATGGCATAGCCTGTACTTGCTCCGTCTTCGTACGCGACGAGCGAGCCATGCGGGGTCACGAGGAGGTCTCGCTCTTCCGCCGGCTCATAGGCCGAGAAGACATGGTGCAGAATAACGGTTCCTCGGGTCTTGGCCAACAGGATGTTTTTAAGTCCCATGATACCGCGGGTCGGAATGTGGTACTCCAGATGCATCTCACTGGTCCCGACGTCAGAGTGAATGAGCCGCATATGCCGCAGTTCGCCTCGGCGCTTTCCGAGCTCCTCGATCACGGTTCCCTGGTAGGTTTCCGGCACCTGGATGGTCAGCTCCTCGTACGGCTCCATGACCTTGTCGCCTTCGCGATGGACAATGACCTCCGGTTGGGAGACTTGCAGTTCGTACCCTTCCCGTCGCATCTGTTCGATCAGGACGGAGAGATGCAGTTCGCCTCGTCCCGCCACAAGAAAGCGGTCGGCGCTGTCGGTCTCATTGACGCGGAGCGAGACATTGGTCTCCAGCTCCTTGAACAGGCGCTCGCGCAGGTGGCGCGAGGTGAGAAACTTGCCTTCGCGTCCGGCGAATGGACTGTTGTTGACGGAGAAGGTCATTTGTACGGTCGGCTCATCAATCGATACGCGTGGGAGGGCAACCGGTTTGTCGGCATCGGCAATGGTGTCGCCGATGCTCACGTCATCAATCCCGGCGACTGCGACGATTTCGCCGGCCGCTGCCTGCTCGGTGTCGGCCCGGTCAAGGCCGGAATAGACGGCGAGGTCGGATACTTTACCTGGAATCTGTGCGCCGTTTTTGCCGAGCACCATGACATTCTGCCGCCTGGCAATTGAACCGGACTGGACCTTGCCGATTCCCATCTTGCCTTTGTAGGGATCTTGCACAAGGGCCAGCACAAGAATTTGGAGCGGGGCATCAACGGTAATCGCCGGAGCAGGGATTTTCTCCAGTACGGTATCGAGCAATGGGACGATATCCGTTCCCGGCTTATTGACATCGAGCGTGGCGATCCCTTTGATGGCTGAGGTGTAGACGATCGGAAAATCGAGTTGTTCGTCGGTGGCTCCCAGATGAACGAACAGGTCGAAGGTGCGGTTGACGACGTCATCGATGACCGCGTCCGGCCGATCGATTTTGTTGATGACGACAATGGCTTTGTGCCCCAACGCCAACGCTTTCCGCAACACGAAGGTCGTTTGCGGCATGGGACCTTCTTTGGCATCGACCAAAATCAACACACCGTCCACCATCCGGAGCGTGCGTTCCACTTCCCCACCGAAATCAGCATGGCCCGGCGTATCGACAATGTTGATTTTCACCCCATTGTAGATGACACTGGCGTTTTTGGCCCGGATTGTAATCCCGCGCTCCCGTTCCTGGTCCATCGAATCCATAATGCGTTCGCCCATATCGTCGATCTTGCGATGGACATGAGTCTGGCGCAGCACTGCGTCGACCAGAGTCGTTTTGCCGTGATCGACGTGGGCGATGATCGCGATGTTGCGGATATCACTTCGACGGTCCTGAGGGGCGCGTACAGTGGACATGGTGACGATGCTTCCTTAATGACAAAAATGACGCCCCGATAGTGAGGCGCAAACTCAGCAGTATACTCGAAGACGATCATCCGACACAAGCAACAGGTCGATATGAAAGTGTCGATGGAGCCGAGTCCGGATCAGCCGGCTGGGGGGCGTTTGTATCTCTCAATGCGCAACGATGTGGAGTTGGAGTAGATCTGATGTGCGTGAGAGAAATTCCGAATGCTACTGATGGGGATGGGCTCACGTGGAGGAGGACGGCATTGTTATGGGCGTGCCAGGGGTGTCAGGGTCCGTTCAATACATCTCAGCAGGTCGTCGCGCTTGAAGGGTTTGAGCATGTAATCCTGCACCTTGATGGACACCGCCCTACGGATACAGAGCGGATCAACGACAGCCGTCAGGAGGATCACCGGGACGTCTTGCCAGTCGGGGGTCGCTCGGATCGTCTCCAGGATAGTGACACCGTCGACATGAGGTAGCTGGATGTCCAGCAGCACGAGCAACGGGATCGACATCGAGGCGATCTTATCGAGCGCCTCCTGACCGTCGGCGGCATGCACGACCTCATAGCCATTTTCCTGCAGGATCAGCTTTACGAGATCGGCGGTATCCGGTTCATCTTCGACGACGAGGATCGGCTGATTGATGTCGGGCTGTTCGATCATGGGAAGAGCCTGTTCCTAAGCGATCCGGCTTTCTTGAGGTGTTGGCATACTGAACGGTCAGCAGGCGCAGGGCGTTCTTTGTATTGGTTTCGTCGCATGCGCGGTATAGCCGACGGCTAGATCGAGGTCCGCTTCTTCTTTGAAGGTAGGATGGCGTGACGAGGGTGTAGTCGTCGCACGCCGCTCCGGCTCGGCATGTCTATTTCTACTATGGAGCGAATCGTTTCAGAAGCGAAATGTTCAATTCCTCCGAGATCGACGAGCGTGAAAGTTCGGCTGGATGGCCGCCAATCGGTGTCTTGCTTGAGTTTTCACATGGCGCATTGTAAGTTCTGACGTACCGCAGACGCACGTCGACAGGATTCCAGACTCGATGCCGAACGACAGTCGATTGATGGGAAGAAATCAGGAACAGCCGCGTCGTCGCCTGCGCCGATGGCAAGTGATCGTGCTTGGCCTGGTGGCTGCCATGATTGTCGGCGTCACGACGGTAGTGGGCGTCATTTGGCACTTCGCCCAAGATCTTCCCTCGCTCGATCTTCTTCAAAACTATCAACCGAGTTTGGTCACGACCGTCTATTCGGATGACCGTCAGCCGATCGGTCAGTTTTTCATTGAGCGCCGCATTCTGACCCCGCTTCCTGAAATTCCCAAAACATTGACGCAGGCTGTGATCGCAACGGAAGATGCCCGGTTTTTCGAGCATCCGGGATTGGACTTTATCGGAATGTTGCGGGCGGCTTGGACGAATATTCGGCATGGCGGGAAGAAGGTCGAAGGTGCCAGTACGATCACGCAACAATTGGCTCGGTCGCTCTTTCTCTCCTCTGAACGGTCGTATGGCCGAAAAATCCGCGAAGTCGTTCTGGCCTACAAGATGGAGGTGGTGTCGGGTAAAGAGCAGATTCTTGAAACCTATCTGAATCAAATCTACTTCGGGCAAGGGGCCTATGGCGTCGGATCGGCGGCACGCTCCTATTTCGACAAGGACATTAGAACACTGACGCTGGCCGAGTCGGCCTTCTTGGCAGGACTCCCGCAGAAGCCGAGCAAGTTTTCGCCGTTTGCCGCGTACGATATGGCGAAGAAGCGGCAGGAGCATGTGCTCGCACGGATGGAGGAAGTCGGGTTCATCACGTCGGCGGAACGGGGAGCAGCTGTTCGTGACACGCTGAATTTCCATCAACCGGTGAGCGAACATCTTGCTCCGTACTTCGTCGAATATGTCCGGCAATTGCTGGTGGCAAAGTACGGAGAGTCGATGGTGTACAAGGGCGGTCTTCAAATCCATACCACCTTGAACTTGGAGATGCAGCGAGCGGCTGAAGCGGCGTTCTTGAGCGGCGTTCGAGAACTAGATAAGCGGGAAGGATGGCGAGGGCCTCGACGAACGGTGGATCTCGATACGTTTCAACCCTCAGATCTCAGATCCGGAGAGCCATTGCTCAAACCCGGGTACGTGGGGGAAGGAGTCGTCTTAAAGATTACCAAGGATTACTACCTCGTTCAGGTCGGGCCGTTCACCGGGAAGCTGGCCTTTGACGATATGGCGTGGGCAAAGCGGATGCTCAAAGGGCCTGACCCGACGGTCGATTTCGTTGTGAATCCCAATGTGAAGCAGCTCTTGAAGCCCGGTGATGTCATCGAAGTCGGGGTGAAGCGACTGACGAAGGAGGGGGTGCTGCTGACACTTGAGCAGACCCCGGTGGTGGAAGGGGGATTGATTGCCATCGACCCGAAGGCGGGCACGATTCGCGCGATGGTCGGTGGCTACGACTTTGCCCGGAGCGAATACAATCGTGCCGTGCAGGCACACCGGCAACCAGGATCCGCCTTCAAACCGCTCATTTACGCCACGGCCATGAGTCAGGGCTTGAGCCCAGCCACCCAGATCCTCGATGCGCCCGTGGTCTATGAACAGGAAGAGGAGGCCAAGACCTGGAAGCCAGAGAACTATGGACGAAAATTCCACGGCATGGTGAGTCTCCGGGATGCCTTGGCGCAGTCGCATAATCTGGCGACGGTTCGGTTATTGGATAAGGTCGGTGTGAAAAACGTCATTGAGTTCTCCCGCGCCGTCGGCATCACGAGCCCGCTTCCGGCTGATCTCTCGCTGGGGCTTGGGACGTCGTCTCTGAGCTTGATGGAGCTGACGTCGGTGTATGGCGTGTTCTTGAATCAGGGCAGCCGCGTGGAACCGTTTGCGATTAAAACCGTCAAGGATAATACCGGCCAAACGCTTGAATCCATCGAGCCCGAGCCGCACGAGGTCATCTCGAAAGAAACGGCCTACCTGATTACGAATATGATGGAAGACGTCATCCAGAAAGGAACCGGGCAGGCCGCCAAAACGCTGGGTCGTCCGATCGCGGGGAAAACAGGTACGACGAACGACTACATCAACGCGTGGTTTATCGGTGGGACCCCGAACCTCGTGACCGGTGTGTATGTGGGATTCGACGACCGGCGGTCGCTCGGAGAGAGCGAAACCGGAGCTCGGTCGGCCCTGCCGATTTGGATGGCCTTTATGAGAGAGGCCCTCAAACAGCTTCCTGTCGTCCCCTTTGAGATCCCCGATGGGGTCACCTTTGTCAAGGTTGACGCCTCAACCGGCCTCTTGGAGGCCGACCAGGATGGCGAAGGCCAACAGGGAACGGTGGAACTCTTTGCGAAGGGGAGTGAACCGACTCAGGCGGTCCAGCGCAGACTCGACCCGACAGATTTCTATAAGCTGGATCAGATCCCTGAAGGACAACCGACCGGTGACGCTGAGCAGTAGCTCCACCGTGCGCCTCTCAGTCCTGATGAAAGAGAGGAAGATCTCGGAGAGCGGTTCGGTCTCGTCGTTTTACGATTTCGAGTCTTGATACTCCTCGTGCCATGCCATCTGGATCGTTTCCAAAATCTTTTCATTCGATTTCTTAGGGTCATCCTTAAAATCAGGCAATGCCACGATCCAGGCATGCATATCCGTAAAACGTACGGTCAGCGGATCTGTCTCAGGGTGTTCTTCCACCAGCCGGATGGCGATGTCCTCGGTGTCTTGCCATTTTAGATCCATGGATCACTCCTTACGAGGATATGGCGTATAGCCGGTGGCTCCGACCATAAGCCATCAGCTATACGCCATAGGCTCTTTTTACGTGACTTCCGTGACTTTTTTCCCTTGCAGGCTTTTCTTGAGCGAATCGTTCAGCATCACTACGTTCAATTGTTTTGCGGCCTGTTCGAGTTCTGCCATCCGTGCGCGGATGGTACGGGCATCCGTGCCATCCTTCGCTGTCGCTAGCTGAGACAGTGCGTTCCGAATACCCTCGGCTTCATCCGCCGTGATCAGGTCTCCCGCTTCCGCCAGCGACTTCTCGGTTGTCTTCAGCAGGGCTTCGGCATCCAACCGGGCTTCAATCAACTTCCGAGCGTTGACATCGTCGGCCGCAAACTTAAACGAGTCTTCGATCATCCGCTCGACTTCCGCATCCGCGAGCCCATAGGAAGGTTTGACTTCGATCGACTGGCTCTGGCCGGTTCGCATGTCCGTCGCCGTGACGTTCAAGATGCCGTTGGCATCGATCAGAAAGGTCACCTCGATGCGCGGGACGCCGGCCGGAAGGGGCGGTACTTTGAGCCGGAATCGTGCCAGGCTCCGGTTATCCTTGACGAGCTCGCGCTCACCTTGCAGGATATGGATATCGACACCGGTTTGCCCGTCGACGTAGGTCGTGAACAGTTCCTTGGCACTTGCTGGAATGGTCGTGTTTCGGCGGATCAAGCTGCTCATGACCCCGCCCATCGTTTCAATGCCGAGCGAGAGGGGCGTCACATCTAACAGCAACATGTCCGTCGTCCCACCGCTCAAAATATCGGCTTGCACGGCGGCGCCAAGTGCAACGACTTCATCCGGATTCAAATGGCAATGCGGCGCCTTCCCAAACAGCGCCTCGACGCGTTGGCGGACCAGCGGCATGCGGGTGGAGCCACCCACTAAGACCACCTCGTCGATATCTGTTGAGGTGAGTCCGGCGTCCCTTAAGGCCATGCGGCAGGGAGCCAGCGTCCGTTCAATCACACGTATCGTCAGAGACTCAAGCTGATCGCGCGTCAGCTCTCTGGTGAAGTGTCCTGTGTCGCCTGGTAGCTCGATGGTGATCGTGGTCTTGAGATCATCAGAAAGGCGAATCTTGGCTCGCTCTGCTTCCAATCGAACGGCCTGCATATGATCGGGGTATCCGCCCAAGTTGATCCCATGCTGTTCTTGGATTTGTCCGACAAACAGGTCGACAAGCAGCCGGTCGAGATCGTCCCCTCCCAGGTGAGTATCGCCGTTCGTCGCCAGAACCTCAAAGATCCCGTCTTTCAGTTTCAAAATTGAAATGTCGAACGTGCCGCCGCCGAAGTCATAGACCGCAATGGTGCCCTGTGTGTGCTTCTGAAGTCCGTACGCCAGTGAGGCGGCCGTCGGTTCGTTGATGATGCGTAAGACTTCCAGCCCAGCAATGAGACCGGCATCCTTGGTCGCCTGCCGTTGGCTGTCGTTGAAGTAGGCGGGAACCGTGATGACGGCTTTGCCGATACTCTCTCCCAGAGAGGCCTCCGCGCGTCGTTTTAATTCCTTGAGGATCATGGCGGAGATCTGTGGGGGGGAATAACGCTTTTCGCCGAGCTGAATCCGGATGACGCCACCGGTCTCCGTGAGTGTGTAGGGGAAATAGGTCAGTTCGCTTTGCACATCGGCAAGACCCTTGCCCATAAAACGTTTGACGGAATAGACCGTCCGCTCNNGGGATTTCGCGTCAAGTGTTCTTTGGCCGAATCGCCAACAATCAATCCATTGTCCGTCAAGGCGACAACCGATGGCACCATCGTCCGACCGTTGCGGTCGGGGACGACACAGGGCTGGCCGTCTTTCATGTAGGCGACCAGCGAATTGGTTGTGCCGAGGTCGATGCCGACGATTCTTGTCATGTTCTTCTAATGCTGGCCGGAATGTCTCAGGCAATCGTTGTCGCGAGGTCGTTGACGATACTGGTGATGTACGTTCGGTTGGAGAGGAGGTCACGCATCTGTTTCAGGAGCCGGTCCCGTTCCACACGTGTTTGGCTTGTCGCTTCCCCACGGTCTTGTAACTGATCCCACTCCGTAAATAGCTGCTGCAGTTGAGCTTCCATCTCCTGCTTGCGTTGCTCCAGTGCTCGTTGTTCGGCCTCAAGGGTTACACGAAGCTCACGACTGTCTTGCGAATCACGTTCCGATGACCGGTATTCCTCAAGCGTATCTTGTAGCTCCAAGATCTCTTCAAACAGGTCGGCTGGGGGAGACGTTCGGATGTCTTTCACGGAGCCGGCTTCGAGGCCCAACAGGTATTCCGCGCGTTGATTGGGGTCTCGGAGTGTACGATAGGCTGTATTCAAGACCGCGGCATTGCCGAGGCTGATGGCTTGTTCCGCCGGACTTTTCGTCTGATAAAAGTCCGGATGGAACGTTCGGCTCATCTCGTAGAACTTGGCCTCGAGCTTCTTTAGGTCCAGTGTGAGACGCCGAGGAAACCCAAGGCAGGTGAAATAGTCGGCCTCTTTTGACACCGGCTGGACTTTGACGCAGCGCTCGCAGAAGTATTCTCCCGTGACGGCAGACTGGCAGTGCCAGCACATGCTCCGGGCCATCTGCAGTCCACGTGGTCGAGGCGACTCTGGTGTATGTTGATCCATAAGGGCAGCCGGTAAGGTGCGTGCCGCACCAATTCAGTTCAAAAAATCGTTGAGAATCAGGCTGAGAACGATTCTCCGCAGCCACAGGTTTTATTGGCATTGGGGTTGAGAAACTTGAAGTTTCCCCCCATCAGGTCTTTTTGATAATCCAATTGGGTGCCTTGGAGATAGATGGCGCTCTTGGCATCGATGATGACCTTCACACCGTTGATGTCATACACTTGGTCATACTGCCCGATCTTGTCGTCGAAATTGATCGTGTAGCTCAGGCCTGAACAACCGCCGCCTTTCACGCCAAGACGAAGGCCGCCTTCCTCGATCCCTTGTACGTTGACCAATCGTTTGATCTCGCTCACGGCAGCATCGGTGAGTGTGATGACCGGAGCCTGAGTCTCGACATTCGTTGTATCCATGGGGGCACTCCCTTCGTAGGTGTCTCCGTTACTTGGTGCCGGACGCGTCTCCGTCGGATTTCTTCTGATAATCGGCTAACGCGGCTTTGATCGCATCTTCCGCGAGAACCGAACAGTGAATCTTGACCGGCGGCAGATTGAGCTCCTGGACGATGTCCGTATTCTTGATCTGTTGCGCTTCTTCGATCGTTTTGCCCTTCAGCCATTCGGTGGCCAAGCTGGAGCTGGCGATGGCCGATCCACAGCCGAACGTCTTGAACTTGGCATCGACGATCGTATCGTTCTGTACCTTGATCTGCAGCTTCATCACGTCGCCGCACTCCGGCGCTCCCACCATCCCGGTACCGACCCCGTCCTCGTCTTTCTTGAAACTTCCCATGTTGCGGGGATTGTTGAAATGATCGACGACTTTATCGCTGTATGCCATAAAAACCTCCTTAGTATCTCGTCGTTCGTCCCTCGACTAAGCTCGGGACGGTGAGTCTGTCGAACCGTGAAGCGGTGTGCGTTGTTTGCGAGATACGCTTCACGAGGTGCGTGTTACGCACGTTAGTGCGCCGCCCATTGAACGGATTTCAGATCGACGCCTTCCTTTGCCATTTCGTAGAGCGGGGACATTTCTCGCAACTTGGTGACGATCTCAATAACCTTCTTGATCGTATAGTCAATCTCGTCATCGGTGTTGAAACGGCCCAAGCCAAAGCGGATCGACGAATGGGCGAGCTCGGTTCCCACACCGAGCGCACGCAAGACGTATGAAGGTTCCAGCGTGGCCGAGGTGCAGGCCGATCCGGATGAGAGCGCGATGTCTTTCATGCCCATGAGTAACGATTCGCCTTCGACGTACGCAAAGGAAATATTGAGATTGCCCGGCAGTCGGTTCGTCGGATGGCCGTTGAGATAGCTTTCTTCCAGGGCCGACATGATGTCGGCCTGCAGCCTGTCCCGCATCTTGGTCAGCCGAGCCGTTTCTGCCGGCATCTCCTGTTCACAAAGTTCACAGGCTTTCCCGAATCCGACGATCAGCGGAACAGGTAAGGTGCCGGACCTCATGCCGCGTTCATGCCCGCCGCCNNCCCATGGCCTGGACATCGACCGGAATCTTCCCGACACCCTGGGTGGCATCACAATGGAACAAGATACCTTTCGCTTTGGCGATCTTGCCGATCTCCGCGATGGGATTAATCGTGCCGATTTCGTTATTCGCCAGCATGACCGAGATTAGGATTGTCTTGTCTGTGATGGCGTTCTGTACGTCTTGCGGGTTCACCATGCCGAATTTATCCACCGGCAAGTAGGTCACGGTCGCCAGCCCTTTCGCTTCAAGCGACTTGGCGGTATCGAGTACGGCCCGGTGTTCCGTGGACGAGGTGATGATGTGGGTGCCCTTTTCCTTATACATCTCCAGGACGCCCTTCAGGGCGAGGTTGTCCGATTCGGTGGCGCCACTGGTAAAAACGATTTCCTTGGCATCAGCCTTGATCAGTTTTGCGATCCGTTTCCGAGCCTCTTCCACGGCTTCTTCAGCCGCCCAGCCAAAAGCATGATTGCGGCTGGCCGCGTTGCCGAACTTTTCGACGAAGTAGGGCAGCATGGCCTCCAGCACCCGTGGGTCCATGGGAGTGGTGGAATGATTATCGAGGAAAATAGGAAGCTTCATCGTTCGACTCCTTGTACCGAGGGAGATTGAATAGTAATCAGGGGTGTCCCCCCCATCATGTCTCCCAACGTCATATTGTTCAGTAACTGGTAGATGCTGTCTTGTATTTTCAACAGTGGTGTGCGGATGTTGCAGTGCTCCCGCTGCATGCAGGAGTCGCCCTCTTTTTCATGGGAGCAATCGGTAATAGCAAGCGGGCCTTCGATGCTTTCGAGAATCTGCCCAATGGTGATCTGTCTAGCGCTCCGTGCCAAGAGATAGCCACCCTTGGGGCCATTATGACTCTCGATCAGGCCGTTCTTTGAGAGAACCTGGAGCACCTTCGCGAGCAGTTCCAACGGAATGTTATATTCCTCAGCGATCTCTTTTGTATTCACCACGCGGCCGGGTGTGATATCGCCGAACTGGACAGAGGCGATATGCTGGAGGGCCATCAGTGCGTAATCAGCTTTTTTCGAAATCTTCAACATAGCTATTGCCGATCAGTCAGATCGGAGACTATAATGATCTCCGATCAATATGGTCGCACTAAAGCTACCATGCAGATTTGAATCGTGTCAATATGTGACAAAAAACTAGTCCGTCTCAGAAAGGAACAGGCACATGGGTGGGACGAACCCGTACATTGAGAAGGCCGATTACGAACTTCCTAGGGTTTCTTATTCCGTCACATTTATCCAACCAAGCGGTACCTCGACCACGGTTGCCGTCGATCCAGAAAAGATTCCTTACGGGGTCACAGGATTGCCAGGGAGCATTTTGGATATCGCTATGGGCCATGGAGTAGATTTGGAGCATGTCTGTGGTGGGGTCTGCGCCTGTTCGACCTGTCACGTCATTGTGAAGCAGGGCTTGGAAAGCTGTAACGAAGGTACCGATGACGAATATGATCAGCTGGATGAAGCTCCCATGACGACGCTCCAGTCTCGACTGGGTTGTCAATGTGTCCCGAATGGGAAGGCGGATATCGTCGTGGAAATTCCCGCTGTGAATAAGAATCTCGTGCGAGAGGGCCACTGAAGAAGCGCGACTACGCTCTTCAGGACTCATCGGTCGATCAGTTTGGTTGAATCCGACAGTGCTGGTGAAGTCCGAAGATTGTCCTAGTCATAGGTCTCCGCCTTGATCTCCTTTCGATCGTATCCTTGGTCAATAAAATAGGCCCGTAGAGGGCGCACGAAGGCTTTGGTCCCACAGAGCATGGGAATCACTTTCGGTTGACCAGTGAGCAGCGGTCCCAGCATCGCCACGGTTTTCTCTACGGCTTGGGACTCGCTCTGTTCGGCCACAATCGGAAGATAACGAAAGGATGGCTGCTGTACGGCCATCGTGAGCCATTCCTGATGGAACAGAACCTCTTCTTCGCGGGGTGCCACTGCGATCAACAGGACTGGAGTATGAATTTTTTTAAAAAACATCTGCTTCAACAGGCATCGTATCGGAACCAGGCCTGTGTAGCGTCCGATCAGGATAAGTTCTCGATCAAGCGTCTGAGGAAGAATGAAACGTCCATAGGGTCCGGATAAGGTCAGTTCATCGCCTGATTTCAGCTGATAGAGGTAAGGAGAACCGAGTCCATCGTGAACGAGATCAAACACCAGCGTCAACTCTCCATAGGGCGAGGAAGGATCGGCCATGGAGTAGGCTCGATTGAGCGGCGGCTTGGGCCCTACGGGGAGGTGAAGGGACACCCATTGTCCAGGTTGGAAGGCGATCTTCGTGGCTTTTGGCTTGATCACCAACTGGCGCACGTGCGGTGTGAGATCCGTCGCGGACAGCACTGTGGCAGGTTGCCTCTGTTCGGCCATCCCCACCTCCTTCGGCATCCTCATAGCAGAAGCCGTAGAGAGATGGAAGTGCTTCGGCGGTGTACAAGGATTTTCTCAGCGTGGTATAGATGGGCGGTTTCGTATGTGTGAAGAAGGGACAACGCTGTCATGAGTGAGGTTCGTGTCCGGTTCGCTCCCAGCCCGACGGGTTTTCTGCATATCGGTGGAGTGCGTACGGCCTTGTTTAATTGGCTGTTTGCGCGCCAACAGCAGGGGACGTTCATTCTTCGGATCGAGGATACCGATCAAAGTCGGTCGACCGATGAGTCCATTCAGGCCATCATTGAGGGGATGAAATGGGTCGGGCTCGATTGGGATGAAGGGCCGTTCCGCCAAACGGAGCGGATGGATCTGTATCGCGCCCATGCCATGAACTTACTTGAGACGGGGCATGCGTACTGGTGTGTATGTAAGCCGGAAGAGTTGGAGGCTCGGCGAAAGGAGGCCGAGGCAAAAGGCTTATCGCCTCGCTACGATGGCCGCTGTCGCCGATTACAGATCACCAATCCGCCTGCCGACGCCGCGCTTCGCTTCAAGGCGCCGCTGGAGGGGCAGATCGTCGTCGATGATCTCATCAAAGGCACAATCACCTTCGATAATAGTGCGGCCGACGACCTGATTATTCTCCGGTCCAACGGCTATCCAACCTATAATTTTTCGGTTGTCGTCGACGATGCACTCATGCGCATCACGCATGTGGTGCGGGGGGATGACCATCTGACCAACACGCCGCGACAGATTCCGATTTTCGAAGCGCTGGGGTTTGCCGTTCCGCGCTTCGGCCATCTCCCGATGATTCTGGGCTCGGATAAGACGCGGCTCTCAAAACGCCATGGGGCGACGTCGATCATGGCCTACAAAGACATGGGGTACCTGCCCGATGCCATGATTAACTATCTCGTGCGACTGGGGTGGTCTCACGGCGATCAAGAGCTCTTTACTCGGCAGGAACTCATCGAAAAGTTCTCCTGGGATCACGTCCAGAAGGCGGCGGCGGTATTCAATCCGGACAAGTTAATGTGGATCAATGCCGAGTACATCAAAACAAGTCCACCGAGCTCGGTGGCTCAGGCGCTCGTGCCGTTGTTGGAACAAGCAGGGTTGAAGCATGAGGTCGAAGCGGTATCGGAGGAATGGCTCGCACAGCTGGTAGTGTTGGTCAAGGAGCGGGCAAAGACGTTAGTCGATATGGTGG
>CXWJ01003903.1_pt1 | contig 30180 bp, 21 predicted proteins | sample 590841 | NCBI WGS metagenome assembly CXWJ01 (sample SAMEA3498367, study PRJEB10139) | wastewater metagenome | biome: wastewater treatment plant; material: activated sludge | place: Austria | collected 2015-01-21 | reverse complement strand
GCCAGATGCCGACGTTTCACGTCCTTATTGCCGCCGGCTATAGGTAGGTGTTTCAGCTCCGCGTGGTCGCCGCGGCGACCACAACAACGATCCATCCAAAGGTGCGCAATTTATTTCAACAAGCCGCAACGGCGACGTCGGAGTGAGTTTCGATCAAGACCTCAGCATGCAGCACGGCCTCAACATTCGAGCCGCGATACGTCGCGGTGACGGGGGCCGCGTTTTGTGGATCGGCCGCGGAGGCCACGACCACATGCCGGTCCGCCACGGCCAAGCCATGCGTGGGATCGTAGCCTCGCCAACCAGCCCCGGGCAGGTAAACTTCTGCCCAGGCGTGCAGATAACGGTTCGCACTGGCGCTCGTCCCTTCTTGGTAGCCGCTGACGAACCTGGCAGCGAGCCCCACCACGCGGCAGAGGTCCACGAACAATACGGCCAAGTCGCGGCAGGCTCCCTGGCGCTGTTCGATGGTCGTTGCCGCGGGCCAGGGTCCGCCTTTCGCGCGATGGATCAGCTTGAACCGTTCGCAAATCGTCTCGTTCAGCCGAGCCAGGAATTGCACCACCTCGCCTCGCGATGCTTCTCGCAACTGCTCGGCCAGGTCGCGGGCGGGATCGACGTGCTGCGGTACCGCCGCCCGCTTGAGCGCCGGCGCGAGTTGAGAAAGCTCTGCTGGCTGGTAGCCGATCGGTAAGCGGCGATTGGCGGGCATCAGCAAATAATCGAACGGGTTGTCCCGCAGCGTTTCGACTTCGGACGTGGCCCGCAAGGTGAGCTGTTCGTGGACGTCGTTGAACCAGGCCATCGACACCACGTTGCCATCGGCATCCAGCGAGTGGGTAATGCCGGCCGGCGTGGGATCGATCTGCAAGTCGTAGCGAATCAGCCGCTGGCTGCCATCGGTACGGGGCTGCAACCGCAAGTAATGTGGCTCAAAGAAGACAGGCCGCGTGAAGCGATATTCCGTGGTGTGTTCGATCGTAAACAACATGGCAGTCTCTAAGTCCTCCCTGGCGCCTGGACTTGTTGGTTGTTAGTGGTCGGTTGTCAGTTGCATGATTCCCGCTACCACAACTGACAGCATTCATTTGATTCGCATCATCGTCCCGCAACGGCCAGTTCCAGGGGCCGCATGGCAAAGAACGATTCATGAATCGCATCGCCAACCGTATTCAATCTCCGCTGAAAATCATCGACGAATTCGTGCAGCCCGCTGGCGATCACTTCTTCCGCTTGCGTGTAAGCCAACTCGGCCCGCAATTGGCCCAGCCGCTGTTCGGCCCGGTTGGAGAAACTGCCCGGGTTGGTGCCTGAAATGGCGTGGAGCGATTCGTTGGCCCGCGTCAAACAATGGAGCACGGCCCGCGGAAACTCTCGATCCAGCACGAGAAAATTCACGACGTTGACCGGCGAAATTCGCCCATGGCGCTGTCGATACATTTCTAAAGCGCTTGCCGAGCGCAGCAGGGCCAGCCACTGAATGTCGTCGAAGGGAGTACCGACATCCGCCACCTTGGGCAGCAGGATGAAATACTTCACGTCGAGGATGCGGGAGGTCTTATCGGCCCGTTCCAGCATGCGACCCAACTGGCAGAAGTGCCAGGCTTCGCCGTGGGTCATCGTGGCGTCGGTCACGCCCAGGAACTGCTGACCGGAGACGTTCACGCGCTCGAAAAATGCGTACGGATTGTCGAGGACTTCCTCCAATGAACCGCCGTCGCGGACCATCAAGTAAAACTTATTGATGTGTTCCCACATCTCGGCCGAAATGATTTCCCGCACGCTGCGAGCGCTTTCGCGGGCCGCCCGCAGACAGGACAAAATCGAATTCGGATTCTCCGTATCGAAAGTGAGAAACTGAACGACGCTCTCCTTGGTTGTCCTGGCGACCCGCTTTTGGAACGCGGCGTCGTCCCCGGTGATTACCACCAGCGGCCACCATTGCTGGCCCGCTTCGCCCGGCATGTCCAGGCTCAGGTTCAGATTGACGGAGATGAACCGCGCAACGTTTTCAGCCCGCTCCACGTAACGGCTCATCCAGTAAATCGAATCGGCGACGCGACTCAACATAATCTTATAGCAGGAGGTAGAGAGCGAGGAGTTAGTATTCTTGCTCCTTGCTCCTCACTCCTCGCTCCTTTCACGAAATCACCCAGGTATCTTTACTGCCGCCCCCTTGGGATGAATTGACCACCAACGAACCTTTCTGCAAGGCCACCCGCGTAAGCCCACCCGGCAGGACGAACACTTCGCGGCCGTAAACGATGAACGGGCGTAAATCGACGTGCCGACCTTCCAAATGCTCCCCGGCGAGCACCGGCACGCGGGAAAGCGCAAGCGTCGGTTGGGCGATGTAGTTTCGCGGATTGGCCTGAATTTGTTCGGCACATTTTGCGTGCTCTTCCTTGCTGCAGCGCGGACCGATCATGAGTCCGTAACCGCCCGATTCATTCGCGGGCTTGACCACCATCTTTTCAATGTTGGCCAGCACGTGGCTACGCTGCTTGTCGTCCCAGCAGACGTAGGTCGGTACGTTGGGGATGATCGCCTCTTCGTCGAGGTAGTACTTGATGATCTCCGGCACGTAGGCATACACGACTTTATCATCCGCAATGCCGCAACCCGGCGCGTTGGCCAACGCGATTCGCCCCGCACGATAGGCTTCCATGAGTCCGGGCACGCCTAGCATCGAGTCTTCGCGGAAGGCTTTCGGATCGAGGAAGTCGTCGTCGATGCGGCGATAGAGGACGTCGATCCGTTCAAAACCTTTGGTGGTCCGCATGTAGACGAAACCGTCCGAAACGACCAAGTCGCGGCCTTCGACCAAATCGATTCCCATTTGCTGGGCCAGAAACGAATGTTCGAAGTAGGCTGAGTTGTACATGCCGGGCGACAGCAGCGCGACCGAAGGCGAGCGGGCGTGGTCGCCCATCAAGTATTGCAAGGCATCGAGCAGCCGGCTGCAGTAATCGTCCACCGCGCGGATTTTGCTCAGTTCGAACAATTGCGGGAATGTCTGCTTCATCAACTGCCGGTTTTGCAGGACGTACGACACGCCGGAAGGACAACGCAAGTTATCTTCCAAGACGTAAATTTGGCCGTCGGTATCACGGACCAAGTCTGTGCCGGTGATGTGGCACCAAATGCCGCGCGGCGGCGTCAGCCCCACGCATTGCGGGCGGAAACCGGCCGCAGTCTTTACCACATGTTCCGGCAACACGCCGTCGCGGACCACGCGCTGATCGTGGTAAAGATCGTCGATCAGCATGTTGAGCGCGACGATCCGCTGCCGTAGGCCGCGCTCGACCCATTCCCATTCGGCTTGGGGCACGATCCGCGGCACGATATCAAACGGAATAATCCGCTCCGCGCCTTGCTGATCGCCATAGACGTTGAACGTGATGCCGAGCTGGACCATGGATCGGTCCGCAGCTCGTTGGCGGCGGGTCAGGTCGTCGGCCGAGATGTTGCAAATCCGTTCGTACAGAGCCTGACAGTCGCCGCGCGGCTGCCCGAGCTCGTCGAACATCTCGTCGAAAAAGCCGTCGGTTTGATAGTCTGCGAACGAGAATTCCACGTGGGGGCCGCTACCCAACTTTTGGTTCTGACTTATCGTCGACGCCCGCTTAGGTGTCGAAATTACTGCCGATTGATCCATGGTGACTCGGTCCTGCTGCCTTTCCGAAGGGCTGATGCCAAACGAACCTCGATGGCGGGTGCAAACCGTGCGCCGTGCCTATTCATTTGCACGGCCACACTTTGCCAGTCATCCCACTTCCTTGACAGCATTAGAGATACGTCGATTCCCTCCAAGTAAATAAGCGCTGCCACCCCCGGGAGAAGGCGGGCCGATGCCTAAGTTCTAGGCAACAATCTCCTCGCCTTCGGCTACCACCATCCCACCTCAATCGTTCTTCAATCTACCGTTTGCTCAGCGATTGTCGAGTCAGATTGCATTTTACCGGGGTTTATTCCGCGGGTTAGCAATCACCCTCCTTTCGGTTCGGCCTTTTCGCGTAGTTACCCCTAGCGTGATTTGCCTTTAGAATGGGTGGGAAGAGGCTCGCACGAAACTGTATCACCTCTACCGATTCGCAGCGGCGTGGGCACTGCGAAACCTCGGCAATAGCTGTGGCGGCCGTGAATTTGAGAGTTAGGTCTGAAGTTTGCTTGAGTAGAAATTAGAAGTCACGCAATTCTGCCTTCAAGTGCCGCTGCCTCCCTTCCAATCCGCTACGAATGCCCGCTGATCGCCCTCCTACTTGATTTGCACTCTGTTGTTGTACTGTGAATTTGTATGAAGAAGGCATTTCTCTGTCGGCACAACGTCTATCGGTTGTTCTTGCTGACTGTGAGCATATCTACGATTTGGGCCACTACAAGCCACGCGGATTGGTTCGCGGGTGATTACCGGCTAAGCAGCGTCTTTCGCTTCAACGACCAAACGGGAGCCGAATTACCCGGCAATATTCCGGCCGGCACGGCCGGTTTGGAATCGGCCGGAGGTGTGGCGGTGGGCCCAAACGGAAATCTATATGTCTCTAGCCAAGACACCGGGGAAATCTTGCATTTCGATGGCACAACTGGTGCGCCGCTTCCCTCGCCAATTCCGGGCGGCCGCGATGGCTTGTTCGCCAACATGCGGACTGAGATTAATCCCAACGGAGCGCCAGGTCCAATAAGGTTTGGCCCCGACAACAACTTGTATGTTTCGGACTATGGTGGCTCAAGGTTACGCACGTTCAATCCGATCACTGGCGAAGAGCTGGCATCCGCGGCGACCGGACTCGGTCCGCCAGGCGGATTTGCATTCGGGCCGGATGGCGATTTGTACGTCGGCAACTTCGGCGCTTCCGCGGTCATTCGCGTTCATAACGGCGTCCAATCATTCTTCATTCTTCCGGGTGTAACTCCGATGAGTACGCCCAGCTCTCTGTTATTTCTGCCGGATGGCGACCTTTTGATCGTCTCCATGTTTCGCAACGCGATTCACCGCTTTAGCTCCGCGGGAGACTATCGGGGCGTCTTTGCCACGATTGACCCGATTCCTCCGCCGATCGACAACACGAACTACCCCTCCGATATCGCCTTTGATCAAGACGGCAATGTGGTGTTAGCCGTTCTGGGGCCTACGAATCCGCCCGACAATCGCGGTCAGATACTGCGTTATGCACTCACTGAAGGAAGTGTTGCGGGAACATTGGTAGATACACTCGTCGATTCTTACCCTCCGATGAGTAGCCTCGCTTGGGTACGCTCGGCCGATGCCATTTCGGGCGATTACAACAGCGACGGCCAAGTGAACACGGGTGACTTTGCGAAATGGCAGGGCGACTTCGGAAAATGGGTCGCCAAAGGGGGTGGGGCCGATGGCACAGGAGATGGCGTCGTCGACGCGGCCGATTACGTCTTCTGGCGCAATCTATTTGGCGGGACCGGTTCCAGCGCCGTTCTAGCGGTGCCGGAGCCGATGGCAATTCACCTGCTGGTCTGGGGGGCTCTACTGGGCATGTGGTCTCGTAGACGGCGGCAGATAAGCCCAGGCTGACAACACACGGATCGAACAGACACGGGCGACATGCAGCTATGAACTGGATTGGATCGTCAACGGCTCGGCTCGACCGCTCATTTCGCACAGCTTTTTCGCTGGTTGAGTTGTTGGTGGTGATCGGCATCATTGGCATTCTAGTAGCCCTTTTACTGCCGGCCATACAAGCCAGCCGCTCCGCCGCCAGCCGTTCCTCCTGTGCGAACAACTTGCGACAGCTGGGAATCGCCGCCCATAACTATGAATCGGCCCACGGTCATTTCCCGGCCGGTTCTGTAGCCAAGGAGTTTTCGGCCGACGCCAAGACCCCTTGGACCTTCTATCGCTGGTCGGCGCTGGCGACCCTAACCCCCTACTTAGAGAATACTGCGGTCTATCAAGTGCTCGACCTCTCGTTTCCGCTTTATGCCAACAGCCTCAACATTCATCCTAAGAATTCGGAAGCTGTAAAGATTTGGGTGAGTGAGTTTCTCTGCCCGGCAGATGAGCCGCGCTACCTGTCGGACGGCTTTGCTCCGACTAATTATGCCACCTGTACCGGCAGCGGCGCGGCGGGGGGAACACCCCACAACACCGACGGCGTCTTTTTCATTAATTCGCAAACCCGCGTCGGCAAGATCACAGACGGTACCAGCAAGACGGCCTTATTCTCTGAGAGTGCTCTGGGCAATCCACAAGAAGGCACACACGATTCACAGACCGAGTACAAGTTTTCCTTTCTGGCACCCCTCACAGATGCACTCTGCAACGACGCCAGTGAGTGGAACGTCAGCGACCCCCGCGGCTTCGCCTGGGCCAACGGCGAGTTCCGTTGCACGTTGTATAACCACCGCGCACCCCCCAACTCATCCACGCCAGATTGCATGGGGGTGATTATCGGCGGTCCGGTTCAAACGCGGTACTCACCTTACGGCTGGCGCACGGCGCGAAGCCGTCATGCGGGCGGCGTCAACCTCTTGCTGGCGGATGGATCGCTCCGTTTCGTGAGCAACGAGATGGAAGCCGCCCCCTGGCAAGCACTATCGACAATCGCCGGCGGGGAAACCTTCGACGCGCCTTAGCAGGCGGGCTTCCTGACACGTCGCAACTGGGAGGCAATCGCCGCAGCACCGAACAGCCCCAGAATCACTGAGGAGGGCTCGGGAACGACTGTCGTATAGACAATCCCCGTCACCTCGCTAAAGCCAAACACGACCGAGGGTCGCGGGCCGTCGATCCCAGCTGGCGTGGAAAAGTTAGCGTCCGTTGTGTTTCCCGCGAACTCACCGAGCAAGGCGCCGCTGGAATCAAAGCGTTGGATGTTACCGTAGCCGTTGACGCCTTGAAGAGAAACCAAGATGCCCGTCAGGAAGGTCGAGCCATCTGCACTCAGAATCACGCTGCCTGGCGAGATGAAGGTACCACTTGGGGGTATCATACCACCGGTGCCGAAGCCCGCCTGGAGCGCGCCGGTTGTGGCATCAAACTTACTGATGTTGCTCCCCGTGATCGAGGCTACGTAGAGGTCGTTCCCCTGTACGAGCAACGCCGCGACGCCGGTCAAAGCCGCTGAAGGACCAATAAATGTTTCGAACTGATTGGAGACCGAGTTGAAACGGAGAACGCTCCCATCCGCGCCGAACAGATTGAAGTTCCCGGCGAGCAAATTGCCGCTGGGATCAAAGGCCATTCCGGATCTCCCTTGAAGCGGACCGCCTGTCAAATCCGGCCCAGCGCTGACTCCCCCTGGGGTGAGTTGTGCCACTTTGTCGGTCGCCGGCAAGGGGGACAAGCCGAGGTTGGAAATATAGATTTTTTGGCCATCCTGGCTAAACAGCACGCCGCCCGGAGAAAGGATGGTACTTGAGCCATTGGAAGTGAATTGAAACGATTGTGTGGCAGAAGTGCCGTCGAAATCATAGACCACCACACGATTGGCATTACGGTCGGTCAGATAGATTTGCGATTGATCGGGAGAAAGGGTGATGCTGCTCAACCCGCCACCAGCACTAGTAAGTGAAGCCGGACCGTAACCAAAGCTGGGATCGTCAATCAGAGTTCCGAGAAAATCACCACTTTCCGAATAGCGGAGTACGCGTCCCAACAAGCGATCGGCGATCAGATATTGGCCGGAGGCGAGAACCGAACCAACGCCGCTAGAGAGCAAGTAAGTGCCCAGCAGCAAGCAGTTAAAGAGGCGTACATAAAAACTCTTCTTCATTGGGTCATTCTCCGTGTCCAGTGATCAAAAGGTGTGGAATCAAAAGCCGGAAAACCAACTGACGTTCTGATCCGCTGATTCGACGGACGCATAAACGGCAGCAGACTGTCAAAACTCGTGTGGCCGTGCGGTGGCTGGGTCTCAGCAGAAGACTCCATCGACCGTTACTCGAGTGACAACTTACGATGGAGTTGCAAATAGGTAGGATATTCAAACTATGCGGGACAGGAAACATTCTAATGACAGTTAGAATGAGCGTCAAATAGTTCCAGCAGTTGATTTTAGCAGCTTTGTTGGGGGATTTCGCCGTTGGGCGACGATCGAGAATCTGGCTCGCCCGAATCGCGGCTGAGAGGGAGGAAAACCGCCGATGAAGGATCTGATGCAGTCTGACTACTGCGCGCAAATGCTGCGCCTGCTGGCCGATCCGGACCGGCTGCTCATTATCCAGGCCCTCCGCGAAGGGCCCAAGAATGTCGGTGAAATCAGCGCGAGCACCAAGCAAAAGATAGCAAACGTCTCGCACCACCTCAAAGTGTTACGCGAAGGGGGGTTAGTAAGCTCAGAGCGCGAAGGCCGGTACGTTCGCTATTCCCTTTCGCCCGGCACGTATGTCCCCTCCAAATCAGGCCCTGTCGATCACATCGATATCGGTTGCTGCCGAATAGAAATTCCCAGCCGAGAGCCCTATCAGCTCGAACCGCCAAAAAAGTGAACCAGGCTGCACCCTTCCCTCATCTGCTGCGTAATATGCTTACGCCTCCTACGGGGACATGGCTGATCGAACCATTCGCGCCGAACAAGGAAAAGAGCGTTAACTGCTTGCTTTTCCTATCGGCCTAGAAATAAGCAACTTCGTATGAGTCGCTCGAAATGCCTTTTGGCAGATACACGTCCATCACGTCCGAACTGTCATCGACCTGGATCGTAAGTTGCGCATCGGAGGGGGGGAAAGCTTCTCCTAATGCCCGGACCGAAACTTCATTCGGTCCGACGTGCGATAGCGCGATCTCCTTGTCTCCCACTTTCAGCGTCAACGCCACCTTGGCGGAATAACCGTTGCGGAGGGTCATCATGACAGACCTGTTTCGGGAGGAAATGGCGCGGCGGGCGGAAACGTACACTCAGTCTAGGAAACTCTCGCTTAATTGCCAATATCCGTTGGGGGCCGGCATCGACGGTTGCGTCTGGCGGACTTCGAGACCATCGGCTCTCAAGCTCTGCGAACGTGAAAAAAGTTACCAGGAAGAGGTGGAGTGTTACCGCCGGCTAGAAGTGCCGGGCGTCCGCCGCATCCAGGAATTTGCGGTCCCGATGCTGATTGATTTCGAATTCCCGCTCCAGGCTCTCGAAATCTCCATCGTCTCGCCCCCGTTCCTGCTCGACTTTGGCAAAGTCTACCTCGACTCACCGCCACCCTACTGGAAGGACGCCCAAATCATGGCCGACTGGCATGCGGATGGCAAAGAAATGTTCGGCGACCGGTGGCCGAAGGTGCTGTCCCTGATCGGCTCCTTGCAGCAATACGGCATTTGGTATGTTGATCCGAAGCCGGGGAATATTATGTTTGAATGATGCTTCGCACAAACATAATCCACAGCATCACCACCGCTTCCACCCGCCCTTGACGGCCTAAACCCCCGCCGCGTAGGCTAATGGGTCTCAAAAACTCGCCAGAACATACGCATCGGATAGGTGGAGATCATGGCCGTCCCCAAACGCAAACAATCGAATTCCCGCACCGGCATGCGCCGTTCGCACGACGCCCTGAAGGCCAAGCAACTCCAAGCCTGCCCGAAATGCAGCACGCCCAAGCCTTCCCACGTCATCTGCCCGAACTGTGGTCACTACGGCGGCCGCACGATCGTCGAGACGGAATAAGCAAGGAGAATGGTACAGGGAGCAGAGAGTTGCTTTGTTGCTCTCAGACTGCCTGACTTCTCCTCCTTGCTCCACGCTCCCTGCTCTTTGCTCTCATGTCCACCGACGCCAAGACCGCTTTTCTCTTTCCCGGCCAAGGCGCGCAAACGGTCGGCATGGGGGCTACGGTATGTGCTCAGGTGCCTGCTGCCCACGCGCTGTTCGATCGCGCCTCGGCCATCCTCGGCTACGACCTTTTGACGCTCTGCTCGGAAGGTCCGGCGGAGCGGCTCGATACCACCGTTCATAGCCAGCCGGCATTGTTTGTTGCCAGCTTGGCGGCGCTCGAGCAACTCAAACAAAACGCACCGGAACTGGTCGATCGCTGCAGAGCCACGGCCGGCCTCAGTCTCGGCGAGTACACGGCACTGGTCTTCGCCGGAGTGATGGATTTCGAAGCCGGCCTACGCGTGGTACAGGAACGAGGCCGGGCGATGCAAGATGCGGCCGATGCGACCAGCAGCGGCATGGTCAGCGTACTGGGCATGGAACGCGAACAGGTTGCAGCGCTATGTGAGCAGGCCCGTGATGGCGACACGCTCGAAATTGCCAACCTCCTCTGTCCGGGCAACATCGTCGTTTCCGGCCACACGCCTGCGTGCGAACGGATCGCCGAAATGGCCATGGCAGCCGGCGCGATGAAAGTCATCCCATTGCCGGTGGCGGGCGCGTTTCACACCCAATTGATGCAGTCGGCCGTCGAACGCCTGCGGGCAGCGCTGAAGGGCGTCCCTTTTCACAAGCCACGGATACCGGTCATTTCGAACGTCGATGCCCGGCCTCACGAAGACCCCGAGGAAATCCGCGATCTCTTGATTCGCCAAGTCTGCTCCCAAGTCCGCTGGGAAGATTCGATGCGCTACCTGCTGGACAACCTGGCCATCACCCAGTTCTACGAAATCGGCCCCGGCCGCGTGCTGAACGGGCTTTTGAAACGCATCGCTCGCAAGACGCCCTGCGAAAACATCACTGCTTAACAACGAGAAATAATATTTTGCCACAGAGAACACAGAGAGTAATCAATATGACAGAATTCTTCTCGGTGTCCTCTGTGGTCTCTGTGGCTAATTCGTAAGTGGAACCAATCTCATGGCGGACGAAGTTAATCGCCGGATTCAAGTTGATCTTTCAGGCCAGACGGCGCTCGTGACGGGCGCTTCGCGCGGCATTGGCAAGGCCATCGCCCTGCGGCTGGCCGCTTCGGGCGCAAAGGTAGCCTGCGTGGCCCGTAGTGCAGATAAGCTGAATGAAGTGGTCGATGCGATTACGGCCGCGGGCGGCGCGGCCGAAGTCCATCCGTGCGATGTGACCAATAGCGAAGCCGTGACGAAGCTCGTCGAAGGCTTGGCCGAGAAGTGGGGCCAACTCGATATCGTTGTCAACAACGCCGGCATCACCAAGGACACGCTCATTCCACGGATGACGGACGAACAGTGGGATGACGTGATCGCCACGAACCTCCGCAGCGTGTTCCTGTTCACGCGCGCCGCCACGCAGGTAATGATGCGGAAGCGTTACGGCCGCATCATTAACATCTCCAGCGTCTCCGGCCTGATGGGCAACTCCGGCCAGTCGAATTACTCGGCATCGAAGGCCGGCATCATTGGCCTGACTAGGACGGTGGCTCAGGAACTGGCCAGCCGCAAGGTGACCGTCAACGCAGTCTGCCCAGGTTTCATCGCCAGCGAAATGACCGAGGCAATGGGGGCTACCCTAGACGAATTCGTAAAGACGCGCATCCCGGCCAAGCGACTGGGCGAAGCGGACGAAGTGGCTGACGCCGTCCTCTACCTGGCCAGCGCCTCCGCCGCCTACATCACAGGCGAAGTGATCACGATCGACGGAGGCCTGACGCCATAATCACACAGCCCGGCCATTTTGACCGGCGCGGCGCCAACCAGTCTGGTTCCTCGAAATAGTGGTCGAACAAGCCAAAAAGCGAGCTATCGAGCCGTGTTTGGGGCGTCGAACTCAATTGACCCCAAACCCAATAATTGGTATATCTTGACCTCCCTTACGGAATCCCTCTATCTTCAGGGATTACGGGCGGGGTGCGGGGTTTGCCATCATGCTATTCCCGCTGCGTATAATTCGGACGATCTGGCTGGCCCCGGCCCGCCTACCCGATAATCCAACTGATTCGAAACACGGTTTGTTAGCAGGAGGACCGACAAGGTGGCCTCAGTAATGGAACGAGTGACAGACATCGTTGCCGAGCAGCTCGGTGTCGACAAAGAAAAGATCACCCCTGATACGTCGTTTGTGAACGATCTGGGCGCGGACTCACTAGATACGGTCGAACTGGTGATGGAACTGGAAGAAGAGTTCGACATCAACATCCCGGACGACGCGGCTGAAAAGATCCAGACCGTCGGACAGGCGGTCCAGTTCATCGAAGCCGGCACCAACGGCAAGAGCTAGCGCGGGGGCCCGCGCTCGGCCCGCCGTGAACCGGATGAATGACGAATGACGAGGTGCGAATGACGAACGGGCAACCTTCGTCATTCGTCAGTCGTGCTTCGTCATTTTTTGTTACCTTCTGCCCTTTCTCCCCTCTCCTCTGCGCTTGATTATGAAACGTCGCGTCGTCGTCACTGGAATCGGTGCAGTCACGTCGCTGAGTTGCAAGGTCGACGATCTGTGGCAACGCATCTTGCGCGGCGAAAGCGGTGTTCACGATCTCAAAGCGTTCGACACCACAGATCATAAAGTGAAGTTCGGCGGCGACATCCACGATTGGTCGCCCGATGGTTACGTCGACCGCAAAGAAGAGAAACGCATTGATCGCTTCACACAGTTCGCCCTGGTGGCCGGGATTGATGCGGTCAACGACTCTGGCCTGAACTTCGAGAAGGAAGACCCCTTCCGCTGCGGCGTGATTTTGGGCTCCGGCATCGGCGGTCTCAACGAAATCGAAGCGCAGCACGAACGGCTCCTCACCAAAGGGCCGGACAAAGTCTCCGCCTTCACGATTCCCAAGCTGATGGTCAACGCGGCCAGCGGCCACGTTTCAATCCGTTACGGCCTCCGCGGTCCGAACTACGCCGTTGCCACCGCCTGTGCAAGCGCGACCAACGCGATGGGCGACGCCTTCAAGGCGATTCAATACGACGATGCCGATGTCATGGTCACCGGCGGCACCGAAGCCGCCTGCACGCCGATGGGGCTGGCCGGTTTCGCCAATATGCGAGCCCTTTCTGAACGGCATGACGACCCGGCTGGGGCCAGCCGACCGTTCGACCTGGATCGTGATGGCTTCGTCCTTTCCGAAGGCGCCGGCCTGCTGGTGTTTGAGGAGCTGGAACATGCCAAGGCCCGCGGCGCACGCATCTATGGCGAAATTCTGGGCTACGGCGCGAGCGCCGACGGCGGCCACATTACGCAACCCGATGCCGAAGGGACCGGCGCGGCCAAGGCGATGGAATGGGCACTGCGCGATGGCCAACTCGACCCTAGCGTGGTCGATTACATCAACGCACACGGCACCAGCACGCCGCTGGGCGACAAAGCCGAAACCATCGCCATCAAAACCATCTTCGGAGATCACGCCCGCAAGCTCAGCATCTCGAGCACTAAAAGCTCGCTCGGCCATCTGTTGGGCGCAAGCGGCGGCGTCGAACTAGTCCTCTGCATGAAAGCGTTAGTGCATCAAGTTTGCCCGCCGACAATCAACTACCATACGCCCGATCCGGCGTGCGATCTGGATTACACGCCGAATACGCCGCGCGAACGCCGGTTGCGCGTGGTGATGAGCAACAGCTTCGGCTTCGGCGGCCACAACGCCTCGATCATCGCGGGCGCGGCGGCTTAGCCTCCAACGCAGAAAAACACGTTTCAAGCCGCGAATCTTCGGTCCGAGAAACTTGCCAGCCTTTTAGTTGTCTTTGGCAGGTTTTATTGATCTGTCGATGTCGATCTTCTACCATGAGCACAGCGGCGTCCCCGCTTGCGCCGCTTCCCGTTTATTGAGATGCGGACGCGTGACAAATGTGAAATCAGTCTGCCTACTCAAATGGGGAGGGATTCACATGCTACGGTCATGGCAATCGATTGGTTGGCTCATTTTGGCGGCCGCGCTGGCGGTCACGTCCCAGAGCGCAGGCGGTGAATGGGATGAATTCCATATCAAGATCGATCCCACGTCGCCAACGGACAAAGACGCGTTCGATCTCCGCGCTTGGCATTGGTTCACCGATAGCGGGTACTTGCGCCTCGAACAGTCGATCAGCGTCAGCGGTAACCAAATCGATGTACGGGCGCTGATCCAGGACCAACACACGCGGCCCGATAGCGTGTTCTTGACTGTCATGACGCCCGAGGGCGCATTCTTCGATGATTTAGAGCCCCTAGCAGCCGGGACGTATCAGGTGAACGCCGAGGTATGGCTTACGCCCTGGCCGTCAATGAGCGGCGGTTATCTTTACGACCAGGGAAGTCTGGTATTTACCGTGACGAGCGATGGCGCGAACCAGGCGCTGCCCGGCGACTTCAATCGCGACAACGTCATCGATGCTGGCGATTACGTCGCCTGGCGTAATGCCCCCAGCCCGCCGCCGAATGATTACGACCTATGGCGGAGCCACTTCGGTCAAAATACCAGCCACGGTGTGGATGCCACTGGCTTCGCCAGTATTTCTGCCGTAGTTCCGGAGCCGGTAACCGCAGCGTTCGTCGTGTTTGGCCTGTTGGTCGTCTTGTTGTGGCCGGTTTCCCGACCGTATTCACGTGTCTGACCGCTGACCTCCCGTTCGTCGAATATACCGGCCCCATTTTTCTGTTCGCCGGCCATTTTTTCCGCCAAATTCGCAATTCCTTGACTCTTTTTCATTGACAGGAGTACAACGCTCAAGAACCACTCTCTTTTTCCTTCTATCGAAAGGAGCTGGCTGATGAACGCACGACCCCTAGTGGTTGCTCTCTGCCTGGCTGCGGCTTTGTTCGCCGACAGTCAAACCACCTCGGCCGATCCGCTTCCGGGCGAAATTCTTAAGTTTCAGCAATTGCCGTTGAACAATCGGGCAGTGCCTGGATTCCCACCCACCGCGGGCGTAGGCGCGCCCTATTACGGGCACGACGAATTGAGCACTGCAATTAGGACTAACGAAAACATTCCGTGGCAAGGCACCTTCATGGCCGACGACTTTGCCGATAAGTTCGATACGCCCGTCGTCCATGTACGCTGGTGGGGTTCCTATCTTGATAATCAGTTCGGAAATCCCGCCAATCCAGGCGTTAAACGATTTCTCATCTCATTTGAAAAGGACGTGCCGGTCGGGCCCAACAATCCTTTGCCTTTCAGCCATCCTGGCGACCCTTTGCTCAATCAAATTGTCGAGTTGGGCCCTTTGTCGCCGGGTTCAGGCACGTTCACAGAGAAGCTGATTCCGACTCCCCTCATGCCCGGCATGTCTCCGCGGGAAGCACTTTACGAATACAATGCCGAATTGAATCTGGGTAAAGAATTCAAACAAGAACCGAACACGGTGTACTGGTTGAAAATAGTGGCTCTCGTCGATGCCCAGCAAGACGGCGTCATTCAATGGGGTTGGCATAACCGCGATTGGTCGATTCCTAATCCTTTGGCCTCCACTCCACCGGCGGTGGTGCCCGGCGAGGACATCATCGGTGGCGTGCTCGACCCGGAGAAAAGCTTTGAGTCGCCTGTGTGGCATTTCCAGGATGATGCCGTCAGCGGCAGTGTCACTGTTTTTCCCAATCCATCGATGCCAAGAATGCCGGGAATAGAACAAGGTGGGTACGCGCCCGAGAGATATTTGCCGCCGTGGGATGGCCCAAGCATTATCGGACAATACTCCAAGGATTTGGCCTTCGAACTTTACACGCGGGTTATACCGGAACCATGCTCGCTGGGGTTGATGACGATTGCCGCGATTGCCTTGACCGCGGTACGTCGTCGCACATGTAAATCTTTGGCGTAATCATAAACAGTAGCCTTTGTAACGAGCGCCAATGACCTTCGAGCCTCCGGGCAAATTCGCCCGGAGGCTTTTTCTAAATTCGGAAATGGCCTCGCCGCAGTCGAACAGCCATTTTTCGCAGTTTCCGCTTCGTTACAGACCTTTTTTGCAGGTTCCGCGCTCTCGCTGCAGCGGCTAAGTATAATGAAGCCTGTATCAACGGCTAGCCGATCGGGCGCGGAACCCCCGCGGCAAGGCATCTTCTGATGAGAGGCATTCATGATTGCGCACAGACGTACTGCGCCGGTTGTCCGCTGGCGATTCCTTCCATCCTTAGTTGCGGCTGCCGTCTTGGGCTGCGGTATTTCGTTAGGCCCGCTTACCGCCACCGCGACTATTACCGCCACGGGCGACGTCTCGCCCACCCCTCCGGCCGGCGGTGGAAGTGTGGCCGCGCCCTTTCGCGTGGGCATTACTGATAGAGGCGTCCTCGCCATGAACGGCGGCACGCCCCTCTCTGTCACAGGCGGTAGCGCCATCTTTGGCGATGGCACCATGGCCGTCGGCCTGATCTCCATGACCGGGTTGAACACGAACCTCACCACCGAAGAAGACCTAATCATCGGCGGCGGCGGATCCAGCTCCGTGATTGCGTCCGCTCTTGCCAAGATTACCGTCACCGACGATCTAATTCTTGCCTCCGCGGCCGGCTCCTCTGGCAGCCTCAATATCTCCGATCAGGGAACTGTGTGCGCCGTTGTGGATGCCGTCACTGTGGGTAATGGGGGCCAAGCCCTCGTGCAACTCTCCTCGGCCGGTCAGTTGGTGGGCGCTTCCGTTGCGATCGGCAACCTGGCGACGGGCGATGGGCATCTCGCCGTTTCCGGACTCTTTTCGTCCGCACGCTTTACAGGTTCTGCGACGATCGGTGGCGCAGGGAAGGGCATCATGGAAGTCTCCAGCCAGGGACGCATAGATAGTTCTAGCAGCATCATTGGTAATTCGGCCACTGGCCATGGCACAGTCAACGTCAGCGGCGGAGGTTCCTTGTGGACCGTGACTTCCACGCTCAATGTCGGCGTCAACGGATTCGGCTATCTCAATATTCTCTCGGGCGGTCGCGCCAATATTGGCGGCCTCACCCGTTTGGCAATGAGCTCCGGCAGCGAAGCACACCTGGATGTGGCGGGCACGGATGCCATCTTGAACATCAGCAACAACTTCATCGTGGCGGATGCGGGGTTCGTCACAGTCAAGATTCGCCAAGGAGGTCGCCTGAATTCTGGCAACGTGACCATCGCAGACAATACCGGTTCCCGCGGCGAAGTACTCGTGGATGGCAGCGACTCGATCTGGGACATCACCGGCACGCTGCAAATTGCCGCGCCGGGCGAAGCCGAACTTACGATCTCCAACAGCGGCTTAGTCGCCGTCTCCGGTCTCACCACAATCGATACGGCGGGCCGGCTCACGCTCGGTGGCGGGCGAATCGATGCGACGGGAGGCGTCAATAATTTAGGTCTGATTCGCGGCAGCGGACGAGTCGCCGGAGCGGTCACAAACTCTGGAAGCGGCGAAATTCGCATCAAGACCGGGGAGAGCCTCGTCACCGGCGGCCTCGTCAATCAGGGGTTGATCTCCATGGAAGGTGGCGAACTCGAAACCACGAGCGCCACGATCAACAATGTCGATATCGAAGCCCGCGATGCCGTTTTGCGGTTCAAGAACGGCCTGACGAACAATGCCAGCGCGCAGCTAGCCATTACGGGAGGCAACGTATCCATTTATGGCGCCGTCACGAACAATCTCAACGGCCAAGTCGTCATCGGCGGCCAATCCCGCACCTCGCTCCACGACAACTTCACGAACAATGGCAAACTGCTGGTGACGCCGGGTTCCGAGTTGTTGACGTTAGAGCATCTCACTTTTGGAGCCGGCGCGTCGCTAAGTCTGCAACTGCAAGGGGAAGATCCGCCGAGCGGCACTGCCCCCATCGACGGCTTCGGCCAAGTCCAAGTCGGCGGAACGGCTACGCTTGCAGGAGCGCTCAACGTCTCCCTACTTGATGGCTTCACGCCTGAAATGGGCGACACATTCCAATTCCTCGTGGGTCAAAGCGTGGCCGGCACATTCGGCTCCACCAACCTGCCAACTCTAACAAATGGTCTCAACTGGAGCCTGCAATATGCGGCGAACTCGGTAACGCTCGCGGTGGTGGCCGGCCTCGCCGGCGACTACAACCAAGACGGCACCGTCGATGCGGCCGACTATGTCCTCTGGCGNNCGACACGCTCCCGAACGACCCGATCGGTGGCACGATCGGCACCGCGCAATACGACCAATGGCGCGCAAACTTCGGCCAAGCGGCAGGCAGTGCTGCGGGAGCAATCGTGAATTCTTCTGTATCAGCCGCTGTTCCGGAACCCCTGAGCCTGACACTTCTGTTGTGGGGTGTTACAATGAGTTTCAGTGTGCGCAGGCGACAAGCTTCTTGGCTGTAGCTCAGCCAGTCGCCGGGGCCTACCTGCGCGACTGGAGACAATCGGCGTGCATGTTTCCCACTTCTTATGCTTTGGCAAGCCAACCAGCCGGATAGCAATTCTTTGTCTTTGTTGGCTGACCATTGGTCTCCCCAGTTTTCCTGGCGTAGCCTCCCTAAAAGCGGCTGGCTTCGTCATTCACATCAGCGTCGATGGCCTCCGGCCCGACTACATGCAGACGCTGATCGATAACGGGCGCGCCCCCAACTTCAAAAGGTTCCAAACCGAGGGGGCCTGGACGAACAACGCTCGCACCGACTTCACTCATACTATTACCTTGCCGAACCACACGTCGATGCTCACCGGCCGGCCCGTCCTACAGCCCGCTGGCATGCCCAGCTTAAGGAACCACGGCTATACCGATAATGGCGACCCCGCGCCGACGACCACCCTTCACAATTTCACGGATCCAGATTACTACAAGGCCAGTTCCTTTGACGTAGTCCATGATGCCGGCTTATCGACCGCTCTGTTCGCCTCAAAAAACAAGTTCATCATCTACGATCAGAGCTACAGTGCGTCAACAGGCGCTGAACATCCCCACGGACGAGATAAGATTGATCGCTTCTTCGCTCCGGAAGTCACCGCAACCATGCAGGCCCAATTCCTCAACGATCTCGCAGCCAACCATTTTAATTACACATTCCTTCATTACGCCGACACCGATGATGCGGGGCACGGAAATGGATGGGGGTCTACCACTTGGAACAACGCGCTGATCACTATCGACGGTTATCTGGGCCAACTGTTTAACCTGATCGAAAGCGATGCCACGCTCGCCGGTAGGACCGCAGTCATTCTTAGTTCCGATCATGGTGGCGCTGGAACCAACCATAGTATCGCCAGAGATCCCAGAAACTTCACGATCCCATTTTTCGTCTGGGGCGCGGGCGTTAGCCGCGGCGATTTGTATGCGATCAATAGCGCCACCCGCACGAATCCAGGTACGGCCTGGCCCGATTACAATGCGACGGGGCAACCGATTCGTAACGGCGACGGCGGAAACCTGGCCCTTTCCCTGCTCGGTTTAGGACCAATACCAGGCTCCTTAATGAATGCATCTCAAAGCCTCCACGTGACCTGGGCCATCCCAGAGCCGGCGTCATTCTGCCTAATGCTCGCCGGAGCACTGGTTGGGCTGATATATTGGTCCCATGCTCGAGACAGACTTAGATAGCCCGACTACCTTGGCCGGGTTCTGCAGCCGAATCACCAGAACATTTTGTCAATCGATTTGTGCTGCTCTGGCCGCAAGTGCTACGCTCAATTTGGCAGTGCCCGTTTGGGCCGGCCCTTACAGCAACCTCGTGATCTTTGGCGACAGCCTCTCCGATGTAGGGAACATCGCCGCAGCGACCTTCGACATCTACCCAGGTCCTTACTATTACCAAGACCGCTTTTCTAATGGCCCGGTTTACACGGAAATTCTATCAATCGGCTTGGGATTGGGCCCTTCCGTACCCAGCACGGCCGGCGGCGGTAATTATGCCTATGGCGGCGCACAAACGACCGGCACGGGCGGCCTCAACGGCTTTTTTATTCGTGACGTCGATGAGCAAGTGGATAGCTATCTCGCCGCTCACACGCCGGACGCAAACGCGCTGATTGTTGTCTTCTCCGGCGCGAATGACTTCGTCAACGGCCAAACGAATGTCCAGATTCCCGTCAACAGCCTGGCGGAAGACATCGATCGGCTGATCACGGCCGGTGCCCGTCAGTTCCTGGTCATGAACTTGCCGCTGCTCGGCTACACGCCGCGTTACAACGGCAACGCCACCACCGCCGCTGAATTTAACGCCCGCACTACCAACTACAACGCGGCCCTCACGGCGAAAATCGACACTCTTGAGTCGAGCAATCCCGCCGCCACTTTTTTTCGTCTCGATGTGGCCGGCCTGTTCAACGCGGCTATCACCGATTCGGCCGCGTTCGGCCTGACAAATGTCACGCGGCCTGCCGCGCCTGGTCTGGAGATCGCCGATAGTTCGTACAACACGAGCCTCATCGTCCCCAATCCGAACCAATACCTATTTTGGGACGAACTTCATCCCACGACGACCGTTCACTCCATCCTGGCTGACTACGCGCTCGATCTCGTCGCCTTGCCCGGCGACTACAATGGTGATCAAGCGGTTGATGCCGCCGATTATGCTGTCTGGCGAGACGCATTGGGCCAAACCGGCTTCGCGCTACCCGCCGATGGGAACGGCAACGGTACCGTCGAAGCTGCAGACTACAATCTCTGGCGTGCCCATTTCGGCGAATCCGTGCCCGAACCATCGACGTTGCTGCTGGCGTTCGTTTGGTTATTCGCTTGGCGGGACGTTCGTAAACGGCGCACTCACTGCATCAAAAGTTAGCGGTTCTCAACCGCCTTATGCCCAATGTGTGGGCAACGTAAGCCCCGGTTTGTTCCTTGTTTTCGGCGCAAATCTAACCGGATTGGTTAGTTGCGCCATTCTTCGCACGCGGCACGCGGATTGCTTAGGCCCCGGTAGCGGTTTTTGTGCGTGCATTGGCCAGTCCATTGCCGCCAGGCAGAGGCCGTCGCGATTGCCGAGGCAACATGTTGCCTCGGCAGCTGACCTCCACCCGGCGGGACCATTTAATGGCCAATCCAGTTGAAGCTTGGAAGCGTGAGAAGCACGGGTTCGACGTGTGGCCGGATGTGTTGGCGCACGCACACGACAGAACCCTGATGAAGGACATCCCAACACCCGACCTGGAGCGGATGAAATGGTACGGAGTATTCTACCGCAAACGTGACGCGCCCGGTACGTACATGCTGCGGATTCGCATCACAGCGAATGAATTATCCGCGGTTCAAGCAAAAGAGATCGCCCGCATTGCGTACGATTTGGGCTATGGCATCATCGATATCACAACCCGCGCGAACATCCAAGTCCAGGGCTTGGACATCGAGAGTGTGCCGCGCGCTTTGCAGCGGCTCGAAGCGGTGGGACTGACCGCTAAGCAGACGGGACTCGACAACGTCCGTAATGTTTTTGGTCACCCTCTCAGCGGCGTCGACCCAGACGAACTGATTGATACGCGGCCGTTGTGTCAAGAGATCACGAAGATTTTTCTCGACCATCGCGACTTTGCCGATCTGCCACGAAAATTCAATATCGCGCTGTGCGGCCGCGCGGAGGCAGGGATTCATTATTGGACGCAGGACTTGGCATTTCTGGCCGTTCGACACGGGGAGCAGACTGGCTTCCGCGTTCTCATCGGCGGCAAGCAAGGGCAGACGCCGCAATTAGGCCGCCCGCTCCCACTTTTTGTGCCGCCAGAGTCGGTGACGCAAGTCGCCGGGGCAATTCTCAGCTTGTTTCGCGAGCAAGGATCGCGCGAGAAGCGCGACTCGGCGAGGTTTCATTTCTTGATTGAGAAAATCGGCGTTGCCGGGGTGATGGCCGAAATCGAACGTCGACTGGACGCGCCGTTGGACGTGGTTGCGACGGCCGATACGGAGCCGATTCCGCCCAGTGGATACGACGAACTGGTGGGTTGGATTCGACAGAAGGAACGTGGGGAATCCTGGGCCGGAAACGGCTTGGCTCGCGTGGAAGGTAAGGATCGCTGGGCGCTGGGCCTTTGTCCGGCATTAGGCCGGATGTCGTGGACCCAACTGGAAGGCGTCGGTCTGGCCAGCGAGCGGTGGGCCGGCGGCCAGTTGCGCACAACACCAGAACAAGGGATTATTGTCCTAAATATTCGCGGCGGCCACCGCGACGCGGTCGCTGCGCACTTGGCCCGTTGGAACCTCGGCATCCACGTTGATTCGCGCGTCCGTAGCGTGGTCGCCTGCACCGGCAAACAGTTTTGCAACATTGCCGTTACCGAAACCAAGGCCCACGCGCTGGCGCTCATTGAACAGTTACGCCAGCGGTCACTGGAGTTGCACGGCATACGCATTCACATGAGCGGTTGCCCATCGGCCTGCGCGAACCATCACACGGCCGATATCGGGCTGAAGGGCGTGCGCGTGAAGCGACTGCTGGGAACCCGCGAAGGGTTCGATGTGTTTTTGGGCGGCGGCGTGGCCGGGAAGTTACAGTTGGGGTTGTCCTATCGGATGGGCGTTGACGTCGATCAGCTTCCGAATCTCGTCGAGGAGGTGGTCCGTGACTATTACTTGCGTCACAGCCCCGGCGAGACATTTAGCGAATACTGGCGAAAAGAGCTCCGGAGCCGCCAGCCCGCTGCCGCGGCAGAGAAAGATTTTCAGACCACCGTTTGGGAATGCGACATCTGTAGTCACCGGCACTACAGTGAAGACCCGCCCGTGTATTGTCCGCAATGCGCCGCACTGCGACGGCACTTTGCTCGCTTAGAACACGTGGCCGAATCTCTCAGAGACTCGAAAACCGCAGTCTCGGTGAAACTGTGCCAGGGGTCCGACTCGCCGCAACTGACCGACGACGGCTACGCGCTGGCCGCCGATGCGGCTGCCGTTACTGAGGGGCGAGGACTGTTCGTGCGACTAGGGTCTCACGAGTTGGCGCTGTTTCGCGTCGGCGATCTCGTTTACGCGCTGGACAACGCTTGTCCGCACGCCGGCGGATCACTCGCCGAGGGCGCGCTGGCCGATGGTTGCGTCACCTGCCCGCTTCACGGTTGGAAGTTCGATGTCCGCACGGGTGAAGGAGTCGCGCCGACGAACGCGGGAGTTACCACCTGTCCGACGAGAATCGAGAACGGAAAAATCTTCGTTCATCTTCCGACCCAAGATGGATCGGCTATAGATAGCTGTGCCATCCTGGCCGGGTCTGGCGGTGAAGCATCGTGAAGTTTTTTTCCTCCCCTCCTATCGTGGATCACCGTGCGGCGACCGGTGAGGCAATTTGCCCGTACTGCGGGGTCGGTTGCCGGCTGTGGGCCGAAGCGGCTTACGGCAGCGTATTGCGCGTCAAGGGAGTGGCCGACGCGCCAGCAAATCTGGGCGGCATCTGCGCCAAAGGCGCGCTGTTGCCGCAGGTGCTCCACCCGCCCGACCGATTGACGCAACCTCAATTTCGCCAACATCGTGCGGTTGATCTACGCCCAGCAAGCTGGGATCAGGCACTGCGCCTCTGCGCCGAACGGTTGCTACACATCGTAAACCGGTACGGTCAGGACGCGGTCGCTTTTTATGGGAGTGGTCAACTCGACAGCGAGGCGGCGTACCTCGCCGTCAAGCTGTTCAAAGGCTTTCTGGGCACCAACAACACAGATTCCAACAGCCGGCTGTGCATGGCTTCGGCAGTGGCGGGATACGTGACCAGTTTAGGTTCCGATGGTCCACCCACTTGCTATGACGATATCGATGATGCTGACTTGGTTCTGGTTGTCGGCTCGAATATGGTGGAGGCTCATCCGGTCACGTTTGACCGCCTCAAAACGCGGCGCGCAGTTGGCGGCGGGAAGCCGCTGCTAGTCGTTATCGATCCACGCCGCTCGAAAACCGCCGAACAAGCGGATCTGCACATTCCGCTCGCGCCGAGCAGTGACGTGGCCCTATTTAATCTGCTCGCGCGCCGGCTGCTCGATCGGGGCCTGTTCGACAAATCGTTTGTGAACGCGAGCACGGAAGGCTTCGCGGCATTCGCCCAGTTCCTCGGCGATTTGGATGAAGCCGCGCTTGTGCGGGCCGTCGATGTTGAGCCGGCATTGATCGACGCTTTGGTCGAACGGATCGGCGCGGCCCGTGCGATGTTATCGTTTTATTGCATGGGACTTGGCCAAAGCACGGCGGGGGTCGCCAAACACAATTCGCTGATCAACCTCCATCTGTTGACGGGAAATATTGGAAAGATCGGGGCGGGGCCTTTTTCCCTCACTGGTCAACCCAATGCCATGGGCGGTCGGGAAACGGGACTGTTGGCCCATCAACTCCCCGGCTATCGATTCGTCGACACGCCGCAGCACCGGCAGGAAATCGAGCAACTCTGGCAGTTGCCCGACGATTCGATCTCACACCGCCCGGGTCTCACAGCCGTCGAAATGTTTCGCGCATTGGAATCGGGCAAACTCCGTGCGATCTGGATCGCCGCCACGAATCCCGCCGCCAGCTTGCCCGATCTGCATCAAGTCCGCCGTGCACTTGGCCGGGCCGAACTGGTGATAGTCCAGGACGTTTATCATCCCACGGAAACCACGCGGTTTGCCGACGTGTTGCTTCCGGCCGCCAACTGGCTGGAAAAAGAAGGCACCACCACCAACAGCGAAAGGATGGTGAGTTTCAGCGAGCGGCTCCTTGATCCGCCGGGCGTTGCGCGGGCCGATTGGGAGATCGTGGCGGGAGTGGCTCGGGCCATGGGGCTGCCCGGTTTTGATTTTGCCGATCGCGACGCGGTCTGGGACGAATTTCGTGGCGCGACCGCCGGACGGCCGTGCGATATGACGGGAATCACTGCCGAGCGGCTGCGGCGCGAGAAGAATCTACAGTGGCCGTGCCCGGACGTCGATCATCCCGGCACGAAGCGGCGCTATCTGGAGCATGCATTTCCGACTTCGACCGGCCGCGCAAAGTTCATCCCACAGCTGCCACAGTCGCCCAAGGAATCGACCGATCGGGAGTTCCCGCTTGTGCTAACGTCCGGGCGAATTTATGCCCATTGGCATACACTTACACGCACCGGGAAGTCCGACAAGCTGCTCAAGCGCGATGCCGACCCATATGTCGAGATTCACCCCGATGACGCACGACGCATTGGCGTGGAAGACGGACAATCTGTGTCAATCCAAAGTCGGCGGGGAACCATCTATTTGCCGGCGCGCGTCACCGAGACGCTGCGACCAGGACTACTGTTTGCGCCTTTTCATTGGGGAGACCTCTGGGGCGAAGACGGTGCCATCAATTACCTAACGATCGCGGCGCTCGACGCGCGCTCGAAACAACCGGAGCTCAAGTACTGCGCTGTCACGTTGGAGTGCGCCCCCTCGACGACGAAGGAGAACCCAAGCCATGAGGCGGCACAACCGGCAATCGGTGGCGGCTTCTTCCGACACCTCCATCAATAAAGTTGAGGATTGAGGGCTGAACCTTAGACTCTTCCTCACAAGCTCAAATGACGTACCGCCACCAAGCTGACCGAATCAACCTGTTTGACTTTCACACCCCGCCGATGAGGGCATTTCACTCGGCGTGGATTGCCTTCTTTGTCTCGTTCTTCGCCTGGTTCGGTTTGGCGCCTTTGATGCCCCTCATTCGCGAGGAGATGAACCTGAAACCTTGGCAGGTCGGAAATCTCATCGTTGCCTCGGTGTCGGCAACGATTTTGGCCCGGCTCATCGTTGGTCCGCTCTGCGATCGGTTTGGGCCGCGGCGAACGTATTGTTGGTTGCTCTGCTTATGTTCGCTCCCGGTGATGGGAGTTGGATTGGCACGCGATTATGAATCGCTGCTTCTATTCCGTTTCGCGATCGGCACGATCGGCGCGTCCTTTGTCGTCACGCAGTTTCACACCTCGATCATGTTTTCGAAGCAATGCGTGGGAACGGCCAACGCCGCGGCGGCTGGCTGGGGAAATCTTGGCGGCGGTCTGACTCAGCAGATCATGCCGCTGCTGGTGATCGGCCTGTTGGGGCTGGGAGTCAGTACGTTTTGGGCTTGGCGAGGAGCCATGTTTCTCGCCGGCGCAGCCTGTCTGGTCGCCGGAGTGGCTTATTACTTCCTGACCCAAGATACTCCGGACGGAGATTTTCGCCAATTGCGTGCGGAGGGAAAGCTCACGCGCCGAAAGACCGAACTGGCCGGATTCTGGGCCGCGTGTCGCGATCCCCGCGTGTGGGGGCTGTTCGTTGCGTATGCGGCCTCGTTCGGCATCGAGCTCACGATGGATAACGTGGCCGCCACGTATTTCTTTGATCGCTTCGGTCTCAGTCACTGGTCGGCGGGGTTCATCGCCGGATTATTTGGGGCAATGAATCTATTCGCTCGGTTCTTGGGCGGCTGGATCGCCGATCGATTCGGCAGCAGCGGCGGGCTGCGCGCTCGCATCGGCTGGCTGGCCGCCGTGTTATTTGCAGAAGGAACGCTGCTCGTCTGCTTTGGACAGACCGAAGCGTTGGCGCTCGCCGTGCCCCTACTGCTCCTGATGGGCTTGTTCGTCAAAATGGCCAACGGCGCGGCTTACGCGGTCGTCCCGCTCGTGCACCAAGGGAATCTCGGCGCAGTGGCGGGAATTGTCGGCGCGGGCGGGAATGTCGGCGCCGTGGTCGCGGGCGTTCTGTTTCGCGCGCCGTCCGACCAATGGCCCGAAGTGCTTCAGGCCCTCGGCTTAGGTGTCGTGTGCTGCGCGGCGATTCCTCTGACAATGGCAATCCGCGAGCGACCTGCGATGCGCGCTGCGGAGCAGCCAGAGGAATTAGAACTGGCTTCCTGAAACGAGAAACATCCGGTGCCGCCCTCCAAAAACCAGTCGGCAACGCGATTGTGGGCGGCTGCGCGACCTTCCTGTTCTTGCAGCGGTGATTAATCCGTTGGCCACAACGCATGGTTACGCAAGTCTTGCCCGACGCGGCCGCAATGTAACCCTTAGTGCAAACATCCCGACAAGCAAAACCAGCGAGGCTGGTTCAGGCACTGCGGTGGCGCTGCCGGACCCGGGACTGAAGGCGGCGCCGAAGTGAGCCCGCCACACATTAAAATCGGCCTGGTCAATGATGCCGTTGCCGTTGCCATCGGCACCACTGAATGCGGCGACGGCGAGATTGAGCGTGTTGCGCCAAATGACATAGTCGGCCGCATCGACCGAGCCATTGCTGTTGTAATCGCCCCACAGGCCGGCAATTACTTGCAGCGTGACGTTGTTCGGCCCGTAAGAGACCGCCAGCGAGTTGCCGGTGCCGAGCGCCGGCAATTGATAGCCGCTAAACGTGCCGCTGACGCCGAAACTGGTTGAGAAGATAGAGAACGTGTTGCCGAGCGCCGGCACGAAGCCGCCATGGAGTTCGACGATGAGTGTGCCGTCGAGCTGGGCGATTCCGGTCGCTTGCAGGCGGTCGAACTGATTAGGGAGTATCCCTGTTAGCTCCATCTCAAGTTCTCCGGTCGCGGATTGAGTAAAATCCTTCACAGTCACTGTGCCGACGCCGTTGAAGTTTGCCGGCCGAAGCGTGCCTTCGTTCACCAGCAAAACATTGATCGTGGCACCGTTGTCGATGCTCATGTGGCTCGGCTCATCGATAATGAGCGCACCTGTTCCATTAAATGTTGCGCCTTGCTCGATGTTGATATTGTTGTTGAGCAGGCTGACATCGCCGTTAAGCGTTGTGGCGCTGCCGGTTTCAAATGTTAAGAAGAAGTTGTTGGCGACTTGAATGGTCGCGTCTGCGCCGGCGCCGATGGTCACGGTGCCGCCGAGGTCGGTCGAGCTCGACGCGCGATAGGTGGCCTCGTCCTCAAGCGTGAGCGACGAACCGGGGTTGAAATCGAGTCCGAAGCCGTTGGCGAACACCCGATTATCATTAATCGCCCGCACGCTTCCGCCGAATTGCCTGACGGGCGGAACGGGCATCGTCGTATCGACCATCTCGAGGTCGGCGCTGAGTGCTTCAAGACCACCGGTGTTGGCCGCGCCGTCCCAGTCGTTGTCGTTGCCGACGGTCTGCACAACCAGGGTACCGCCATTCGTTGCCACGATTTTCGAGGTATTAATAACGCGCGAGGTAATCATCCCATGGCCTTGGAGACCGGTTGCGTTATCGTTCGTAATCGTGCCTCCTTGTAATATCCCGCCGCCTAGGACGACCGATCCGATGCTTCCGCCAGGGCCGCCGTCGGTCTCCCATGGGCTCAGGATATTGAGAATACCCGCATTGTCCGCGGTGCCTAGGATGTTCACATCCACGATGTCGCCCGAAAGCGTGAGCGTTCCGCTGCTAGCGCGAAGGCTGGCCGTGCCGTCGAAGTCGATGTCGGCGTTGACCGTGCCGAACCCATGGAGCGCCTTCCCGGTATCGGCGCCGAGGAGACCAACGCCGGTGATAGTCGCGCCGCTGATGGTGTTGACGTCGGGGCCCGCGTTCCCGCCGCCAAGCCGCAGCGGCTGACCGGCCGTGTTGATATTCACCACGCCCGCAAAATCGAGTCGGGCAGTGCTACGCACATCGCCTGTAACATTCACCGTGCCGTTGAGGTTGACTGCGCTGCCCGCCAACAGTGTCGCCTCGGTATTGTCGTTCACCAGGTTCATCGTACCCGGACCGTTGAGTGTCCATTCATCGCTGGCGTTGTCGAGATTCACCGTCAGCACTCCCGTGCCGACGCTGTTGTTGATATCCAGTGTGTTGATGCCACCGCCGCCGTTGACGCGGCCGAAGTTCGCCATCGTTGCCGCATTGATCGTCAGCGGAGCGTCGATGTTGACAAAGTCGCCCGCGTTGTCGAGGCCGTCGAGATCGACTGTGCCGCCGACCATATTAATCGTAACCGCCTCGTTGACGTTGACGATTCCGCTGAAAGACATAATGCCACTGCCGGTAAACTCCGCGTTGTTGGCGGCGTTCACGGTATCGAAATTCACCGTGCTAAGAAAATTCAACGTAGCACCCGCGGCGACATTCACATCGGCGTCGGATTTGAAGCTCACTGTAGGACTGAACTGAGATTGCCGCGTCCCCGTGACGCTCAAGTCGGCATCGAGCGCCGACGCGTCATTGCCGATGGCAATGGGCTCGCCCAACCAAGTGGTGATCTGCCCGTTGATAGTCGAGTTCATGTTGAGCACATTGTCCATAACGAACTCGGCGTCGCCGGTCGTGACGCTGATGTCGCCGTTGTTGAGAGTGATGGTCGTATCGAAGGCGTTGTTTGCCACAAAGGCGTCATAGTCGGTCACATTGACGGTCAGCAGGGCGTTGTTCTGAATCACCCAGTTGCCGGCGTCAAAGTCAAACGTTGCCGCGTTGATGATGGAGTTTGCCGTGACGGTATTGGTGGTCGCGGGCACAAACGTGCCCAGGCCGCCGATCGTGCCGCCGGCGTATCCAGCCGAACCCCCCAGGTCCAGCGTCATCCCCGTATCAATGCTAGCCGTCGAACTGGCGCCAAACACGACGGGTACATTGAAGTTCGTATTGCCGTCCACGTTGAGCACGGCCAGGGCGCCATCGAACGTCAGCTCCGCCGTGCCGCCGATCGTCGCAGTCCCGGCGGCCGCCGTATTGGCGTTCAGCGTGCGGGCCATCGTCCAGCCGGCGACGTTGTTGACGACGATCTGCGCGCCGTTGCCGCCGAGATTGATGTTGTCGTCGATTCCTGGCGTGAGGTCATCGGCATCCCAAATAGTCGAGTTGATCGTAAAAACGACGCCGTCGTTGATCGTGTGGGTCGTACCCGCGCCAAGCCCGTCCCAGTCGAACGACGTCGTGTTGACGATGGCATTGGCCGTCACAGTCGACGTCGAGTTGAAACGGAAGAGCCCCGTCCCCGTCAGCGTGGCGGGAGCCTCCAGCACGCTGGCAATCCCCAAGCTCAGCGTTCCATTCACGGACACGTCGGCGCCGTTGTGGATCTCAGTGGTCGACATGTCGGCGGTGGCCCCGCTGGCGATGATAATATCGGAGGAGCTGGCAAATATCGCGGCAGCGTTCACGTCGAGCGTACCGGCGTTTACGACGAGATCACCAGTGACGGCAAGGTCGTCGCCGTCCACGGACGAGGTGCCCAAGCCGTTCTTGTTAATGATCCCGGCCGCTTGCCACGAGTTGATCGTGTTGTTGACCGTGAGGTCGCCGCCATCGTTCAGATTGATCGTGCCTTTGAAGATGTTGTTGCCGATGTCCACCTGATCGACCGTAAGCAATAAGTGCCCAGAGCCAACAATCGTAGTTGTCGCGTTGTTGCCCGTGCCATCCCAATCGATGTCGCCGCCCGCCTCGATCACCGTTAATGATCCATTGAGGATCAGTTCGGCGCCGGCCGCCAGAGAGAGCATGCTAGCGTCGCTCGTCGTCACTGTGCCGCTAAGGGTCAACGACCCGCTGGCGTTGACCGTGACCGTGTTGCTTGGGCCGGTGAACGTGAGATTGTTGGTGATCACCGCGTCGCCTGTCACGGTGAAGTTC
>CXWJ01000751.1_pt1 | contig 30242 bp, 19 predicted proteins | sample 590841 | NCBI WGS metagenome assembly CXWJ01 (sample SAMEA3498367, study PRJEB10139) | wastewater metagenome | biome: wastewater treatment plant; material: activated sludge | place: Austria | collected 2015-01-21 | reverse complement strand
TTAAAAGAAATACATTCTTTAAAAATGAAAAGATTGATAACTGAAGGTTGAGCACCCTACCCGCTGGGGCAGTTAAAAGACCTGATTTTCAGCAAAATAGTGAACTAAAGCCTGCTATTCAAAATCCGGGATGACTCATTTTTCCGACAGACTCAAGAGCGTCTGTTCTGCTTAAAAGTTCATACGAGTTGAAATCAAAATCAACCAAAAGAATGAACAAGCCACATCTATCATCTTGTAACCTGCCGTTTCAACGGCAGGAAATCCGGCTCAACTCACACACCCACATCTATCATCTTTACAGAACATCCGCATCGGCCTTGTAGGATGTAATGTTCTGTAAAGATGATAGATGTGGTGGGTGGGGGCATCGTAAACCCCGTCGTTGAAACGACGGGTTACAAGATGATAGATGTTTAGGCCGAACTTGTCTAAAATTTCAAGCGAAATGAGTGTCCCGAGGCTTATACTTAGCACCATTGGATCAAAATCGTAGGTTGATCCTCAAGTCCCGGGTCGGGACGATGTTCGTCTTACTGAAAAATAAAGTTATTACAATACGGCTTGCTCCCCGCTGCCTGATGTACTGAAAAGTCAAATTCGGCCAGCGGGCGGAACAACGAACCCTCGATAAAAAAGCCTTGGTAGCCCAATGCTACTAAAAATCGGAATGTCGCTTCCGCTTGTTCAACGCCCACGTGCCGGGCTTCGCACTCCAGCAGGATGGCTGGGCGGTGCTGACGCAGCACTTGTTCACCGCCTTGTAAAACAGCCAGTTCATTGCCTTCCACATCGATCTTCAGCAGGTTCGGGACAATCCGGTGCTGCTTGCAATAGGCATCGAGCGTCGTCATAGCCACGGTTTCGGTACGAATGTTCGCTTCTTCAAAAACTGTTTTGACAATACTGGCGCCCGGAGACGATTTTTTGTCTTTGCCGACCGGGATGCGCAATTCGACGCTGCCGGCGTGATCGGACAAAGCGAGGTGTTCCACCGTGCAATTGTCCCAGTGCAGGCTGTTTTTCAGTTTAACCAGGTTGTCAAACAATGATTTTTGCGGCTCGAAAGCAAATAGTTTGCCTTTGGGGCCAACCTGCCGAAGCATCCAGTAAGCATACCCTCCTTTGTGCGCCCCGATGTCGAGTGCAGTTTGGCCGGGGCGGAGCGTTTCCAGCAGAAAACGAATGCCGCCGGGGTCGCTGCGGCGGCGGTATTTGCCGGCGCGGGCTTTGAGGCGGAGATGGTCGAGGAAAGACATCATAAACAAGATAATTCAATCACTTAGAGGCTGTCTCACAAGTTTAAATTTCGACAGGATTGACAAGATTTACAGGATTTTTTCTCCGAAAAAGGCGTAAATCCTGTAAATCTTGTCAATCCTGTCAAAAAATATTATTTGTGAGACAGCCTCTAAAATAACCTATTCAACCCTTTTTCCTGTCCAGCACATCTTTCACCGCCCACAATAAGTCTTTTTTGCTCAATCCGTATTTGTCCAGCAATTCAGTGGGTTTGCCGCTTTCGCCGAAGGAATCGTTTACGCCGACGTATTCCATCGGCACGGGTAGTTTGTGGACGAGCAGGTTGGCGATGGCGTCGCCGAGGCCGCCGTTGCGCTGGTGTTCTTCGGCCACCACCACGGCACGGGTCTTGCTCACCGAGTCCAGGATGGCTTCTTCGTCGAGCGGCTTGATGGTGTGGATGTTGATGACTTCGCAGGAAATACCCTGGGCGGCGAGTTCTTTCGCGGCCTCGATGCTCGTCCAGACCAAGTGGCCGGTGGCAAAGATCGTCACGTCCTTACCTGAGGCCAGGTGTAGGGCTTTTCCGATTTTAAATTGCTGGTTTTCAGGCGTAAAGATCGGCCAGGCCGGGCGACCGAAGCGCAGGTAAACCGGGCCGTGGTATTCGGCAATCGCGATCGTTGCGGCTTTGGTCTGGTTGAAATCGCAGGGATTGATGACCACCATGCCGGGCAGCATCCGCATCATGCCGATGTCTTCGAGGATTTGGTGGGTGGCTCCGTCTTCGCCCAGCGTGACACCGGCGTGGGAGGCGCAGATTTTGACGTTTTTGTGCGAATAGGCGATGCTCTGCCGGATCTGGTCGTACACGCGCCCTGTGCTGAAATTGGCAAAGGTGCCGGTGAAAGGAATTTTTCCTGCCGTCGCCAGACCCGCCGCGATGCCCATCATGTTGGCCTCGGCAATGCCGATCTGGAAAAAACGATCGGGGAATTCCTTCTGGAAATGCTGCATCAGCAAAGACTCCATCAGGTCGGCGGTGAGACCGACGACGTTGGGGTTTTGGCGGCCCAGTTCGAGCAGGCCGGCGCCGAAGCCTTCGCGTGTGGCGCGGGAGGCGGTGCTTGTTATGTCGTTGAGATTCATTGAATAGAAATAAAAATTAGGCTTCGTCTTGCTGTGCGAGGAGGGCGTCAATCTCAGCGATTGTTTTGTCTATGCTGTCCCCTGTTTGTTTGATCGATTCGCTCCAGGAAAGGACAAACAGCGCCTTTTGTTCGTCTGTAAAATTGCGGCTTTTCTCTCTTACATCTTCCCAAAAGGCTTCCCGCTCGTCCGCTGTTTGAAGGGACAGGTAAATTGCCGTTAACTCCTGCATCGTAAAAGGCAAGGTCACGGTTTTTCCGGCGGCAGACCTGCCAGCAATTGTTGTCGCTTTTTCTGCGCGATGCGGAGTTTGTCCAAGTTGAGATTTATCTGATTGTTGAGCCATTCTTTGGTTTGATTTTCAAATAATTCGGGGATGTTCACATAAGCCTGTAAGTTCAGTTTGGCTATTTGTATTTCGGCGTCGAGTGCTTTTATTTTTCGTTGACGTTCTTCTTCGGTCATGGCGAAGATGTTTGCCTGGACAAAAGTAAGCGAAAAATTTGAATCAAAAATCCCCCAACCCCGTCTCTGGCAACTGTTTCATCGCCAACTCAAACTGCTCCTGATTCGGCGCTTTTCCATGCCATTTGTGCGTGCCCACCATAAAATCGACGCCGTGTCCCATTTGGGTCCGCATCAGGATCACCACCGGTTTGCCTTTACCGGAGCGGCGTTTGGCTTTGCGCAACATGGCAATAACAGCTTCCAGGTCGTTGCCTTCGTCCAGGATCAGCACATCCCAGCCAAAAGCTTTCCATTTGGCCGGCAGGTTGCCGAGGCTCATCACCTGCTCGGTAGGGCCGTCGATTTGCTGGCCGTTCCAGTCCACCGTCACGATCAGATTATCCACCTTGTGGTGTGCGGCAGCCATGATAGCCTCCCAGCATTGGCCTTCTTCCAGTTCGCCGTCGCCGGTGAGACAAAAAACCCAACGCGGATCGCTGTCGAGTCGTTTGGCAAGCGCGGCGCCGATCGCAACGGAAATGCCCTGTCCCAGCGAGCCGGACGCAATGCGGATGCCCGGCAATCCTTCGTGCGTAGCCGGGTGCCCCTGGAGGCGCGAGTTGATTTTTCTGAAAGTATTGAGTTCTTTTACATCAAAATATCCGGAACGTGCCAGCACACTGTACCAAACGGGTGAAATGTGCCCGTTGGAAAGGAAAAACAGATCCTGACCTTTGCCATCCATTTTGAAGGGTTTGGGTTTGTGCTTCAATACATTGCCGTACAATGCCACGAAAAATTCGGTGCAGCCGAGCGAACCGCCGGGGTGACCGCTCTGACAGTTATAGACCATACGCACGATGTCGCGACGAACTTGAGCGGCGAATTCTTTAAGTTTGAAAATATCTGTCATGAAAAATATTGATGTTGGCCGGGCGGGTAGGTTGGTGTGTAATGAGTTTTGAAATTGAACGCGCAAAGGTAGAATTTCAGAATTAAGAAAATGGTCACATCCTTTTTACTTTTGCCGCCTGAAAAAGACCAGGCATCCCACTATCGGTAATTCGTTCACCAAAATTTTATTGCACATGTTGGACCTGAAACCCGTCGAACGCCGGACCGGCCTTACCCGGGAATCCTTTGCGGCTGAATATCTCGACCCGCTGAAGCCTGTTGTTTTTACCGATCTTACGGCTTCCTGGCCAGCACGTCAACGTTGGACGATTGAGCATTTTAAATCCCGATACGGCAACCTGCGTGTACCGGTGGTATCCAACAACTATTCAAAACCCGGGAAAGGTTACATGAAACCAGACCGGGTAATTTCATTCAAAGAATTTCTTGAAATCCTCGAAAGCGGCCCGAACGACCTGCGCATTTTTCTGTGGAATATATTCCGCGTGGCGCCCGAGTTGCGCAACGATTTTTACATTCCGACCATTATGGACGGATTCGTGGATGAACTTCCGTTCATGTTTTTCGGTGGCGAAGGCTCGAAAGTTGCGCTGCACTACGACATCGACATGAGCCACGTTTTTTTAAACCAGATTCATGGTCGCAAACGGGTTGTTCTGTTCCCGCCTGACCAGGGGGTCAACTTATACAGGCACCCTTTCACGGTGGCGAGTTACGTCGATTTGAATAATCCCAATTTCGATAAATACCCGGCGCTTGCCCACGCCAAAGGTTTGGAAGTGATGCTCCAACCCGGCGAAACACTTTTTATGCCTTCCGGCTACTGGCATTACATCGAATACACCGACGGCGGCTATTCCATCAGCCTGCGTTCCTTCGGTTCCATGCCGGCTCGGGTGCGCGGGTTGGCGAACATCGCCACGCATTATGTTGTAGACAAGGGGATGAACAGGCTCATCGGCCCAGGTTGGCGCAAATTGAAAGAGCGCATGGCCGAGCGGAGGGCGGAAAGTAGCAGTTGGCAGTAGCAGTGGCAGCGACCGCAGGGAGTCCCGTACTGAAAGTCGGGATGTGTCAAAACTTCAGGATGATCCGCCCGGAATTGTTCGAATGGCGACTGTCTTCTATGGGGATATAAAGCCGCTGGATCAATTTTTCAGTCATCATAAAGTATTCGCCACTGTAAGCGCGCAGAAACTGCCCGTTTTCGCATTGGCCTGCCGCGGCGGTCAGATCGGTTTCGTACCACAGGCCGTCGAAGCAGACGGCATTCCAGGCGTGGTTGGGTTCGACGGTGGCAGGGTCGACCCTGCCGCCTGCAAACCGGGCATAGCCTTCCAGTGTCGTTGCATAAATGCCTGATAGTCTGCACATCAGCCTGAACAAAAAGGCATAGCCGTCGCAGCGGGTGCGGCGGGTTTTCATAATGAGTTGCAGTTGTTGCTGCGTATAGTAGAGCGGATGGATGGCTTCGTCCGGCTCGGCTTCGATGCGGTTCCGGCCCCCGCAGTCGTAAGCGATGAATTCGGTGATCCAGATGAAAATGGCGCGGCCTTTTTCGAGGTCGTTTTGAAAAGGGTTGGTCAGCGAGTCGGTGATGCGGATGATGTCTTTTTCGCCGCGGAAGGGGAGGGAACGGGCGTAGGTGTCGACGGTGGAGAAGTCGGCCTGGCTCAGGCAGAGCGCCATCGGCAATTGAAAGAATATGGAGAAGACGAGTGTTTTTGCTTTCATGGCGAAGCCAATTTAGGCTTCAAAAATAAGCCATTTACTTCATTTTTCCGAAAGTTCCAGCCACCGCATTTCTTTCCCGTCCAGGTCATCCTGCAATTTCCCCAACTCCGCCGATAGTTTGGTCGCCTCCGCCGCGCTCAGGTCGGCGGTATTGAACTTTTCAAGAATCTCTTTTTTCCGGCTTTCCAGCGCCGCCATTTCTTTTTCGAGTTTTTTCATCTCGTTGCGTTCTGTGCCGGAAAGACGGCTGACGGTTGACGCCTGCCCACTGTTACTGCCACTGCCACTGCCACTGCTACTGCTACTGCCACTGCCACTGCTACTGCCACTGCCACTGCCACTGCCACTGCCACTGCCACTGCTACTGCGTTTCAAAGCCCTGTACTCCGCATACGTCCCGTTAAAATCCTTGATTTTGCCGTCGCCTTCAAACACGAACAGGTGATCGACGAGCCGGTCCATAAAATAGCGGTCGTGCGTCACCACCACGAGGCAGCCGGGGAAATCTTCGAGGAAATCTTCCAGTACCTGCAAGGTCAACACGTCGAGGTCGTTGGTCGGCTCGTCGAGGATGAGAAAGTTGGGGTTTTTCATCAGCACCGTGAGCAGGTAGAGGCGGCGGCGCTCGCCGCCGCTGAGTTGGCTGACATACACCTGTTGCTGCGGGCGGGTAAAAAGAAAACGTTCGAGCAGTTGGGCGGCGCTGAGTTCCTTGCCCTTTTCGAGCGGGATTACTTCGGCGATGTCGCGTACGGCGTCGATCACGCGCTTATCGTCTTTGAGTTGGATGCCTTCCTGCCGGTAGTGGCCGAAGATAATCGTGTCGCCGATGACGACCTTGCCCGTTTCGGGCGGCAAAACCCCGGTGAGGATTTGCAAAAAAGTGGATTTGCCCGAGCCGTTCTGCCCGACGATGCCGACGCGCTCCCTACGTTTGAATTTGTAGGTGAAATTTTCGATGAGGTTCTTCTCCCCGAACGACTTGCTCACGTTGTGCAATTCCACCACCTTGCTGCCCATCCAGTTTTCCTTGATAGCCAGACTCATTTCGTCGGTCTTTTTTTTGAGCGTATCGTTGGTTTCCTTGCGGTCGAAGTAAGCATCTACGCGGGCTTTGGCTTTGGTGGTACGGGCCTGCGGCGAGCGGCGCACCCAGTCGAGTTCGCGTTTAAGGAGTTTGTTCTGGCGGTCGTAGGTCGTGGCTTCCACCTCTTCGCGCAGGGCCTTTTTTTCCAAATAATCCGAATACGAACCGGAGTAGCGGCGCAGTTGCCCGCCTTCGAGTTCGATGATGCTATCGCACACGTTTTCAAGAAAATAGCGGTCGTGCGTCACCATAAACAGCGTGATACCCGGCTGTTGCAAATACTCTTCCAGCCATTCGATCATTTCCACATCGAGGTGGTTGGTGGGCTCGTCGAGGATGAGAAAATCGGGTTCTTCGAGCAGGATTTTGACCAGAGCGAGGCGCTTTTGCTGGCCGCCGGAGAGGGTTTTTACTTTCTGTTCAAAATCCTCCATTCGAAAACGGAAGAGCGTTTCCTTCACTTTCGCTTCGAAGGTCCAGGCATTGTGCAAATCCATCTCGGCGATGGCATCTTGCAGTTCGGCGGTTTGTTCATGGTGGGCAAGCGCGTGTTCGTAACGCTCCACCACGCGCACCAGCGGATTGGAAGGATCGAGCACGGCGCCCAAAACGTCGAGTTCCGGGTGGAAATAGGGTTCCTGATCGAGCCAGCCGATGCGGATATCTTTGCGCAGGATGATCTTGGCATTCTCGCCTTCGGAACCTTCTTTGCCTGCAATGACGCGCATGAGTGTACTTTTGCCCGTGCCGTTTTTGGCGATCAGGCCGATTTTCTGGCCTTTGTCGATGTGCAGGCTGATATTTTGGAACAACACCTTTTCGCCGTAGCTCTTGGTGACGTTGTCGAGTGTAAGGAAATTCACGTTTGGACGGTGGACGGTGGACGGTGGACGGTAGACGGTGTGTTCACGCCCGGGTTCTGGAATAATAATTTTTCGGGCGGCGAAGGTAGCATTTTAGCAGCACATTTTTGTGATTTGGGAACCCTTAGTGAACCTGATAGCAAACTTTCCTCCAAACCATCTTCGCTTTCCCTGCTAAAAATTTTCTTTTCGGAAAATTATATTTCGTTAAAATAACCAAAAACTGTTTCTTTCCAACTCCACCCGCAAAACTTTGTTTAATTTTGCTGCAAAATATTCAACGAGGCTGTCTCACAAGTCAAAGTTTCGACAGGTTTTACAGGATATTCTACTTCAAAACAGGCCAATAAATCCTGTACATCTTGTAAATCCTGTCAAAAAAAAACATGTGAGACAGCCTCATCGACAAACAAATTTCTTCCTGACCAAAGCAACAACATCATGCAATCGAACGGCTCCACCGCTACCGCGCATAAAATCTCCCAACGAGAAGACCGCTACCAACACCACGATTACTACGGCGTCGACGACCTGCTCACTTCCGAACACCTGCTCGCCCGCGATGCAGTGCGCGATTGGGTGAAGGCCGAGGTCAGCCCCATCATCGAAGACTACGCCAACCGCGCCGAGTGCCCTACACACCTGTTCAAAGGACTGGCCGAGATCGGCGCATTTGGCCCCTCGCTCCCGGCGGAATACGGCTGCGGCGGCATGGACGAAATCGCCTACGGTATCATCATGCAGGAACTCGAACGCGGCGACTCCGGTGTGCGCTCCATGGCTTCCGTGCAGGGTTCGCTCGTGATGTACCCGATTTACAAATTCGGCTCTGAAGAGCAGCGCCGCCACTACCTGCCGAAACTTGCCAAAGGCGAGTTGATCGGCTGTTTCGGCCTCACCGAACCCGACGCCGGCTCCAACCCCAACGGCATGATTACCAACATCAAGGACGACGGCGACAGTTACATCCTGAACGGCGCAAAAATGTGGATCACCAACTCTCCGGTCGCCGACATCGCGGTGGTGTGGGCAAAAAACGAGGAAGGCAGGATCATCGGCATGATCGTCGAAAAAGGCATGAAAGGATTCACGGCGCCGGAAATCCACGGCAAATGGAGCCTGCGCGCCAGCATCACCGGAGAACTCGTGTTTGAAGACGTGCGTGTACCGAAGAAAAATGTGTTGCCCGGCGTCACCGGCCTGAAAGGCCCACTGTCATGCCTGTCAAAAGCCCGCTACGGCATTGCATGGGGGGCCATCGGCGCAGCGCTGGATTGCTACGACTCCGCTTTGCGCTACTCGAAGGAGCGCATACAATTCGGAAGGCCCATCGGCGGTTTTCAATTGACGCAGAAGAAGTTGGCCGAAATGATTACCGAAATCACCAAGGCGCAACTGCTCGCCTGGCGGCTCGGCACATTGGCCAACGAAGGCAAAGCGACGCCTGCCCAGATCAGCATGGCCAAACGCAACAACGTGCACATGGCGCTCGAAATCGCCCGGGAAGCCCGCCAGATCCACGGCGGCATGGGCATCACCAACGAATACCCGGTGATGCGCCACATGATGAACCTCGAAACGGTGCTCACCTACGAAGGTACGCATGACATTCATCTGCTCATTACGGGCCACGATGTGACGGGGCTGGATGCGTTTAAATAGGGGTTTCAAGGTTTCTGGTTTCAAGGTTTCAAGGTTGCAGGTCGCCTAAATCGTGAAACACAACCATGAAACCTTGAAACCAGAAACCTTGAAACCCCATTTAACGTCCACCGTCTACCGTTAAATGTTAAAACCCTGTTTTTCATCGAAAAGGAGATATAAAAAACGGCACAATTGCGTTTAAAGATAAAATTTGCAGTGAGAAAACAGACAGCAGTATCCGGTAAAGTCTTGTTAATGTCATTTGAACGGCACATTCTTTGTCTTACCTGTCTGAAAATTACTAATCAAAACATTGTGACCGTATGTCTCTTCTAAGAAAACTCGGGTGGATCGTTGGCGCGTTGGCACTTCCGGTGGTGGTGGTAGCGCAGGCAAAAGAAGCGCCTATTACTTTTGTCAACCCTTCGTTTGAAGATTTCCCCAAACCGGGCGAAGCCCCCAACGGGTGGTACGATTGTGGCAAAACCTCCGAAACACCCCCAGACGTACAACCCGGGGCTTTTTCGGTGACGAAAGCCCCCAGCCATGGGAATACGTATCTCGGACTCGTCGTCCGGGACAACGAAACATGGGAAGGCGTCAGCCAGCGCCTCAGCCGTCCTTTGGAGAAAGATCATTGCTATGAGTTTACAATGGATGTGTGCCGCGCCGAATTGTACCTCAGCACCAGCAAACTGACCGGCCAGGAAGCGAACTATGCTACCCCCGCCAAACTTCGCATTTACGGTGGCAACGGGTTTTGCAGCAAAGTTGAATTGTTGTACGAAACATCTGTCATCACCAATACCCGCTGGTTGGGGCATACTTTCAGGCTGAGTCCAAAAAGCGGCAATTATCAGTTTATTTTCTTCGAGGCATATTATAAAACACCGGTGTTGTTCCCTTACAACGGCAATATTCTGTTGGACAATGCCTCTCCCATCAAAACCGTCGTGTGTGGCCCCGACAAAATGCCGGATCCCAAGCCGTCGCCGCCTATTGCCGCCAATACCAAAACCGTTCCTAACGACAAGCCGAAGGTAACGACTCAACCGAAGGTGGATACACCCGCCAAAAAAACCGAGCCGGCAAAACCGACGGTTGCAGAGATTGAACGCAAATCGATCGCCAAAGGCAAAGTCTATCGCCTCGACAAAGTCTATTTTGACACCGGCAAATTCGACTTGAAACCCGAAAGCGAACCCGAACTGGATAAGTTTCTTACTTTTTTGAAAGAGAATCCGGATATCGTGGTAGAGGTACGTGGGCACACCAACAATGCCATGTATCCCGATTCTTCTGCCGCCTACTCGCTCTCAACCAACCGCGCCAAATCGGTCGCCGAATGGCTTGTGGCCAAAGGCATTACCTCCAGCCGGGTACAATACAAGGGCTACGGCTGGAAAATGCCCGTGGAACCCAATACTACACCGGAAGGCCGCAAGAAGAACCAGCGTGTGGAAGTTAAAATCCTGAATATGAATGGATAAAAAGGGTTTCAGGGTTTGAAGGTTTCAGGGTTGCTGGTTCTGGTAAGTATAGTCAACGCAAAGTGGTTTTGAACAAAAGTCTGACGCAATAGCCTGAAATTCAGGCTTTCTAAACCATCTAAACTTTCTAAACCACTCTAACTGACAATAGTATGCAATTCGTTATATAAACGATGGGCGTCCAAGTTACATCGGACGCCCTTTTCTTTTGACTGACTCAACGAGAGCGTATAAAGAATGGATAGATGTCGCCGATCCGACAAAACTATTCACGATAAATCTTACAAAATTATTATTTGGGCTCATATTTTTGAGCATTCAAAAACAGGTATTGCTGCCAAAGATAGCAGAATAAAAAACTGTATTTGTCCTTTAATATATTTCTAAAACAAAGACTATAACTAAACTAGAATGAAAAAACTTATTTTTACACTTATATTCTTATTGCCTTTCGTGTTTCGCATTTTTTCTCAAACCGAAGTCATTGTAAACGGAAAATTCTCACAAAGCAACCAAGCTTGGTTAAAGGATGGGGATTTCAACTATGGAAGTACATATTCGAGCTGTTACTCTTGTCCTGGTTACGGCTATTTGTCTACAGCTTCCGGAAACAAAGGGGATAACTTATTTGGTTCATTATTGCAAGAATTTACTATTCCTTCAAATGCAACAAGCGCAATTTTGTCTCTTTGGTTCAGTTGTAATTCTGAAGAAGCTGCGGGGACAGAATTTGATAAACTTGAAATAATAATTGAAAACTCCAATCAACAAACTCTTTTGGGCACAATTGGCGCAGGTGGAGGCCAACAACCATATTCTTATTTTGAATACGATATTCCTTCTTCGTATTTTGGAACAGATGTTTTATTGACACTTTTTGGGACGACGGATGATTACCTTCCTTCAATAATAAGGGTAGATGATGTCAGTTTAGTGTATGAGGAAGACCTTCTCCCTGCCACACCCTCAGGTTTTAATGCATCAGCAGTATCGAATTCTTCTATCAATTTAAGTTGGAACGCATCAAGCGGGGCAACGAGTTATAATATTCGTACTTGCTCAGGTACAAATGTGACAAATACGAACAATACTAATTACACCGTGACTGGACTTAACGCCGATACGTATTATGATTATAAGGTGAGGGCAGTAAATTCCTCCGGTAATTCGGCATATAGTTCATGCGATGGTGCAACTACTCAAAGTGATGGCAGTGTCCCACCTGTGCCCTCTGGGTTTGTAGCAAGTGCGGCATCGAGCTCATCAATAAGTTTAACCTGGAACTCATCAAGTGGTGCTACTAGTTATGATATTTATACTTGTTCGGGCAATAATGTGGCAAATACAGCCAATACTAATTTTACTGTGACTGGGCTTAATGCCAATACCTATTATGAATACAAAGTGAGGGCTGTAAATTCATTTGGCAATTCTGTCTTTGGTTCTTGTAAGGGCGCAACTACACAAAGTAACGGTAATACTCCCCTTTCACCTACCGGCTTTACCGCAGTTGCAGCGTCGAGCTCTTCCATTAGTTTAAGTTGGAATACATCAAATGGGGCTACGAATTATGAAGTTTATACTTGCTTAGGCAATGTTATAACAACCACATCCAATACAAGTTATATAGTTACAGGTCTTAATGTAAATTCTTTTTATGAATACAAAGTGCGAGCGGTAAACTCTTTTGGCTATTCTCCCTTCTCCCCATGCCAGGGAGCCTATACAACTATTGGTACATTAACAGTGAGTGTCAACACTCCAAATGGAGGTGAAACCTATATACCCGGCCAGACAATTCAAATTTCTGCAAATATTACAGGTTCTATTTCTGCTAAACAGATTGAATATTCTATAGATGAAGGTTCCACATGGAATCTTATTTGGGGTATGTCAACATCGAATGTAAGCCTAAATTATCAATGGCTCGTTCCAAATACACTGTCCAATAAATGCAGAATAAAAGTTTCGGCAAAAGGTGGGAATGGGAGTTGGCAAACAGATGTGAGTAACAATAATTTTGCTATACAGAATAACGGAACTGGTCAGGCTTTTCAACTCAATCCAACCTTGTCGCACCTTTTTTGGCCATTCCCGAACTCATCTTGGGTGGATAGAGACGGGTGGTATGGTGCAGATGAGCCAAACTCTACTGGTGGAAATGCCCCCGGCGAAGGAGGACACCGAGCAGGCGAATATTATGCCGTGGATTGGAATAAGATTGGAGGTGATTGTAATAAAGAGTTTTATAGCCCTCTTAAAGGTAAGGTGCTTTTTATAAATAGTGATTGCCCAGTAAGCTGCGGGTCGTCTCCTACATGTCAACCAAATTCTTATAGTTGTAGCGCAGCCGGACAATCAAACCCATCGGGATTCGGTAATCTTGTATTAATTCAGAGTGCTCAAAATGATAGTTATGTATTCAGAGTGTGCCATCTGAATAGCGTAGCCGTTCAAGAAGGGCAGGTGGTCGAAGTTGGAGAGTTATTGGGAGTAATTGGCAATACAGGCGTTAGTTATGGCTCTCATCCGCATTGTAGTCTGTACAAAAATATTTTTTCTCCATTTTCTAATAATGAAAGCGGGTTCGACCGATTGGTATGCGGATTAAGTTTGGGAGTAGGGCCAAATGTCCCACCGTACCCAAACGTATTTGCTTGCCCTTACAAATTTGATGCCATGATTGATGATGGTTCAGGTGGCGGACTTTCCGACCCTGCTCCTATCACATATTCTGGGTCTACTGTTTTGTGTAACGGAAGCTCAATTATATTAACTGCCCCCGCCTCTGCTTCTTATTATTGGTCTACCGGCGAAACATCGCAATCAATAACAGTTAACTCGACTGGCTCGTATTTTGTAATGTTGACAAACAACCAAAATGTATCATCGGTATCCCATCCTGTTGATATTGTGGTATTGCCCGATAATATTGCATATATCGATACTTATGGTAGTAATTCAATTTGTGAAGGTTTGAAAAAGATTATTCAAGCAAACGAAGGGGAGGTATTTGCATGGTCAACGGGTGAAAATACTTCCAGTATTGAAGTATCAGCCCCAGGTGTTTATTCAGTTACTGTAACTGATGTCTTTGGGTGTATTTCTGAAAAATCTGTCAATCTGTCTATGTCTTCTCCCCCACCCAAGCCATTGATCATAGCTAATGGATTATCGTTGGCTGCAAATTCAATTAATGGTGTCAAATATCATTGGAGCCTGAATGGTGTTGATATCGAAGGAGCAACATCTCAGTTTTATACTGCAACAGAACAAGGATACTATACTGTAACTGCAATCCATAATGTCACAGGCTGTTTTACTACTTCCGACCCTGTTTATTTAACAGTTTCTGCACACGAATGGATTTCTGAAGAACATATCTCGTTGTCTCCAAATCCTTCTGCTGGGCAGGTCTCGCTGGAAATTAAGGAAATGCATTCCGGCAAAATTGAGATAAAAATTATAAACTCTTATGGGCAAACAGTTTTCTATGGAGATGAAACTGTAAATAGTGAAATATTTAAAAAGGATTTTGATTTAAGATTTTTGCCTGATGGAATATATTTTGTCGGGGTTATTAACAATGGACATTGGAGTAAAAATATTAAACTGGTAATACAGCGATAAAACCTTCATTGAGCACTTTAAAAGTTGATAAACAGAAAAATAAAACCCGGCAAAGTGGATGTTCCCATATTGCCGGGCACTCTCGTGATCCGAATTTACTAAAAGTTAGAATGTCACTAATTTCCCATGCGCAACCATCTTCCCATCGGCGCTGATCCGGAAAAAATACAATCCCTGATCGAGATTCTTTCTTTCAAGGTCGAATTGGTTGCCCTGGAAAGTCTGGGTAAACACCGTCCTGCCCTGCGCATCAAATAAGGTGAATTGTCCTCGCCGGACCTCTATTCCATCCAGTTGTATGGCAGTCCGGTCGTGAAAAGGGTTGGGCCGAATTTTTACCGTCACACCCGGCTCGACGGGGGCTTCCACGTCGAGGGTGACATACGGCTCGCCGATGGTGTGCCATGCCGTATTGGTAATGACGGGGTCGTTAAAGTCAAAATAAATGGCCGCATTGTTGTTGATCACCGTGCCGTCCGGCAGGTCGGGTTGCTGGGCGATGCGGAAAACGACAAATCCGTGGGAGCCCGGCTCATTCACATTGCTGTCGGGCAGCGCGATCGGGTCGAACACAAAATGCAGGATGCCGCCGGGATAAATATCGAGCCGGTAAGGATGACTCGAAGCGCCGGCTTCGATGCTGGCCGCGTTGAGCAGATTCGACAAAGTATCCACGATCACTACCTTGAAAGCCGTATCTGTACCGGTATTTTGAAACCTGATCTTGTATTCCAGGTCAGTATTGGCTTTGATGGTGTGCGATATCCCGTAACCCGTAGGCACAGCGTTTTTGTCGTTGGGGTCACAGGAGGCGACCACTGTTTCGCAGGCGCGGTCATACGAGCCCCGGGCGTCGTTGGCGGCGAAAGCGTTGATCAACCCCGGCGTGTTCAGGCCACCGCAGGATTCGATGGCCGAGGAGGGTTCGTCGAGTCTCGGGTAACCCTCTACCTGCTCCGCTTCGATGCGCCAGGTAGCGCCGCTGGCGGGCATTTTGAAGGTGATCGAATCGCCGGCATCCAGTTGGAAACTGCCTTCGCGGTACATGATAACATCTTCAATTACAATATACTGACCTTCTTCGGTCATCGGTTGGGTACCGGTGTTCCACACGGCCAGACCCACCGTATCGCCGTCGCAATAAGCCGAAGTTTCGATAAACGGTCCGTCCCATGTTTCCTGCCCGCAAAGTTCGTTCGGGTAGATGGTGACGTTGTTGCAAACAGTTTGGCCCATCACGGCATCGCAACTCAAATGAGCCGTAATATTGAATATTGCCGTGGACAGGGCCGGAACGTCACCCAGCGGGAAAGTATAGGTGTTGCCGTCGACGGTCGACCAGGGGATGGAGGAACTGACAGGTTGGTAAAGCGGGTCGAATTCTATGGTTATATATGCATCTTCTGCCAGCAGAAACCCGTAATTGTTATATTTTACTGTAAAATAGTTGTTCTGGCAGCGACGAGCCATCACGACGCCCATCGTGACTTCCATATCCGGGCAATAAAGTTCCGCCTGCAACCCGATATCGAACGTATGCTGCTGGGTGTTGGAAATGGCCGGAATGTCGAGTGTTGTCGGACAACTGGTACTGAAACCGGCCGGCAGATCGTATTGAATCCGCACCATCGAATCGAGACCTGTCAGGTCGATGTTGAATTGATAAGCCCCATCGGTCTGCGGTACCACAATAAACTGCTGATTGGACGGGAACACGGTAGCAATGACATTGAATGCAGTGATGCCCGGCTCTCCGCTTGTATACTGACAATCCTGAAGTGTATCGATGAACACATGCCCGTCGATATAGATGATATGATTGAAGGGGAAAGTAATGACCTGTTCGCAGGTAGCCTTGGGCAGTCCCTGGTCGTCGAGCCCTGTCCATTGCCGGATAAACCAGTTTTGACCATACGCCGAAGTATGGTATTGTACCGTGTAGGTCGAGTCTTCAAAAGTGCAATTGCCGTTGTAGAATTCGGCGCCGAAGGCGTCAAATACGGTGAGGTCACCCCCCTGGTAAGCTGTTACCAGCGTATTTCCTTCCTGGAAATTTACCTGGACGGCGGCAGGGCATGCCAGGCAACTGTCACATTCGCTCTGTGGATCATCCACCACCACTGTCGTATTGCACACTGCCGTATTGCCCAAAAGGTCGCTGGCACTCACCGTAACAATGTGCACACCCAGGTCATCGCAATCATAAGTGATCGACGATTGACCACTGCCTATCGTCGTATTGGCAAGGTCTATCGGGAAGCAGTCGGCCAGAAAATGGACCTGCATATCGGCAGGAGTAAGCGTGGCCGGCGCTCCACCGATCAGATTGACTGTGGTCACGCTGTCGCAATCCAGTTTTTGAGCAATTTTCAGATTGCCCCAGCATGCATTACCACTGGATAATTCCTGAACGCGAACCTGGTAGATTTTACCCATGTCGGCTGAAGTCAACACAGCCGGCACCCACGGGCCGTTGCCTATGGGCAGTGTTTTGTCAATCAATACTTCATAATCGCAGGTGGTGCAGTACCAGCCTTCCAGGATTTCTTCCTTGACGACGGTGTGGGTACAACCCTGGTCAAGTGTTACCGTAACCAGGTCATTACAGATAATTGACCACTGCGAGTAGGCTTTGGACAAAGAAAAAAGGCAGAGAAGCAGGGAAAAAACGAGTTGTTTTCTTTTCATCGGATTGTGAATTAAATGGTACGGTACAAAAGTGCGGCTATGCTTTTTTTCCTGAAAAATCAATTTCTTTCTTTTATAACATAAGTTTTGAACGAACTTTGACCAATGTTTTTGAAAGTCAACATTTTGAGATGCCTTTGTTTTTATGAAACTGACTAAACTGGAGCAAACTGTCCAGGCTTTGAGCCCGAAAGAAAGGCGTTCGTTCGCAGAATTTGTTGCGTCGCCGTTTTTCAACCGGCGCGATGACGTCATCCGGTTGTATACATGGCTGCTGGAAGGGAAGCGCCTCGAAAAAAAAGAAACTGTGTTCGTCCACGTATATCCGGGAGGCGGTTTTGATCGCCAAAAATTGCATCTGGCGATGAGCAACCTGCAACGGCTGGCAGATCAGTTTCTGGCCTATCAACACTGGCGCCAAAAGCCGGTGGCATACGAAACGGAATTGGTGCAGGCGCTCCGGCAACGGGGTTTGGAACCGCATTTTGAAGAAGCGCTCCGTACGGCGAAGGGTGCACTGGAACGGCAGCCTTTGCGGAATGGAAACTACTATGCCTGCTTAGGACAAATCTTGTGGGAAGAAGCGCGCTTCGATCAATCGCGCAACCGCACGGAGGTCAAGTTTCTGAGTCAACTGTCCGACAATGCCGATCTGGCCTGGCTGACACAAAAACTGCGTTTCCTTTGCCTGCACCGCACCCAGCAAATGCTGTACAAATCAGGCGACACCTTGCAATCGAGCCATGAATTGGAAAGTATTTTATCGCGGCACGACTTGCAGCATGCGCCGACCGTGGGCGTTTGGTATTATTGCCTGAAAATGTTGGAAAACCCTGATTCGCAGGAATACTTCAATATGTTCAAAAAACCACTCCTGGAACAGGATCATTTGTTTGATGCCGACGAGATCAAGGACTTGCACCTGTTTGCGATCAATTATTGTATCCGGCGGGTCAACGACGGTCAGACCGCCTTTTTTCACGATATTATGGATTTTTACAAGGACGGCCTTGCAAAAGGCTATTTGATGGAAAACGGCGTATTGTCCCGCTTTACCTACCACAACATTGTAGCGGCGGGTTTGCAAACGCTTGAATTTGAATGGGTGGAGGATTTTATCGGGCGTTATAAAAACGCGTTGGAACGTACCTATCGCGACAGCTCCTTTAGTTTCAACCTGGCACGGCTCGAATTCAAACGCAAGCGTTACGGCGAGGCGCTTGCACTGCTGCAACACTCCAATTATTACGACCCCCTGCTCAATCTTGCCGCCCGGACGATGTCATTGAAAATTTATTACGAGTTGAAGGAGCATGATTTGTTGTTTTCACATTTGGAAGCATTTAAGAATTACATTCGCCGGACGACAATATTGGGCTATCACCGCGCCAATTATACGAATCTCGTGCGCTATACCCAGCAACTGATTTCCATCAACCGCTTCGATCGCGCAGAAGTGGAGGCTTTAAAACTTAAAATTCAGCAAGAGCCAATTCTTACGGAAAGGGATTGGCTGCTGGAACAATTGTCCGAAAAATGGGCATGAACTAACAACATGAAACTTCCTTCACACATTGATCCGACAGTGTTCGATGAAGAATTTCGCCTTCAACCGGCACGCTGGCAAGCGGCGATAATCGAGACGTGTGCCCGGCATGCCATCCCTGCCGACAGGGTCAGGCCATTCAGCGACGGTTCCAACCTGATTGCCGCCGTAGATGATCGTTGCGTGGTGAAGATTTTTCCGCCTTTTCACCGGCACCAATGGGAGAGCGAATACAGGGTGCTGGGAGCATTGAACGGCCTGCTGACATTTCCCATCCCCGAACTGATTGCAGCCGGTGAACGGACAGACGGATGGTTTTACGTTGCCCTGAGTTTAGTGCCGGGTGTTTCCCTCGAGGATGTCTGGACCACCCTGAAACTTTCCGAAAAAAGCGTTTTGCTCGAACAGATCGGCAACATGATGGCCGAGGTTCATGCGGTGCCGGTACCCTCACAACTGGAATCCCTGCAACCGCGCTGGGCGGACTTTTTAGCCGGCCAGATACGAGGGGTCAAAGAGCGGCACCGCAAACACGATATGCCGGCCTGGTTTATGGACGGCCTCGAAGATTTTGTGCAACAGGCGCTTCCACTGCTGCCTTTCGCGCCCGAATCCGTTATCCTGACCGGCGAATACACGCCCTTCAATTTGCTGGTAATGAACACATCCGGCGTATGGCGCATCTCCGGCATGATCGATTTCGGCGATGCGATGATCGGGTACCGGGAGTACGATTTGCTTGGGCCGGGTTTGTTCCTTTGCGAAGGCAAGCGGGAGTTGTTGCGATGCTTGTTTCGGGGTTATGGCTATTCCGATGAACAGATCGATCTGGACTTGCGGCGAAGGTTGATGCTTCTTGCGGTGCTGCACCGGTACAGCAACTTTCCCGTTCAGGTGCGCATCCCCGGCTGGCGGGAGCGGGCAACCGGTATGGATGAATTGGAACAATTGATCTGGCCGTTTTAGTCCCTGAAATTAGGTATGCGTTATGCGAATCAGGGATTTGCAAAACTTTTCATTTGGTTAAAACGTCATAGACCCGTAAGGTTTTCAAAACCTTACAGGTCTATTTTTTCAAACGAACTTCCAATACGGTATCTGAACCCTCAGTTCAGTTTTTCCATATCCCGGATCAGTATCGAGTTCCGGTTGAAGTGGATGAGATTCGATTTGCGGAGTTCGTTGAGGATGGCGGTCACCGTCTGGCGGCTGGCGCCAACGAGGTTGGCAATGTCCTGTTGCGTGAGGCCGTGTTTGACTAAAGTCTCATAACCCACCTGGCGGCCCCGTTCTCCGGCACTTTCTTTCAAAAATTCCACGATGCGGGTGCGCACGTCTTTGAGAATCAATGATTCCCACTGCCGTTCGGCTTTGCGGAGCCTTTCGCCGAGATAAAGCATGACGGATTGTGCCAATTGAAAATTCTCCTGCATCAATTCTTTAAAATCCCGCACTTTCACGCGGAAATAGGTCACATCCTGGTTCATGCTGGAAGCGAATTCGGCGCGTAGTTGTTCGCCGGTCAGGCCCAGTTCGCCGAACACCGTATAAGGATGCTGGATGCTTTTGATGATTTCGCGGCCATCGGGTGAAAAAATGCCGATTTTCACCGCCCCGCCGGTGAGCAGGCAAATGTATTCACTTGGCTCGTCGGCTAAGTAAATGAAAGAATGTTTCAGGGTGGTTTTCAGCTCGCCCATCTGTGCAAGCCGTTGCAAGTCGGATTGCGGGAGCGACGAGAGCAACGGAAAACGCTGTAAAGTGCTGAGCAAGGTTGGAGCATCCATGATGACTGCCTTTTGGTTTTGACAAGTGACTGGGAGGCGACATTTAATAAAACCAAAACTGTGCCAAGCGATTTTTTCCGGGCGCATCTTGGCGCATTCATAAAGGATTATTCTACCTTTCACCCAATAAGGTGTAGCGAACTTCCTTCGTGGAACGCCTCGATGCAAAACAATCGGGATGAGACGGGTTACTTTTGCCAAAGACAAAAACGATCAACAATCAACGAACAACAAGACGATGCCAACAGTCAAATTTTTCTCCCTCCTCACCGATTTCGATGTTGCGCTGTACCAGGCAGGCAAACATTATCAATTGCACCACAAAATGGGGAGCCATATCGTGGAAATGGACGGGCACCAGGGCGTCTGTTTTTCCGTATGGGCGCCCAATGCCAAGCGGGTGAGCGTTACGGGTGATTTCAACGGCTGGAACCCGGACGCGCATATTCTCAATCCGCGTTGGGACAGCAGCGGGATATGGGAGGGTTTCATCCCCAACATCGGCAAGGGCACTGTGTACAAATACCACGTAAAAACCTGGGACGGCTTCGGTATCGACAAAGGCGACCCGTTTGCCAAACTTTGGGAAATACCGCCCAAAACCGCTTCCGTTGTCTGGGACTTCGATTATAAATGGAAGGACGACAAGTGGATGAAAACCAGGGAGGAGCGCGGCCGCCGGCCGCAACCCTGGTCGGTCTACGAAGTACACCCCGGTTCATGGAAAAAAATCCCAAAAGAAGGCAACCGCTCGCTCAACTTTCGGGAACTGGCCGAACAACTCGTACCTTACGTCAAGGAGATGGGCTTCACGCATGTGGAATTGATGCCGGTGACGGAACATCCCTATTTCCCTTCCTGGGGATACCAGGTTACAGGTTATTTCGCTCCCACGAGTCGTTCCGGTATGCCGGAAGATCTGATGTATTTTATGGACAAATGCCATGAAGCGGGCATCGGCGTGCTGCTCGACTGGGTGCCGTCGCATTTTCCGGGCGACATACACGGCCTGTATCAGTTCGACGGCACGCATATCTATGAATACGCCGATATGCGCCGGGGGTATCACCCGGACTGGAACAGTTACGTATTCGACTATGGGCGCAACGAAGTGCGTTCTTTCCTGATTTCCAATGCTTTGTTTTGGCTCGAACAATATCACGTGGACGGCCTGCGTGTGGATGCAGTGGCCTCTATGCTCTACCACGACTATTCGCGCAAAGAAGGCGAATGGATCCCGAACATCTACGGCGGACGGGAAAACTTAGAGGCCATTTCATTTTTGAAAGATTTCAACGAAGCGATTTCCAAAGACTACCCGGGTGTGGAAACGATTGCCGAGGAAAGCACAGCCTTCCCCGGGGTGACGCACCCGACGTTCGACGGCGGCTTGGGTTTCGGCCAGAAATGGATGATGGGTTGGATGCACGATTCGCTTTCCTATTTCAAACGCCCGCCCATATTCCGCCGCTGGCACCAGAACGAGATCACCTTTTCGATGGTGTATGCTTTTTCCGAAAAATATATGCTGCCGCTGAGCCACGACGAGGTAGTGCACATGAAAGCCAGCCTCCTTTACAAAATGCCCGGCGACGAGTGGCAAAAATTTGCCAACCTGCGGGCGCTTTTCGGCCATCAATGGACGCACCCGGGCTCCCAAATCCTGTTTATGGGCGGCGAGATCGCCCAGTCGAGCGAGTGGAGCCACGACCTCGGCGTAGCCTGGCATTTGCTGGAATTCGAATACCACAAAGGCGTACAGGCCTGGGTGAAAGACCTGAACCACCTGTACACTTCGCGTAAAGCAATGTGGTTCAATGCCTTTACGCCCAATGGTTACGAATGGATTTCGGGCGACGACACGGAGAACTGTGTCCTGGCTTTTCTCCGGAAAGGCGAGGCCGGCGACAAGGTATTGCTCGTCGTCTGTCATTTCAATACCAATATGATGACCGAATACACCGTCGGCGTGCCCTACGGCGGCGTCTGGAAAGAAGTGCTCAACAGCGACGATAAAAAGTACGGCGGCAGCGGCATCGTGAACGGCGATCTGAAAGCGCATAAAAAGGCTTCACACGGGCGCGAACACTCCATTACGTTCCAGTTGCCACCTTTGTGTGTGTTGGTGTTCGAAGGGGAGGATTTGCCGAGAACAATAAAGGTCAGGGAAAAAGAGGAGAAAGGAAAAACGGTGAAGGGAGAAAAGGAGAAAGGAAAAACGGAGAAAAAAGCGGCGACACACAAAGCATCGAAAGCGAAAAAATCCTGAAAACATGAATGCCGAAAGGCGAGTACATGAAATACGAGATACGATGTTTTCCGAGCGTACCTACCCAACCCGGGAGCAGCGCTTTACATCTTCAATCGTATTTCATGTACTCGCCTTTCGGCATTCATGTAACCCTAAAAACCGTTAATGCATTTTAATACAGTTTTTCTTTGGCGTTTGTCATGATTGCAATCCCGGATGAAAAATCTGGGATGATACATGTTAGCCTTATAATCACCACCCACTGATAAACCAGCAACCAGCAACCAGTAACCAATCACCACCCCGGTATCCAGTTCATCCCGAATGTCCAGTTGCGGCGTTCGGACGGCACGGTGAGCGGCAGGGCGAAATAAGGCTCCAGCACAAAAATGCCGAAGAGGTTGACCCGCAGCGATACGCCGGTGGAGAGCAGGGGTTTGTGCTGGATCGGATCGCGGCCATCGAAGGGGTCGTCGTCTACAGGGTTTTCCTTCAAATCGTTCGCATCGAAAAACCCAATCCCCGCGTCGAAAAAGACGTTGATATCCGTGATAAGGAAACCGGATTTGATCACCGAGAGTTTGCGCGGGCCGGTGAAGGGTAGCCGCACCTCGAAGTTGGCAATAATGATTTTACTGCCCGCCATCCGTTCGAGCAAATCCGGCGCATCCTGATACAGCACTTCCGAAGTATAGCCGCGTACGAAGTAGGATTCGCCGGCGTACAGGGGATAAACCTCGTTCACATTGTCCGAATTGCCGCCAAACCTGCCGTAAGCAAGACCGCGTACGGCGAAAGTGACAGGCTTCACGTAAAAATACCGCCTGCCGTCGAGCAACAAGGTACTGAAATGGTACGACCCGAAGAATTGCTCCACGCCGATCCGGTAGCGCCAGCCTTGCAGCGGCGCCGTCATGCCGAAATAGGAGTTGTCGCCGACATAAGCGGCGTTGAGGTTCCACAGATTATCGCTCCCGGCGGAATTAAGTTTTTCCCGGTCCTGGCCGAGCAGGTAACCGGAAGCATCCACATAATTGACGTAGTGATCGATCCGCTGGTGGTAATAATCGTAGGCTGCGCCTACCTCGAAGCGTTTGGTCACGGACAAGGGATACAAAGCGAAGGCGCCAATGCGCTCCTGGAAAAGCCGCCGGACAAGTATTTCATCCTTGTAACCGAAATACTGCTCCCCTCCCAGCGTCGTCTCTATTTCCGGCTCGAAGTCGGGATCCTGATAATATTGGCCTGAACGGTAGGGTATGTGCGACAGGTTGAAACCCCAGCCGATGCGGTTTTTTTGATTGAGGTAAGAAACCTGCCCTGCCATATCGCTGATTTCCCCGTTGAGTGCGGCGCCAACATAGATTTGGTTGTTGCCCAGCATGTCGTTGAACAACATATCGACGCCGCCGGCCAGACCCGTCGCCTGGCCGAAACTGCTGTTGCCGACTGCCACGCCTGCGCTTCCGCCGATGTAGTCGAGCGTGAATTTGGGCTTGTATTTCACCGCCTTTAAGTTCGTCGAATCCGCTGCCGATTTGGTGTTGGTATCGAGCAGGCGAAGATTGGTATTCACGATATCCTTTTTACCCGGTGCAAACGGCGGCAGGGTGGCCGGTATCATATCGACGCTCATCGGGTCCACCTCTTCCGGCACAAAATCGGAGGATTTGGCCTGATACACCCGGTAATTGCCATTGGTGTAATAGGTGTAGAGAATGCGGTCGCGGTCGTCGGCAACGGTGATAGCCGGCGAGTAGGGCGTAATTCCTGTGATACCCGTGCTCAACTTGGTGAGTTGGAATACTTTCTTTTCGTCTAATTTGTACCAGTACAGGTTGCGGAATCCGTCGCGGTTGCTGAGGAACACGAGGTTGCCCGCTTTGTCGAATTGCGGGTTCATGTTGTCGGCGCCCGGGAAAATGTCGAGGTCTTCCGATTCGCCCGTTTCCATATTCATGATGGCGAGATTCATGGTCCAGGCGCCGTTGGTGCGGCCGCGTTCCAGGCTGATCTTGTCGGTCGAATAGGTCAGCGATTTGCCGTCGGGGCTCCATTGCGGCAGGATTTCGGAAGCGCGGTCGTTGGTCAGTTGGCGCACCTTTTTGGTTTTCATATCGTATGCATACAAATCGGTCTGTCCTTTCACAAGGCCGCTTACAACGATGGTTCGTCCGTCGGGCCCCCAGGCCGGATTGCTGAATGCCGGTACGCCGGGGATGGTGATTTTATCCACCGTTTTTCCCTTTTTTATATCCTCGATGACGAGTGTGCTTTGGCCTTTTTCATACACGTCGAAGGCAAAACGTTTGTTGTCGGGGCTCCAGGTGCCTGCACTTTCGATGTAGTTGAACTGATCGATGTGACCGTCGTTCACCGTGCTGGCTACTTTTTTGAGGACTTTTCCGGAGGCTGCTTCCGCCAGGAAAAGGTCGGTGGAAAACAGGCTTTTCTCCGACAGGAAAATGACATACTTGCCGTTCGGGCTGAGCACCGGGCAGATTGTCATTTCGCCCGCTTCGTTTTCTTCAAACAACTTTTTGCCGGGCGCTTTTTCCGTTTTAGCCATTTTGACCATGACCTTATGACTGGCTTCGTCCTTTTCCTTCGATTTTTTGTCAGCATCGGCTGCGTCCAGCGTTGCAATTGCCTCGGGTGTCAGCCCCACGAAACGTCCGTAGTGATTGCGCAGCGCCGAGTGCCAGTTCAGGACGAGCGCCTGTGTGGTAGTGCCGAGCGTCGTGCGGGTGGCGTATTCGAGGCCGTATTTTGCCGTGTTCATAAAATAATCGGCAATGACCTCGTCGCCATAAGTACCGGCTACATAAGCCCAGAATGACTGCCCCCAACGGTATGGGAAGTACTTATAACTATTGAGGTCATTGAAATCGGGTAAATCGTTGTGCAACACCGCATCGCGCATCCAAAGGGCTGTGTGCGCATCCACCCGGCCAATGGAGAGGTATTCGGCCAGGCCTTCGATCATCCAGAGCGGCAGGTTCTGGAGGTTTTGCATGCTGGTGGAGTCACCGTTCAATATCATGTTGTACTGGAAGGCGTGCACCATTTCGTGGCCCAGCACGTGGTGGGTTTGCTGGTTGGTCATGGCGACGGGGAACACCACGCGGTTGCGCAAACCCTCGGTGACGCCACCTGTGCCGACGCTGATATCGCCGCTGATGGCGCTCGTCTGCTGGAAACCGGCGTGGTCGTTGTAGATGATGAGCGGGTTTTTCGTTGTGAACGGATCGCGCAGCACAGCATTGTGCATCGCGTACCACAACTCGGCGGCGGCGGCGAGTTCTTTGAGTTTTTCCGGATTGTCTAAGTAATCGTAAATCTCAAAGTGTTCGGTTTGCGTTACTTTGAAATCCTGTTTTTGGTAGCGGGGTTTGTTGCGCCCGAAATATTGCGCCTGCAAGGCGCCCGCTGAAACAATGCTAAAAAGGAGCGACAGCAATAAAATGCGTTTCATGGTATGTGATTTTTGCCGTTTGGGACGCAAACCGGATTTTCGGTTGCAAGCCCGGTAGTTTTTTAAGTTTTGGGTAACAAAATATTTAGATTTTGGATGGTTGGACGTTGGAAATTAGACATTTGAATGTAAGATATTAGACTTTGGACGTTGCCACCACATAAAACACCAAAGACTCCGGATCGGGTCTTTTTTGTCATGTTGTAAACAACTGTCCGCTCTGCGAGGGTAAATTTGTTCGCTACTCTCCCCTCGTAGAGCGGACAGTTGTTTACAACATGACAAACGTAGCGTACACCTAAAACCCCTGGCCCGACCGTTGTTAAAAACACCGGGAAAGGTAATTGTTTAACTGAAAAACAAAACTGTCAAAAAATGACCGCGGCGCGACTTTTATTCTGTTCTGTCTGGATCGGCATTTGTGCCCTGTCCATGCTGGCTCAGACGCGTCTGCTGCTCGGTCTGCCGCTTGCGCCGGGTTGGCTCGACGGTTTTGTGCTGGGCAGTGCGGTATTCGCCTACAATTTCACCCATTCCGACAGACGGGTAAAAGCGGGCGCGTGGTTGGCGGGTTTGTTCGGGGGCTTTTGTTTTGTCCTGCCCTTGTTGTCGATGCCGGGTTTCAAAGAAACGACGGATTCCTGGCAAGCAGCGGTGTGTGTGCCTGCGGCTTTGTGGCTGGCATACTACGGACTGCGTCGGCCCGGCAATGCGGGTTTGCGCAGCGTTCCGGCGGCCAAACCGATCGTGGTGGCGCTGGCCTGGGCCTGGGTGACGGTGATGCTGCCTGTGCCGTCAGAGGGGTGGGGTCTTGCCTTCGACAAGGAGGGGGCAGGGGGCATCCTGCTCGGCAGGTCGGCCTTTATCTTCGCCCTGGCACTGGCTTATGATCTTGTGGATTTGAACTACGACCGGCAGCACGGCTTGCGGACCCTTGCTGCCCGAATCGGGATACGAAAGACATTTTTATTGATTTTCAGCGCGTTGTTGTTGGCTGCTTTGTGCAGTTGCCTCAATTTTTTTCTGGGTGTTTATGGCCTGAACATGGCGTTCGCCTTGTGCGCTTCGCTGGTTTTCAGCGCCTGGTGGCTGTGGGTTTTAATAGAAAAAACGCATTGGACGAGCTGGCAAAAGGTTTTGATCGACGCGCTGATGGTGGGGCAGTTCTTGATGATTTGGGTGGTAGGCTCAACGAGCCAATGGATAATTTGAATATTTGAATATTCGACAAAAAAAATTTGGCTTTATGCTTTGTCGAATGAAAACCGTTTACCTATGTTTGCTGCAAGTAATCCATGCCGCTTCTGAAAGGCATGATGCATAGAAAAAATATAAACAAATAAAATCATGAAAACATATTCAGCAGAATTTATCGGAACTTTTTGGCTCGTTTTGGGCGGATGCGGCGCAGCAATGTTATCGGCAGGCTTTCCTGAAGTAGGAATTGGATTAGTCGGTGTTTCTTTGGCTTTTGGTTTAACGGTTCTGACAATTGCCTATTCCTTAGGACATGTATCAGGGGCACATTTGAATCCGGCTGTGACTATCGGCTTTTGGGCGAATGGAAGTATTAGCGCCAACAAAGTTTTGCCGTATATAGGTGCTCAAATAGCCGGAGCAATAACAGGAGCCGCTGTTTTATACATTATTGTTACGGGAAATGGAAGTCCGATTGGTGATTTTGCTGCCAACGGATATGGAGAACACTCACCGGGTAAGTATAGTATGCTGGCGGCTATCGTTACTGAATTTGTAATGACATTTATGTTTATGCTTATTATTTTAGGATCAACCTATGAAAAAGCCCCCGACGGGTTTGCCGGTATTGCCATTGGACTCGGATTAACACTGATCCATTTGATAAGCATTCCTGTAACCAATACTTCTGTAAATCCTGCCAGGAGTATTAGTCAGGCTTTATTTGTAGGAGATTGGGCATTGTCACAACTCTGGCTTTTTATTGTAGTCCCGATAGCGGGTGCATCGCTGGCAGGTTTAATATCCAGGAACCTTAGAAAAGAAACCCTTCACCCATGACAAACAATCCAAAACCCTGCCTCCTCCTCCTATCCCTGCTTACCCTTGCCGTCCGGCTGCTTCCTGCCCAAAGCCTCGCGGGCGACTGGTACGGCCTGCTCGATGCCGATGGCATTAAATTGCAGATCGCGTTACGTGTGCAGCAACAGGGAGATACTTATAGCGCCAATTTCATCGTACCCGACCAGGGCGCCGACCTGCCGATCCCCGAATTCAACTACAAAGCAGGAAAACTGACTTTCAAACTCCCCAATTTCAACATCAGTTATGAAGGTTCGGTGGACGCTGCTTTTACGGCCATCACCGGCACTTTCACCCAGGGAGAAAGTTTTCCCCTGAATTTCAGCAGGCAAAAGGTGAAAGCGCCACCGGGTAGCAGCGAATGGGTCAAGGCGCGATTCAACAAACGCGAAGTGTATATCCCGATGCGCGACGGGACGCGCCTGTTTACTTCCGTCTATACGCCGAAGGACACCACCCGCAAGTATCCTATGCTCATCACCCGTACGCCCTACAATGTGGAGCCGGGCGGCGAAGACGGCGTCAGTTTCGGGTTTCTCTTTATGACCCACTTGCTGCAAGACGGATATATCGTTGTGTTACAGGACGTTCGGGGACGGTTTATGAGCGAAGGACAGTTTGTGGATGTGCGGCCTTACAACCCGGATAAAAAAAGCAGGCAGGAGGCCGACGACAACAGCGATACGTACGACTCGATCGACTGGCTGGTGAAAAACGTGTCGCACAACAACGGCCGCGCCGGTATTTACGGTGTCTCCTACGACGGTTATTACTCGACGATGGCCTTGCCTGCGGCCCACCCGGCACTCAAAGCGGCCTCGCCGCAAGCGCCCGTGACCAACTGGTTTATCGGCGACGACTGGCACCACAACGGGGCGTTTTTCCTGATGGATGCCTTCAATTTTTACTCGGTCATCGGCCGCCCGCGACCCAAACCCACGCGTGTATGGCCGTCGGAATTCAAATGGCCCGTGCAGGATAATTACCGCTTTTTCCTCGAACTCGGTCCGTTGAAAAACGCAAAAACCAAGTATTTCGGCGACAGCATCCAGTTCTGGAACGACCTGATGGCACACCCCAACTACGACGATTTCTGGAAAGCCCGCGACCCGCGCCCACACCTGAAAAACCTGGCGCCGGCCGTGCTGACGGTGGGCGGCTGGTTCGACGCCGAAGATTGTTACGGCGCATTGGAAACCTACGAAGCCATTGAAAAACAAAACCCCGCGACCATGTCCAATCGCCTGATCATCGGCCCCTGGTTTCACGGTCAATGGACTTCCGGCGATGCAGACGAACTGGGGAACGTCCATTGGGGTTTCAACACCGCCGAACATTACAAGGATGTGGAGCGCCGGTTTTTCCGGCATTACCTGCACGGCGAAGGGGATTTGAATTTGCCGGAAGCCGATATTTTTGTCACGGGCGCCAACGAATGGCGCAGCTTCGACACCTGGCCGCCGCGCAATGTGACCCAACAAAATTTGTACTTCCAACCGGCAGGCGGGTTGTCGTTTTCTGCGCCGACTGCCAAAGACAACTACGACGAATACATCGCCGATCCGATGAAACCCGTGCCTTACACCGAAGACGTACATCTTAACCGTACCCGTGCCTATATGACTGACGACCAGCGTTTTGCAGCCCGCAGGCCCGACGTGGTGGTGTATCAAACCGAGGTGCTGACCGAGGACGTGACGCTGACCGGGCCATTGACCGCCGACCTGTTCGTGAGCACCACCGGCACCGATGCAGACTATGTGGTGAAACTGATCGATGTGTTTCCCGACACGTTGAGCAACTACCCGGACAACGATAAAAAGGTGCCGATGCAGGGCTATCAAATGCTCGTGCGCGGGGAGATCATGCGCGGGCGTTTTCGCAACAGTTTTGAAAAACCGGAGCCTTTCTCACCGGGCAAGGTGACGGAAGTGAAATTTGCCATTCCCGATGTGGCGCACAAGTTCAAACGCGGCCATCGTATCATGATCCAGGTGCAAAATTCCTGGTTCCCGCTCGCGGATCGCAATCCGCAAAAATTTGTGGACATTTACCAATGTTCCGAGAGTGATTTTCAAAAGGCGACACACCGGATTTACCACGACAAAAGCCGGGCTTCGCATGTGCAGGTGTGGCGGTTGAAGTAGGCTCAACCCCACCCCCGACCCCTCCCCCACAGGGAGGGGAGACGTAGAGTACTCTACGAGGGGTGCCGCGTCTCCCCTCCCTGTGGGGG
>CXWJ01004253.1_pt1 | contig 30275 bp, 34 predicted proteins | sample 590841 | NCBI WGS metagenome assembly CXWJ01 (sample SAMEA3498367, study PRJEB10139) | wastewater metagenome | biome: wastewater treatment plant; material: activated sludge | place: Austria | collected 2015-01-21 | reverse complement strand
CGGCCTGCGCCGCGGCCTCATCGGCCAGATCGACACCACCGCGCCCGAATTCGACGCCCAGATCGACGATTTCGTGCAGGAGGCGCTGATCAAGGTGCTCGATAATCTCGACTCCTTCGCCGGGCGCAGCCTGCTGACGACCTGGGCCAACAAGATCGCCCTCAACATCGGCCTGACCGAGTTGCGCCGCAAGCGCTGGCGCGATGCCTCGCTCGACCAACTGACCCAGACCGACGACGGCGAATTCACCCCGTCGTTCGTGGCCGACCCCGCGCCGCGCCCCGAAGCGCTGACCGAACGGCGCGAATTATTGCGCTACGTCGGCCGCCTCATCAACGAAGAACTGACCGAGAAGCAACGCACGGCCCTGACGGCTGTCATCCAGGGCCGGCCGCTCAGCGAGGTGGCTTTTATGATGGATTCCAATCAGAACGCGGTCTACAAGCTGGTCTTCGACGCCCGCCAGCGCCTGCGGCGGCGACTGGCCGAGGATGGGCTGTCAACCGAGGAGATCATGGCCGCCTTTGCCGAGGCGTAGGGCTGTAAGAATAGTGGGCCTGGCTTCGTCTGAGAATGAGAATGGCACAGTTGACCGACAAGATACGCGCATTGCTGGGAGAGCCGGCCTATGCCGGGCCGCTGGGGGAAGCGCCGTTGGATGATCCCGCCTGCGAGCGGCTGATACGCCTGCTGAGCATCACCCGCGACGACGAACTCTCCTGCGAAGCGGTGTTCAACTGTCTGGATGAGTACGTCGATTGCCTGGAAGGGCGCGGCGACACAGCCGGGCGCGATCTGCTCGTGGCCCATCATCTCAGCTTTTGCGCCGACTGTCGCGACGAGTTGGTGGCCCTGATCCACGCCCTGGAAAGCGCCGCCGATTACTAGCGGACGGGGATCACCGGACGAGGAGAGCCGACGCGCATGACACGAGCCATCTGGAACGGCGTCGTTCTGGCCGAGAGCGACCACACCCAAATCGTGGAGGGGAACCACTACTTTCCGCCCCAAGCCATCCACCGCGAATATTTCAGCGCCAGCGACCGGCAGACAACCTGCGCCTGGAAGGGCGCGGCCGGCTATTACCACATCACCGCCGCGGGACAGACGCTCCGCAACGCCGCCTGGTTCTACCCTGACCCCAAACCGGCGGCGGCCAACATCCGCGATCACGTCGCGTTCTACGGCCCAGTTACCATCGAGAAGTGAACCCATGTTACTTGCAGGCGACATCGGCGGTACCAAGACCGTCCTGGCTCTTTTCGACGTGGCGGCCGACGCCACCTTCATTGCCCGCCATCCCATCATCGAGCGCACCTTTCCCAGCCAGCAGTACCAGTCGCTGGAACTGATCATCGACGAATTCCTGCGCGACGGCGACCACCACATCACCGCCGGCAGCTTCGGCGTGGCTGGGCCGGTGGTGGGCAACCGCGCCGAGGTGACCAACCTGCCGTGGGTCATCGAGGCCGACGCCTTGCGCCAACAGTTCGGCTTTCGCGTCCACCTGCTCAACGACCTGGAGGCATTGGCGACGGCCGTGCCCCATCTGGAAGGCACCGACCTCATCACGCTTAACGAGGGCCGGCGCGTGGAGCGCGGGGCCATCGGCGTCATCGCGCCGGGCACGGGCCTGGGCGAGGCCTTTCTGGTATGGACCGGCGACCAATACCAGGCTTACCCGTCGGAGGGCGGCCATTGCGCCTTTGGCCCGACGACGCCGCTGCAACTGGAGATGCTCAACTACTGGCTGCCGCGCATGGGCCACGTCAGCTACGAGCGCGTCTGCTCCGGCATCGGCATCCCCAACATCTACACCTTCCTGCGCGAAACGAAGCGCTACCCCGAACCGGAGTGGCTCCAGGAGCAGATGGCCGAGGCCGGCGACCTGACGCCGGTCATCGTCCGCGCCGCCGTGGCCGGCGAGGCCGAGATTTGCAGCGCCACGTTGCAGCAGTTCATGGAGATTTTGGGCGACCAGGCCGGCAATCTGGCGCTGACGGTGCTGGCGACGGGCGGCATCTACCTGGGCGGCGGCATCCCCGGCCGCATCCTGCCCCAGTTGCAGAAAGGGCCGTTTATGAAGTTCTTCCAGGGCAAGGGGCGCTTCAGCGAGATGATGAGCCGCGTGCCCGTCCACGTCATCTATAACCCCCGGGCCGCCCTCTACGGCACGGCCTACGATGCCCTGTCGCTCACGCCGCCGGGCAATGGCTGAGCGGCAATGGCTGAGCGAATTCTCGTCCTCGATGACCTGCCGGCGGGGGCGGCCGGCCTGATTGGCGGCGAATTGCGCGCCGCCATCGGCGAGCGGGGCGGGGCGAGCTTCGTTCTGGCCGGCGGCGGCACACCCTTGGCGGCCTACGCCGCGCTGGCTGCCGCGCCGGGCATCGATTGGGCGCGCGTCCACCTCTTCTGGGGCGACGAGCGCCTGGTGCCGCCCGACGATCCCGGCAGCAACTACCGCGCCGCACGGGAAACGTTGTTGAGCAATGTATCGATCCCGGCGGCCAACGTTCACCGTCTGCAAGGGGAATTGTCCGCCGCTGCCGCCGTGGCCGGCTATACTGAGGAGCTACGCGCCTGGGTCGCGGCCCATGATCCCGGCGCGCCTAACCCCTGGCCGCGCTTTGACGTGGCCCTGCTGGGGCTGGGCGAGGACGGCCACACGGCGTCGCTCTTTCCCGGCTCCCCCGTTGAGAGCGACCAGCCGGTGCTGGCCGTATCGGCCGACTATCAGGGCCGCCCCGCCGGTCGCGTGACGCTGACGCCGGTCGTGTTCAACGACGCCCGCCACGTCATCTTCCTCGTGGCCGGCGGCGGCAAGGCCGAGGCCGTCTACCACACCTTGCGCGGCGACGACGACCCGCGCCGCTACCCGGCCCGGCGCATTCGGCCCACGGCCGGGCGGGTGACGTGGTTGTTGGATCGGGCCGCGGCGGCGCGCCTTTCGCCGTAGCCGCCGACATTTTGTTTGTAGTCTTGTAGTCAGGCGCTTCAGCGCCGTCGGACGACATGAAGAACGCAACTAAAGTTGCTGACTACGAACCTCAGGCACTTAAGGAGCCAAAATAGTATGAAAGCGATCGTTATCTACGATTCCCAATTCGGCAACACCGAGAAGGTGGCCCAGGCCATTCACACGGCACTGGCCGCGCGGGGCGAGTCCAGCCTCAGACGCGCCGCCGACGTGACCGACGCCGCGCTGACCGGCTGCGATCTCATCGTCGTCGGTTCGCCGACGCAGCGCTTCCAGGCCACCGAGCCGGTGGCCCACTTCCTGGAGGGGCGCGCCCTGCCCCACGCGCGGGCGGCGGCGTTCGACACCCGGCTGGACATGGCCGAGGTCGATTCGCGGGTCTTGCGCCTGGCCGTCAAGGTGGCCGGCGACAACGCCTGGGCGGCCACGCGCATCGCCGACCAACTGGCGAAGGCGGGGGCCACACTCGTCGCCGAACCGGAGGGCTTCATCGTAGAGGGCACGGAGGGGCCGCTGCGGGCCGGCGAACTGGAGCGGGCGGCCGAATGGGCTGCTAGGCTTGCCGCCGTCTGATCACGGTCACACACTCTTCTGACATCTTCTTCACAATCTCTGAACGTTCTTGCTCTATAACTAACCCTAGTGGGCGGTGGACGTGAAACCGCTGTCGCCCACAAGCGTTGAAATCTACCGGCTCCGGCCGGAACAGGAGCAAGAACATGCGTAAGAAAGTGATTATCCTTTTATTGGTGGGCGTGCTGGCGATTCTGTCGCTGGTCGCCTGTAGCAGCGGCAGCGGCAGCGAGGTGGGCGTGTCCACCGCCGCGACGACCGCCGCCAATACGATATCCATTGCGGACGTGGTCGCTGAGGACAGCGAAGCTGAGGACAGCAGCGCTGAAGACAGCGAAGCTGAGGACAGCAATACTGAGGACAGCACCACGACCGTCGATACTTCCGTAGCGAGCGCCCCCACCAGCGCCGCCGCCGCGCTGGCCGAGAACGGCGCGGCCCAGACCGCCGCCGCCGCCGCCCAATGGGACGGGGCCACGGCCACCGCCATCGCCCTGAACGGCGACGCGATCACCGTCGAGGGCGACGGCGTCACCGTCAACGGCTCGGTCGCCACCATCACCGCCGCCGGGACCTACGTCCTCAGCGGCGCGCTGAGCGACGGGCAGATCATCGTCGATACCGACGACGAGGCCACGGTGCGGATCGTCCTCAATGGGGCCGACCTGAACAGCGCGACCAGCGCCCCCATCGCCATTATGAATGCCGAATCGGCGGTCATCGTCCTGGCCGACGGCAGCGCCAACAACGTGACCGACGGCGCGACCTATACCTTCCTGGACGCCGAAGCCGAAGAACCGGCCGCGGCCATCTTCAGCAACGCCGACCTGACCATCACCGGCGGCGGCTCGCTGACCGTGACCGGCAACTACAACGATGCCATCTCCAGCGACGATGGCCTGATCATCAGCAGCGGCACAATCGTCGCCACGGCCGTCGATGACGGCATCCGCGGCAAGGATTATCTGGTCATCGAGGACGGCAGCGTGACGGTCAACAGCGGCGGCGACGGCCTGAAGGCCGACAACGAAGACGACGCCACGCTGGGCTACGTCGCCATCCGGGGCGGGACGATCACCGTCAACGCCGGCGGCGACGCTATCGCCGCCGAGACCGACGCCCTCATCACCGGCGGGACGTTCGCCCTGACGGCCGGCGGCGGCAGCACGGGCGTCATCAGCGCCGACGCCTCGGCCAAGGGTATCAAGGGGCTGGCGAACGTGGTCATCGACGGCGGGACGTTCACCATCGACACGGCTGACGACGCCATCCACTCCAACGCCAACATCACCATCAACGGCGGGACGTTCACCATCGCCACCGGCGACGACGGCATCCACGCCGACGCGACGGTGACCATCAACGCCGGCGACATCGCCATCACCTCATCCTACGAGGGCATCGAGAGCGCGGTGATCACCATCAACGACGGCGACATCAACGTGGTCGCCAGCGACGACGGTATCAACGTGGCCGGCGGCGTGGACGGCTCGGGGATGATGGGCGGGCCGGGGCGCGGCGGGCGGCCGGGCCAGGAGACGACCACCTACACCGGCAGCTACTACCTCTATATCAACGGCGGCCGCATCGTGGTCGATGCCGCGGGCGACGGCCTGGACGCCAACGGGGCCATCGAGATGACCGGCGGCGTGGTGCTGGTCAACGGCCCGACCAACTCCGGCAACGCCGCGCTCGATTATGACGGCACGTTCAACATCAGCGGCGGCTTGTTCGTGGCCGCGGGCAGCGCCGGCATGGCCCAGGCCCCCAGCCAGACATCGACCCAGAACGCGCTGTTGCTCAACCTGAGCGGTACACTGCCGGGCGGCACGATCATCCACATCCAGGACAGCGCCGGGCAGGAAATTCTGACCTTCGCGCCGAGCAAGGAGTACCAATCAGTGGCCTTCTCCTCGGCCGGGCTGGCCGGCGGCACAACCTACACCGTCTACTACGGCGGCAGCTCGACGGGCACGAACAGCGACGGCCTGTACGAAGGCGGGGCCTATACGCCCGGCACGGAGTACACCAGCTTCACCGTATCGAGCGTGGTCACGGCCCTGGGCAACAGCGGCGGCGGAATGCGGCCCTAATCCCCCCTGCTCCCCTGCCCCCCTGCTCCCCTGCTAATAAAAACGGCCCTCTCGCGACAACGAGAGGGCCGTTTTATTTATTGAATGACCCACCAGGGGGTCAGACGCGCCTCACGGCGCGCAACGGTTAGATTAGCGGCGAATCCGCAGGTGAACCTGGTCGACGAACGGGCCGTCGTAGCCGAAGGAAATGATCGGGTCGCTCTGGAAGATGTAGGCGATCCAGACCTCAGGTTCGCCCAACATGCTGCCGTAGCCCGGCACGTTGTTCAGGTTGAGCCGGCCGATCCGCCAACGGTTGTTGGTGGTCCCGGTGTGGTAGTTGCAATAGAAGTCGATGCCGTCCACCGAGGCGCACCACAGGAAGTAGTCCCAGCCCTCTTCCGAGTTGTTCCAGTAGCGGAACGTGAGATGGCCGGCGTCGGCTGGTTCGGTGCTGAACGGGCCGATGGTCATCCAGGAATCCATTTCGTCAACGTAGTAATCGAAGTTGGGATCCAGACCGTCGGCGCAACCGCCGGCCGGCCAGGCGCTCCAACTGCCACGATAGGCGATCCAGTTCTCGTCGTCCCAACACAGCTCACCGGCATAGGCACCATTGTTGTCGAAGGTATCCCACGGGCCGTTGGGCCAGGTCACTTCGAAGCCTTCCCGCACCCGGTAGTGCGTCTCGGCCGGGGCCAGACCCAGCTTCTGGGCCGGGGCCTGCGGCAACACGGCCTTCGGTCCCACGGCAGGCGCGGCGGCCTTGACGGCACCGGCCGCCGGCGGCACCCGCTCGCCTCTTACTAACTTGACCGTGCCCGTCCTTTCGCCGCCCTGGGCCATGACCAACACCGGCACCATTGCTACCAGGAGCAGAACTACGATCACAATCATCCACTTGCTGCGTGTCATCGTTAAAAACCTCCCTAAGCTCAATCCAACAATTCGCTTGCTACACACTCGTACTGGCGTGAGAACGGGCGATCACTGATCGCATCGAGGGGTGTTAGCCCGAAATACGCGGATCGTCGTCTCATCTAATTAGTTGCGCACCTTCAGGGCCACCTGGTCGATGAACGGGCCGTCGTAGCCAAAGGAAACGATCCAATCGCTGAAGAAGGCGAAGCCGATCCAGACGTCCTCGTAGCCGAGCATGCTACCGTAGCCGGGCACGTTGGCCAGGTCCAGCCGGCCGACGCGCCAACGGTTGTTGGTGCTGCCGGTGTGACCGTTGCAATAGAAGCTGATGTTGTCCACCGAGGCGCACCACAGGAAGAAGTCGTAGCCCTCTTCGGAGTTGTTCCAGTAGCGGAAATTCAGCCGGCCGTTGGTGGCATTCTCGGTGTTGAACGGCCCCAGGGTGGCGACGGATTCCATGTCGTCGACGTAGTAATCGAAGTTGGGATCCAGCCCGTCGGCGCAGCCGCCGGCCGCCCAGGCGCTCCAGTTGCCCTTGTAGGCGATCCAGTCCTCGTCGTCCCAACAGATGTCGTTGGCGGGGTTAAAACCCAAATCGTAGGTCTCCCAGCCATCGTTGGGCCAGAAATGCTCGAAGCCTTCGCGAACGCGGAAGGTGACCGCCGCCGGGGCCAGCCCCAACTTCTGGGCCGGGGTGCGCGGCAAGACGGCCTTCGGTCCTACGGCCGGCGCGGCGCCCTTGGGCACGCTCGACACGGGGGCCTGGAAGGGCTGGCCCCGCGTGAACTTGGCCGTGACCACCCCGTCTCTCCCCTGAGCCATGGCCAACACCGGCACCATAGCCAACAGGAGCAGAACCACGACTACAACAATCCACTTACTGCGTGTCATCGTAAAAACCTCCCTAAGCTCTTACCAACAATTAGGCTTACATCACACGTGAAATACCACGTGCAATACACGTATAACACTCGTACTGGCGCGAGAACGGGCGATCACCGATCGCATAGAGGGGAGTTACCCCGAAATACTAGGACACAGCTCCTTGCGTCCTTCCCCGCTCATTAAACCCCGTCGTCCCGAAGACGGGGGTGTGGGGATCCAGAATGAATAGAAATACACCACTTCGACAGCGCATATAATCATCTGGTATGTTTTCGAAACTGGACGGATGCTTCCAATGGAACGCTTGTTAGCTATCAATATCATAATGGAATTAGCCGTCGGTGTCAATTGTTTCGAGCATATTTGATTATGAAAACTTGAGACTGGATGCCTGAATATTCGACGCTCCACGGCCAACGATCTAAACTTGGGGAATGGCATCCAATACCCCCTATCAACCCGCCCCATTGGTTCGTATCACCCATCCCGCCTGGAGCAAACAGGCCGCCATCTACCAGATCAATACCCGCCAGTTCACCCTGGAGGGCACGTTTCGCGCCGCCGAGGCCCATCTGCCGCGGCTGAAGGAGTTGGGCGTCACCATCCTGTGGCTCATGCCCATCCATCCCATCGGCCAGGTCAACCGCAAGGGCACGCTGGGCAGCCCCTACTCCGTCAAGGATTACTATGGCGTCAACCCCGAATTCGGCACACTCGATGACCTGAAACATTTCGTCAACGCCGCCCACGAGCTGGGGCTGTACGTCATCCTCGACTGGGTAGCCAACCATTCGGCCTGGGATTGCAACCTGACCACCGAGCACCCGGAGTGGTACGCCCGCGACTGGAAAGGGGATTTTAGACCCACGCCGTGGTGGGATTGGGAAGACATCATCGACTTCGACTTCGACCAGCCCGCCATGCGCCGCTACATGACCGAGGCCATGGGCTACTGGGTGCGCGAGGTGGACGTGGACGGCTACCGCTGCGACGTGGCCGGCTTCGTGCCCCCCGACTTCTGGGATACCGTCCGCCGCGAATTGGACGCCATCAAGCCCGTCTTCCTGCTGGCCGAATGGGAGGCCCGCGACCTGCACAGCGCGGCCTTCGATATGACCTACGCCTGGCACTGGAACGATGTCGTCCACAAGATCGCCATGGGCGCGGCCAACGTGGATGCTTTGCGCATCTACTACTCGTGGAACGAGAAAGCCTACCCGCGCGACATCATGCGCATGTTGTTCGTCAGCAACCACGACAAGAATGCCTGGGAGGGCACGGAGTTCGAGCAGTTCGGCGACTGTCTGGAGGGGGCCATCGTCCTGTCGGTCATCAGCGAGGGGATGCCCCTCATCTACAACGGCCAGGAAGCGGGCAACCCGCGGCGGCTGGCCTTCTTTGAACGCGACCCCATCGACTGGGAGCCGCACCCGCTGGGCGAGCTTTACCGGCGGCTGCTGGCCCTGAAGCATGACAACACGGCGCTGTGGAATGCGGCCTGGGGGGCGCGGATGGTCAATGTGCCCAACAACGCGCCCAACAAGGTGCTCAGCTTCGTGCGCCAGAATGAGCGCGACAAGGTGTTCGGCGTGTTCAACTTCTCCGAACGGCCGTTGAACGTCTCGTTTCCGGAGAGCCTGCACCACGGAACGTATACCGACTTCTTCAGCGGTGAAACGGTAACTTTCGATGCCTCAACGCAGTTGGATTTGGAGTTCTGGGGGTATCGTGTCTTCGTCCAATGATAGGCTTACCTGAATATCAGTGGAGGTTGCTACAGCTATGCCTGAGTGGTATAATGGTGGTATGAAAGTCAAGACATCGGTTACATTGTCCCAGGAGTTGCTTTGGCAGATCGATCAGTTACCTGAAACTGTCAACCGCTCGGCATTTCTGGAAACAGCCGGGTGGGCTTATCTTGAACTGATGAGACGCGCTGAAAGTGATCAGCGCGACCTGGAAATCATTAACGGGCGCGCCGACTACCTGAATGCCGAGACAGCCGATGCTCTTCTCTATCAGGTTCCTTTGTGAGACGCGGCGATCTCTATCGTGTGGCCGGCCCGCNNCGGCCCGCCCGGCGGTGATCCGAAGAAGTACCGCATCTTTGTCGTTGTCAGTCGTCCGACGCTGATCATCTCGCGTTATTCAACAGTGATCTGCGCGCCGGTCTATTCGGTCCATGACGGCCTTTCAACCCAGGTAGCGGTGGATATCGAAGATGGCCTGACCCACCCCAGTAGCATCCACTGCGATGCGCTGATGAGTCTACCCAAAAGCGCGTTAACCTATTACCTGGGGACATTATCGTCGGACAAGATGGCAGCTTTAGATGCCGCCTTACGTGTTGCCCTGGACCTTCGTGATTAGGCTAAGGATCAGTACGTAATTGACAAAGTAGAATACCTGTTCTATGATGTAGCGACAGATTTGGCTCAACGATCTGTAACGAACGGCGATAATCCTACAAACGAATACCCCAATACCCACTCAAAGGAGCGTAACAGATGAGTACCGTGAGAGTCCTGGTCGGCACGCGGAAGGGAGCTTTTATCTTGACGTCGGACGAGGCGCGCCAACAGTGGCACATCGACGGCCCCCACTTCGGCGGCTGGCAAATCTATCATCTCAAAGGCTCGCCCGTCGATCCCAACCGCATCTACGCTTCGCAGGCCGACGACTGGTTCGGCCAGGTGATGCACCGCTCCGACGACGGCGGCCGGACGTGGACGACCGTGGGCAACGAGTTCACCTACGACGGCGAGACCGGCACCCACCAGTGGTACGACGGCACCCCCCACCCCTGGGAGTTCAAGCGCGTCTGGCATCTGGAGCCGTCGCTGACCGAGCGCGATGTGGTCTACGCCGGGGTGGAAGACGCGGCCCTGTTCCGCTCGGCCGACGGCGGCCAGACCTGGCAGGAGCTACCCGGCTTGCGCGAGCACCACACCGGCGGCATCTGGCAGCCGGGCGCGGGCGGGCTGTGCCTGCACACGATCATCCTCGACCCGACCGACCCCAACCGCATCTACATCGCCATCTCGGCCGCCGGGGCCTTCCGCACCGATGATGGCGGCCAAACCTGGAAGCCCATCAATCAGGGACTGCGCTCCGACTATATCCCTGACGCCAACGCCGAGGTCGGCCATTGCGTCCACCACGTTGCCATGCACCCGTCGCGGCCGGGCGTGTTGTTCATGCAGAAGCATTGGGACGTGATGCGCAGCGACGACGCCGGCGACAACTGGCACGAGGTCAGCGACAACCTACCCAGCGACTTCGGCTTCGTCATCGACGTTCACGCCCACGAGCCGGAGACGATCTACGTCGTGCCCATCAAGAGCGATTCGGAGCACTACCCGCCGGACGGCAAGCTGCGCGTCTATCGTAGCCGGAGCGGCGGCAACGGCTGGGAGGCGCTGAGCGACGGCCTGCCCCAGGAGAATTGCTACGTCAACGTGTTGCGCGATGCCATGTCGGTCGATACGGCCGACCCGTGCGGCATCTACTTCGGCACGACCGGCGGCCAGGTCTACGCCTCGGCCGACGCCGGCGACCACTGGACGGCCATCGTGCGCGATCTGCCGCCCGTGCTGTCGGTGGAAGTGCAGTTGCTGCCGTGATTCGGGTCATCATCCCCCACCATTTGCGCAACCTGGCCGGCACGGGCGCGGAGGTGACCCTCGACGTGGCCGCGCCGGTGACGCAGCGGGCCGTGCTCGATGCGCTGGAGGCTCGCTACCCGATGCTGTGCGGCACGGTGCGCGATTATGCCACCGGGCAGCGGCGGCCGTTCCTGCGCTTCTTCGCCGGTGTGGACGATCTGTCGCACGAATCGCCCGACGCGCCGCTGCCCGACGCCGTGGCCGCCGGGGTTGAGCCGTATCGCATCATTGGGGCCATCGCCGGCGGATAAAAAAAGAATTGGCTACGGATTTAGACGGAAAGAACGGATTTTTATCCGTTTCTTCCGTCTAAATCCGTAGCCATTCCCTTTCTGCCATCTTGTTTCATATGATCGAAATTGTCGATTATAACCCCGCCTGGCCGGCCGAGTTCGACACCATCCGCGCCGCTCTACAAGAAGCGCTCGGCCCGCTGGCGCTGAGCGTCGACCACATCGGCTCGACGGCCGTGCCCGGCCTCAGCGCCAAGGACGTGATCGACGTGCAGGTGACGGTCGCCGCCTTGACGCCGGAAGTGGCCGAGCGGCTGCGCGCCGCCGGCTACGTGCAACGGGAAGAATTGCGCTATGACCACGTGCCGCCCGGCGCGGCTGAAGACCCGCGGCTATGGGCCAAGCTCTTCTTCCATCAGCCGGCCGGGCAGCGCCGGGCCAATATCCACGTGCGCGTGGCCGGCAACCCCAACCAGCGCTATCCGCTCCTCTTTCGCGACTATCTGCGCGCCCACCCCCATTCGGCCGCGGCCATCGACCGCGTGAAGCGGGCCATCGCCGCCCACCATGCCGACGATATTGAGGCCTATTACGACATCAAAGACCCGGTCTATGACCTGATCTGGGACGCGGCGCAGGAGTGGGCCGCGCGACGGGAGGACGACGACGCTTGACACCCATCCCCAACCTGACCCTGCGCGACGTGGAACCGGCCGATCTGCCGATCTTCTTTGAGCAGCAGCGCGACCCGGCGGGCGTCCACATGGCCGCCTTCACCATGCAAAACCCGGACGACCGGGCGGCGTTCGACGCCCATTGGGCCTACATCCTGGCCGAGACAAACGTTATATTCCGCACCATCGTCGTTGATGGGCAGGTGGCCGGCAGCGTGCTCAGCTACGTGGGCGACATCGGCCCGGAGGTCAGCTACTGGCTCGGCCGCGAGTTTTGGGGCCGGGGCATCGCCACAACGGCGCTGGACGCCTTCCTCGAGGTGCAGACGACGCGCCCCCTCTTCGCCCGCGCCGCGGCCGACAACGCCGCCTCGCTGCGCGTGCTGCAAAAGTGCGGCTTCCTCATCACCGGCCAGGAGCGGGGCTACGCCGTCGCCCGCAAGCAGGTCATTGACGAGTACGTCCTGGAACTAAGAGAATCCAAAGATTAGTGGTCAGTGGACAGTGAACAGTTGACTGCCCACTGCCCACTGTCCACTAATCTTAATCTGTGGTTTCTTCTTCTTCCCCCAGAATCCCCCGCGCGGCCGCGGCCAGGTGGGCGGATGGGTTTTCCGGCGACGCGCCGAACATGCGCGCGGTCATGTAGGCCCCATCCATCAGCAACACCAGCGCGGCGGCCGTCTCGTCCGGGCGCGGCGCCTGCCCCGCCTCGGCCAGTTGCCGGAAGCGGTCGCCCACGACCCGCTTGTGCTCCACGGCCACGCGGTGGGCCGGATGATCGGGGTCAGGGTATTCGGCGGCGGCGTTGAGGAACGGGCAGCCATAGCAGGCGTCGGACATCACGTACCCCTGAAGCGCCTCAAAGAACGCCAGCAGCTTGGCCCGTGGGGTGGGGGCGGCGGCGGTGATCTGCTCGAAACCGCGCCAGAACAGGGCGTCGCTGTCACGCAGATAGGCCACGATCAGATCGTCCTTCGACGGATAGTGGCGGTAGAGGGTCATCTTGCCGATGCCCGATTCGGCGGCGATGGTATCCACGCCGGTGGCCCGGTAGCCGTGGCGATAGAACAACTGCGCCGCCGTCTGAAAAAGCTGATCCTTGGGCGCGATCTCCGATTTCATAACATTGCCTCTTGACACGATACAGGTCTGTATTGTATCATTCTTCTTAACGATACAGAACTGTATCGTATATCAATGCAAAATGCAACTTAAGGCGGCAGCAAAAGGTGAAGCATTCAAACACAGAAAGAACCCGGATCATTGGCAGAAAACAGATTGAAAATCCTTTCAATCCGTTCCATCCGTTTTATCCGCGTCCTATCCGTGTTTAATTTCTGCATCCGCCCGACAACAGGAGTAATACCATGAACAACTTACAGCCTTTGGGACGCAGCGAATTGCTGGTACCGCGCCTGGGCATCGGCGCGATGACCTGGGGCCACGCCACCGGCCTGGCTCGCCTTCATCCGGCCAAACTGGCCTATGGCGGGGCCGACAATCCCGACGAGGAGCAGCGCGCCTTCGAGGCCGCGCTGAGTGCCGGGGCCACCCTGTTCGACACGGCGGCCATGTATAGCGGCGGCGCGTCGGAGCGGCGGCTGGGCGAATTGGCCGGCGGCACGGCGGCGATCATCGCCACCAAGTTCCCGCCCGGCCTGCGCTCCAAGACAGAGGATTTGCCCGCCGCGCTGGAGGGCAGCCTGCGACGACTGCGGCGCGAGACGATTGACCTGTACCAGCACCACTACCCCTCCGACCGGGTGGACATCCCGCGGCTGATGGCCTTCATGGCCGGCGCAGTGAAAGCGGGCCAGGTGCGGGCGGTAGGCGTCAGCAACTACTCGGCCGAGCAGATGCGCCAGGCCCACGCCGCACTGGCCGACCACGGCATCCCCCTGGCCGCCAATCAGGTGGAATATTCGCTGCTGCACCGCCGGCCGGAAAGTAACGGCGTGCTCGACGCCTGCCGCGAATTGGGCATCACCCTGATCGCCTACCAGCCGCTGGCCGGCGGCGCACTGACCGGCAAGTATGTGGCCGGCCAACGGCCGCGGGGGCTGCGCCGCTTTATGATGGGTTACTTCCGCGGCGACAATCAGGCGGCCATCGCTCCGGTGGTGGCGCTATTGCAAGAGATCGGCGACCGCCACGGCATGACCCCGGCCCAGGTTGCCATCCGCTGGCTGATCGAGAACGATTGCGTGCTGCCCATTCCCGGCGCGAAGAACGGCCGGCAGGCGGCGGCCAATGCCCAGACCCTGGCCTTCAGCCTGACGGCCGACGAGGTCGAAGCGCTGGATCGGGCCAGTGTGACTTGGCGGGAGTGAAAAGTGGTCAATTGTGAGCAGATTAGTATTCATCAGGTCAGGGGGCCGTGGTCAGCAGGGATGCTGACCATACGATTGTGACCGATTTCCCAATATTGACATTGGTAAACGTCTTCTTTTATGATGAGTTGGGCCGAGAAGGGATTCGCGTTGCCGCTGATGGCGATCGCTACCTGCACAGTCACTTCGTAGGGCGCAATGGGCTTCGCTCGCGCTTTTCATCGCTGAACCTTCAGAGCTTGTTGCCGACTGACCACCGCGCCGGGATGCATGAGAGACCTGGCGGTGGTCAAGATCACGGTGGTTGAAGAACCGACCGCTGACAGGCGAAACGCGTTCATGTGTTTTAATCTTCACTTCCGAATAGCAGGCGAAGGGACAAGACAATGCGGCCGATCGGCCTTTACCGGCCGGAACCTGCTGTTGCCGCAATGTCTTGCCCGCAACCGGCCCGCCTAGCGCGGTTTGCCAAATCGCACTCCCGGCCGGCGGTGGCCGCGATTTGCCAAATCGTGCCATAGGCAGACGGGGCAAGACAATCGACGAACTACGTTCGGTTGACTGAACGCGCCACGCGCCACGCGCCACGCGCCACGCGCCACGCGCCACGCCGCCACGCGCCACGCCGCCACGCGCCACGCCGCCACGCGCCACGCCGCCACGCCGCCTGCCCCGCCTTTCTCCACATCCGCCTCTCGTTGTCAAAAATCATGCATGTGCCGCCAGGCTACGGCACATTATTTCGCCATTCCGCAAGATAGCGGAAGGAGATCCCCACGTGAATACAAACAGTGCAGAAACGATTCAACCGGCGTCCGGGGCTATCGATGCCTTGCGGGCGCTTCATCACGGGCCGCTGCTGCTGCCCGGCGCGGCCGACTATGACACGGCCCGCACCGTCTGGAACGCCATGATCGACCGGCGTCCGGCGCTCGTCGCCCGCTGCCGGGACGCGGCCGACGTCGTGGCCGGGGTCAATTTCGCCCGCGAGCACGGCTGGCCGCTGTCGGTCAAGGGCGGCGGCCACAACATCGCCGGCACGGCCGTCGGCGAGGGGCTGATGCTCGACCTGTCGCTTATGAAGGAGGTGCGCGTCAACCCGGAGGCGCGCACGGCAGTAGCGCAACCGGGCTGCCTGCTGAGCGACGTGGATCGGGCGACGCAGGCGCATGGGCTGGCCGCCGTGCTGGGCTTCATCTCGATGACGGGCATCGCCGGGCTGACGCTGGGCGGCGGCTTCGGCTATCTGACGCGGCGCTTCGGCTGGACGTGCGACACCGTCCTGTCGCTGGAGGTCGTCACCGCCGATGGCCGCGTCGTCGTCGCCGGCGAGACCGAGAACCCCGACCTGTTCTGGGGCCTGCGCGGCGGTGGCGGTAACTTCGGCGTGGTGACGAGCTTCACCTACAAGCTGTACCCCGTCGGGCCGGAGATCATCGCCGGGGCCGTGGTCTGGCCGGGGGCCGACGCTCCGGCGGTGCTGGATATGTACCGGGCGTTGACGGCCAACGCCCCGCCGGAGCAGACTGTTGTCGCCGTGTTGCGCAAGGCCCCGCCCGCGCCGTGGCTGCCGGCCGACATCCACGGCAAGCCCGTTGTGGCCCTGTTCGTCTGCGACACCGGCCCGCTGGCCGAGGCCGAGACGCGAGCCGCGGCCATCAAGTCGTTCGGTTCGCCGGTGGGCGACGTCGTGCAGCGGCGGCCCTACCTCGCGCAACAAACCCTCATCGACGGCACCCAGCCGCCAGGCCGGCGCGACTACTGGAAGTCGGAGTATCTGCCGCGGCTGGAGCCGGAAATGCTGACGAAGTACATCGACAACGCCTGGCGCATGGTCTCGCCCTTCGCCGGCATCACGCTCTTCCCCATCGGTGGCGCGCTGAACGAATTGCCGGAGGATTACTCGGCCGTGGGCAACCGCGACGCCGCTTTCGTGCTGGCTATCGCCGCCGGCTGGGAGCGGGCCGAGGACGACGCCGCCAACATCGCCTGGGTGCGCCAGACGTGGCAGGCCCTGCGCCCCTTCTCCACCGGCGGCACGTACGTCAACTTCCTGACCGAGGAGGAAGGCGACCCGCGCATCCGCGATGCCTACGGCGGCAATTATGAACGGCTGATCGACGTGAAGACGCGCTGGGATCCCAACAACCTGTTCCGGGCCAACAAGAACATCGCCCCACGTTCGTGACGGCCAGACCTGGCAGGGCGGCGCTGCTGCTCCCTGCTGATCGAACTCATCGGCATCGCCGCTCTGTCAGGTCTGCTATAAAATCGCTGGGATGATGGAGAATTTGATCAAGTGGCTAAACGCCAACGTCGCGCCGCGCCTGACGGCCCTGGGCCTCACCCCCGGTTCGGTGACGCTGGAAGTCATCGGCCGCCGTTCCGGCCGGCCCATCCGCCTGTCCGTCACCCGCGTGCGCCGCGAAGGTCGGGCCTATCTGGTGGGGCTGGGCGGCGAATCCCACTGGGTGCAAAACGTCCGCGCTGCCGGCGGCGCGGCGACTATCATTGCCGGCCGGCGCAAACCGGTGCGCCTGGTGGAAGTGCCGGTCGATCAGCGCGCCCCCATCCTGCTGGGCTACGTCAACCAGCGCGCCTTCACCCATTCCGGGGCGCAATCGGCGCGCCACTTCTTCGGCCTGTCGTCCAAACCGACGCTGGAGGATATGGTCGCCCTGGCCGACCGGTATCCGGTGTTTGAGATCCTGCCCGCGGCGTCATCTATGCCTCTCCATCAGTAAGAGTGCCGGTCGGCATCCGCTTCATTAGAAGACAAACTGCCACAGCAGGTAACTAATGAGGAGAGCCAGAATGACCAGAGCGACGAGAAGCACAGGCGACAACCGGCGTGGTTCCGGGCGATCATAGACGCTCACCTTACCGGGCATCACGGGCTTGTGGGAGATGCTACTCTCAGCCCCTTCTTCCAACTCGTTATCATCCGGGTCGTTCATGCGCTAACTGTAACCGGGGTCAGTGCTGTTCCCTTGTTCAATAGATATAATCAGCAGGTACAGAATAGGACATAGCTGTGGAATTGGGCGACTGCCCTGCCCCCGACAACGTATCAATCGCCCTGGGAGCCTTGCGAACCATGAATACCACCCACCGCGCTTATTCGGAAGCGGCCGGCGACTTCAACCGGCTGGCCCGCTTCTTCATCGACGACTTTGCCAATGTCCGCGCCCGCTCCACCTGGTGTCTGGGCCGCGTCGTGGACTGGAAGTGGGCCGTCTATGCCGGCAAACAGCAGACGCCTTTTTTCACCGACGACAACGCCCACCTGTGGTTCGACGGCTTCGACAACCTGGCCGGCTTCATCATCGCCGAGTCGGGCGATGGCGGCATCGCCATTATCACCCGTGCCGGCTATCGCTTCCTGTTCGAGGAGATGCTCTGTTGGACGCTGGACACCTGGGCCGGCCGCGGGCCGCGCTTTGGCATCGAACTCACCGAGGAGCAGGCCCCTGAGATCGAAATCGTGGAGCGCCACGGCTTTACCCGCGCCGCCACGTTCTGGACGCGGCGCTTCGACCTGACCGGCCCGCTCGTCGCGCGGCCGACGCTGGAGCCGGGCTTCACGATGGTGGACATGGCGACCCATCCCGACTATCGCGGCCAACGCCTGTTGCGCTATAACGCCTTCCATCGCGGCGCGGAATACACCCCCGAGGAGCTGCCCCACGCGCTCATGCTCGATGAGGTCAGCCGCCGCAACCCCATTTACCACGCGCCGACCGACGTCTGCGTCCTGGCCCCCGACGGCCGCCTCGTGGCCGGCTGCGAGGCACTCATCGATGCCCACAATCTGGAGGCCGACATCGAGCGCGTCTGCACCCACGAGGCGTTCCGGCGGCGCGGCCTGGCCCGCGCGGCGATCATCGAGTGCCTGCACCGTCTGAAAGAGTTGGGCCTGCGCAGCGCCTACATCATGGGCTATAGCGAGGGGGCGCTGGCTCTCTACGGCTCCCTGGGCGCGGTGGACGAACAGGAGGCGTATGAGTATGCCAGAGAATGAGGACACTCAACTTTGAGGTACAATCCCTGGCGGAGGCGAAATCCATGACCCACCCGCTTGACTTCTATGCCGCCCCCGGCCCGATGACGACGCCGGGCGCGCTGGCTCCCCTGCCGGCCGACCTGCCGCATGACATCCCCGCCCTCGTCCGCGCCGTGCAGGGCTTGGTGATCCACGTCTTCTGGGCCGGCCGGTATGGTGTGGCACTCGACGACGCCCGCCGCGGCGAGGTGCAGTTGCGCGCCGTGGATAGGCAACTGCAACGCATCGTCGAACTCGACCCGCGTCCGCTGACCGAGGCCCGCGATCCGGCTTGCCGCCTCGTCGGCAATTGCCGCGACTTCTCCGTCATGCTGACGACCATGCTGCGCGCTCAGGGCATACCGGCCCGCGCCCGCTGCGGCTTCGGCGCCTACTTCGAGCCTAACCATTATGAGGATCATTGGGTGGGCGAATACTGGAACGCGGCCGAGAACCGCTGGGTGCTGGTCGATGCCCAACTGGACGAGCTGCAACAGCGCGTGCTGGGCATCGACTTCGACCCGCTCGACGTGCCCCGCGACCAGTTCATCACCGGCGGCCGGGCGTGGCGGATGGCCCGCGCCGAGGGGGCCGACCCGGCGGCGTTCGGCATCCACGACATGAGCGGCCTGTGGTTCATTCGCGGCAATCTGGTGCGCGACGTGGCCGCGTTGAACAAAGTTGAGTTGTTGCCCTGGGACGTGTGGGGGCTGGCCTACGTTGAGGGGGGCGAGGAAGCCCTGAGCGATGAGGATATGGCCGCGCTGGACGAGATGGCCGCGCTCAGTGGCGGCGACGTGGCCGCCTTCGACCGCTTGCGCGCGCTCTACGAGGCCGACCCGCGCTGGCGCGTGCCGCGCACGATCCGCAGTTTCACCGGGCCGGAGCCGGTTAGCGTCGATCTGGGGCTAGACTGATGGACGTTTATCTTGAAGTCGGCCGGAAGCGCACTATCGCCGGGGTGCTGGAGTGGCCGGGCTGGACGCGCGTCGGCCGCGACGAGGCGACGGCGCTGGCGGCCCTGCTGCATTATGGCGGGCGCTATGCCCGTGTGATCGGCACGACGGTGCTGGAATTTGACCCGCCCCGTTCCGTCCGGGCTTTTAGCGTGGTCGAACGGATTCCGGGCGACAGTACGACCGATTTTGGCGCGCCGGGGCTTGTCCCCCAGGCCGACCGGCAACCGTTGGACGCGGCCGAATGGCGCCGGCAGGGGTTGATCTTGCAGGCCTGTTGGGGCGCGTTCGACGAGGCATTCGCCGCCGCGGCCGGGCGGGAACTACGCAAGGGGCCACGGGGCGGTGGCCGGCAATTGGAAGCTATCACCGAGCACTTGTTGGAGTCGGAGGGTGGCTATCTGTCGCGCCTGGCCTGGAAAGCGCCGAAGCACGACAAGACCGATCTGAACGAGGCCATGCGCCTAACGCGGCAGGCGATCATGGACGCGCTGCTGGCCGCCGAGCGGGGCGAGATACCGGCGCGCGGCCCGCGCGGCGGCGTCATCTGGCCGGCGCGCTACTTCGTGCGCCGCGTGGCCTGGCACGCCCTCGATCATGCCTGGGAAATCGAGGATCGCGCCAAATAAACCCCCCGTGGCCGCAGGTGCGACGCACTTCAGAAAGTGCGTCGCACCTGCCCGCTTGATTTTTCCTCGGCTTTTATGCTATCCTGTTCCCTGTTGCTCTCGTCCCGCCTGACGAAATCATAACCAAGAGGCTATGCCACATGTTTCCCCAGACTGACGATGCCGTTTTTCTGAATGACGCCCCCGCCGTTGCCGGGCTAACCTTCCGCCGTTTCCGCGGCCCGAGCGATTACGCCGCCATCACCACCGTGGGCAACGCCGCCCGCGAGGCTGACGGGTCGGAATGGGTGGTGACGGCCGATGACGTAGCCCGCATGTACGCCCATATGGTCAATAGCGATCCGGCGCGGGATATGGTGATCGCCGAAGTCGGGGGCGAGGTGATCGGCTACGTGCGCAGCGAATGGTTGCTGGAAGAGAGCGGCCTCTTTCGTTACAAGTTCTGGCCGGCCGTGGTGCCGCACTGGCGCGGGCGGGGCATTCGCCGGGCTTTGCTCCGTTGGGCGGAGGCGCACATCAGGGAGATCGCCGCCGAACATCCGGCCGGCGCGCCCAAGGTGTTCTCTACCTCGGCCCAGGCCCAGGCCCAAACCATGATCGACATGGTGGAGGGCGAGGGCTACCGGCCGGTGCGCACCTTCCACCGGATGGTGCGGTCGCTGGCGGGGCCATTGCCCGATTTCGCCATGCCCGACGGTCTGGCGATGCGGCCCGTCTTGCCGGAGCACTATCGGCCCATCTGGGAAGCCTCCGATGAAGCCTTTCGCGATCATTGGGGTTATAGTCCGGACCCGGAAGAGTACTATCAGGAGTGGCTGGAGGACAAGGTCGTCTTCACACCGGAGCTGTGGCAGATCGCCTGGGACGTGGCGACCGATGAAGTTGCCGGGCAGGTGCGGACGTTCATCGACCGGCTGGAGAACGAGAAGTTCAAGCGCCAACGCGGCTACACCGAGTTCATCAGCGTCCGGCGGCCCTATCGCCGGCGCGGCCTGGCCCGGGCTCTCATCGCCGAGAGCCTGCGCGTGCTGCAAGCCCAGGGCATGACCGAATCGTCTCTCTTCGTCGACGCCGAGAATATCAGTGGCGCGACAAGGCTCTACGAAGAATGCGGCTTTAGGACGGTCGACCAGTCGATTGCCTATCAGAAGACGCTGTAGCGCAAGATTCTTATCTTGCGTCATTCTATTACGTTCTTCGCGTCGGGGCGTAACAAAACAATGTAGCGCTACATGGTGCGTAGCATCAATCCGTTTATCTAGAGGAAAATCTCTTATGACACAGGAGCAATGGCAAGTTGTAGATGGTTATATCTCCGCCCTGTTTGGCGCCGACGACGCGGCGCTGACGGCGGCATTGCACGACAGCACCGCCGCCGGACTGCCCCAGATCGCCGTCACCGGGACGTTGGGCCGGCTGCTCCACGTGCTGGCCCGCACGGTGGGCGCGCGCCGTATTCTGGAGATCGGCACGTTGGGCGGCTATAGCGCCATCTGGCTGGCGCGGGCCTTGCCACCCGATGGCCGGCTGATCACGCTGGAGTTCGACCCCGTCCACGCTGAGATGGCCCAGGCCAACATCGCCCGCGCCGGGCTGGCCGACCGGGTGGAGGTGCGCGTCGGGCGGGCCGTCGATTCGCTGGTCGCGCTGGCCGCCGAAGGCGCCGAGCCGTTTGACCTGATCTTCATCGACGCCGACAAACCCAGCTACCCGGTCTACCTACACTGGTCGTTGCAACATGCCCGGCCGGGCGCGCTGATCATCGCCGATAACGTCGTGCGCGAGGGGCGGGTGGTCGACGCCGATGACGACGACGCCAACGTGCGCGGCGTGCGCCAGTTCAACGCCGCGCTGGCCGCCGAGCCGCGCCTGACGGCCACCATCCTGCAAACGGTGGACGGCAAGGGGTACGATGGCGTGGCGATTGCCGTGGTCAACAGTAAATAGCGTCAGATGGCGCTTTTATTTTTCGCGCGCCCAGATTACAATGCGGCGATGAAAAATATAGGATTGCTTCTTATTGGCCTGGTTTTAGTGACGTTAGCAGCTTGTTCGCCGGGCGGCTCGGCCGAAAGCAAGCCCCAGCCTAAGGTGGTTACGATCGTCGCCACCGATATCGCCTACGACATCGAGCACATTGAGACCGCGGTCGGACAGCCGGTCAACCTCACGCTGGATAATCAGGGTGTGCTGGAACATGACTTCAGTATTGTGGAAATTCCGTTAGACGGTGAGATAACCACCGAACACGCGGAAGAGCCGGAAGAACACGATATGAGTCAGGTGGATGAAGAGCCGGCCGTGCATGTGGCCGCCGCCGCGGGCGGCCGCAGTACGATCGAATTTACGCCGGCCGCGCCGGGCGAATACCCTTACTATTGCACGGTTTCCGGTCATATGGAAGCGGGGATGAAGGGGGTGTTAGTGGTGAATTAAAACAGCTTGGGTTAGCTGCTCGCGAAGGGGCTACGGAAGTGAAGTAGTCATGTCGCTATGGATAATGTCCTTTGATGAATAAACAACAGCATAGCGAGCACGCAGGTCAACTGTTGCCTGATGCGCCCAACGAAACGGCCCATTCCCACCAGGCAGCGCATGCTCACGACCAGGCTGGTCCGCCAACCGCTCACGCCGGCCACAACGTTAAGCCGGTGCATAGCGGCCAAGCGCCTGATGATAATCACGCCGCTGGCAACCACTCCGCCCATACTGACCACACCGGCCACGAGGCCATGTTCCGGCGACGATTCTGGGTTTGCCTGGTGCTAACCATCCCCGTCCTCCTCTTCTCCCCCCACATCCAGATGTTGCTAGGCTTCGCGATGCCAACCTTTCCGGGCAGCAGCTGGATCGTGCCAATCTTTGGCGTCATTATTTTTCTTTATGGAGGTGTGCCCTTCCTGCAAATGGCCGTGCCGGAGATTCGCAGCCGCAAGCCGGGTATGATGACGCTTATCTCGCTGGCGATCGTGGTGGCCTTCGTCTATAGCCTGGCGACTGTCTTTGCGCCTATTGGAACAGACTTTTTTTGGGAACTGGCGACGCTGGTAACGATCATGCTGCTGGGCCACTGGCTGGAGATGCGCAGCGTTCGGCAGGCGAGCGGGGCGCTGGATGAGCTGGCGAGGCTCTTGCCCGACACGGCTGAGCGAATCGCCGCCGACGACCGGATCGAACGCGTTCCAACAGTTGACCTGGGCATCGGCGACTTGTTACTCATCAGGCCGGGGGCGAGCATACCGGCCGACGGCGAGGTAGTCGAGGGCCGCACCGACGTGGACGAATCGATGATTACCGGGGAATCGCGGCCGGTGGGCAAGGAACCGGGCAGCCGGGTCGTCGCCGGGACGATCAATAGCGGCGACGGCAGCCTGCGCGCCCACGTGACGGCCATCGGCGACGCAACCGCGCTGGCCGGTATCATGCGGCTGGTACGAGAGGCGCAGCAGAGCAAGTCGGCCACCCAGCTATTGGCCGACAAAGCGGCCGGCTGGCTGTTCTACGTTGCCCTGGCTGTGGCGGCGATCACGCTGGTCGCCTGGTGGATCGCGATTGGGTTCAACACGGAAACGATCGCTCGTGTTGTGACGGTGCTGGTGATCGCCTGCCCCCATGCCCTGGGGCTGGCGGTACCGCTCGTCGTAGCCATCACCACAACATTGGCCGCTGGAAACGGTATTTTGGTGCGCGATCGCCTGGCGCTGGAAGCCGTCCGCGATGCGGACGTCGTGATTTTCGACAAGACGGGAACCCTGACCAAAGGGGCGCATGGCGTGGTCGACCAGGCGACGACCGGGGAGTTGAGCGAAGCCGACGCGCTGGCGCTGGCGGCGGCCGTCGAGGGGGATTCGGAACACTTTATCGCCCGCGCGTTTCGCCAGGCGGCCGAATCTAGTGGGCTAACCCTGCCCTCGACGACGGGTTTCGAGGCCCTCAAGGGTCGCGGCGTCAAAGCCGAGGTTGGCGGCAAGGCTGTCTACGTCGGCGGCCCGCGCCTGCTGGAGATGTTGTCGCTTACACCCCCGGCCGAGATCGATGCATTTGCTGCCGAAGCGGGGCAAATGGGGCGAACGGTAATCTATCTGATAGGGGAGGAAAATGTCTTGGGCGCGTTCGCCCTGGCCGATGTGACGCGACCGGAGAGCAAAGAAGCCGTGCGCCATCTCCACGAAATGAACGTGGCGGTGGCGATGCTGACTGGCGATAGCGAGGCGGTGGCGGCGGCCGTGGCCGCCGACCTGGGCATTGACCGCTATTTCGCCGAGGTGCTGCCGGAATCCAAAGACCAATATGTGAGCCGGTTGCAGGCCGAGGGGCGGCGGGTCGTAATGGTCGGCGACGGCGTGAACGACGCCCCGGCATTGACGCGCGCTGATGTCGGCGTAGCTATTGGTAGCGGCACGGACGTTGCCGTAGAGTCCGCGGGTATCGTCTTGGTGCAGAGCAATCCGCGCGACGTCGTCAAGTTGATCCGGCTGAGCCGGGCTAGCTATAGTAAACAGATCCAGAATTTATGGTGGGCAGCGGGCTATAACATCGTTGCCTTGCCCCTGGCAGCGGGCATCCTTGCCCCATGGGGGATAGTCCTGTCACCGGCGGTGGGCGCGTTGTTAATGTCGCTCAGTACGGTGATCGTCGCCATTAATGCCCAATTCCTGCGGCAAGTGCGGCTCGAGCCATGACCCGCACGGTTGCCCTGTTGCGGGCCATCAACATCACCGGACGCTTCGTCAAGAAGGACGTCTTGCGCCAGTTGTTTGTGGAACTCGGCCTGACTGGGGTTTCGACCTTCATCGCCAGCGGCAACGTGCTGTTCGACGAAGAGAACGGCGACCCGGCGGCATTGGAAGCACGTATTGAGACCCACTTGCGGGCGTCGCTGGGCTACGAAGTGGCGACGTTTGTGCGTTCGCCGGCCGAGTTGGCCGCCGTGGCCGCCCATGCGCCTTTCGCCCCGGACGAGATGGCGAGCGCCTTCGGGCTGATGGTGGCCTTTCTCAAAGCGCCGCCCGACGAGGCGGGGCGCGAACGGCTGCTGTCTTGCCGGCGGGCCAGCGACGACATCGCCGTCCACGGCCGCGAGGTCTACTGGCTGCGACGCGTGCAGCAATCGGAGACGGAGTTCGGCGGGGCCAAGCTGGAGCGGGCGCTGGGAATGCCGGCGACGGTGCGTAGCATTACGACCGTGCGCAAGCTGGCGATATTAGCCGCCGGGAAGGCTTAACAATCTTCTCTTATGTCTCAAGTTATCTTGCACCGTATGATCTGATGCTCTTTGACGAACAAACGACTGATGAGGGAATGGATGACAACAGTAACGATATCACCCAAATTTCAAATCGTGATCCCGAAGGCAATACGCGAAGCGTTGGCGATCTATCCGGGTCAAAAGATGCAGGTCATCCACAAGCATAACCGAATCGAATTAATCCCAATTCGACCGATCACTGAAGCGCGCGGCTTTCTAAAGGACATCGAAACGACAATCGAGCGTGAGCCGGATCGATTATGACCTGGGGTTTTCCCGCTGGATGGAATATATCGCCAATGACACTGACAATGATTATTCGTCCGGTTGAGCCGGCCGACGAGCGTGAATGGCTGCGGATGCGGCTGGAGCTATGGCCGGACGCGCCGGACAAGGAAGCCGAAGAGATCGGGCGCTTTCTGGCCGGCTATCCTCTGCCCACGCTGATGGCCGCCTTCGTCTGTGTCCGGCCGGAGGGCGGCCTGTGCGGGCTGGTGGAAGTTGCCATCCACGAGACGGCCCCCGGTTGCACGACCGACCGGATCGGCTTTCTGGAGGCGTGGTACGTCGACCCCGATTGGCGTGGCCGGGGAGTGGGGCGGGCGCTGGTCGAGCAGGCCGAGGCGTGGGCGCGGGCGGCCGGCTGCCGGGAGATGGCCTCCGACACCGAGCCGGCCTACCCGCTCAGCCCGGCGGCCCACGCGGCCCTGGGCTATGAAGAAGTCGCGCGCTTTTTCCGCAAAGACCTTAGCGAACCTATCGAGTAAGAGGTTTGATCCGCAGATTTCGCAGATTACGCAGATTGAAGAGTGGGGAAAAATCTGCGAAATCGGCGTAATCTGCGGATGATCCTTCTTAATCCGCGAACGGTGGGTCAAAGAGGGTCGCGTCGGTGTGGTGGGCGCGGAACAGGGTGGCGATGAAGCCCATGCGGGCCGCCAGGTCGCTCCAGTCGGCGACGGACGCGGGCCTATGGTCGAGCGGCTGTAACAAGGCGCGTAATTCGGGCAGGGCCAGTTCGCGCAAAGGTGGGGGGTAATCGCCGGTTAGCGGTTCGCCCAGGCGCAAGACGCGGCCACCGGACAGCTCCAGGGTCATCAGCACGTCGGTGATTGCCAGGCGGCCGAGGCGCTGCGCTTCGTCGGCCAGCCGGTCGCGGGCGGCCAGCAGCGGCGCGGCCCGGCCGCTCAGTCGGGCCGCGGCCAACCGTAGTTGGGCCGAGGGGTCGGGAAAGAGTTCAGCCAGCAGGCGGCGGCGCAACGCCTGTGGCTCATAGATCGGCGCGTCCATCGCGGCGCGGATCTGTGGTTGCAGCCGCGTCTGCTCGTGGAAGCCGATCTCCAGATTAGCCAGCAGCATCAATTCGGCGCGGGCCTTTTCGTCCGGCTCGCTCAACGCGGCGTAGTAGTGGCCGAAGGCGGCGCGCAGCCGGCGCTGGCCGTCGGGCGGTTCGCCGGGGCGCAGGCCATCGAGGAAGGCGGCCAACGCGGCCGGGGCGGGCGGGCCGTCGTCAAACAGGGCCAGGAAGTGGGCAAAGGCCAGGCCGATCTCGGCGAATACCTTTTGGTTGCCGTGGGCTACGGCTTCGGCCACGCGGTCGACGGCCGCCGCCGGGCTGAGAGCGTCGCGCACGGCAGCCACGGCCCCGGCCAGACTCTCGGTCGCGTCCTCGTTGATGAGTGCGCTCTCGGCTTCCAATGTCTCGGCCGCCAGCAGCGCCTCCCGCGATTCGTGCACTAGCCGGGCCAGTGCCTGCCGTAGATCTTCGCCACGAATGGATTGGCCGGCCTGGCGCGAGGCCCAGGTGGCGACAGCGCACCAGTTGGCCCCATCGGGCAGCCGCCGGGCCAGGGCCACGGCCAGGTCGTGGTAAGCCTGGGTGATCTGCCGGTTGCGGGCGATGGGGTCGGCCAGCGCGGCGATGCGGGTCACGTCGGCCGGGGTGGGTGGTCGGCGCTCGCGGACGAGCGGGTCGGCGGTGGTCATTATGGTATGATACCATTTATAGCCAATCAGGTGCGACGCACTTCGGAAAGTGCATCGCACTTACATCTACCACGTCAGGTGCGACGCACTTTCCGAAGTGCGTCGCACCTACACCAGGAGCGCGAGAAATGCCGAAAACTAATTCATCGCCCGCTATCACTTATCTCGCTGTTCCGCCATCGGGCCAGGGGCCGGGCGTGCTGGTCATTCACGCCTGGTGGGGGCTAAACGATTTCTTTCGGGGCTTGTGCGACCGGCTGGCCGGCGAGGGGTTTGTCGCCGCCGCGCCTGACCTGTATGAGGGCCGGGTCGCCACAACCCCGGAGGAGGCCAAACGCCTGCGCGGTCTGCCCAAGCGCGAACCGACGAACCAAACGCTGCTGCGGGCCATTGTGGAGTTGCGGGCCAATCCGGCGGTTGTGGGGCCAAACATCGGCGTCATCGGCTTTTCGATGGGCGGCCATTGGGCGTTGTGGCTGGCCCAGCAGCCCGGCTTGCCCATCGGCGCGACGGTCACGTATTACGGCGCGCGGGCGGGCGACTATGGCAACAGCCAGGCCCCTTGCCTGGGCCACTTTGCCGAGACGGACGAATGGGTTTCGCCCGCGTCGCTCAAGAAGCTGCGCAAGAGTCTGGAGGCGGCGGGGCGTGTGGCCGATTTCCATACCTATCCCGGCACCGGCCACTGGTTTGCCGAAACGGACCGGGCCGACGTATACGACCCTCAGGCGGCCGAGTTGGCCTGGGCGCGGACGGTGGCGTTCTTGCGCCAGCAGCTGCGGCCACCTGAGCTTTGATATGAAATAGGAGGGATTTTGTCGATGTCGTCTATAACCAGCTCAGTGACGAGATATAAAGCGCAAAGGAGCAGGGGAAAGGGGAACCGATGATGGGTTGCTCCCCTGCTCCCTTTCTCCCCTGCTCCCCTGCTTTCTTCCCCTGCCGCCCCGGCTGCGGCGCGTGCTGCATTGCCCTGTCCATCTCCTCGCCCATCCCCGGTATGCCCAACGGCAAGCCGGCCGGGGTACGCTGTGTCCAGTTGAGCGACGACAACCTGTGCCTGCTATTCGGCTTACCGGAGCGGCCGGGGGTGTGTGTGCGGCTGCGGCCGAGCGCGGAGATGTGTGGGGCGACGCGGGAGGAGGCGATGGTATATCTGCAAGAATTAGAATCTCTGACATCCCCTGACTATGTTATACTGATGTGAGTGGGAATGTGGGATGAGCATTGCAACGATTGACATTCAACCGCGAGTAAGTAATATCGAGTTTAGCGACAACATGTTGTCTGTTCGCCTAGTTGATGGGCGCATTTTACTCGTTCCTCTGGAGTGGTACCCTCGGCTCCTGGTTGCGTCCGAAACCGAGCGAAAGGATTGGCGCGTGTTTGAAGATGGCGACGGACGGGACATTGTTTTCTGGGAGGAACTGGATGAATTGATCCCGGCCATTGCCTTGCTCACCGGAACACCTAGTCGGGAGTCCAAGCGCTCGTTCGATAAATGGCTTGCCGAAAGACAAGCCAATTGATGACGCCACTTGGAAGGGGAATGACTTCAAAAGTCGAAATGCTCTTGAGAAGTATCGCGCATCTCACTTGAATGATATACTCTAACTGTGCGAATCTATCTAGATACTTGTAGCGTTCAGCGTCCTTTTGATGGGCTTGGTCAAATCCGCGTTCGGCTAGAGGCGGAAGCAATCTTGAACGTTCTGGATAGGATTGAAAAGGGAGATATCGAACTAATTTCATCGACTGTGTTAGAGCTAGAGATTGCTCGCATTCCGCTCGCGTTGCGCCGAGAACATGGTGAAGACATTATCGGAAAAGCTTCAATGGTTGTAATTGTCGATGAGACTATCGAAAAGAGAGCAGAATTGTTCACACGGCAACGGATGAAGCCGATGGATGCACTCCATCTGGCTGCCGCCGAAAGTGCGCGTGTCGATTACTTTTGTACTTGTGACGATGCTTTCTTGCGAAGAGCCAAGGGAATAATTGATTTACATACAGTAGTTGTCTCCCCTTTGGAACTGATAGAGGTATTAGTGAAATGATCGCTGAACCAAAAGCATTAATTGAAATCACTCAGGAAGCGCTTCGCTTACTCTATCGCGAATTGGGTCTCGTCGATACTGTCCGCTTTATTAATCAATTCACCCAAGGATTCGGGGATTTCACCGAGGAGCGTCGAAGGTTGCTGGAAAACCAAACGTTCGAGGAAGCCATCATAGACCTTCGCGCATATCAGGCGACGAGAGCATTGAAGGACTACGACGCTCAATAGCTCGACTTATGACTTTGAAGTAAGTGGGCAGAAATAACTACGTTTCCTGCCCACTTGTCCACATACTCGATTATTGCCCCTTTGCCCACGAATCCCTTAACGACACCGTCCGGTTGAACACCAGCCGGTCGCCCTCGGTATCCGGGTCGACGCAGAAATAGCCGTCGCGGACGAACTGGAAGCTGTCGCCCGGCCGGGCGGAGGCGAGGCTCGGCTCCACCAGCGCGTCAACCACCCGCAGCGAGTCGGGGTTCAGGTTGTCGATGAAGTCGGCCACGTCTTTTTCCGGGTCCTCTTCCTTAAACAAGCGGTCATACAGGCGCACTTCGGCCGGGATGGCGTGCTCGGCCGATACCCAGTGGAGCGTGCCTTTCACCTTGCGGCCGTCGGTTGACGTGCCGCCGCGCGTGGCCGGGTCGTAGACGGCGCGCAACTCGACGATGCGCCCGACCGAATCCTTGACCACGCCGGTGCAGGCGATGTAGTAGGCGCTCATCAGTCGCACTTCCGTCTCCGGGGCCAGCCGGTTGAAGCCCTTCGCCGGCACTTCCATGAAGTCGTCGCGCTCGATGTAGATCTCGCGGCCGAACGGCAGTTGGCGTGACTCCTCGCGTGTCTTGTCCTGCTTGTAGTAGGGCACGTCGAAGAACTCCTCCTTGTTTTTGGGATAATTCTCGATGACCACCTTCAGCGGCTCCAGCACGGCCATGACGCGCGGCGTGGAAAGGTTCAGCACGTCGCGGGCGGCGTTCTCCAGCACGTGGTAATCGACGGTGCTGTTGGCCTTG
>CXWJ01003662.1_pt1 | contig 30380 bp, 32 predicted proteins | sample 590841 | NCBI WGS metagenome assembly CXWJ01 (sample SAMEA3498367, study PRJEB10139) | wastewater metagenome | biome: wastewater treatment plant; material: activated sludge | place: Austria | collected 2015-01-21 | reverse complement strand
AGGTCAGTGCACGCATGTGTTCCCCCCAAGGTCTGCCGTACGATAGTTAGCGTGGTATGGGCGGGCGATCACGGTTCCGTGAAGTTGGCGGGCGCCGTAACGATTGGTGTCGTAAGACGGCGCAACGGCTATCGCATCGATACGTTCCGGCGGCGTGGATTTTGCGCGAGTGTCCGAGGTGTTGGTTCTTCAAGGTGAGAATGTCGATGACGCCGTTTGAAATCATTCGCGAACAGTTGGGTGGAGCCGTTCCGTTTGCGCGGCATGCCGGCGTGACGCTCACGCATGTGGAGGAAGGTTTGGCGCGGGCGGCGCTCGAGCAGACCGCGAACAGCGTCAATCACATCGGCACGCAGCACGCGGGTGCTTTGTTCACGCTGGGCGAGACGGCTTCCGGTGGTGCGATGGCAGGGGTGTTTGCCGATCGCATTCTGAGCGTGCGGCCGATCGCGGGTGAGGCGCAGGTTCGCTACACGCGGCTCGCCAAGGGATCGATCGTGGCGGAGGCACGCGTTGTCGGTGCGCGCGATGTGCTGATCGCGACGCTTGAGCGGGATAAGAAGGTGGCATTCGATGTCACGGTTACGATGAGCGATGCGGAGGGGAAAGAGGTCGCGACGATGCGTGTGTCTTGGACGGTAAGGGCGTTTACTTGACGGCAGCGGCGATTTTGGCGGCGAGCGCCTTCAGCTGCTCGAAGTTCGCCGTCTCGCGCGCGTGGAGTTTAAGGTCGAGCCCGCTGGTGCGCGGGATGACGTGGAAGTGGACGTGGAACACGGTTTGTCCGGCAGCCGCGCCGTTCAGCTGCGCGAGTAGAATGCCAGGGGCGTTTGTCACCACTTTCACGGCGGCTGCGATTTTCTTTGTGGTTTTGATGAGCGCGGCCGCACCCTCGGGGCTGAGTTCCAGGATCGACTCCGCGCCTTCTTTCGGAATGACGAGCGTGTGGCCTTCGGCCTGGGGCATGATGTCCATGAAGGCGAGCGTGTGAGCGTCTTCGTAGACTTTGAAGCAGGGCGCTTCGCCGCGGACGATCTTCGCGAAGATGTTGTTCGGATCGTAGGTCATCTAGCAGTCCTTCTTGAAGGGGGCGTGGTCTGCAAGAGCTTCGATTTCGTCACCGACCGCGCGGCGTTCTTGGGTCAGGTAATTCGCGACGGCCTGGCGCAAGCCCGCGTGCGCGATCCAGTGGGCGGATTGTGTGCGGACGGGGAGATAGCCGCGGGCGAGTTTGTGGGCGCCTTGTGCGCCGGCTTCGACGACCTTCAATCCCGCGGTGATCGCGTAGTCGATGGCTTGATAGTAGCAAAGCTCGAAATGCAGGAACGGGTGATGNNGCGCCTGCGATGTAGCGGCCGTTGCGCTTGGCCATGACGAGCAAGATTCGCTCCGCCATGTTTTGGCCGACCAGGCTAAAGAATTCGCGCGTGAGGTACGGCGAACCCCATTTGCGGGCGCCGGTATCCATGTAGAACGCGAAGAACGCATCCCAGTGATGTTCCTTGAGGTCACTGCCGGTCAGGCATTCGACGTCGACGCCGGCACTTACCGCTTTGGCGCGCTCGCGGCGGAGGTTCTTGCGCTTGATCGAGGATAGGGCGGTGAGGAAATCAGCAAAGCTTGCATAGCCTTCGTTGTGCCAGTGGAATTGGCGGTCGTGGCGTTGCAGGAAGTCGAGCTTCCCCAGCGTTTCGACTTCGGCTTCGTCGGCGAATGTGATGTGGAGTGACGAGACTTCGAGCTTTTGCGCGAACGCCATCATCGCGTGGGCAAGCGGCTCGCGTGCCGCCGCGTTGCCGCCAGTCAGGAGCCGCGGCCCGGTCACAGGGGTGAACGGGACGGAGACTTGGAGTTTTGGGTAGTACTCGCCGCCGGCGCGCTCGAATGCTTCGGCCCAGCCTTGGTCGAAGACGTACTCGCCGTAGGAGTGGTTCTTCTCGTACATCGGTGCGGCTGCGATCGCTTGGCCGGCTTGCTCGACGAGGATGTGGGCGGGTTGCCAACCTGAGCGCGCGGAAGCTGAGCCGCTTTCCTCAAGCGCGCTCAGGAATGCGTGGCTGACGAAGGGGTTGAAGCGGGCGCCTGCGGGGTTTGCGAGTGCATCCCAAACCGCCGGCGGGACGGCGCTCATGCCGTCCAGAAGGCGCGCGGACGGCGGCGATGTCGTCGATGCCGTCCGGGGCGCCGTCATGCGATCTCGAACGTCGCTTCCACTTCGACGGCGACGTTGCGCGGCAGCGAGCCCGCGCCGACGGCGGCGCGCGCGTGTTTCCCGAGATCGCCGAAGATTTGCACGATCGTGTCGGAGGCGCCGTTGATGACCTCCGGATGTTGCGCGAAGCCTTGGATGGCGTTTACGAAGCCGGTGACTTTCACGCAACGCTTCACGCGGTCCAGGTTGCCACCACAGGCTTCGCACAGTTGTGCAACGATGTTGATGGCGCAGAGGCGGGCAGCGGCTTGGCCTTGCTCGACGGTGAAGTCCTTGCCGACTTGGCCGACGTATTCCAGACCGTTCGGCCCCAACGTCACTTGGCCGGAAATAAAGACCAGGTTGCCGGTCACGACGTAAGGCACGTAGTTGGCGACCGGCGCGACCGCTTTGGGCAGCGTGATGTCAAGTTCTTTCAAGCGAGCTTCGACGCGTCCGGTCATAGGCGGTCCCTTTGCGAAAGGCGTTTGTCCATGCGAGAAGGGGAAGCTCGCAAATCGGGCGCCCTTGCGCAACGCCGGAACACCCGAAATCCATGTCCAGACGCCTCGACGCCGACGACCGCTGCCCCTTGCGTGACGGGCTTTTTATGCCTGCCGAGTGGGAGCCGCATGCGCGGACCTGGATGGCTTGGCCGTGCCGGTTAGAGCCTTGGGGCTCGCCGGACGGTATGCTGCGCGCTCGGCTCGGGCATGCGGCCGTTGCGCGCGCCATTTCCGGTTTCGAGAAGGTGACAATGGCGGTCCATCCGCGCGACGTCGACGAAGCGCGGCTGATGATGGGGCGCGGAATCGATATCTTCGAGGTTCCGATCGATGATTCTTGGGCGCGCGACAGTGGGCCGATTTTCGTGACCGACGGGCGCGAAGGCGTTGCAGGGGTGCGCTGGCGCTTCAATGCGTGGGGAAACAAGTACAACGGGTTCGACGAAGATGCCGCGTTCGGGCGACGTGTAATCGAGGCTTTGGATATGCGCCGCTATGACGGGCCAATGGTGCTCGAGGGTGGATCGATTTGCGTGGACGGGCAAGGGACGCTGATCACGACCGAGCAGTGTTTGCTGAACGAGAACCGGAATCCAACTCTGGATCGGCAACAGATCGAGGAGCGGCTCGCACTCTATTGCGGCGTTACGAAGGTCATTTGGTTGGGCGAGGGACTTGAGGACGATGAGACCGACGGCCATGTCGACAACATCGCCTGCTTTGCCGGGCCGGGGCGTGTGTTCGCTTACGGTGCGCGGGAAAAGGGCGGGCTGAACGAGCGCGTGATGCGGGACAACATCGCCCGGCTAGAGGCGGCTCGCGATGCGCAAGGGCGCGCGCTTGAGGTGATCGAGTTGCCAGAGCCCGCGCGGCGCGAACGGCATGACGGCCGCAGACTCGACATGAGCTACATCAATTTCTATTTCGCTAACTACGGGGTCGTGATGCCGTCGTTCGACGACCCGATGGATGCGGTCGCGCTGGAGATCATGGAGATGGCTTTTCCGGACCGGCGAATCGTGCAGGTGCCGGCACTCGACATCGTGCAGGGCGGGGGTGGCATACACTGTATCACGCAGCAGCAGCCGGTCGGGCAGGCTCTCAGACAGGATGTGAGGTAGCTATCGCAAGCGCAGAACACATCGCCGATCGTTGGCGGACAGAAAAGGAGTCGGCTTGGCTCTATGAGGTCGTCGCGGCGGTTGAGCCCGATCCGTCAAAGTCCAAGTTGTTTCGCGAACTGGCCCTGGCGGCGGAAAAACAGGCAGGAATATTGGCTGGCGATCTGGGTGCCGCGCCAGGCTTTCAACCGAGCTTGCGTTCGCGGGCCATAGCGGCATTGGTGCGCGTTGTGGGGCCGCGGGCTGCCCGGCCGGTGCTGGTGCCAGCAAAGGTTCGCGGCGTCTCCATCTACTCCGCTTCTGCGCCGGTTGGCCACGCCATGCCGACGACTGCTTCCGGTATCGGTGGTCGGCATCGCGGAGCGGGCGGCGGCGCCTTACGCGCTGGTGTGTTTGGGGTCAACGATGGGCTTGTGTCGAGCGCGTGCTTGATCTTCGGCGTTGCCGGGGCTGGTGCCGATCCGAAGATCATAGTGTTGACGGGGGTCGCCGGGCTTCTGGCGGGTGCGTTTTCAATGGCAGCTGGCGAGTACTTATCCATGCTCTCGCAGCGCGAAATGTTCGAGCATCAAATCGGCGAGGAGCGCGATGAGCTTGAACGCTATCCGGCCGAGGAGGCAGAGGAGCTTGCGCTCATATATGCTGCGCGCGGCATTCCGATCGACGATGCGCGTAGCATCGCTAAGCGGCTGATTGCGAGTCCGAAGCAAGCGCTCGACGCGCTCGCGCGCGAGGAGCTGGGGCTGAATCCCGAGGATCTTGGGTCGCCTTGGGGTGCTGCGGTTTCGTCATTCTTGGCTTTCGCGATTGGTGCAATGCTCCCGCTCGCGCCTTTTTTGTTCGGTGGTGGGCCAACGGCACTGCCGATTGCCATCGGTGTAACTGGGGCGGCATTGTTTGCGGTTGGGTCGGCGCTCACCTTGTTTTCAGGCCGCAACGCGGTCTTTGGCGGGTTGCGAATGCTTTTGATCGGTGCGTTGGCAGGCGGCGCCACCTACGGAATCGGGCAACTCTTGGGCGTTGGCGTAGCCTAAGCTATGAGCGCGCGCATGGAACGAATGTGGGCTATTGGATGAGACAGGTAGTGTTGGCCGCGACACAGATGGCGTGCGGGCCGGATCGTGCGGAGAACGTCGCGAACGCGAAACGGTTGGTGCGCGAGGCGAAGGCCAAAGGTGCGCAGGTGATTTTGATTCAGGAGCTGTTCGAGACTCCGTACTTTTGCAAGGACCAACTCGCGAAGCACTTTGCTTTGGCGGCGCCGTACGAGAGGAATGCGTTGATCGGCGAGTTCTCGGCGCTGGCAAAAGAGCTTGGTGTCGTGTTGCCGCTCTCTTTCTTTGAGCGGGCTAATAACGCACACTTTAACTCCCTGGCGATGATCGACGCGGACGGGGCGGTGCTCGGCCTCTATCGCAAGTCGCACATTCCGGACGGGCCGGGGTACCAGGAGAAGTTCTACTTCAATCCGGGCGATACCGGCTTCAAGGTTTGGCCCACGCGCTACGGGAAAATCGGTGCGGCGATTTGCTGGGATCAGTGGTTCCCGGAAGCTGCGCGGGCCATGGCGCTGATGGGGGCGGAAATCCTCTGCTATCCGACCGCGATCGGCACCGAGCCGCCGCCGGCGCCACAGATCGATTCGTCGGCGCATTGGCGGCGGGTGATGCAAGGGCATGCGGGCGCGAACTATGTGCCGTTGATCGCGTCGAACCGGATCGGGCACGAGGTGGGCGAAACCTGCGAGATCACGTTCTACGGGACGTCGTTCATTGCGGGGCCGACGGGCGAGATTTTGGCGGATGCGGGGCGCGGCAAGGAGGCGGTGGTCACTGCGACCGTCGACCTCGATGCGATTGCGACGGCACGCAATTCGTGGGGGATATTCCGCGATCGCAGACCCGAACTCTATGGACCATTGATGTCGCTGGACGGGAAGGCCTAGAGCGAGCGGCCCTTTTTGATCGCGGCCGTGCCGAATCTCTCGCGGACCTTGTCCATGGCGCGTTCGGCGGCGTCGCGGCGGGCGCCGGTTCGGTCGAAGAGATCGGCTTCATCGGTTTTCTCCGCGGGTACCAGGTCGGCGAGGCCGATGCCGATTAGGCGGTAGCGCTTACCTTTGGCCTCGCCCTTGAGGAGGTCGTTGCCGATTTCGAACAAGCGGCGGGCGAGTTGCGTCGGCCGGTCCAGCGTGTGGCGGCGGGTGACTATTTTGAAGTCGGCGGTCTTGAGTTTCAGCTGCACAACGTTGCCACCGAGATCCGCGGCTTTGGCGCGGGCCGAGACCTTCTCGCAGAGCGCCCAGAGTATTCGCGAGAGCTGGTCGGCGTCGGTGATGTCGTGCTCGAACGTCGTCTCGGCTGATATACCTTTGGCGGGCGCGCGCGGCTCGACGATGCGCGTGTCGTCGGCGTTCGAGAGGCGCCAAAGCCACAGGCCGCTCGAACCGAAATGGGCGCCGAGTTCCTTTGGATTGCGGCGCCGGACGTCGCCGATCGTGAAGATGCCGTCGCGGGAAAGCGATGCCGCGAACGCCTTGCCGACGCCGGGGAGCAGCGTCACTGGGCGTTTGTCGAGGAAGGTGACGGCTTCCGCCTTGCCGATGACCGAGAAGCCGCGCGGCTTGTCGAGGTCGGAGGCGACTTTGGCGAGGAATTTGTTGAAGCTAAGCCCGATCGAGACGGTGATGTGGATTTCATCCTCGATGCGGCGCGCAAGGCGCGCGAGCGTTTGGCCGGGTGTGCATTTGTGCAGGCGCTCGGTACCGGTGAGATCGAGAAACGCTTCATCGAGAGACAGCGGCTCGACGAGCGGCGTGGTTTCGAGCATCAGTTGGCGGACCTCCCGACCGACACTCACGTACTTCTGCATGTTGGGGCGGACGACGACAGCGTTCGGGCAGGCAGCGAGGGCCTTGAACATCGGCATTGCGGACTTTATTCCGAACGTGCGTGCGATGTAGCAGGCGGCAGAGACCACGCCACGCTTGCCATCGCCGACGATGACGGGCTTGTCCGCGATGGCTGGATTGTCGCGCTTTTCGATCGTGGCATAGAAAGCGTCGCAGTCGATGTGGGCCATCGACAGTTTCGCGACTTCGTCGTGGCGTACCAATCGCGGGCTCTTGCATGACGGACAGCGGCGGGGGCTATCGTCAATCAGCTTGAAGCAGTCGCGGCAAAGCGTCGTCATTCGATTACGGAGGCGATCCAGGCAGCCGCCGTCGGCCAGTCATCGATGCGCCGGTGGGCATCGGGAGCGGGGCCAAGTAGCTTCGCCAGGCGTGGATCGGCGATGAAATGCAGGCGGTGCACGTGCGGCGTTTCGGCCGCGACAGAGCTGATGTGGGGTGGCAGGTCGTCAATGAACACGACACTGCTACTGAAGCCGGAGACGATGTCTTTGACAATCGTGCCTTTGGGGCCTTTGCCCGCGATGACGGGATAGGACATGCCGTGCTCGGCGAGATTGTCGATCCGGGCGTCGCGCGAGGTTTCCGGCAAGTTCGACAGAATGATGATTTGCGCGCGGTTGCTGAGTTCGCGCAACGCAGCGGCAGCGCCCGTCACGGGTTCAAGATGGCGCGTGTCGCTGGCAAAGAAATCTTTGACGAGTTGCGTTACGGTGTCGTCGGCCGCCTTTTCGTCTGTGTCCCGATGCTTCACGTTGCCGTGGATGCGGAAGGACGTGAGGTCCAGATAGAAGCCGTTGCGCGCCAAGAAGCGCTCGAGCCCCTCAATGAAGCGCAACAGCACTTCATCGGCGTCGCAGATGATGAGCGGGCGGGCGGGGTCGAGCGTTACCATGCGCTCGATCCGTGCGGGTCGATGACGGCACAAGCGTTGAGCAAAACGCCGGGTTTCAGGCCTTCGGCCTCGGAAAATTCCTTGGCGAGCGATTCGTCAGCGGCGACAAAGCCGAGCACGGCCGCTAGAATCGCCTTATCTTCGTGCGCCGCAAGAAGTTCGTCAGGCCCGAGGCCGCTTGCAGTTAAGAATCGCTGAAGTTCCGCAGGGTGTTCGGACAGGAATGTTAAGGCACGTTCAGACATTTCGAATGCCATCTCGCGTTTCATTGGATTTCGCGTTCCCACATGCTTGTTCGGACGGACCCATTGGGGCCGAATTGTTGGCGCCCGGGCAAAGCTTATTTAACATTATTCGGATGAAATATGACGCGAAAGAGAGGCAGATCGCGCCCGCGTGCGACGACTGCCGAAAAACAAAACCTGGGGCTCAAGAGCCTTCGTTCGGAGACGCAAATGGACGCGAGAGCGAAGACCGTTCTGATCGTGGAGGACAACGAGCTCAATATGAAGCTCTTCCACGACCTGTTGGACGCGCACGGATACAAGACGATTCAGACGAGGGACGGGCTCGAAGCGCTCGATCTGGCGCGCAAGCACGTGCCCGACCTCATTCTTATGGACATTCAGCTGCCGGAGGTTTCGGGCCTCGAGGTCACGAAATGGCTGAAGGAGGACGACAGGTTGAAGCGGATTCCCGTCATCGCCGTCACCGCATTCGCGATGAAGGGCGACGAGGAGAAGATCCGCCAAGGCGGCTGCGAGGCTTACATTTCGAAGCCCATATCCGTCATGCACTTCCTCGAGACCATTCGCCGGTTCCTGGCGTAAGGCAATCGGCTCATGACCGCGCGCGTTCTCGTCGTCGACGATATTCCGGCTAACGTCAAGCTGCTCGAAGCAAAGCTTGGCGCGGAGTACTTCGACGTCGTCACCGCCGGTTCAGGGCCCGAAGCGCTTGCGATTCTCGAAAATGACAAGCCGGATATCATCCTACTGGACGTGATGATGCCGGGCATGGACGGCTTCGAGGTTTGCCGTCGTATCAAAGGCAATCCCGCAACGTCGCACTTGCCTGTCGTCATGGTAACTGCACTCGACCAAGTGTCGGACCGTGTGCAGGGCCTGGAGGCTGGTGCCGACGATTTCTTGACGAAACCCGTGAATGACGTGGCGCTTTTCGCGCGCGTGCGCAGTCTTGTGCGTATCAAGACAATGGTCGACGAACTGCGCTTGCGGCAGGCGACAGGCGAAAGCATGGGTCTGGTCGATCAGGCCGGTGGGGTCCTAAGCAACGCGACCGAGCGGGGCAGAGTGCTCGTCGTCGAGGATCGGGAGCACAGCGCGCAACGCATCGTCGAGACACTGTCGGATCACGAGGTCGACGTCGTGCCACAGACAACGGAAGCGATCGTGCGCGCGAAGAGCGGGGATTACGACCTCGTCATCGCGAGCCTGGCGCTCGACAAGCAAGACGGACTTCGCTTCTGTGCTACATTGCGCAGTCTGGATGCGACACGTCAGACGCCGGTGCTCACAATCGTCGACGAAGGCGACTTGAAGCGGTTGGTACGGGCGCTCGACATTGGCATCAACGACTATCTGATGCGACCGGTTGAGCGCAGCGAACTCGTTGCGCGCGTGAACACGCAGCTGCGGCGTAAGCGCTATACGGACAAGCTGAAGCATTCGCTGCAGCTGTCGCTCGAGATGGCGATCACGGATCAGCTGACTGGGCTGTTCAACCGGCGTTACATGTCGCGCCACTTGAGCACGCTGATCGGCAATACGGCGAAGACCGGTAAGCCGGTTTCGTTTCTGATCATGGACATCGACTACTTTAAGCAAGTCAACGACACCTATGGCCACGATGTGGGTGACGAAGTGCTCCGCGAGTTTGCCTTGCGGATTTCGGCGAACGTGCGTGGCATCGATCTGGCGTGCCGGTACGGCGGCGAAGAGTTTGTTGTTGTGATGCCCGATACGGACATGAATTTCGCTTACATGGTCGCTGAGCGCCTGCGCCAGGCGGTCGCTGACGCGCCGTTCCACATCGCCGCCGATCCAGGGCAACTGCCGGTCACGATCTCGATTGGGGTCACGTGCAGCGAAGGTTCAGGCGACACGGCCGATTCGCTCCTCAAGCGCGCGGACAAGGCGCTCTACCGGGCCAAGCGCGACGGGCGGAATCGCGTCGTTGCCGACGCGGCGTAGTTCCTCAGCCAATCCGGCAGGCTTGACCCGGCCGCCTGGCTTGCGGCACGGATACGCGCGACAAGCGTGGCGATCATGAAACTCAGGGTCGGAATTATCGGAGTTAGCGGATACGGCGGCGGCGAGGCCTTGCGGCTTTGCGCGACGCATCCGGCGTTCGAACTCGTGTATGCGGGCGGCGAAAGCTCGTCGGGTCAGCGTTTGGGTGAACGCTATCCGGGGTTGGGCAAGATCGGCGATCTCGTGATCGAGAAGTGGGATCCGGCGGCTCTGCCGAAGCTCGACGTGCTATTCGCATCGCTGCCGACGGGGCAATCCAAAGAGCCGCTCTCGCGCGTACCGGCCGCGACCAAGATCGTCGATATCGGGGGCGATCATCGCTATGTCGATGGGTGGGCCTATGGACTCGCCGACGTGTGGCCCGACCGGATCAAAGGCGCCGCGCGCGTGGCGAACCCGGGGTGCTACCCGGCAGCGACCTTGGCGGCCTTGGCCCCGCTGTTGGCGGAGCGTTTGATTGAGCCGCACCAAATCATTGTCGACGCGAAGACGGGTGTCAGCGGTGCGGGTCGCGGAGGCGGCGAAGCGACGTTTGCCTACGGTGAGGTGAACGAGGATGTTGCGGCTTATGGACTGCTCAAACACGTCCACATGCCGGAGATCACGAAGACCATTGATGCGTTATCGGGTGCGAAGTCTGATGGGCTCGTGTTCACGCCGCACTTGATCCCGATGACCCGCGGAATCTTGGCGACCATCTACGCGAAAGGCAAGGCGACGACGGAGAGGTGCCTGGAGGTCGCGCGGTCGTTCTATGCGAACCGGCCTTTTGTGCGCGTGACCGACAAGCCGCCGCATACGAAATGGGCGACAGCCTCGAACCTCGTGTTCGTCTCCTACGCGTGCGATCCGGCGCGCAATCTTGTGATGGCATTCGGGGCTTGCGACAACCTCGGCAAGGGGGCTGCGGGGCAGGCGGTGCAGAATGCCAATATCATCACCGGACACACCGAGACGTTGGGGCTTGAGGGCGCCGCTCTCTGGCCATGAAGCATAAAGGGCGCCTCAGGGGCGCCCTTTGCACAATCGGCTTTGACCCGATCGTTACTTGATTTTGCCTTCGACGTATTCGACGTGCTTGCGCACGACCGGGTCGTATTTCTTCACCTTGAACTTGTCCGTCATGGTGCGCGAGTTCTTCTTCGCGACGTAAAAGTGGCCGGTGCCGGCGGACGAATTCAGCCGGATTTTGATCGTGGTAGGCTTCGCCATGGGTCAAGCTTTCAGTCGCGTTTGAAGAGCGCGAGAAGCTACCGATCCCGGCGCTCAAGTCAACCCGGCGTCGGGCCGCTTCGAGGGCGCGGAATGGTCGCGGCCCGGACCGCGATAACAGCGACCAAAGCGGCAGAAATCAGCCCCAGAACGGTGGGCAGGCCTTGGGGGTTCCACACGTCCATGCCGATGCCGCCGAGGCCGGGCCCCACCATGCTGCCCAGAGCGTAGAGGATTGCGTAGGCCGCATTGGCGGCGGCCAACTCGCTGCCTTTGAAGTTTGCGCCCAGGTGGGCGAGGCCTACGGCGTAGAGGCCGGCAATGAATCCGCCCCAAATAAAGACCAGGATGAGGCCGGCCAGTCCCGCGCCGCCGGTTGCGGGCAGGAGCGCTGCGCCGATCACACCTGCGAAACCGCAGAGCATCAGCACCGATCGACGGTCGATTTTGTCGGCAAGCCAGCCCAGGAACGGCACGAGCAGCATGTTGCCGAGGCCGAGCGCGGCGACGAGGAGCGTTGCGTCGGTTTCGGGTGAACCTAAGCGCACCGCGTAGATGGTCAGGAACGTCGCGGCGCAAGCTTCAATCGCGCCGTAGCCGGCGCCCGCTGCGGCCGCCGACGGGGAGCGCAGGATGAACCCGAACATAGCGCGGGCCGGGGCGTGCTCGACGGCGGGCACAAGGTGACCTGCGACGAGGACGGGTACCATCGCAAGGAGCATAGCCGCACCACCCGCAATGAAGGGCGCCCAGCCCGTAGTGCCAAGGCCCTGGATGATGAGGGGGCCGAGGGCGAAGCCCGCCGAAAAAATGGACGTGTAGATCGCGACCAGGCGGCCGCGATTGGACTCCGCTGCAATTTGGTTGATCCAGACCTCGCTGACGATGAACAAGCCCTGGAGTGCGCTGTTCAAGACGAAGCGTAGTATGAACCACGCAACGAGATCGTTCGTCGCGCGGAAGCTCACGAGTGCTGCGGCGGCGACAATGTAGCAGGCGATGAGGAACCTAGCTGTCCCCAAGCGGGCGGCGATCGCAGGAATGAACGGCGACACCACGATCATGGCGAGCGCGCCGACCGTCGTGTTCGCGCCATTTAGCGTGGCGGAGACGCCATTGCGTTCCAGAATCAGCGACAGCAGCGGCAGCGAGAGGCCCATGCCGACGCCGACGGCGAACATGCAGGCGTAAACAGCGCCCAGGCTCAGGCGGCGTTCCCGAGCAGTGAGATTCGAAGCGTCGAATGTCTCAGCCATGCGCCTTGGCGATTGGCTTATTGCGGCGGTAGCGAAAGAACGGTGCATCGCGCACTGTGCCCGCTTCGGTAGCGGCGAGTTCGTTCAAGATGAACTTCGTGACATCGATGGCGGGAAGGGTTCGTGCATCGTCGAGCGGATACCAATCGAGCGCGGTCAACTCGCCATTGCTTTTGAGTTGGCCTTCAACCTCATCGCCGTCGGCCAGGAAGAAGCGGGCGTGGAATCGTACCGGGGCCGAGGCGGGTGTGATCGCGCGGCCGAGGAAGCGCAGGCGGTCATGCGCCGGGGCAAGACCCATGGCAGCGAATTCCGCCCAAGTTCCCTCGCTCAGACCCACGTCGCCACGGCCGGCAATTATGAGGCCAGTTTCTTCGAAGGTTTCACGTATGGCCGCCGTAGCAAGGCCGCGCGCGAGTGCCGGTGTGCAGCCTCCGCGTTTGCAGAGTTCGGCGAGCGCCTGTTCGGACAAATGAGCGCTGGGGGCGATGTAGCCGTCGCTCTTATCGAGGCGGCCACCAGGGAAGACGTAGGCTTCGGGGAAGACCGCCTTGGCGGAGCGGCGGCCCATCAAAATCTGCGTCACGCCATTGCGCCGTCGCACGAGGACGAGCGATGCTGCGTGGCGCGGTTTGACGGGACGGACGGACATGCTTGAACCAATGGCGATGTTGGCTCTTTTGAAGCATGCAGAACGCTACAACGCAAACGACCCGGCGTGAGGCCGGGTCGGTGCCTTTGCCTGCCAATCTCAGGCCGAAGTCGCCGGGATTACCGGCTGGGCGCCTTCGTCGCTCAAGAGCACGAGCATCATGTTCGAGACGAGTGTCGCCTTTTGCGCGGACGTCATGTCGGTGATGCCCTCGGTCTGGAAGCGGTCGAGCGCCATGCGAACCATGCCGATCGCGCCGTCGACCATTTTTTCGCGGGCTTGGATGAGCGCTTCGGCTTGCTGGCGGCGGAGCATGATCGAGGCGATTTCCGGTGCGTAGGCGAGGTGCGTAATGCGCATCTCGAGAATCTCGATGCCGGCGACGTTGACGGAGCGCTGGAGCGATTCTTTCAACAGGTCGGATACGGCGCCGGTGTTGCCGCGAAGCGAGACGTGTTCGTCCTTCTTTTCGTCGTAGGGATGCGTCGAAACGACGTCACGCAACGCCATTTCGCATTGCGTCTTGATGTAGGTTTCGAAGTCGTCGACGTCGAATACGGCCTGCGCCGTGTCTCTGATGAGCCAGACGACGACAGCGGCAACGTCGATCGGATTGCCGACCTTGTCGTTCACTTTGAGCGTCGGAGTCGTGAAGTTGCGCACGCGGAGAGAGAGCTTTTGCTTCGCGTAAACGGGTTTACCCAGTGGAAGCCTTCGCGGCGCACGGTGCCGACGTAACGGCCGAAGAGCGTGAGTACGGCGGATTCGTTCGGTTTCAGCACGAGAAAGCCGACAGAGAGAAATACCGAGAGGACGACGAGCGGTACGCCGATGATGGGGCGGATCATCAGTGCGATACCGGCAACGAAGAGCAGCACGAGCACGAACAGCATCAGCCATCCCGACGTCGTGTTGTCGAGCAGGTTTTCCTTAGAGGGGATCGCCAGTTTGGAGTCGGACATGCGCATTGTCTCCCTGCGGCCGGACTCGCTGCCCGGTTTGACTAGTATATTGGATGGTTAATCGCTTTGCGCGAGGCTTGAAAGTCTCGGGCCAGCCGTTTTTTTTTGCAGGCATGGTCGCTGCAGGGTTGGCAAACCACGAACACGAAGCTGTCCCAGGTTAGTACATGATGGTCCCTCCCTCGCTTAAGCGGCATGCGGTTGTCGCGCTGATTGGCCTGCTTGTCGGCGCGCTGATTTGGCTGCTCGCCGAGCGGCTTTACGCGAAGGCCGAGGCCGAGGGAGTCAGCGTCAGCGGTTGTGAAGAGAGTCTCGGAATGGATCCGCTGGAGTGCGTCTGAACCGCGTTAGATACAGATGCTGGCTAGCGGAGGCATGCCGTTGAAGGCGACCGACGAATAGGTCGTCGTGTAGGCGCCGGCAGATAGGATCAGCACCTTGTCACCCGCTTTGAGCGCCTTAGGTAGCCGGTAGTCCGCCTTTTCGTACAAGATGTCGGCGCTATCGCAGGTGGGCCCTGCGAGTACGACCGGCATGGTTTCGGTGCCGTCGTAGGGCGTCAACATACGGTACTTGATTGCTTCATCCATCGTCTCGGCGAGGCCGTGGAACTTGCCCACATCGAGATAGACCCAACGTCGCTCGTCCGTGCCGCCTTTGTGGGACACGAGGACGACTTCGCTTGTGATCACGCCGGCATCGCCGACAATGTAGCGGCCGGGTTCGATGATGAGTTCGGGTGCGTTCGAGCCGAAGTGGCGCTTAAGGGCATTGCGAATTGCACGGCCGTAGGACGAAATCGGTGGCACGTCGGTGCGGTAGCGCGACGGGAAGCCGCCACCTACGTTGATCATGCGAAGCTGGACGCCCTTCGCCGCGACTGTCTTGAACAGGTCCGCTGCTTGCGCGATCGCCCTGTCGTACTGCGTGAGGTCGGTCTGTTGTGAACCGACGTGAAACGAGACGCCGTATGCGTCGAGGCCGAGCTCTTGCGCACGCGCGAGCAGGTCAGCTGCCATTTGGGGCTCGCAACCGAACTTGCGCGACAGCGGCCATTCGGCGCCGGCGCAGTCCACGAGGATGCGGCAGAAGACCTTCGCGCCTGGGGCAGTCTCGACGAGTTTCGCCAGCTCTTCCTCGCTGTCGAAGGCGAAGAGGCGCACGCCACGCTGGTACGCGGCGGTGATGTCGCTCTGCTTCTTGATCGTGTTGCCGTAAGAGATGCGCTCCGGCGCAACGCCGTGGCGGAGGCATAGGTCGATCTCGCCGAGACTCGCCGTATCGAAATTTGAGCCGGCTGCGGCCAGGCGGCTGACGATTTCGTCAGCTGGGTTTGCTTTGACGGCGTAGAAGACCTTCGCCTCGGGGAGCGCGCGAACGAGACCAGCATGGTGGTGCTCGACCATGTCCACGTCCACGACAAGGCAAGGCGAGGGGAGTTTCGCAGTCTCCAGGAAACGCGCGATGCGGGGCGAAAGGCCGCCGCGTTCGGCGGGCAGGTCCGAGCGCGAGCGGGGCGCTGCAGAGGCCAGTTCTGCGCAATCTTCGGCCAGATCTTGGGAATCGAATTGACGCTTGCGGGCTTTCAAGCCCCGGTTGGTCAGCATCGTCAACATCCTTAAAGACCCGGCTCTAAACCGGCTTGATCAAAAAGGACGCTTCCGTCGTTGCATAAACCTGCCAGGGGCCAGCGGCACGTGCGTTACGCGTCGTAAGGGTCGTAGCAGATAATGGTTGTCGATCTATTTCGCAAGAGTCAGTTGTGCCGCAGCTGGGGACGCGCTTTCGAGCGCGTCACCGGCGAACGGCGATGCGGGCGCGCGGCGGAGCTTCAAGCTGGTCGTCGGCGGGTGCCAAGATCGCCGTTCGGTTGCGGCCACAGCTCTTGGCTTCGTGCAAAGCTTGTTCGGCGCGCTTCAGCAGACCGGTCGCGTTGTCCTCCGTTGCACCAAGCGCCGAGATGCCAAAACTTGCGGTCACGTTCACACTGTTGCAGGCATAGTCGACGACGGCAGTTTCGATCGCCTGGCGCAGTCGCTCCGCGGCTCGCATCGCGCCTTCTATCCCGGTCTCGGGCAACAGGACGCCAAATTCTTCGCTCCCCACCCGCCCTGCCACGTCAATCTTGCGCATTTCCCGCCGGCAAACATCGGCGATCGCTTGTAGCACCAGGTCGCCTGCCGCGTGACTGTGCTTTTCGTTCAACTGGGAGAAGTGGTCGATATCGAACATGACGCAGCCGAGCGCGCGGGCGGTTCGTTTCGCTGCCGCCACTTGCCGGGAGGCCTCTGCCGCGAACGCGCGCCGTGTGCAAAGCCCGGTCAAGCTATCCGACAAGGCCATCTTGCGAAATTCGATTTCGTCGATTGTGAGGCGCGCCAGGTCCTGCAAAAGGCTGATTTGCCTCTCGGAAACGTCCCGAGGCTTGCGGTCGATCGCGCACAGGGTTCCCAATCGGAGGCCGCCCGATGCGGTCAGAGGGACGCCGGCGTAGAAGCGGATGTGCGGTTCGCCTACGACGAGCGGGTTGTCGCGGAAGCGTTGGTCTTCGCGCGTGTCCGCGACCACCATCGGTTCATTCGATTCGATTACATGCGAGCAGAACGACACGGATCGAGGGGCCTCCCGAAGGTCCAGGCCTTGTGCGGATTTGATCCACTGGCGGTTTGCGTCGATCAGCGAGATCATTGCGATCGGTGTCTGCAGTGTTGCTTGCGCCAGCCTGGTGATGCGGTCGAACGACGCGTCAGGAGCTGTGTCGAGGATCTCGTAGCTGTAGAGCTTTTCGAGCCGCTTGGCTTCGATTGCCGCTTTTTCGGTGTGCATGTCGCATCTCACCCTAGGTCTTGCAGGCTGTTCGCGGCGGCAGGCCGCGTTTCCCGCTGGTTCAGACTTATTGCAGTGAGCATGCAACGTGCGCATGGAAGCACAGTTTTCTTAACACCAGGTGACTTTGGGGCGACGAATGGATCAGCCGCGGCGTCGCCGGTTGCCAAATCGTTTCGAGGGCCGTGAAGCTCGCGGGGGCGCGCCCGCTTTGCCGCCTTCGATGAGGTCGAAGCGGAGGCCGCCAGTGAGCGGCGTCGCCTCTTCCAGCCGTACGCGCACTGTGTCGCCTAAACGGAATGTTAGGCCGGTTGCTTCGCCAACGAGCGCGTGGGCGCGTTCGTCGTGGTGGAAGAACTCGCGGCCGAGCGAGCGGACGGGGATGAGGCCGTCGGCGCCGGTTTCTGCCAGGCGGACGAAGAGGCCGAAGCGGGTGACGCCGGAGATCCGGCCTACGAACTCGGCGCCCAAGCGGTTCGACATGTAGGCGGCGATGTAGCGGTCGGTGGAGTCGCGCTCGGCCGCCATGGCGCGGCGCTCGAAGGCGGAGATGTCTTCGGCCGTCTTTTCGAGGTGGTCGATTTCGCTGTCGGTCAGGCCACCTGCGCCTAGGTCGAACGTGCGCACCAGGGCGCGGTGGACGATCAGATCGGCGTAGCGGCGGATCGGCGAGGTAAAATGCGCGTAGCGGCGGAGCGCTAGGCCGAAGTGGCCAATATTGTTGGGGTTGTATTCGGCTTGGCTCATCGAGCGCAGCATGACGACGTTCACGAGTTCGGCGTTCGGGGTTTTCGCCGCCTGATCGAGGATGCGGTTCAGCATCGCGGTTGTGACCGTCTGGGCCTTTGGCAGGTTGATGTTCATCGTGCCGAGAAAGTCGCTTAGCGCGGTGAGTTTTTCGTCCGACGGCGGCGCGTGGATGCGAAACACTAGCGGGCAGCGCTTCGCTTCCAGCGCTTCTGCTGCGGCGACGTTGGCCTGGATCATGAACTCTTCGATCAGCTTGTGCGCGTCGAAGCGGGCCCGGAGGCCGATCGACTTCACTTTGCCCTGCTCGTCGAGTTCGATTTTGTGTTCGGGGAGATCGAGGTCTATGGGGCCGCGTTTCGTGCGTGCTTTGACGAGGGCGCGATAGCAGGCGTCGAGCGGCTTCAGGATAGGCTGCAACAACGGACCAGTTTTATCGTTCGGGTTGCCGTCGAGCGCGTCTTGTACTTCGTTGTAGGAGAGGCGCGCGGCCGAGCGCATCAGCGCGCGCTCGAAGCGGTGGCGCTTCAGTTGACCTTGCGCGTCGAACGTCAGGTGACAGGCGATGATCGCGCGGTCGACCTTTTCCTTCAGCGAGCAGAGATCGGCGGAGAGACGCTCGGGGAGCATCGGCACGACGCGGTCTGGGAAATAGACAGAGTTGCCGCGCCGAACGGCTTCGCGATCGAGGGCGGAGTTGGGTCTTACGTAGTAAGACACGTCGGCGATCGCGACGATGGCTCGGAAGCCGCCCTTGTTCGCAGGATCTTCGTCTGGAGCGGCCCAGACGGCGTCGTCGTGGTCACGGGCGTCGGGCGGGTCGATCGTGACGAGCGGGATTTTGCGCAGGTCGACGCGGCCGCCTTCGAGCGGTGCGGGTTTGGCGCGGTCGGCTTCGTCGATGACGGCGGATGGAAACTCGTCCGGGATGCCGTGGGAATGCACGGCGATCAGGCTGATCGCCTTCGGCTCGCTCATGCGGCCGAGTTTTTCGCGTACGCGTGCTTTGGGCTGGCCGAGTGCGCGGCCCGAGAGCGGTTCCACGACGACCAATTCGCCGTCGACGGCGTTCGCCGTGTCGCCCTCGGCGATCATGAAGGTTTGGCGGGCCTTACGGTCTACCGGCTCAACGCGGCCGGCGCGGCCGAGCTTACGGAAGATGCCAACTGCCTTGTGCGCGCTTGCGCCGAGACGCTTGATGATGCGCGCTTCATAGCCGTTATGGTTCGGCTTCAAGCGCGCCAGAAAGCGCTCACCGACGCCAAGCGCGCGGCCTTGGACCTCTTCGTCCGCGCCCGGGGCCAGGACGATTGTTGGTGGTTCCGCTTCGCCTTCCCAATTTGCCGGGCGGCAAATGAGTTCGCCGTCGGTGTCCAGCTCGACGACTTCGACGACAGTGACTTCGGGAAGTTCGCCGGTGCGGGTCAGTTTCTTGCCGCGGCCGCGTTTGACGTCGCCCTCGTCCATCATGTCGCGCAGGATGCGCTTCAACGCGATCTTGGCGCCGCCCTTGATGTCGAAATGGCGGGCGAGATCGCGTTTGGTGGCTGAGGGATGTTCGGAGAGGTAGGCTAGCAACTCTTCGCGCGTCGGAAATGATCCGCGTTGTTGAGGCTCACGCGGTTCGCGCTGTTTTTTATTCACGTCTCTTCAAGTACTTTCTTTTTCGCAGGCGCTTTTTTCGGCGCCGTGGGTTTTGGTTTGTCTTTGGATTCGGCTTTCGCGGTCTTGGCCGCCTTTGCCGGCTTGGCGTCGGCTTTCGCCTCGCCGTTTGCTTTGGCCGCTTTGGCGGGGGCCTTTGCCGCTTTCTTTTTCTTCTTCTTGCCGCCGCCCATTTCAGCACGGGCGCGCAAGAGTTCGACGGCTTGTTCGAGCGTCAGAGCTTGCGGGTCGCTGCCCTTCGGAATGTTCGCGTTGGTTTCGCCATCGGTGATGTAAGGGCCGTAACGGCCGGACATGACCTTCACCACCGCTTTCGATTCAGGGTGAGGCCCAAGCTCCTTCAAGGCCTTCGATTGGGCAAAGCGGCTCTTCGGATTCGCCTTTTTCTCCGCGAGTACGGTGACAGCGCGGTTCAGGCCGATCGTGAACACGTCCTCTTCGTTCTCGAGGTTCGCGTACATACCGTCGTGCAGGATATAAGGTCCGAAGCGGCCGAAGTTGGCCACGATCGGTTTGCTCGTTTCGGGATGCATGCCGACGTCACGCGGTAGCGATAGGAGGCGCAGCGCCTGCTCAAGAGTGATCGTGTTGCGGTCAACGCCCTTCGGTAGGCCGGCGCGCTTTGGCTTTTCGGCGCCCTTTTCCTTGCTTGATTCACCGATCTGCAAATAGGGGCCGAAGCGGCCGGCGCGCATCGTGACGCTCAGACCCGTTTCAGGGTCGATGCCGAGCGCTTTCGTTTCCATCGCCTCGCCGTTGCCGGAGGTCGCGAGGGGCCTTGTGTAGCTGCACTTGTCTTCGCCTTCGCCCTTGTAGTTCGAGCAGCCGATGAAGGCGCCGAACTTACCGAGGCGTAGGCCCAGTGTTCCGTTCGCGCACATTTTGCATTTGCGCGGGTCGCTGCCGTCGGCATTGGGCGGGAAGATGTGGTCGCCCAGAACCTCATTCAACGTGTCGAGAACCTGGGTGATGCGCAGGTCGCCGATGTCTTTGATCGCGGCATTGAAGCCGCTCCAGAAATCGGCGAGCAGCTTCGTCCATTTCAGTTTGCCGTCGGAAACAAGATCGAGCTGCTCTTCGAGGTCGGCCGTAAAGTCGTATTGGACGTAGTGCTCGAAGAAGTTCGTCAAGAACGCGGTGACGAGGAGGCCCTTGTCCTCGGGAATGAAGCGGCTCTTGTCCATGCGAACGTAGGAACGATCGCGCAACACCTGCAGGATCGAGGCATAGGTCGACGGACGGCCGATGCCGAGCTCTTCGAGCTTTTTGACCAGGGAGGCTTCGGAAAAGCGCGGCGGCGGCTCTGTGAAGTGCTGTTCCGGCTTGATCTCGGCGACGTTCATGCCGTCGCCCTTAGCGACCTTCGGCAGGCGGGCGCTGTCTTCGTCGTCGGTGGGTTCGTCGCGGCCTTCTTGGTAGAGCGCCAAGAAGCCGTCGAACGTCAGAACCGAGCCGTTAGCGCGCAGGCCGGTGCGGCCGTCGCCGGTTTCGATGTCGACCGTGGTACGTTCGAATTCGGCCGCTTCCATTTGGCTCGCGACCAGGCGCTTCCAGATCAGGTCGTAGAGGCGCGCCATATCCGGGTCTAGATCGCGCAGCGATTCTGGCGTGCGCTCGACGTCGGTCGGGCGGATCGCTTCGTGCGCTTCCTGGGCGTTGCGCGTTTTCGATTTGTACATGCGCGGACTGTCGGGCATGTGGCGTTGGCTGAAGCGTTTGCCGATCAGTGCGCGCGTGGCGGTCAATGCTTCGGGCGCGACGTCGACGCCGTCGGTACGCATGTAGGTGATGAGGCCGACGGTTTCGCCCCCTACGTCCACGCCTTCGTAGAGACGCTGCGCGATGGTCATCGTGTGCTTGGCCGAGAAGCCGAGCTTGCGCGCGGCTTCCTGCTGCAGCGTCGAAGTCGTGAAGGGCGGTTGCGGGTTACGGCGGGCGGGNNCGGCTTTGATCGCTTTGCGGGCGGCGTCAGCTGCGGCTTCGTTCGGCAGCGAGAACTTGTCGAGCTTTTCGCCGTTCAGTTTCGTCAGCCGCGCCGACATGTTTTCGCCGGACGGCGTCTTCAGCTGCGCGTCGACGGTCCAGTATTCCTGCGGCTTGAATTTCTCGATCTCCATCTCGCGTTCGCAGACGATGCGGAGCGCAACCGACTGCACGCGGCCGGCCGAACGGGCGCCCGGTAGCTTGCGCCAGAGAATCGGCGAAAGGTTGTAGCCGACGAGATAGTCGAGCGCGCGGCGTGCGAGGTAGGCGTCCACCAGCTCGCCGTCGATCTGGCGGGGGTTTGCCATCGCCTCGGTCACGGCGGCCTTGGTGATGGCATTGAAGACGACGCGCTCGACGGCGACGTCTTTCATGACTTTCTTGTCCCTGAGGACTTCGAGCAAATGCCAGGAAATGGCCTCGCCCTCGCGGTCAGGGTCGGTGGCCAGGATCAGCTTTTTCGCGCCTTTGACGGCGGCGGCGATCTCGTTGACGTGTTTGCCCGCCCGATCCTGGATCTCCCAGGACATTTTGAAGTCGTTATCCGGCTGGACAGAGCCGTCTTCCTCGGCCAGGTCGCGCACGTGTCCGTAGGACGCCAACACCTTATATGTATTGCCGAGGTACTTGTTGATCGTCTTCGCCTTGGCCGGCGACTCCACGATCACGACATTGCTTGCGGCCAACTCTAACTCTTTTCGTTTGGGGGGCCCTTTTGGGGGCGGGACACTGGTCTGAATCTGGTTAGGGTGTCAACCAACGGCAATGTGGGGCGGTGTCGCCGCTCTGAAAACGTTATATAATTCAAATTGTTAAATCATTAATATCCGGCGGATATCGAAATGCGCTGCCCGGGATGGCGGGTGAGCTGACCGGCGAATTCCAGGTCCAAGAGGGCCGCCGAGACCTCCGCCGGAGATACGCCGAGCAGTCGAACCAGCTCGTCAATTTCAACCGGGGCGGGTCCTACTTTCTTTAGGATTTCACGCTGCAACGCATCGGTGTTTTGGAGGATGGCGGCGGCTACGGGTGAGGGCTTTTTGGATGGCTTGGTCACCGATTGGCCGGGGCCGAGCGCGTTCAGAACGTCCTCCGCACTCTCGGTCAGGACCGCACCTTGGCGGAGCAGACCGTTGGTGCCCTTGGCGCGTGGGTCGAGCGGCGAGCCGGGTACGGCGAAGACATCGCGGCCTTGTTCGCCCGCGAGCCGGGCGGTGATGAGCGAGCCTGAGTTCAATGTCGCTTCGACGACAACCACGCCGCGTGCAAGCCCTGAGATGATGCGGTTGCGGCGCGGGAAGTGCTGCGCTGTCGGCTGAAGGCCCGTCGGCATTTCGGAGATGACGGCGCCCTTCGCCGCGATCTCTTCGTAGAGCGGTTGGTTCTCCGGCGGATAGACGACATCGATGCCGCCGGCCATGACGGCGATGGTGCCGGTGGCGAGGCTTCCCTTGTGCGCGGCGGTGTCGATGCCTCGCGCAAGGCCTGAGGCGATGACGAGGCCGGCTGCGCCTAAGTCGCGGGCGATGTCGCGGGCGAAGCGTTGGCCGAGCGCTGAGGCGTTGCGCGCGCCGACGATTGCGACCGTGTCGCGCGCAAACAGCTTTGTGCTGCCTCGTATGGTGACGATCGGCGGTGGCGTGTCCAGTTCGGCGAGACCCGGCGGGTAATCCGGCTCGCCGTGCATGACGAGGCGTCCGCCGATTTTTTGTGCCAGTTCCAGTTCGCGCTCCGCTTCTTGCTCAGCGGGCAGTTTGACCGGGCGTTTTGCCTTACGGGTCAGTTCCGGTAACGCGCCTATCGCGCGGCTTGCTTCACCGTAGCGCTCGAGCAACGCCCAAAACGTCACCACGCCTATGTTCGAAGCGCGGATCAGCCGAAGGCGTGCGAGGCGTTCTTTCTCACTGAATGTGGTCTTTTGGTCCATTGACTTGGATCAAAGCGGGTTGAGCCGGATCGACCAGGATGAAGCCCGGTTTCAAGCTGGAGGATGCTTATGGAATCGGGCGAGATGATGTTCGTTTGGGCCGTCGTGGGCGCGATGACGATTTTCGCGGCAACGCTGTTTACCGTCGCTTGGATGACGAACAGCCGGAAATAGGCCGCTCTTAGGCCGCTGTCTTGCCGATTTTGGGCTCTTCGCCCCTCAGGAGGCGGGCGATGTTTTCCCTGTGCGTCACAAAGATGAGCGCGGCGAGGACGCCCGCGCCAACGGCGTAGGGCCAGGGGCCGAGGAAGGCCATGTAGACCGGCGACACGACTGCTGCGACCAATGCCGAGAGCGACGAGATGCGTCCGATCGCGAGCGCGACGAGCCATGTGCCGAAGGCGAGGAGAGCGACGGGCCAACTCAGCGCAGCGAGGATGCCGAGACAGGTCGCAATGCCTTTGCCGCCCTTGAAGTTGAGCCAGATCGGGAAGCAGTGACCCGCGAATGCGCCGAGTGCTGCGGCCATTCCCGGGAACTCGCCGTATTGTTTGGCGATCAACACGGCGATAACGCCTTTGCCGACGTCGCCGATCAGCGTGAGGGCGGTCGCGAGCTTGTTGCCGGTGCGCAGGACGTTCGTCGTGCCGACGTTGCCGGATCCTACTTGGCGGATGTCGCCGAGGCCGAAGGCTTGGGTCACGATGTAGGCGAACGGGATCGAACCGAGGAGATAGCCGCCTGCGAGGGCGAGAAGCGCGTCGAGCATCTAGGTCGCCTGAAAGACCGTGGTTCCGGCAACCATTGTGCGGGACACGCGGCCTTGCATCAACCGGCCTTTGAATGGCGAGTTTTTGCAGCGGGAGCGGAACTCGACGGGGTCGATTTTGCGCGGGGCGCCGGGGTCGAAGACGATGAGGTCGGCCGGCGCGCCTTTGGTCAAGCGGCCCGCAGGCAGGCGCAGCAGGTTTGCGGGCGCGAAGCTCAGGCGGCGCAGGACGTCGATCAGCGAGACGCCTACTTCGTGGTGCGCCGACAGCGCTGCCGGCAGCAGCGTTTCAAGACCCACGGCGCCGTAGGCGGCTTGGGCGAACGGCAGGCGCTTGGTTTCGGGGGCTTGCGGGTCGTGGCTGGAGACGATCGCGTCGATCGTGCCGACGCGTACGCCTTCGACCATGGCTTTGCGGTCGTCTTCGGTGCGAAGCGCCGGCGAGACTTTGGCGAAAGTTTTGTATTCGCCGACGTCTTGTTCGTTCAGCACGAGGTGATGCGCGGAGACGGCACAGGTGACGGGCAGGCCCTTCGCTTTGGCTTTCGCGATAACTTCGAGGGCGGCTGCGGTGGAGACTTGGCCGAGGTGATACCGGGCGCCCGTGAGTTCGACGAGGCGCATGTCGCGTTCGACGATAATTGCCTCGGCCGCTGCGGGGATGCCGGCTAGCCCCATGCGCGCGGCGAACGCGCCTTCGTTCATGTGGCCGACGGCGGCAAGCGCCGGGTCTTCCGCATGCGCGATCACGAGCGCGTCGTAGTTTGCTGCGTAAGTGAGGCAGCGGCGCATGATTAAGGTCGAGGCGATCGAGCGGTCGGCATCGGTGAAGGCGACGGCGCCCGCTTCTTGCAGGAGGCCGATCTCGGCCATCTGTGTGCCTTTGAGACCTTGAGTAAGTGCTGCGGTCGGGTAGACGTTGACCGTTGCGTTTGCGGCGGCGCGGCGCTTGATGAAGTCGACGAGAGCAGCATCGTCGATCACCGGGTCGGTCACCGGCATCATCGCGAAGGACGTAACGCCGCCTGCGGCTGCGGACTCGCCGGCGGACGCGAGCGTTTCGCGGTGTTCAGCGCCCGGTTCGCCAGTGAAGACGCGCAAGTCGATCAGGCCGGGGCCAAGGACTTGGCCGGCGCAGTCGAAGATGTCGGCGTTCGCGGGCTTCGCGTCGTTGAAGAGACGCTGGCCGACGTCTGCGATCTTGCCGCCTTCGACCAACAATCCGCCGGGTGTGTCGAGGTTCGTCGCGGGGTCGATGAGGCGCGCGTTGATGAAGGCTGTGCGCTTCATGGCTTGCGCTCCGCGTTGGGGAGCTGGCGCGACAGCGCGTCGAGCACGGCCATGCGGGCGGCGACGCCCATTTCGACTTGTTCGTGGATGAGGCTGCGGTCGATGTCGTCGGCGATGGCGCTGTCGATCTCGACGCCGCGGTTCATAGGGCCCGGGTGCATCACGAGCGCGCCGGGCTTGGCGAGCGCGAGTTTCTCGCGGTCGAGGCCGTAGAAGTGGAAGTACTCGCGCTGCGACGGCAGGAAAGCGCCGGTCATGCGCTCCATCTGCACGCGCAGCATCATGACGATGTCGGCGCGTTTGATACCTTCGCGCATATCATGGAAGACTTCGGCGCCCCAGGTGGCGGCGCCGGCCGGCATCAGCGTGCGCGGGGCGACGAGGCGGACGCGCGCGCCGAGTTTCGTCAGCAGGTGCACGTTCGAGCGGGCGACGCGGCTGTGCAGGACGTCGCCGCAGATCGCGACGGTGAGGCCCTCGATCTTGCCCAGGCGGCGGCGGATGGTGAGGGCGTCGAGCAGGGCTTGTGTCGGGTGTTCGTGCGCGCCGTCACCAGCGTTGACGACGGAGCAGGAGACCTTGTCGGCCAGGAGTGCGACAGCGCCCGAATCCTGATGGCGGATGACGATGATGTCGGGGCGCATCGCGTTCAGCGTCGTCGCCGTGTCGATCAGCGTTTCGCCCTTTTTCAGCGACGACTGGTTGACCGACATGTTCATGGTATCGGCGCCGAGGCGCTTGCCCGCGAGTTCGAACGAGGACTGGGTCCGGGTCGAAGGCTCGAAGAAGAGGTTGATCAGCGTGCGGCCGCGCAGCGTGTCGCGCTTCTTGCTGACTTGCCGGTTGAGGTCGACGTATTCGGCGCCCAGATCCAGCAACGACTCGATCTCTTGGCGCGACAAAGGCGCGATGGCGAGTAGGTGTTGGCGGGCGAACAAGCCGGTCATCGCGGGGTGGGTATAGGGGGCGTGCTTCGCCCACGCAAGGCGCGATCAGGTCAAAACCCACAAGATGATTGGCATGGTTAGCATCGCCGCCAGGGTTTGGGCGGTCGTTATGTTTGCCATCAAGGGGGCATCGCCGCCGAGTTGGCGGGCGAGGATGTAGGACGACGGCGCGCCGGGCACTGCGGCGCAGATCAGCGCTGCGACTTTGGCGGTGCCGGTCACGCCGAGTGCGAGGGCGCCGGCTGCTACGATCAGCGGCATGATGGCGAGCTTCAACACCATGGCCGTGACGACGGGCGTGGGGCGCGCCAGGGCGTTGCCGAGGTCGAGGCTGGCGCCGACGGCGAGCAAGCCGAGCGGCAGCGCGGCTTTGCCGAGCAGGTTGATCGTCGTGCTGGCGACCTTGGGCAGCGGCAAGCCGATCGCTTGCACGGCGATGCCGGCGATGCATGCCAGGATCAAGGGGTTCATCGCAAGCTGGCGCGCGAGGGTCGCGACGCTGGCGCTTTGGCCGTTGTTGCGCATGAGGACGACAACGCAGAGCAGGTTTGCCAGTGGGACCATGACGGCGACGGCGATGGCGATGAGGGCGAGGCCGGGTTGGCCGAGTACGGCCGCGATCGCGCCGAGTGCCACGTAGCTATTCCAGCGGACTGCACCTTGGAACAGGCTGGTGAAGGCGGGGCCGTCGAGCGTGAGTGCGTGTTTGAAGGGGAAGGTGACGGAGGTCATAACGAGCATTGCGCCCGCAAGCAGGAGCGCCATGCGGCCGACCGGTTGGTTCGCGAAGTCGGCGAAGGCAATCGCGCCGAACAGGAAGCAGGGAAATAAGACGAAGTAGGTCAGCTGCTCGACGGCGCGCCAGCCGTCGTCGGGCAGGAATGCGAGGCGGCGCAAGACGGCACCGAGCGCGATGATCGCAAAGACGGGGATCAGGGCGGCGACGACGTCGATCATGTTTTTTCGGCGGAGATCTCTTCGAGGGATTTGCGAGCGGGCTCGGGCAAGAAGAACACCGGCACGAGGCAGAGCGGCGCCAGTACGGCGAGGGTCGCGATTGCCGGGCCATGCGAGCCGAAATAGAGGAACAGCTCGCGCTCAACGACAAAGGCTAGAATCCCGCCGAAGAGCGATGACATGAAGCGGATCGCCGCCGCCAGGCTGCGGTGCGAGGTCGGAAAGAGCTCGGCGCCGAGCGATGCGATCAGAACATCGGCCGCGAGCAACGCGAACAGACCCGTGGTCCAGAACAGCACCAGCCAAGGGCCGCTTGCCCAGGAGAAAAACAGCCCAAAGCTTATCGCCTTTATCAACACCGAGACGGCAATGACCGAGCGTCTGCCATACTTGTCGCTGAGCGTGCCAGCAGTCGTGGTGCCCAGGATAGCGACGAAACCCGCGCCAAGGACCAAGGTGCTCACTTGCCAGGGGAGCCATTGGTGCGCGGTCTGCAGATAGGACGATGCCAATGGGACTGCGGTTCCGACCGCGATGCCGAACAAGATGCACAGTGTGACCAGCAGCGCGAGCCGGCCGGGGTAGCTGCGCACGAGACTCATCATCGGGCCAACCGAGCTTTGCGTGCGCTCTTGAAAGCGGCGTGTCTCCGGCAGCGCGCGGCGCGCCCAGAGCAGCCAAAGAAGCGGGATGGCGCCGAGGGCGTAGATCGTGCGCCAGCCGAACGGCAGTTGATTCACGAGCGCGAACACGAGTGCGGCTGCGCCTCCGCCGAGCGCGCCCAATGCGCCGAGCTGTCCGGCGGCCCAGCCGCGTGTGCGTTCGGAAAATTCCTCGGCGATCACGACCATGCAGAGGATTTCTTCAGTGTAGATGAAGATGCGTGCGATGGTTTGGGCCGCGATGAACTCCTCAAGCGACTGCGCGAAGGCGGTCCAGACCGTGCTCACGGCGGCGCCCGCAAGGGTTACCATCAGCAAATTCCGGCGGCCGATACGGTCGGCGAGATAGGCGAGCGCGAGCGCCGGGATGACCCCTAGGCGGAAGATCGCGATGACGATGCCGATGTCTTCTTCCGGGATCGCGAAACTTGCTTGGATCTGTTTGGCCGCGAAGCCGTAGATATTCACGTCGTAGCCGGCGATGAAATAGGCGGCGCCGACGAGCAGCAGCAGGTTGCGATGCTCGCGCGGGATCGGCTCCGGCGGGCGGATGTAAATGCGGCGGAACAACTGGCCGAACATTAGGTGCGCCTCGTCGCGTCAAGGACGCCTTGCAGGATGAAGGCGGCTGCCATCTTGTCGACCACTTCCTTGCGCTTAGCGCGGGACACGTCGGCCTCGATCAGCGTGCGGGTGACGGCGGTGGTCGAGAGGCGCTCGTCCCAGAACAGGATTGGGAGGTCGTGCTTCTTCTCGAAGTTGCGGGCGAACGCGCGGGCGGACTGAGCGCTTGGACCCTCGGTGCCGTTCATGTTCAGCGGGAGGCCGATCACGAGGCCACCGACTGCATGTTTTTTGATCAGGGCGATCAGAGCCTCGGCATCCGTGGTGAACTTTCCGCGCGGGAGCGTCTCGAAAGGGGTTGCAACCGTGCGCAGCACGTCCGAGAGCGCGATGCCGATCGTCTTCTCGCCGAGGTCCAGGCCGAACAGGCGCTCGCCGGGCTTCAACAATTCGGCCAGTTCGGCGGGGGTTTTGACGATCACGAAGGGTGGCAGCTCGCGCCTTGCAACGGGTGGGGTTGGTTGGTAGCAAAGCCCCCGTTCCACCACAAGAAATCGATCTCATGTCCGTCGATAAAGACACTGTTAGGCGCGTGGCGCGGCTTGCGCGGCTTGCGTTTCCCGAAGAGCGGCTCGAGCCCATGGCCAAGGAGCTCAACACTATTTTGGCTTGGGTCGAGCAATTGAACGAGGTCGATACGTCGAAGGTCGAGCCGATGACGAGCGTTGTGACCATGTCGCTCAAGATGCGGAACGATGTGGTCACCGATGGCGAGCGGGCTGAGGCGGTGGTGCAGAACGCGCCGCTTGGCGAGGACAACTATTTTGCCGTTCCGAAGGTGGTCGAATGAGCGATCTAACCGGACTAACGATCGCCGAGGCGCGCGACGGGCTGAAGAAGAGGGCCTTTTCCGCGAAGGAACTTACCGAGGCGCATATCAAGGCGATGGAAAAGGCGCGGGCGCTGAACGCGTTTGTGACCGAGACGCCCGACATTGCGCGCGCGGGCGCGGCTGAAGCGGACAAGCGAATTGCGGCCGGCGTGGCGCGTCCGCTTGAAGGCATTCCGCTTGGGATCAAGGACCTCTTCTGCACGAAGGGCGTGCTGACGACGGCGGGGTCGCACATTCTCGACGGGTTCAAGCCACCGTACGAATCCACGGTTTCGAACAATTTGTTCAACGATGGCGCGGTCATGTTGGGTAAGCTCAACATGGACGAGTTCGCGATGGGTTCGTCGAACGAGACAAGCTATTACAAGCCGGTGATCAATCCGTGGCGGCGGAAGGGTTCGAACACGGCGTTGGTGCCGGGCGGGTCGTCGGGCGGGTCCTCGGCGTCGGTTGCGGCGCGGCTCGTCATGGGTGCGACGGGGACGGATACGGGTGGCTCGATCCGCCAGCCGGCGGCGGTCACCGGAATCGCGGGGATCAAGCCGACCTACGGACGCTGTTCGCGCTGGGGCATCGTCGCGTTTGCGTCATCGCTCGATCAGGCGGGGCCGATGGCGCGCACTGTCAAAGACTGCGCGATCTTGCTGAAATCGATGGCGAGCCACGATCCGCTGGATTCGACGAGCGTCGATCTGCCGGTGCCGGACTACGAAGCGGCGATGACGGGCAACATCAAGGGTCTGCGCGTCGGCATTCCGAAAGAGTATCGCATCGACGGGATGCCGGCCGAGATCGAGGCGCTGTGGCAGAAGGGGGTTCAGTGGCTGAAGGATGCGGGCGCGGAGACGGTGGACGTTTCGCTGCCGCACACGAAGTATGCGCTGCCTGCGTATTACATCGTCGCGCCCGCCGAAGCATCGTCCAACCTCGCGCGTTACGACGGCGTGCGGTTCGGCTTGCGGGTGCCGGGCAAGGACATCACGTCGATGTATGAGAACACGCGCGCGGCGGGCTTCGGGCGCGAGGTGCAGCGGCGCATTCTGATCGGCACGTATGTGCTCTCGGCCGGGTACTACGACGCCTACTACATCAAGGCGCAGAAGCTGCGCACTCTGATCGCGCGCGACTTCGAGGAAGCCTACAAGAAGTGCGATGTGCTGCTGACGCCGACGGCG
>CXWJ01000151.1_pt1 | contig 30488 bp, 19 predicted proteins | sample 590841 | NCBI WGS metagenome assembly CXWJ01 (sample SAMEA3498367, study PRJEB10139) | wastewater metagenome | biome: wastewater treatment plant; material: activated sludge | place: Austria | collected 2015-01-21 | reverse complement strand
CATAGCGACACGATCAACCATCCCCCTTCCACAATTGAATAAGATGACCCTATGCCACGCTCCGGAACCTTGGGCAACCCACAGCCCTACACTCCCTTTGGTGTCTTTGCTGGCCTGTCCTTCTGGGGCGGCGGCTTGACTCTCCTCGCCGCAGCGCCAGGAATTGGCAAGACTTCCTGGCTGCTGCGGATGATCTTCGAGTCTGCCTGCCTGCATATTCCATCTGCCATTGGTTGTTATGAACACACCCCGGAGGAATTGCGCTTTCGCATGTTTCTGCAAACAGAGGCGATGACCGGTGGTCCTCATACGCAACCCTCACAACCCGTTGTGGAAGCCACTCTGGCGCGCGCCAGTGAAGCCGTTTTGCTCTCGCTCAATTCCCGCGAAGACACCGTTCGTGCCCTGGAGGACATGTTGATCCACGATTACGCCTTTCCTGTCAAAGGACCGGCACTGATCGCTGTGGATTATCTCAATCGTGTACCCGTAGTTGGTCTAACTGGAATGATGAACGAAGAAGGTCGCAGCGGCGAAGCGGCCGCTGCCTTGCGTGAGATGGCACGACATCACGGCTGGGCGATCATTGCAGCTGCTGCCTTGAAATCCGAACGCTTCAACGATGGCGACGATCTATCTGCCTTGTTAGGCGATGAACGTGTTCCCTATGAAGCAGATCGGGTATTGGTGGTCAACCGTACTGGTGATGTCCGTGACTGCGGCTGCGCTCCACTGGAAGTCCTGACCCTCAAAGACCGCACCGGGCCAGCCCGACGCTGGTCGATGCAGTTCTGGGGCGAGCGTTTCTATCCCGCCCTTGAAAATGAATTCCATAAACACGATCCAATGGTGTTTTCATGAGCGAAGTTACTTCCCTGTTACTAACCTTTCTGCGTGAAGCCTGGGTTGCCCTGGCGGGCGCATTCGTCGCTTTTGCGCTACTAGCGGGCATTGCCCAGATGTTGCGCGTGAGTTCCGCCTCTGTCCTTGGCGCAAATCTATGGGTATGGGAATCCATCTCCACCCTGATCTCCATCGTTGTGCTTGGCTTGTTTGCTTTTCTCGGCATCCCACAAATCGTGAGCGCCCTGCAATCGACCTTGCCTGGTGCTGGTGGCTGTGGACCGATCAGTGAGTTGGGCACGCTTGCCTCCGGGTTGATCGGCGGGCTGGCTGCTTTGCGCATGTTGAAGGCAGCCTTCATCACGATGTTCTCTGCCTCAATTGGTGGTGCATCCTCATTTGCCAATGCGCTGATCGAAAGCGGTGAAGCCCTCTTTGGCATGATTCTTGCCAGCGCCGCCATTCCCCTGGCAGCCTGGTTTCTCGGTACCTGTTGAAATTTCAAAGGAGAAGATATTTATGTTCGACCCCATCATGGAACAAATTCTGTCCATCGCCCGCGACGCCTGGGCGTTCATGGCAGGACTCTTGATCGTCGTGGCGCTGCTGGGCGGGCTGTATTACATCCTGCAAGGCACGGCGGGCATGGCGTTCGGTGGCAGCCGCATGACCTCGATGGCAATCATTGGGGTGGTCGGTTTGATCATCATCGTATTATTTGCTTTCCTCTTCCTGCCGCAACTGGGTGAGATGTTGAAGAGCTTCCAACCCAAGCCGCCATTCTAGGAGAGGTATGTTCAACAATCGCGATCTTGGTATTCTTGGCACTGGCGCTTTGCTGGCAGTGCTGTGTTTATTCCTTCCGCTATCCTTCACTGGAAAGGTGGTGATCGGTTTTCTGGTATTGGTCGGGTTTATGGCGCTGGCGCTTCTGCGCCTTGGACCCGACCGTGTCCCGCCCGAAGTCTGGTTGATGCGCCGTTTTCGATATTCGATGCAGACCCGGCAGTATGTCAACCAACAGGCAGCCTCCTGTAAAGCTGAGGGCAATCCACCTCCGCCCAAACAAAAGACTCAGCAACATACGATGGAGCCTGAACGTCCTGCTCCGTCTTATCAACCGCCGATGCAGCAAGCAACCATGCGACCTATTGATCTTGCATGGAACGAAGTCGGAGTCTATCCGTTGATGACCGTTCTTCTTGGAGTTGTAGGCATTTACTTCACTGTTTGGCTTGCCAATGGCGGCGCGCAGGAACTCTCATTTTGGTTCGTATGGAGATAGCATGATTACATTGATTTCAATCATTGGCGCATTGGCGCTGGCAGCCATCCCGATTGCCTTTGGTTGGCGACGCACCGTGGATGAAGCAGGTATGGCGCGTGCGATGGGCATTGCCCAACCGAAGAAGAAATTCGATCCGGAGAAGTTTGCGCGTCAGACTGGAACAGGATTGGCGTTCAACCAGATTGCCTATGGCTTTCTGGCTTGGGTTGGCGGTGGCTTGGCAGGCGGCATGTTCCTGGGATTCTTTCCCGCGATCCTGTTTGCGATTGCTGGTGGATTGCTCTATGCAGGCACACTTTCTGACAAACGCCAGGAATTCCGTTTGAAGCAGGCGAAAGATATTTTACGAGGCTTGGGAGTCGTGGAGACTCTGCTCACACAAGGCAAGCCATTGGGAGATGCCCTTGATGATGCGGCGCAAGCCGTGGGACCGGATGGCAGGATGGTGCTGGGTGATTTAGTTGTGCGCTTACGGACTGCACCCGCCGATGAAGCGGCATTAGCTGTCCGCGAATGGACAATCGCTTGGGACAATCCCGCCGTGGACATTGTCGCTACTTCATTATTAGCCTCCATCGAAGGACGTATCGAGATCGGACCCTTGGTGGCGTCCTTGAGAAAGACTCTTGGGACTGTAGTGGAAGTCTTATCCCGCGCGCGTGCCGCTGCCAAAGGTGTCGAATGGCAGGCACGTTTCCTAGCGCTCTTTCCACCGGCAGTGTTGGTATTGATCGCCATCACGACCCCGGAGGTTGGGAAGTTGTATTCGGGCAATCCCTTGTTCTTGTCACCGGTGATCATCGGCTCTGGAGTTTCCTACTGGCTCTCAATGCGCATGATCCGCAATGGCTTATCCATCGAAGCCTCGATGGGATTGCAAGCCGGGCAGCAGGGCGAGATCCGTCTGGATCGGCTGGGACGAGTCTTATAATGAAAGGCTTCTTCCGGTTTTCCATCGCCCTGATGACCGCCCCGTTATTATGCGGGGCGGCTTTGGTTGTGGGTTATGTCATGCTGGTGGTCCTGACCATTCCACAACTCCCGGCATGGGCGCAGCCCGGCGTGGAACAATGGTTGTTCGATATTCCCCAATATGCGGAGACCAGTGACAACGGCTCGTATGGCAATTCGCTACCATCCGGAATGAGCGCTGTTCCCTTCGATGGCTATGTTGGACCGGGTTCAGAGATCTATGGATTGCCACTGGTCGGTCCCATTCCACATTGGAGTGATTGGTATGACAAACCTCTACTAGGTTGTGTCTTCCAAGACCCACACTACCAGACTCATACCGGTGCAGACTTTCCAGTCAACGAAGGCACACCCATTCATGCAACCATTGCAGGCAAAGTTGTGTGGGCGGGTTCGAACGGCCCGTGGGGCAATCTGGTGGTGGTCGAGAACAATGGCTATCAGGTGTGGCTGGCACATTTGAGCAGTGTCCAGGTGATGGAAGGGCAGATCCTGAATTATGGCGACGTGGTGGGGTTGAGCGGCAACACCGGCAATAGTACCGGGGCACATTTACATTACGGCATCCGCCAGAAGACGGGTGAACAAAGCGCTGTCTGGCTCAACCCACAAAACTATTTTACGGCTGATGAGTACATCAACATTGGATGTTCGGATTAACTCATGACTGTTCAGCTTGGTGAAGTAACCTTCTCCGATTGGATCAGCCTGGAATATGAGGGTGGTTTTACCGACACCTTCATATTCGATATAGATGCCTTGAATGGACTACCGCCATTTGTTTTTCATCCCCTCCTGCAGCGTCTGGTTGCCGAGTTAGATAAAAAAAGACCTGGCGCGTCCCTTTGGATCCGTGTGACATCTCCCGGGGAATGGTATTTGATGGAGGTCAAACGCTCCATGACAGACGGGTTTTCCGTTCCATATGTTGTCACTTCAAAGGACAAGACTCCGGATTATCACAGTTTCTCTTTTGGTCCAAGATTATTTTCTCCTGCACTCCCTCGTCCTCCCAAGGTGGATGATGAGTTCTCCCATTTCTCTCGCGAAGAGTTGAAGTGTCTCCAGGTTCTGACCCGAAACCGGAAAGGAAGCCTGGCGGAAATCGCTTCTCTGGCGGGTCTTCCTGAAACACCAACCCTTGATGTTTTGCAGGGGCTTCAAAAGAAAAAAAAGGTGATATTCAAACTTGGCGAGCAGTTCCAAAAAGACAAGTCGAAGCCAAAGAAAATGGATCCGTATTGGATGTGGCACCCAACCCGCAAAGGAGTATCCGCTGCCTTGCGCAGTTGGGGGGCGTCAAAGGGCGTGGATTTTAGCAATATAAAGGAACTGCATCCAGACAAGATCTGCACACCCCATAGAAACATTTCACGGAGGTGGCTGGCATGGTTACGATCCGCCTATCCGCTCACTGAAATATGGACGGGTTGGACCGAAGTGCAGCTTCCTGAAATATCTGTGCGCCCTGATGCACTTGCCTGGGGGCGAATTCAGGGTTTCGAGACTTTGTTCTGGCTGGAGCTTGGAGATGAACATAAAAAGAAGGAGGAAATAGAGGGCATTACACGAAAGAGATGGACGGAAGCCCTGGCATTCTGTCGTGAAACTGGCGTGAGGCTTGTATATGCACAGGTAAGCCCCAATTGGGTCAGGAAGGCAGCCCTCTGGGCATTTAAGGATTTACCTGGTGATATTGCAGTGGTAATGGGTAATAGAAAAAAGTTCGGAAACCTACCAAATGTAGAATGGGGAATAGTGACAATTATCTAAAATAATATATTGGCAATAAAGCAGGTTCATCAAGTTCAATGCGTGCTGCTTGATCGCAAGCAAATTTAAAACTCGAAACAGACTTTCATCTGCTATACTTTACAATCTCGGACCGGAAAGATAAGGGAGATACCATGCCGACACGTTTGATTGTTTCAGCCCCTGCCACAGGTAAAACAAATGCAAGTATCGACGATATTCGCGCCATACTTGAAAAATACCCGCTTGCCAAAATTCGTGTGATCGTCCCGGATCGGTTACAGGCTGCCTATTTCCGACGTCGCCTGTCGGCAAGCGGTGGATCAATCGGTGTATATGTTGGAACATTCAACGATCTATATAAGAGTATTTTAGAAAAATCTGGCGGATATGTTCCGGTTGTCTCGAACGCACTCCTGCATCGCATCGTTCAGGACGTCGTGGATACGACACCGTTGGTCCATTATGCACCGTTGCGCACTCAACCTGGTTTCATTCTGGCCTTGAAAGATGCTTTTGCTGAACTCAAACGTGCCTTGATCTATCCCGAAGCTTTTATAGAGTCATCAAGAGGTTCATCCCTTGCCCAACAGGAACTGGCACAATTGTATGCCGCCTATCAAACCCAATTACGCGGCATGGGCTGGGCGGATTTTGAAGGGTTGAGTTGGCTGGCTGTCGCCGCCCTGGAAGAGTTCCCAAACCTAATGGAAGAATCAATGCAACTCCTGGTTTTGGACGGATTCGACTCATTCATTGAGACTCAAAGAAGAATCATGCAACTCCTTGAGAAATCCACGAACCTGCTCATCACCTTGCCCGGGAATACAACGTCACCCTCCCGCACCGCACATAGGCGATTCATTCGTACCTTTTCCATGCTGCAAAAAGATCTTTCCCTGGAACTCCAGGAAGGAAATTCAACACCTTTTCTTCCTACAGAGATCGCTTATGTCGAAAAGCATCTTTTTGAGTCTGCTCCCACATCCATGATCAAACCTGTTCAACCATTCCTGAGGGAATTACGTTCGCCTGCGGAAGAAGCCAGGGAAGCCTTGCGTTGGATAAAGTCCCTCGTCATAAGAAATGCCATTCCTTTACAGGAGTGTGCGATCTTTGCCCCCAACCTGGATCAATACCGACCCTATCTGCACAGTTCGGCACTTGAATTCGGATTGCCAGTTCATTTTACCCAGAGCGATCCTCTCACTACGTCTCCCATCATCACAGCGCTTATCCAGCTATTAAACCTGCCAACGCAAAACTTCCGTACCAACGCATTATTCAAAGTGCTGCGGTCCCCCTACTTTTCCTTTGGTCTGACCCTGGCAGCAATCGACTCGTTGGAACAAGTCAGTCACCTCGGGATGGTTGTGGAAGGACAGGAACAGTGGAATGAAATATGGGAGAGACTCTCCTCATCCGGCACAAGCGGTCCTTTTGATCTCGACGATGAACGTACGTTAAAAAACCTTCCGCATGGGAAAGCCATCCAAGCACTCCAGACCCATCTCGATGATTTTTTTCAAATGATCACACCGCCAGAAGGCGTTCGTTCACAGACGGAATGGACCCGTTGGTTGGAAGACCTGTTGACCAACCTCCAATTCAATGAAAACAGCACTGGTGAACAGGATGAGATTGCCTTGGAAGGTTTCCAAGAAGCGCTTCGCGCCTTGGTGATGAGCGAGTCTATTGTGGGTGCTCGTGTGGTGGACTATCAGCAATATCTCTCCGACCTGCAAAACACCCTGGCAGGTAGTGCGCTCTCCGAACCACCAGCGCCGGGTGCTTCCATCCTGATCGGAAATATTCGTGAAGCACGCGGCTTGCGCTTCAAGGCAGTTGCGATCGTGGGTCTATCAGAGGGACTCTTTCCATCTGTAGAACGCCCAGATCCTTTCCTGCCGGAATCACTGCGAGAGGAATTGGGACTAGACTCGCGTTTGGAACGGGAACAGGCCAGTTTGTTCTACCAGGCAGTCACCCGCGCCGATGCTCATCTGTTGCTGACACGCCCCTATCTTTCCGAAGATGGCGAGGCGTGGGAACCCTCCCCGTATTGGAACGCGGTAGCGTCCTTATTCGAAAAAGATACCTCTGTACAAAAAATCCGCCCGGATGATCCTCGTCCGCTTGCAGATGCTGCCTCATCTCACGAATTGTTGTTCTGGGCTGTACGCCGTAGAGGCTTGCCTCAAAATTATGCCAACCTTGAAACACGCTGGAAGCAACTACAGCATGCGCGCGATGTGATCCATGCACGCCGTGCCAAACGAGCCGATGGTTCCAACGAAGGTCAAATCCATGATTTACAAGTTGACCTAGCCAAACGTTTTGCGCCGGAAAAAATCTGGTCCGCGTCTCGACTGGAAACCTATGGTACCTGCCCGCAGATGTTCTACGTCAAAACCGTACTTGATCTGGAGGCAACTGCACCCCCATCTTTGGGATTGGATATTGCCCAGGTGGGTTCGATCCTACACAAGGTCTTGGAAGAGGTATACCGAACTGCCGATAATCCAGGGGATGTCAATTCAGTACTGAAACGTTTACCCGAGACTGCTAAATCGGTCTTTGCCACAGCGCCCCAGGATTTTGGCTTTCGTCCCTCGGAGCTGTGGGAACTCGAACAGGATCAGTACCTTGCGATGTTGGAAACCACGATTGTTGCACTTGCAGACACCTCGGAAAGCTGGACACCAATGGCATACGAACAAGCCTTTGGAATCCTTGACACTCCCCCATTGGAGATCGAGTTGGATGGAGAAAAGGTGCTATTGCGGGGCTTGATCGACCGCATCGACCAGAATGCAGATGGGAGTCTGCGCGTGGTGGATTACAAGACCGGCAGCACGCACTTGACCAAAGAAGACTTGATACATGGCAGGCGATTGCAACTGCCATTATATGCCCTTGCTGTAAAAGAAGCCTTGAAGTTGGGTCAACCTGTCGAGGGGATGTATTGGAAAATTCGAGCTGCAGAAGCCGGTTCTTTGAAGCTTTCCACGTTCAAGTCCGATACGGGCGAAGGCATTGAAGGTGCGGTTCAGACCGCAAAAGAGCATCTTATCCGCATCCTGAAAGGCATCCGCACCGGCGACTTTCCACCTGTTCCACCCAAAGGCGGATGTCCTGAGTATTGTCCCGCAGCACAATGGTGTTGGCGTTATCAAAAGGCAGGCTGGTAATGGCTGAGACATTAGCACAACGGGTTGTCAACTCCTTCGGTTTAACGAAAGATCAGCGTACTTCTGCATTAGAGCGCGGAAAAAACATCATCGTAACTGCCGGCGCCGGCAGCGGCAAGACCCGCACGCTGGTCGCAAGGTACGCATCCTTGTTGGCAGATGGTCTCACACCGCGCCAGGTGGTGGCGATCACCTTCACAGAAAAGGCTGCTCGGGAAATGCGCTCCCGTTTACGTGGGGCATTGCTAGACCTGGTCTCCAAGGCGGATAGCGTCGATGAACGCGCCTATTGGACATCTCTGAATAACCAGATGGATTCCGCCCGGATCGGCACCATTCATAGCCTGTGTGCCGAGATCCTGCGCGCCCATCCTGCTGAAGCTGGGGTCGATCCACGTTTTGATGTGATTGACGAGGGATTGGCAAAGACCCTCAAAAAGCAATTGGTGGAAACGGCTGTAATCGGTATGGTGTCCCAGGCGGAATATAAACCCTTGTTTCAAGCGTTGGGAACTCAGGGAGTACAAGACCTGCTTGCCACCCTGCTAGACAAGCGACTGGAAGCCAGCGAGATATTCGCATCCGCCCTGAATGGCGATGCCATTGTGCGCTCTCATCTTGAGAGCCGTTTTCATGCTCCAGCGATCCTGGATTGCATTCAGGAGTTGCGTGGATTCACGGAACGGCAATTGTACGATGAAGCGGGCGATAAGCTTGCCCAACAGATCATTGACCTATTGAAGGAATGGAAAAGCGCAGAAGAAGCCTTTGTAAAAGGGGATGCAATTGCCTGCACCCAACACCTATATAAAGCCCGCCGTGACCGCCTGAAAAAAGGCGCGGGCAAAAAAGGCAGAGTGAAGGAAATCCATGCCGATCTGCAGGCGTTATATGATGAATTTCTTGATCCCCTGATCGGCGGCAAATCCCCTGACAGTGTTCCCCCCAGTGCGGAGTCGGAAGCAACCTTCAAGACCATTCTGCCCCTGGTCGATAAAGGCTTTGCCTCTCTGCATCAAGCATACCGATCCGAATTACACCTGCGTCATGCACTTGACTTCGATGACCTTGAACATGGGGCGATGTCCCTGCTGCAACAAGATGCGATTCGGGCTGTCTGGCAGAATGAAGTACAGGCCCTGTTGGTGGATGAATTTCAGGATACCAACCCGCGCCAACGCAACATTGTGGATGCCCTGGCAGGTACAGGCGGTCGGCTTTTCGTGGTGGGTGATGACCGTCAAAGTATCTATCGTTTCCGCCGCGCCGATGTTACGGTCTTTCGAAACGTGCAATCGCAAGCCCGCACTCAGGGTGATCTGGTACTCGATTTGGATATCACCTACCGCGCTCATGAGCCCTTGTTGGATGCCACCGGGAATCTACTTGCAGGTGTAATGGGAATTGAAGATCGCCTGGGACAGCCCTTTTATGTTCCATTCCGTCCGTTGAAAGCATATCGCAAGGCAAAGCCTGACCATATCTCCGATCCGCATATCGAATTTATCCTGGGCGCTGGGGAGGATGCTGAAGATGCCCGACCCACTGCGGCGCGCGCCCTTGCCCAGCGTCTACTCAAACTTCGTGAGGAGGGACAGATCCAGAGTTGGGATGATGTTGCCCTACTGTTTCGCGCCTCGACCGGTTACACCTGGTATGAAGATGCCTTCGAAGATGCCGGCATTCCTTTCGTGACTGTAGCAGGACGGGGATTTTATGAGCGCCCTGAGATTCGCGATATCCTGAACATCCTGCACGCCCTGGCAGACCCTGCCGATGATCTGGCAATGGCAGGCTTGCTGCGATCCCCCGCGTTCGGTTTGAGCGACTCTGCTCTATATCTTCTGCGTCATCACGGAGAGAAGAAATCCTCTTATTGGAATGCCCTGCGCGAAGATGTTTCATACTTAAATGAACCTGATCAAGCCTGCGCAAGACGAACGGTATCCATACTGAATGATCTTCTCCCGCGTGTAGACCGCGAATCGGTTGCAGATCTGCTCAAGGAACTGGTGGATGCTGTTGATTACCGCGCCATCCTTGCCATTGAAGATGAACGCGGCTCCAATGGACGTCTGTGGCGCAACCTCGACAAACTGCTTGCCGATGCCCAAAGCAGCGGCTTGGTCAGTGTGCGTGATTTCCTGGAATATCTCATCACCCTCAACGATGCCGGCGCCCGCGAAGGGGAAGCCCCTGCCGAGGCACAGGGCGCTGTGCGCCTGATGACCATTCACAAATCCAAAGGCTTGGAGTTTCCCGTGGTCATTCTGGCGGATGCGACCCGTACCACTACAAATAGAAGTGACCCTGTTTATCTTCTGCCGGAAATGGGTTTGTCCATCCAGCTAAAACCAGAGCCAATGCTGTATCGTCTCTCCAAGCAATTGGATGCTCTGCAGAATGAGGCCGAGTCCGGGCGTCTGTTGTATGTTGCCATGACCCGAGCAAAGGAAAAGTTGATCGTCAGTGGCCATGTCAGCCAGGGCAGAAGCAAGATCGCCGGTTGGATGAAGGAGCTATGTGAAATTTTAGAGGTTACTCCTGATGAGCTTCTAGCCGAAGTTGGACCTTACTCGCAGCCAAAGACTGTCCAGCACCATCCGATCTTGGTATGGTGCTCACATGGACCGGATTCCGATCTCAAAGGGGAGAAGCCTGTTCCATCTGCCTCACCAGCAGAACCGCAGACACTGCCCTTATATGAAACATTGATTGATCCCATGCCGATTGCAACCGCAGAGGATGAGGAAACCGTTCGACGCATCTGGCGCGCGACAGAACCGACGTTATTTGTCCCACCCAGTGTAATCGGGCAGATGACCCACAAGTCCCTAGAACTCTGGCTCCACGTGGAGGACCCACGCCTGATTCCGCTGCTGGAGTCCCTGGCACTGGATGCCGGGCTGGCCACGGATGAGCAACGCATTGAAGCAGTACGGCGTGTACGTGAGTTGATCGGACGATTCTGTGCCCATTCATTGCGGGAGGAGATCGAGAATGCCGACGAACGTCATCATGAGGTACCGTATACCCGCATGAATGGAGTCCGTTCCGAGACGGGATATATCGATCTGCTCTACCGTAAGGGAAATGAGTGGTTCGTGGTGGACTTCAAGACCGATGCGATCCACTCAGAAGAACAGTATAAGGAGTTGGTTGGGAAGTATTCCCGGCAACTGGAACGATATGCCAGTGCCATCAAGCAACTGTTAGGACGGGATGCGAAGCTATCGATTTGTTTCCTGGATAACAACGGGCGAACACATGTCGCGAATCAGTTCTAATCACTGATTGAAATATTCGTTAGACAAATCAGCCGCACTCGCCTACAATATCAGCCTATTAAAGAAATCCTGATTAGTCAAAGCCTGCCAAATTCGGGTATGGCGATATTATTATTCTGACAAGGGAACCACCCTGCGGGGAGTTCAGATACAAATTAGGTAGTCGTGTATGCCAAAACGAAGAAAAAAATCCAATCAAGGTTGCTGTCTGGTTTCATTGGTGCTTTGGCCGTTCCAATTATTGGAGAGTCTTGTTAATTCTCTCAGTTCTCCCAATGTGACTTCCAGACCTCAGACAACGCAGAGAAAGAAGTTTGCGCCTGCCAATACCAGCAAAACAACAAGCACGGATCGGTTTGTGGATGTTGCACCTGCCGGACGACAAAGCTATACACCCTCCATCGGTGTCACCATCACCTACGAAAACAGGGGCTCAAGTTTTGTTAAAGAAGCGCAAAAGTTGAGGAACAAGAAGGAAAATTTTGCCAATCATGTATCCTTCAAATGCTACTGGCCGACGTACAGTGACATGAATGGCTGGCAACAACAATGGTATTTTTATTGGAGATCGTGGGCTCGACAAGACAAATTTCACCCGACAGATTTGAGTTACATTTTCGTCCATGTCTATGAGATCTTGAACCTGGTCGAAACCCCGGATCCCATTCAGGCAGCAGAACGAATTCGTACGTTATGGCTCGCGTATCGAGGAAAATACCCCAACCTGGATCGCTACCTGCCGGATTGGGGCGGCGATCTTCTGGCAGTGAAGGTCGGAGGCGCCCAGGCATTGGCATGGTGGGAGTCCGCTCTAAGTGTGGATGGGGTGGATATCCCCGATCCTCTTGTCAATACCATCGTGGAAAAAGCCATCCGCACCAATGGCGTCGATGCACTTCCTTACAAGATCTGGTCTCTATTGTCCGACTACCAGCCACGTAATAAGTTTTATCAAAAGTACAACACGAATCACTTCGTCGATCTTTCCTATGAGAAAGCCATCAAAGTCGCCAACACCCATTATCTCAAAACCACCGGGAAATCCGTGATCGACCAGTTCGTCTCAGAACGGGTTCTCAATTACGAAAAACCTGTCTTTGCCTCCGCCTTAATCGGTTTTTCCCATCCAGCTACCGCACGTTTGGCGACCGGGAGGGATTATGCCGGTTCGACCCGTTTGGCAAATAACATTACCTCCATCATGAAGTATGCCGAAAACATCCTGAGAAAACAGTTGAAGTTCTCGGCAAAATTGTCCGGCATCGAACTCCCTGCCGACCTTGCTAAGCAGTTGGATCTGGCGTTCCAACAGGAGAAGACCCAACCCAGAAAGCCGCAGCCCATCCAGATCACCATCGATCACGAGCGGGTCGCCTCGCTGCATGAAGAGAGTCGGGTGGTCAGCGAGATGCTGGCTACAGAACAAGCTGGATCAGAAAAGGAATTGCTTACCGATCTGGAAGAGGTTCGTACTCTTTGGAAAGCCCTGCAAGTTCCGGAACGAAAAGTGCTTGCCGGGCTGCTTGCAAAGGAATGGAGCACGCTTACACAGATCCATACCGCACTGGGTATGGATTTGGAACAAGTCTTCGCGCTTCTGGAAGCGATCAACAAGAAATCGCAGAGTATGCTTGGCGATAAAATGGTGTATCAAACCGCAGAAGCCATTAAGTTGGCGGAAGATTTTACAGACGAACTGGAAGTCGTTGTCGGGGAGATGCCGGTCGATCAGGAAATCGCTTCTCCAACAGGCATGGAGGAACCCTTCAACCCCTGGGTGCAGTTCTTTGACGCCCTTGATCCCGTGGAAGTAGAGGTTACGAAACTTCTTGGAAAAGATGGGCAATTAGAGGAGGCTGAACTCGATGTCATTGCCAGGGCTCATAATGCAATGGCAAATGCAGTAATGGATTCATTGAATGAAAAGGCGCAGGTTCATATTGGGCAACTCCCCTTTTACCCGGATGGGACATCCTGGATGGTGGAGGAGGAATATCTCCCGCTCCTGCGAGGACATCTTGGATTTGAGGTGAATTAATATGTCGATTACGAAACGCGAAGCAAAGACGATCCTGACTTCATTGAGTGCCGGCGTGGTCCCCCGCACCGGTCTTCGGCATGTCTCTGTTGGGCGCCTGCCAGAGGTTGCCGCGCTCAAAAGCGACCTGGATCATAACCGTGAAGGCGGCGCCACTGTTCGTTTTGTGATCGGTAAATTTGGCAGTGGTAAAAGTTTTCTGCTGCAGCTCATGCGTACCTACGCCCTGGAAAGCAAGTTTGTGGTGGCGGATGCGGATTTCTCCCCCGAACGCAGGCTGTTTGGTTCCGGGGATGAAGCCATTGCGACCTACCGGGAATTGATGAAAAACCTCTCGACCCAGACCCGACCGGATGGCAATGCACTTCCAACCATTATCGAACGCTGGATCTCCGGCATTCAGACCAGTGTTGCCACAGAGAGCAGTCTGGATCATAGCTCCCCTGAGTTCGTCAGTCAGGTCAAAAGCCGGATCTTCAGCACGCTCAATGACATGCAGGAACTGATCCACGGGTTTGACTTCGGTTCCGTCCTGGCTGCCTATTATCAGGGGTATGCGGATAATAATGAAGAGTTGAAATCCAGCGCCTTGCGCTGGTTGCGCGGGGAATATACCACCAAGAAGGAAGCCTACGACGCACTGAAGATCCGGACGATCATTAACAGCGACAATTATTATGATTATCTCAAGGTGTTTGCCGTCTTTTTCAAAAAGATCGGCTACAGCGGTTTCACGGTATGTCTGGACGAAGCGGCATATCTATATACGATCACCAACAGTGTTTCCCGCAAGAATAACTATGAGGTGATCCTTTCGATCATCAATGATTGTTTACAAGGCAAGGCATCCTATATCGGGTTTATCTTTGGCGGCACACCGGAATTCATGGAAGATCAACGCCGTGGGTTATTCAGTTATGAAGCCTTACGCTCCCGTTTGGCGGGTAATCGATTCCTTGGGGAGGGATTACAGGATTTTACCGGACCGGTAATTAAGTTATCGACCCTGACCATCGACGAGATTTTTGTTCTGCTCCAAAAGATCCGCGAGATCCACCAAAGCCAGGCTGTGGCTCCAGTCAAAATGACGGATCAGGATATCCATGCCTATATGGAGGAAACGCTGCGCCGAATGGGTGCCAGGGAATTTACCACGCCGCGTGAACTGGTGCGCGAGTTTGTCAATCTGTTGAATCTGCTGGTCCAGTATCCAGACAAGACCTGGCAGGAGATTGTTATGGGCTTGCCGGCGCCAAAGGAAGAACAGCCGCAAGACCTTCCTCCTGCCACGGACGAAGACCCATTGGATCGTTTTAGCGATTTCAAAGTGAACTGACATGCCTTCCGAAAACGCCTTTGATCGGCTTGCCCCCTTTGTACAGGAATTTGTCTATCGTTTGGGTTGGAAGGAACTTCGCATTCTTCAGGCTGAGGCGATTAACGCCATTTTCGACAGCAATAACGACATCCTGATCACAACCGGCACCGCCAGCGGCAAGACCGAAGCGGCATTCCTGCCCATTCTGAGTCTGATCGCCCAGGAACCAGTCGGCTCGATCAAAGCGTTGTACATTGGTCCACTCAAAGCATTGATCAACGATCAATTCCGTAGGCTCGATCTATTGTGTGAAGCAGGCATTATTCCCATTCACCGCTGGCATGGGGATGTGGGCAGCAGTCAAAAATCCGACCTGATCAAGAATCCCGGCGGGGTACTACAGATCACCCCAGAGTCTATTGAAAGTCTATTCATCAACAAGACCAATCATTTGCATCGTTTATTTGGCGGCTTGCAATTCATCGTGGTGGACGAAGTCCATTCCTTTATGGAATCGGATCGCGGTGTGCAACTCCGTAGCCAGTTGCAACGCATCGAGAAATATGCAAAATCCAACCGTCCGAGACGGATTGGTTTGTCCGCCACAGTAGGTGATATGGAGGCGGCAAAGAGGTGGTTAAATCCGACCGACCCCTCGAAGGTGCAAGTCATCGACCCAGATGTCAACCTGCCCCCGACGAAGTTAAGCCATTTGCATTTTTCTCTTACCAAAGAGGATATCCCATCCGAGCTGCTTGATGATCTCTATAAACTTACCAAGAACAAACGGTCGCTGATCTTTTGTAACAGCCGCAGGAATGTGGAGATCCTGACTGCGGAATTGAATCGCCTCAGCCAACGTGAACACCTGCCTGAACATTTCCTTCCCCATCATGGATCCATCAGCAAGGAAATCCGCGAGGACGCGGAAGTCCGCATGCGGGATGATGACCGACCCTCCTCCGTGGTTTGTACGAACACACTGGAATTAGGGATTGATATCGGTCAGTTGGATCTTGCCGTGCAAATGGACAGCACCCACACGGTGATGTCCTTTGTACAACGCTTGGGACGAACCGGACGGCGGCAGGATGCCAGCCGCATTATGCAGATTTACACATCAGAGATCGAGCCCGAAGCAGGTGATGAATTCTATGAAAGAATTCCCTTCTCCTTATTGAAGTCTTTGGCAATCGTGGATCTCTTCCTAGAAGGCTGGCTTGAGCCACCCCTTGAGAGAACCGTTGCGTACAATGTTCTCTATCATCAAATGCTTTCCAGATTGGTGGAGACACATGGCAGTTCTCCCAAGGATTTAGTGGGGCATTTCTTAGGCTCGAATGTTTTCCCTAGTGTGGCATCGCAGGAATATGCCGATTTACTCAAACATTTGGGAACCACAGATCATATTGAACAGTTGGAAACGGGCGAGATCATTCTGGGGCTGGCTGGTGAAAAGGTGGTTCGTTCCAGAGATTTCTATGCTGTTTTTACCACTCCGCCGGAGTGGGATGTTTTCCATAAGGAACGCATTCTTGGACGGATCAGTCCTCGTCCAGATTTGGCTCCCGGTACTTGCCTCCTCTTGGTCGGCAGGATATGGGAGGTAAAGCAGATATTTGAAGACAAGCAACAAGTCCTGGTGGAGCCGGCGAAAGACTCCCGCGATGTCATGTTCCTTGGAGCAGGCATCCCTGAAATGCACCCACGTATAGCTCAGCGTGTTCGGGAAATCCTGTTATCTGACAAAGCCTTTTCATATTTAGATGCAAACGGACAACGTGTTTTGGCAGATACGCGCCGGCTTGGTTTGGATTGGGGCTTGGGACAGAAACAGGTATTTGAACTTCCCGGAAATTGGGTGGTCTTTCCCTGGACAGGCACACGTTCTGCCCGGACGCTTCAATATTGGTTCCAGGCATGCGGTTTACAGGCTGAGTTCCCTATGATGATGTTCCCGTGGGTTATGACCGTTGCCAAGACAGAGGGCGAAACCGGAAAACAGTTTTTGGCCAGATTGCAGGATGTCTCCAATTCGGGGTATGAACTGGATGATATTGTCAACATGATCCCGGTCGAGATCCAACGTATCCAAAAATTCGATGAATTTATTCCTGATCATTTGATTGCGAGACGCACCGGTCAGGAATGGCTGGATTGGCAGCAGGCAAAAGCTGATCTAGAAGAAATAATCCAAAACACCCCAATTTAAGCCCTGAAAAACCCATAAAAATTGCGTAACAGAGTGCATACTGGCTGCACTCTGTTGTTGTATACTTTAATCTGGAAAAGTAGAAAGGCTTTCAGAATATGTCTCAACGCCAGCAATTAGAACGAATTATGGAGATTGACCGCCGCATTCGAGACGGTGGGTATCCGAATCCGAATCAACTTGCCAAAGACTTGGAAGTAAGCCGCCGAGTCATATTTGTTGACAGGGATTTCATGATTAACCGTCTTGGCGCGCCCATCGAATATGACCGCTCTCGAGGTGGTTGGTTTTATGCTGATGAAACCTGGGTTCTTCCGGGGATTATTGTTACTGAGGGTGAATTGCTGGCGTTCTTTTTGAGCGTTGAAGTCGCGAAACGCTATTTAGGAACAGCCTTAGAAGAGACGTTGCGGTCCGCTGTCGAGAAATTATCCAAAAATGTCAAAGGATCAATTACAGTAGATTTGGAGACTTTGCGATCTCATTATAGTTTTTCTGCCCCTACCCTACTTGTCGCGAATGAACAAGCATTATTTGCCTTACATCGTGCAATCGCCGACTCGAAAAGAGTATGGATGCGTTATTACACGGCCAGCAGGGACGAACATACAGAACGCGTGGTGCATCCATACCATCTTAGCAATGTTCGTGGAGACTGGTATCTGATTGCCTATGACGAACTTCGCCAAGGCATCAGAAATTTTGCAGTGAGTCGGATTCAGGAGTGGAACGTATTGTCTCAGACATTTAAGCGCGACGTTGCGTTTTCTGTCAGCAAATACATGAATTCTGGCTTTCAAGCTGAGTATGGAGGTGAAGTTGTAGAAGTCAAAATCCAATTTTCACAGCAATCAGCACGTTACATCCGTGAAAAACGATGGCACGATACCCAGGAAATCCATAATCTTGAAGATGGTGGGGTAATTTTAAGTTTCAAAACCAGCGGACTTGGAGAAGTAAAACGGTGGGTAATGCAATATGGACATGGCGCCGAGGTTATTGAACCTTCGGAACTGCGGAATGAAATACGAAATGAAATCCATTCCATGCTTGCTCAATACGGCTGAAATGGTAGTTGCCAAGGAGCGGAAAATTGATGACAGACGATCACATTCGGCACAAAATTATTCTTAATTCCGAGGACGGACGTCCCAAGTTGGGATTAGGACCAGGAACTGCTTATCAACTGTTAAAGGCTTATTTTCCAATTGCCGAAGAGAAAATTCGAATTGCGAGTGCGTACTTTACCACCAGCGGATACAAAAAAGCGCGCAAGTTCATCGCGGATCATGTCAAGTTATGGATTTTGGTAGGAAAAGAAGATGGGCGCAATGTAGTACAGACAGTGATTGAAGACATTGCGGAGGACAATTCTCGCGCTGAGGAAGATTTATGGGAAGCCATAAATGACCTTGTTGCAAAGTTACGTTCGGGAGACTTACAAATCGTAGATGCCCGTGCCATGCAAGTTCCATTTCACTGTAAGTTTTACATTGTGGATGATAAAGCATTACTACACGGGTCATCCAACTTCTCGACACGAGGATTATTGCAGTCCATCGAGCAGGTTGGCGCAACAACGGCAATTGATGAAATAACGGAGTTTACCGCCGGATTCGAATACTATTACCGGACTGCTACTCCCCTGACCGATAGCCTAATCGCCTTGCTGGAAGACTATTTAAACCTAAAGCGCCCTTTTGATATTTACTTGAAAACATTACTAATCCTAAATAAGCTTCCCGAACACGAAATGAGAGAGACCGGATATCGACCGGTCTATTATCAGCGTGCAGTCGTGGCGCGTATGTTACGCCAAATTGAAAACTGGCGCAGTTCGATACTGATTGCCGCCACAGGGCTTGGAAAAACCGTCATGGGATCTGAGGTTGCTTTTCAATTGAAGGTAGCAGGGCAGATAAAACGTGTAATTCTTCTCTCACCCGCTGGTAATGTTCAAGCAGAATGGTGCAGGGAACTGGAGGCGCGCGATATTCCATATGTCCCATTCACCAATACCATCGCCTTCAAGAAAAAATCCCTAAAAGGCGATCAAAATCAGGTTGCCCGGCTCGACCAACAATTAGCGCAAGCTGATCAGGATACATTGCTCATCATTGATGAAGCACATTTATATCGCAATCAGTTATTTGTAAAGAACCGCAAAGGATATGACAGCCGGGTGATCGAGCGCATCAGCAAGTTAGTGAATGAAAAGAAAGCCCGCATTGTCCTATTAACCGCCACGCCTTACAGCACCAGTATGGCTAACTTAAACAGCCTGCTGGCATTGCTTCCGCGTATGGGAAAGAAGGATCTGTGGGGTGAACATCAAAGGCACAAGATCGAGAAAATATCGGAGTTTGTCCATCTCCCCATGTGTTCAGTTATCGGTCTTCCTCACGTTATAAAACTGGCTCAGAATCGAGGAGACATTGATGAGGATGGGCGCATTTACATCCAATACTTGGATCGCCGGCGTTACATGCCGAAGACCATCCAGCTTCGAACGGTTACCTACGAATTGCCAACGGACAACGATTTCATTACTGCCTGGAATGCCGGGTGTTTTGATCAACGTACTCGCGCGCGCCAGTGGGTACCTGATGATGGGGCAACCGGTGAAAACGATTTGGTCTCTGCGTCGATTGACTATATTCGCAATTCCACCATCGAGGCATGGCTAAGTTCCCCCGTAGCATTGAAGATAGCAGTAAATAAGAATCTCCTGACGCCCGACCCAGATGCGATTAATCAACTTTTGTGGAATGAGGATATTTCTCCCAAGAAAGAAAAGAGTCAAAGTCAATCCCTCGACGGATTGTTGAAGGATGAAGCTAGTCCTTATAAAACATACCTGAAACTTTCCTTACAAGAACGGCAAAAATATCTGTCTCCGCTGAAAGATGGGCTTGAATCTTTCAACGATGATTTCAGCAACGACGCAAAATTAATGGCCTTGCGAAATATTATCCGTGAAAGATGCAGGGATGGCAATAAAGCCCTGATTTTCACAACATTACATGCTACTGCAACCTATTTGCATCGGGCATTATCCAATTTATTTCCGCATCTGCGAATTAATGCAACCGTGGACGGCAAGGCGCTTAAACCAATCAAGGAACGGCAGCGAATGCAAAAATCGTTCGCCCCAAAGGCAAACCGCGCCGACATCGATGAAGACGAAATCCTTGATATTCTAATTGTTACAGATGCGGATGGGGTTGGTGTAAATCTCCAAGATTCGGACACGGTTATTAGTTATGACCTGCCCCGCGAAGCCGATAAGATGATTCAGCGGGTTGGAAGAGTGTTGCGTCCAACGGATGACAAGGATCGTCAGGTCCATCTCTATGTTCTTTATCCGAAAGCAGGCATTCCCGACCCCGATATGAAAAGTGTCATGAATAAAGTTATGAATCGGTTCAACCGTGTTGTCCGCCGACATGACTCTGCACAACAAATATTAAGCTCACCTGTTATGTCGGCATTACCGACAAAAAAGCCAGAAGATGCCGAACAGGTCATCCATCTGGACAGCGATGTAGATGTAGACGCCCTACTCGCCAGCAGCGGCGACATACTCGCACAATTATCTGACGAAGTGGAAACATCGCGTGCCATCCAGCACCAGGCAGTATTGGAGGATGCCAGATACAAAGAACGAGCCAAAAACCTCAACGACAACATAAGCAGTGCTCGCTACTACCCTGGCAGCGACACCTTGGTTTACGCACTGGTATTTGATGGAAGCGCCAAAAGGTATATCCCTATATTATTCAGCAAGTCTGCAAAAGATTTCGTAGAAAAGGAAGAAACCGACTTGCTCGATCTCTTAGAATGCGATGATGCTATTCCGCCCGCGCTTGTAAAAGCTGATGAGGTCGAAAAGGTAGTAAATTTCGTGATTAGAAAATGGTGCAACTCTAACATGAAAGATATAAGCTCGATAAAGAAAATCTGCTCAATAGTACTTACATCGAAAGATAACGATTTACAAGAATTTCTTCTGAGTGCTACAAAAATCTAAACAACAAAGGAATAAAAGTAAATGGATGCAGTAGACCCAAAATCTGTCGAATATGCCCTAAGTAAGATTGAAGACGGCTTTATTTTTGAACGATTCGCCCAAGAGTTCCTATCCGCCGTGCTTGGCAAAGACTTCGTGCCTGTTGGTGGAATACATGATAAAGGAATTGATGGCTTTACGCACACATTCTCACTAGGGAATCACGCAAAAAGCATATATCAGATGTCAATTGAAAAATCACCTGATAAAAAAATCGAGGAAACATTAACCAAACTGGAGAATAATCACATATCTTATGACATGTTCGTGTACGTGACAAATCAGTCGGTGCGCAATCAAGATCAATTAATTGATCATTTATGGGGAAAATTCAATAAACCCGTCAGGATATTTGATGTTATGTGGTTTTCTCACCATGTAAATAACCATAGCGGCGCTTTAAGTGCATACCACTATTTCACATCGAATTATTTACACGAGTTTTCAAAACCAGGCAAATCATACGAGATTGGAGATCTTACAGATGACCCAAGATTGTTTGTGTTCCTAAGGCAACAGTGGGAAGAAAATCGAAGGGATTTATCGTTAGACAAAATACTAGCAGACTCTTTAATTTTATATTCCTTAGAGGGAACTGATCCTGACAAAAAAATATTCAAGACATCAGAGCAAATAAAAGAACTTATCGGAAGGTTAATTAAATTTGACCCCAAGCAACTTTATCCGACTATCAAGGAAAGGCTGAGTGTCATTTCCAAGAAGCCTCAAAGGCAGATTAACTTTCATCCCGATGTAAATGGCTATTGCTTACCTTACGAGACCAGAATTAAGATTCAAGATCGGAATTTGTCTGATCTTGCTATCTATGAAGAATTTGCTCAAGAGGCTGAAAAAATAATAAAGTCACACCTAAGGGTTCAGAATGTAAAAGTAAAGGACTGCCTATCCTTGGTAGAGAATTCCATCAGACAGCTTTATTATCAACAAGGGTTGGAGTTTGCTAATTTCATCTTGAAAGGCGAAAACATCGACGCAATAGAAAAAAATGTATCTGACATAGTAAGTAAAGTAGTTGATGAAAGCGCCGTAGTAATCGAGAATAGGCAAAAGGTCAAAGCTGCTCTTACATTGACTATTAGAGATATCGTTTATAAAGGCAACAACTCACAGAAGGAATTTCTAAAGAAATTATCTAGCACCTATGTCATGTTGTTTCTTCTACAATGCGACCCCAAAATTGCTACATACTTCAGCGCCTTATCATCTAAGCTAGAGGTGTACGTTTGTACATCAATAATTATTCCAGCATTATCAGAATATCATCTTGACCCAGCTAATCGTCGGCATTGGAATCTCCTAAAAGGTGCTCGATCTGCTGGTGTGACCTTAGTAATTGACGAAAACATTGTCAAAGAGATAATTTCTCACTTCGAGAGCATAAAGTATAAATACGCTAATGAGTATAAAAACCTTGAAGAAATATATATGGACGAACTTCAAATGCTCTATATCGACGAGATAATGATCCGTGCCTACTTTTATGCACGAATGAACAATAAAGTAAGCACCTTTGATGAATTTTTGGATTCGTTTGTGAATCCTGATTTATCCGGCGCAGAAGAGGCGTTAATCGAATGGCTGAAGGAAGAATTCGGTATAACCTATCGTTCAAGTAAAGCACTTGGAATCAAGCTTGACACTGATGAAGAGAAGGTGTTGCTTGAAAAATTAGCACCATTAAAAAGAAACCATATTGCCAAAGCAAAAAACGATATTCGTATCATCTTGACGATTTACGCGTTGCGTGAAAAAAATAACGAAGCATCGGACTCTGGAATATTTGGTTACAGGACTTGGTGGCTATCCAAAGATACTACGACTTTTCGGGTAGTAAACGAATTATTTAAGGACAAATATAAGTTGAGTTGTTATATCCGCCCGGATTTTCTATACAATTATATTTCACTAGCGCCATCGATAGAAGATGTAGATAGTGTTTACCAAAATCTTTTTCCAAGCCTAATTGGTGCAAATATCAGTTTCCATCTATCGCAAGATTTATTAGATTTCATTCACAGCAGGATTGCCGAACACAAACAAAAAACACCTGGAAGAATCAAGGCAATATTGCGAGAATTAAGCGAGAAACTTAAGTATGACCCCGCTTATCAAACGAGAGCGTACGTTGGACATTATCTAGATGAAAAATTGAAGGAGATTGAAGAATATCAAAGTTAATATTACATTATCCTCAATCTTATATTGGCGATTTCCGCTTTGGGCTTCATGACAAAACAACCTCTGCAAAACCGATATAATCAGGGAAGCCATTATGTCTAAATCAAAAATCACCCTTTCACAGCTCGAAAATTTCCTGATGAAAGCCGCCGATATTCTGCGCGGTTCTATGGACGCGTCGGAATATAAGGAATATATCTTTGGGATGCTGTTTTTGAAGCGCCTGTCAGATGTATTCGATGAGAAGCGCATAAATCTGCGGAAAACCACCTATAAGCATTTGACCGAGGAGCAGTGGCAGGCGATTTCGGAAGATAAAGGAACTTATGGGGAGACGTTCTTTGTACCTGCTCGTGCCCGTTGGAATGAATCTTTTGTGGACGAAAATGGTGTTGGGCAGCCTGCCATCAAGAATTTACAGAAAGACATCGGGGCGATGCTGAACAAGGCTCTGGGCGCAATTGAGGATGAAAATGATGCGCTGACCGATGTTTTGAAAGACCGCATTAATTTCAACAAGTTGGTTGGGACCGAGCGTATTGTTCCCGATACCAAACTGCGCGACTTGATCGATCATTTCAATCAGCCGCAGTTTGTGCTGGTGAACGACAACTTTGAATTCCCCGATTTGCTTGGGGCGGCGTATGAATTCCTGATCAAATTCTTTGCCGACAGCGCAGGCAAGAAGGGCGGACAGTTCTATACTCCCGCCCAAGTGGTGCGCTTGATGGTGCAAATTCTCAAACCCGAAGAAGGCATGAGTGTTTACGATCCTACAGTTGGATCAGGTGGTATGCTGATTCAGTCGAGTCAGTGGGTGGATGAACAAGGTGGCGACGGATCGAAGTTGGAACTGCACGGTCAGGATAGTGACCCAGCCGTGGTATCCATTGCCAAGATGAATATCATCCTGCACAACATTCCAGGCGCAAGAATCGAGTTTGGAGATACGCTAGAGAACCCTAAAAATCTGGCGAAGGGCAAATTGCTACAATTCAACCGTGTGATTGCCAATCCCCCATTCTCACAAAACTATACCCGCTCAAACACGCAACATCAGGAGCGTTTTGTGTATGGTTTCGCGCCTGAGACTGGCAAAAAAGCCGACCTGATGTTCGTACAACATATGCTTGCAAGTTTAAAACCGAATGGCAGGATGGCGGTTGTGATGCCACATGGCGTGCTGTTCCGTGGCGGCAAGGAAAAGGAAATTCGCAAGAAGATGCTACAGGATAACGGTGGAGTGATCGAAGCGATCATCGGATTACCGCCCAAGTTATTCTATGGGACAGGTATCCCTGCGGCGATTTTGGTGCTGAACAAGAACAAGCCCGATGAATTACACGGCAAGGTCTTTATCATTAATGCGGATGCGGAGTATGCCGAAGGCAAGAATCAGAACACATTGCGCCCTGAGGACATTGAGAAGATTGACCACGTTTTCACGCACAAGATGCCCGTGGATAAATATTCAAAATTAGTGGACATTGCAGAGATTGGCAATGAGCAGAACGATTGGAATTTGAACATCCGCCGCTATGTGGATAACACGCCTGACCCTGAACCCGAAGATGTGCGCGCACATTTGCTGGGCGGTGTGCCCAAAGCCGAGGTGGAGGCGAAAGCAACGCAGTATGAAAAGTTTGGGTTTGCGCCTGCGGCATTGTTTCAGGAACGGGATGCGAAGTATTTCAATTTTCGTGCCGAAATAAAAGGCAAGGAAGATATCAAGATCGTCATTGAGACGCACCCGAAAGTGAAGCGGACGTTGGAGGAGAATCGCGCCAGCCTGAGCGAGTGGTGGCTGCAAGCACGGGACGATTTTTCAGCGTTGGAAAAGGCTCAGGAAGCAGAGATCAAGCCCAAGTCCAAGAAAAAAACCGCAGAAGGCGCGGGGGCATATCTCACCTTGAAGAGTCAGAAACTTCCTGAGGTGCGGCAGAGTCTGATTGTGTCACTTAAGTCAAAAATCACGCCTTTGAAAGTGTTGGATGAATTTCAGGCGGCGGGAGTGTTTGTCAATTGGTGGGATGGGATCAAGTATGACTTGAAAACCATCATGACCAACGGCTGGAGCCCGACGCTCATCCCTGACCCGTATGTGATGAAGAAATATTTTCGCGCTGAAGCCGACGAGTTGGAGCGGATCGAGAATGAGATCAGCGCTGCGGAAACTGCATTAGAGGAAGCGACGGAAGCCGCGCAGGAAACGCTCGAATATGAACTAGGAGATGACGAGGAATTAACTCCTACACTAATGAAAAAACGCTTAAAAAAAGCAATTGAAGACAGCGAAACAAATGAAGATATTGTCCTTTACGAATCCGCATTAAGCGCCATTACGAACGCTGAAAAGCAACGCAAGGATAGCAAGAAAACTCAAAAAACGTTGCGTTTTGACCTGGATGTGAAGATCGCGTTAAAGAAATTCGGTGCGGAGGATGAAACGCTGGACGCGCGGCGATTGCTGGCGCAAGCCGAGAAGGAATTGGGCGAATTGGAGAAAGTCACCAAGCCTGAGAACGAGAAAGCCCACAAGAAAAAGGTGAACGCATTGAAGGGCGATATTAAGGCTTTGAACGAGCGCATTGACGCGATTGAACGCCTGAGCGCAAGCGTGGGCGGCGTGATCGGCGCGGAGGAAGCCAAAGAATTGATTTTACAAAAGCACCACGATTTGGTTACTTCACAATTGGAAAGATATACTGCAAGTGAGAAACGGGAAGTTCTTCAATCATTTGAGAATTACTGGGTGAAATACGCCCAATCATTGAGTGACATCTCGAATGGAACAAAACAGACTAACGAAGATTTGTCGAAATATCTGACCGATTTGAATTATCTTGCAAAATGATGAATTCTTGGAAAACCGTCCCGCTTATTGCTTTGGCTGACTACATCAATGGTTACGCCTTCAAACCCGAAGATCATACAGACGAGGGTTTGCCGATTATTCGCATTGAGCAACTTAAAGACGACAGTGCTGAATTAGATCATTACGATAAAAGCGTCCCTGAATACAACTTGATTCATAATGGCGATTTGATTTTTTCATGGAGTGCGTCATTGTTCCTGCGAATCTGGGACAGGGGTGATGCAATTCTGAATCAACATCTTTTCAAGGTTATTCCATACCCAGATGTTGATAAGCAATATTTGAAATATTGCATTGAATACAACCTTCCCAAGTTATCAAATTCATCTCACGGCTCGACGATGAAGCATATTACTCGAAAGGAATTGAAAAGATTCCATGTTTCTCTTCCTTCCGAGAAAAAAGAACAAGCCAAAATTGCCGAAGTCCTTGCCATCATTGACCGCGCCATCGCACAGACTGAGGTGTTGATCGCCAAGCACCAGCGAATCAGGACGGGCTTGATGCAGGATTTGTTGACACGCGGGATTGATGAGCATGGTCAATTGAGAGACCTAACCACACATAAATTCAAGCATTCACGGTTAGGCTCTATCCCCGAAGAATGGGAAGAGAGCACAATAGGAAAAATCAGTGATAGAGTCACGAGTGGTTCGCGTTGGTGGGCGCGTTATTACGCAGATGCTGGTGCAAAATTTATCCGTATTGGCAATCTGACAAGAGAACATGTAAATCTTCGGCTTCAAAATATTCAACATGTCCAGCCACCAGATTCAAGTGAAGCAAAAAGAACAGTCCTTGAAACGGGCGATTTGCTCATTTCGGTGACGGCTGATTTGGGCATTATTGGAATAGTTCCAAGTGACTTGGGCGAGGCTTACATCAATCAACACATTGCCTTGGTGAAATTGGACAAAGAAAAAATCAATCCATATTTCATCGGCAACCTTTTGTCTGGTTTTCAAGCGCAAAAGTACTTTTCACTTCTAAACGACTCAGGCGCTAAAGCAGGATTGAATCTCAAAACTATTTCAGCATTCCCTGTGGTTTTCCCAAGTGATAAAAAAGAACAATACAGAATTGCAGAAATCATTCAGAAGACTGATGGCATTATCGAAAAGCAGAAATCCGAACGAAAAAAGTTACTTGGAGTAAAAGCAGGGCTGATGCAAGACCTGTTGAGCGGCAGGGTATCGGTCAAGGTGTTGATGGAAGGATAAAATTTGTGTTCAAGGTAAGCCTGAAGCACACCAAAGAAGAAATTGACAATCTTCTACGTGAATCTAAAAAAGAGTATCTTTTGATTCTACAAGGAAATGAGCAGAGGATTGTAATTGGCGTTCCGCATCACGCTCCGCTGGGAGTGAGTGAACTTCCTTGTCCAGAACATCGTGACGCAGATGAAAATACTGGCTTTTTAGGCGTTGAGGTTGCGCGGCTACTGGACTGCAATTGCATCATTGCCTGCAACGCCACAAAAGATCCCAATAAAAAGAAGGAAACGGATTACAGTCAGCAAGTCCTATCTTGGAAACCTGATTTTCTTATCGAGATTCACGGTCATGGTGGAAGATCGGCAAAGTTTGATATAGAAATTTCTAGCGGTTCCGCAGACAGAAATAAGTGGTCGTTGGATTTAGAAAAAAGATTGAAAAAGAAAATGACCGCAGAGCCTTTGTTGAAAGATTTCACGGTGTCAGGCGATTTCGACAAGATTTATTTCAGGGCTGTAAAATCATTTACCATTACAGCCACAGAATGGGCAGCACTGCACATTGAATTACCAAAGATAATCAGGGAATCACCTGAGATTTACCTGCCTTTTTGCAGGATACTGGCAGAATCAGTTAGTGAATTGATGGAAAACCGATAAAGAAGGAAATTACTATGCCAAACAAGATTGACAGCGACAAAATCTTTATCAACAAAGCCTTTGAATGGTGGTATCGCGTCCCCGATTATCAACGCCCATATGTGTGGGGTAGCGATCAGGTCACAGATTTGCTGGATGATGTCACCGAGTGGATGAGTGTCCGCCCTGAGAGTGAATACTTTCTCGGCTCCATCGTCTTGCAGGAACGCCGTGATAATGGCATTACTGAATTTGACTTATTGGATGGACAACAACGGCTCAGTACCTGCTTGATGATCTATGCGGCAGGGCGAGATTTGGCAACCGATAAAAGGCTTGAAGAACATTGTCGAGAGGCAGTGTTTCAGCAGGATGATCCCTTCAAGAATATTCCTGAGCGTCTGCGCATTATTTACGATATTCGTGACGAAGTTCGGGACTTTGTCAATGAATTCATCAAACCAAACGGCGGGACAAACAACGAAGAAAAACTCACGGAACTAATGAACAACTCCCCCGACATTTCCGTGCAAAATATGGCGAACGCCATTCTGGAAATCCGTAAGTTTTTCAAAGAAGAAACTGCCCCCAAAGTGGAAGACTTCTTCAAGTTCTTTGGAAACAAAGTGTTGATGGTGTATGTCTCTTCGCCCGATCTCGATGATGCGTTCCGTATGTTCACGGTTCTGAATGACCGCGGTATGAAATTGCGCGGCAGCGACATTCTAAAAACTTCCAATCTGCGGGCACTGCGTGAGGATAAAGCAAGTGATGAAGTTGTCCGCAAGTGGGCGCAAAAATGGGAAGAATGGGAAGGTGAATTGGGCGATGGATTTGATGTGTTTCTGTCTCAGATCCGTGCGGTGTTGGTCAAAGACAAGGCGCGGCTCAGTCTTTTGCAGGAATTTGACGAAAACATTTATGCTCCGCGCAGTTTTGACCGAAAGACAAAAACGTACACAAAACGTGATCCGCTATTGACGCGCGGCTTGGATACTTTCAACTTCATAGATCGCTTCTATGGTTATTATCAGAAAATCATCAAAGGCAATAACTACCATCTCAACAACTCATGGGAGTTCGATAACTATATCACCCTGTTACAAGACGCCAGCCTTGCTGATTTCTGGCTTCCGCCCTTGCTGCGCTATTACGATGTGTTCGGTGAAAAGCGAATTATTGACTTCGTGAAGAAACTCGAAGCAAAATTCTGTGGAGATTGGGTCACATACCAAACTCCCACTGACCGCATTAAAGCCATGAATAGCATTACGTCTGCGATTGATGAAGTTGCCAAGAACGAAAAACTGAGTGTGGATGCAAAGATCGGTCAACTGCTCGGTATGGATGTCTTCAACTTCAACGCAAAGGTGTTTCGTCAGGTATTGGAAACCAGCGACATTTACTCCCGCAGATTTGCACGTTATTTATTGTTCAAGGTGGATGTCTTGTACGCCAGCGCAGATACCCGCTTGCAAGTCCCCGTCAACATGTCGGTGGAGCATGTCCTGCCGCAGAACCCCAAATCAGATAGCCAGTGGTGCAAAGATTTTGCAGGCGAAGATCGCGAAACATGGACAAATCGTATTGGCAATTTGGTACTTATCAGCCGCCGCAAGAACAGTTCCCAAGGGCGATCTGATTTCACCGATAAAGTAGAAAAATATTTCAAGAGTAATGTGGAAATCTTCCCCAACTCCCTCAATGTGATGCGCAAAAAGAAATGGGATTTGGATGCCTTGAAAAAACATCATCAAGACGTGGTTGATAAACTCTGTGCTTAATCCCCAACGAGGTGGGCTATGATCCTATCAAACGATAAAAAAGACCAGCAGCTCCGACTCGACGAAAAAACCAACGTCGAAGATCCCCTGCTTGAACAACTCGAAGCGCAGGGCTGGGATGTCATTCGACTCAAGCAAGTGCAGGATCCTGCTCAATCCTTCCGCCAGAACTTTGGGCAGGTGGTCTTGCTTCCTAAAATGGAAGAAGCCCTTCGGAAGATCAATCCGTTTCTGGAGGATGACCAAGTTGCTGAATGTATAGATCGAATCACTCAACTCAAACAAAGCACACTGATCGAAAACAATCAATTTGTCCTTCGCCATTTACTCGAAGGCACGGTAGTCGCTGAAAATCGCAAGACGGGAGAAAAGAGTCCAACCGTTCGATACGTGGATTTTAGCGAACCCAACATCAATAACAATTCTTTTACCGCGATCTCGCAATTCAAAGTCCGCATTTTAGGGACTGATAATCATATTGTCCCAGACATTACTCTCTTTTTGAACGGATTGCCTATTGCGGTCATTGAGTGCAAATCCAGTAAGGTCAAGGAACCAATTGCGGAAGCAATTGACCAACTTCATCGTTACAGTGAACAACGCGGCATGACGGGCGAAGGCAATCCTGAATTGTTCTATTACAACCAGTTTCTGGTTGCCACCTGCCGTACTGAAGCCAAATTTGGGACGATCACAACGCACATCGAAAAACATTGGTTCCGATGGACTGATCCCTACCCACTTACATTGGATGACCTTCCCAGCCGTGGGACATCTCCCAACGACCAACAGCGGCTCGTCGCTGGGA
>CXWJ01001922.1_pt1 | contig 30491 bp, 19 predicted proteins | sample 590841 | NCBI WGS metagenome assembly CXWJ01 (sample SAMEA3498367, study PRJEB10139) | wastewater metagenome | biome: wastewater treatment plant; material: activated sludge | place: Austria | collected 2015-01-21 | reverse complement strand
GTTTTTATTCCGTGGTTATTAAACTCTTTAATCATGTCTTGCGGAAAATCATCGCCCACCACACCTACAAGGTTTATGTTTTTGGTAAAGTACGATGCACTAAGCGATGCATACGTGGCGGCACCACCAATTATTTTATCTGTTTTTCCAAAGGGAGTTTCAATGGCATCGAACGCTACGGTGCCTACTACAAGTAAAGACATGGATGAGAGTTATATGATAAGATTGTGTGAATTATGGGGCGAAGCTACATCATTTCAGGCAGAATTCCTTAACCGGCTTTTTTACATTTTATTCTTAAAAAACCATTGCAAGTTTTCATTTGACCTAGAAAATAAACACTTAAGTTTGTATGAAATGAATAACATACTCCGGAGTATAATCTTTACTGGCGCTATGCTGATTGGTTATTTGGTACAGGCGCAATATAAATTTCCACAACAAAAAATTAATGCGGCACTAGATTATAGTCTTGTTCCAAAACATTTTGGTAGTAATAGAACGCAATCACCTCAGACCTCATCTGCCTTAGGTGCGTTTAATGTATTAGATAAAATGCAGAATTTTAAAGTGCCTGATGCAGGATTCTTACAAGCTTATGCATCAATGGCAACCGATACGTTAATAGTTGGAGTTGTACCGAATGACACGTTGGTAATTTCCGGTAATTGGGTACATGACGGACCTATTTGGGTTTTTAACGATGGCGTTTTAATTTTTAATAATGCCACCATTACTAATACCAATGGCGATTTAATCATATGGCAAAACGGAAAAGTAATTGCCGATTCTTCGTCTTTCTTTTTTCCTCAACAGTATTTTTATGAAAGAGGTTTTACTGCAGTTCAAAATGCAGAGCTTTCTTTTACGAATTGCAACTTTAATTTTAGCGGTATGTCGCACAACCTGGTACTTGCCGATTCTGCTCATGCAACTTTCAAAAATATACATCATACTGACTGGACAACCTGCGGAATGTTTGGAGCGCCAACACTAAACATCAATGGCTGCAATCTTTCGGGTGAATATATTTTACATGGTGCATCGCAATCTACTTTTGTAAATGCCGATACGCTTTTGCTCTGGCATCATTTGCCTGATAGCGCTGTTATAAATTATTCTTTTCCGCAAGGTGATACGGTTTATAATTATGCTTTTAATAATTCCGTTACAGGAGTTGATGGCATAGGCTATAGCACAAATGTGGATAGTTGCCAAACAGTTTGGTGGGCGTTAATGCCTGTAAATGGTAGTGATGTTACCATCAGTAATTCAACTATTAGAGCTATTGGCAATTGGTTTGAAAGAGGAGATACCACTAATGTTATTGGTATTTTCAATAATAGTACTTACAGCAATTATAATGTACCGTTAGCTGACCGCAATCAGCATTTTATTAATTCTTATGTGCAAACATGGAGCATGTATGTGTTTGACTCATCGCAAATTTTTATTGATAGCTGCCAGCTTGGTGAAGTAGGTACGCAGCAACAAGCAACTGTGCTTTCGCAAGAATTTATTTTAGATGGCTCAGGCGGTTACTTCTGGGCAACGGATTCATCGGGTATTATTGCATCAGGTGTTTCTGTTTATACAACAGTAAGAAGTGAGAAGAAAGGAATTTTTTTATTGGCATACAGCCTGCATCCGTTTACCGCGCCATCTTCCATTGGCGAGAGCGTTGTTATATGTGCACAAAATTTATTGGGAGGAGATCCGGTTGCTTACAGTAAAAGTACAGCTTGGTTGCAAAATATCTCATCACCAGACACTGTTGCGGTTAATACCACTGCTGCAATTAATGGCTCGGCTTGGATTGACCAGGGACCACTTGGAAGTTGGATGGATTTTGGCAGTTACAGCTTATCTTATGCCCACATTGCAAATGGTGTATGGTATCCGTTGGTAATTGATTCTGCTTTAGAAATAAGAAACGGCACACTTGCCATATTAAATACACAAGGGCTTGCGGTTGGCGATTATTTATTCAGGCTTACCGTTAAAAACAATTTGGGCGATAGCGTAGAAAGTTACAAACCATTTTACATTACACAGCAAGTATCAATAGAAGAAGCGCAGCAACAAACTGATTATTTTTTCATTCAACCCAATCCGGCAAACAATATTTCTGAAATTATTTTTAAAACTACTAGACCCGAAAATGTAATTGAAGTAAAAAATATGGCAGGGCAAGTTGTATTCAATAATGTACTACCTTCTTGTACCAATACATGTAGATATGCAATTGATTTTAGTTCTCTTGCACCAGGCATTTATGTTGTATCGCTAAAGAATCCATCAGTAACATTACATCAAAAAATAATTAAACAATAATGGAATCGCTACAGTTGTATCTTATACCAACCTTACTTGGCATTGGTTTAAGCGCTGCATGTGGTTTGCGTGTTTTCTTTCCGCTGTTTTTGGTTTCGTTGCTGGGATATTTAGGCAAACTATCTATTGCCGAAAATTTTTTGTGGCTTACACAATTACCTGCCGTAATTACTTTTGGTGTGGCATCTGTTGTTGAAATGATTGCTTACTTTATTCCTTTAATTGACCACTTGCTTGATGCGGTTACTATACCTTCCTCCATAGTAAGTGGCATTGTATTATTTGCATCAATGTTTCCCGAAAACGAATCTTTAATAAAATGGGTAATGGCCATAATTGCCGGTGGCGGCACTGCCGGTTTGGTGAGCGGACTGACATCTGTTACGAGATTAAAATCAACTGCATTTACCGCAGGGCTTGGCAATCCGTTAATAGCTTTTTCCGAAACTGTTGGTTCAGTTATAATTTCAGTTCTTAGTGTTCTGTTTCCTTTATTTGTAATATTAATTATTGCGCTGCTTATTTATCTTGTAATTAAAAGCAACCGTTTTATAAAACGCACTTAACACACCATCACTTTTCAATCATGCTTAAATCAATTGCATTAGTTACCGGTATTTGGAGAGCTACGCTTTCACTACCCGATGCCGACCTTCCATTTAATTTTAAAGTAAACAATAATTCTAAAGGCTACACCATAGAAATAATTAATGCCGATGAAAAAATTTTGGTTGATGAAATTTCTTTTAAAGAAGATTCTGTTTTTATTAAGCTGCCGGTTTTTGATAGTGAGATAAGAGCAAAGGTGAGCGATAATCAAATGACGGGCAATTGGATTAATTATTCTCGAAAAACAAACCAATCTATTTCATTTAATGCAAAAGCCAATGCAAGCGAAAGATTTATTGCGGATAAAAAAAACAGCCACATCAAATTAAATAACCGATACGAAGTTTGGTTTAGCCCTCACACCAAAGATTCTTCTTTTGCCATTGCACTGTTTAACCAAACCGGAGAAAAAGTGCATGGCACATTTTTAACCACTACCGGAGATTACCGCTATTTGGAAGGATTAGTTAATGGCGATAGTTTGTTTATGAGTTGCTTTGATGGTGCACATGCTTATTTGTTTAAAGCAAAAGTTGATAGACAAAAAATTGGCGGCATGTATTATTCCGGCAATCACTGGAAGGAAGAATGGACTGCAACAAAAAATGATACCATTGAATTGCCCGATGGAGAAACCATTACCAAATTAAAAGCAGGGCAAAACACCGTATCGTTTAATTTTAAAAATTTAGATGGCAGCGATTTTCTATTTCCTAATGATGAATACCAAGGCAAGGTAACAGTGTTGCAAATTATGGGCTCGTGGTGCCCAAACTGTATGGACGAAACTGCTTTTCTCTCGCCATTTTACGACCGCTATAAATCAAAAGGCTTTGAAGTAATAGGATTATCATTTGAAAAAACAGATGATTTTGCGAAAGCCGTAAGCCTCATTAACAGAACCAAGAATAAACATGCCGTTAAATACCGTTTACTTGCAGCAGGCAACCGCGACTTAGCATCGCAAAACATGAGCATGCTTGAAAAAATAAATGGCTACCCTACCACTATTTTTATTGATAAAAAAGGAATAGTACGCAAAATACATACAGGCTTTACCGGCCCAGCAACAGGTAAGTACTACGAAAAGTTTAAAGATGATTTTACTGCGTTTATAGAAAAACTATTGGCTGAGTAGAAGATAAGTTTACTTAACAATCAACATTCTCTTAACCTCTGTAAGCCTTTCATTAGCAGATTCAATAAAGTAAGAATAGGCGCCAGCGTTTAGTGCTGATACATTAATGCTTAAGGAGTTTTGCTTTTCATTTAAAGCCTTCATTAACACTACTTCTCCTAAAACATTCACTACTTTTAGTTTACTGTTTGGTCTTACAACGCTGTACGAAATTTGAGTAATATCAATAGATGGGTTTGGCATAGGTGCAGAAATAAAGCCTGTTATGCCTTCTGCATTAAACACTCCAACAGATGAGGGAATTTTTTCAACTTTAAAATCGTCAAAATAAAAACCATCGTACTCCATAAAACCATCACTTTGGAAATAAAATCTGAATTTAACCGATTGCCCTATGTAAGCGTCCAAATCAATGTCTTCGGTAACCCATGTGTTTTGAAAACCATCGTAAACAGGTTGTTCAAAATCCTGATCAATGGTTCCTTCGTTAGTGTATTTTCCGCACAATGGAGTCCATGTAACACCATTATTAATAGAAGCAGCAACTTGAGCGTAATCAAAATTATTTTCAATTTGCCATTTGCTTTTAAAAGTAAGCCAAGCCCTTGATGCATTGTTAATTACAACAGGATTGGTTGTGACAATGGATTGTGAAGCAAACTGATTATATGGATTAAATGGAGAATCGGTAATAGAAGTGGGTGCTGAGGTAAAATCTTCAGCGGTTGTATTCCACCCGCCACCGGATACAGTCCAATTGCCGATGTTGGAAGCATTATCAGAAAAAATTATTACGCCCGTTCCGTAAACCTTTGTAACAGTATCGGTTGTAATATATAACCCATTGTTAACGGTTAGGGCATACGTAAACTGGTCACCGGGCTGGATAGTGCCGGCAAGGCTAAAACTTATAGAGTCGTTTATTATTTGTCCGGCATTTACATTGCTGTAAACTTTGGCGGCACCTGTACCTGCCATATTAGCGCTTACCGGAGTTATAGAAACGGTATAAGAGCTGGAAGTATCCAACCCTAAAATATTAAGTGCATAATTAAGATACCCGTTTGCAACACCAATTCTTTTTGGTGATGCATCCTGAGCTACTCCATATTTACCTGCTAATTTTGCAAGCGTAATGTTTGCAAACATGTTGTCTTTGGCTATATCAATAATTTCAAAATTGGCCGGCCAAAAACCCGATGTGCTTGCCTCAGGTGTCATTGCAAATATTTTATTTTTTGTTGTTTGCTCTCCATACATCCAATCGTCACTGCTGCCATTGGTAATATAATTTACCGTTTGGTTTGCGGTGCCATATGTGTAGCTGTTATGTGTGGTTAAAAGAGAACCAAAGTTTACCAGTAAAGCCGAGTCGGGTGTATAAAAATCAGGCACGTAACCCCATGGATAAATAAGTAAATTGCCAAATGTGTGATAGTTAAAAGCAAGTTTAAAATCATGTGAATTGCAAAAGTTTTGCATTGTTTGATTCTCTACCTCACTAAATGCACTTGTGCCGCGGTATGTTTCATCTACTGTAAACGGGGATGAGCCTGTATCGTCATAACCCCATTGCCATCCGTAGTTCCTGTTTAAGTCAACACCAAAAGTTCCGTCTAAATTATCAAGTCTGTTTTTGCGCCATAAGCCACCACCTAACGGGTCGGTAAGTTCATTATACATATAGCCATCAGGATTTATACAAGGAACAAAATACATTTCGGTATTATCAACCAGGGTTTGAATTTCAGTGTTGGTAGCATAATTTTCCAATAAGTACCACATATAATAAATAAGGTTAGATAAACCTGCGGGCTCGCGTGCATGATGCAATGCAGAATACAAAACTTCCGGCTCTGGTTCGTTGATATTTGGGTTGTCAGAAATTTTTACCCATAACAATTGATTGCCATCGGTGGTGGTTTGTGCGTTAATTGGTTGCTTAAGTGTAATAAGGTTGGGGTATTTTGACGCCATGCTATCTAGCATATCAAGCATTTCCTGATAAGTAAAAAAACCACCCATGCTGCCAAGTGTAAAATTTTGTGGCTGCGGATATTCCGGAACAGATGCCGTTGCACATGAAAAAGCAGCAACTCTTTTTGGTGATGGAGTTTGTTGAATACGATGTGTCTTTACATCATCAACTATTATATCAGTTTTAAAATTAGCTTGTTTTACTTTGCCGAACTCTGTCTGGCTCATTTCTGTAATAAACCAAACGCCCGGTCTATGAATGCCTTCTGTAACATCAATGCCAAGTGATGCAAGCTCCGTTATGCTTTTATTGGTTAACCATACTTTTATACGGCTGTATTTTTCCTGTTGTGCAAACGCTGTTGAAACAAAAAAAGTAAATAGAAAGATTATGTAAAATGTTTTCATTTTAAAAGAGTTTTATAGAATGAATAGCAATATTAAAAAATATGCTTTATGTATTTGCTTACTTTTAAATTACTACTAAACAAAAATTTGTTTCTTTGACAATTAACAAACAATATAAAATGAAACGCTCACAATTAACACCAATGCCCGAGTATTTTGATCGCTATATAAATTTATGTGATGATGTTGAACTATCAGCAGCTTTGCAGACAAGCATAGACGAACTGGATTTGTCGTTTATTGAAAAATGCGAATTACTTGGGGATAAAATTTATGCTCCGGGCAAGTGGACTGTTAAAGATATTTTGCAACATATAATTGATACGGAAAGAATTTTTTGTTACCGTGCTCTTGCTTTTGCACGAGGAGAATCGGCTCGCCTACCCTCCTTTGAGGAAGATGATTATGCAAAAAATGCAAATGCGAATGGTCGTTCGGTAAAAGATCTGATGGAGGAATTAAAATTGGTGCATGAGTCAACCAAATTAATGTACCAATCATTTACACCTGATATGCTCAAAAAAGAAGGTATGGGGTTTAAAGGAATGTATTCTGTAGCCTCCATTGGGTTTTGCATACCGGGGCATCAAAGATGGCACATTAATGTAATTGCAGAAAGATATTTTCCACTGTTAAATCAACTATAAACGCACAATTTTTAAATAAAACAAAGTTGTAACCCACATGGATTATATAAGAACCTTTTAAACGACATTTGTTTTTGAAATCCTGTAAAAGTGGCAGAGCGCATTTTCTGCTGCGTTTGGTAGTTACTTTATGCCTAAAATAATTTAAGATGGAATGGACCTAATCCATCACCTTAAAATTTTTAGGCACCTTAAAAGGAAAATCCTGTGCTTCTCCTGTTTCTAGTTTATCGTATTCAATTTTTACCTCCACTATTTTCTCCGCTTTAATTTTGGTAAAAGAAGTAAATGGAAAAATACCACCACTGGTGGTTTTAAAATCAGAGTAATCTGTTACCAACGATTTCTGCACACGGTCATCTTCAATAGAAAGTTTTATAACACGGTAGTTGCTATCGCTAATCCACATATCCTGCACAACAGGTTTGTTAGGGTCTTTTTCTTCGAGCGAGCGCTTTAGCTGGCGCTTAGTAAGAGAACTTAAGATGTAATATTTTTCTTCGAGGTAAACAGAGCTAAGCCTGTTTTTTTTGTATGAGAAAAGATTACCGGTTAACACACCTTGTATAATTTCAAAGTCAACGTTCATACGAAGCAAATCGTTCAGGTATTTGTAATCGGTAAGTTTGTATTTGTTTGTAAGCCTGTCGAGCACCTTAACAGAATCGCGCGTAATTAAAACACGCGCTACCTCAATGCCCAGTGCAGGTGAGATAGAGATCCATATAACACTATCGCGCTTCATGCGCAATGAAATATTAAACGAGTTTTTATCATCACCAACCAATGCTTCAACACTTGCTTTGCCATTAATCCATTCGGCATTAAAGGAGCTGTCAGAAATAAGTTTCATTAACTCATCGGCAGATTTATCTTCCTTGCTTTTGCTTTCTTTAATTACAACAGGTTTTTCGGCTTTGCGTGTGGTTTTGCACGATGATAAAAACAGCACACCACTCACAAATACAAACAGTAATCCATAAACGAGTTTTTTATCACTCATACAACTTTCTGTCGTTTATTTTCTTATCAAGCAGTTCAGATGCTCCGCCAATCTGTTTTGCTTTTTGCCATTGCAGCAATGCACCATCGGAATCATTCAACTTATAAAGAATATCGCCATAATGTTCTACAATCGTTCCGCTTTTATCTCCGCCCGCATCCATTGCTTTAAGTATCCACTCTTTGGCTTCTGTATATTTTCCTTCCACATAAAAAATCCAGGCATAGGTATCTAAAAAAGAAGATTGCGAAGGCATAATTTCATTACTCAGCTTACTCATGCTTTCGGCTTTATCTAACTTTTCTTTTCGTAACGAAAGATAATAGGCATAGTTATTTAATATAAACGCTTCTCGCGGTTGTATTACCAAAGCCTTGTCAAAATATTTATCGCTCTCCTGGTAGTTCTTTAGTTTGTTATAACTGTCGCCAAGGTTAGAATAAAACTGCACAAGTTGTGCATCGTTATCAACCACCAGCTTAACGCCTTGCAAATATGTCTTTACGGCATCATCTGTTTTATTGGTTTGAGATTGTGCAATACCCGTAAGCAGATAAAGCGATGATTCATTAGGAAACAACTCCATGGCTTTCTTACCATCAGCAATCATATCATCATACAACTTCAGTTCGCTCTCATTAATAAGCAACTGCTGCCATACGTTCAGGTTTTTGTTATCGAGCTGAATAGATTTTTTATACTGCGTAACGGCTTCGCTATACTTTTTATCCATCGTTAAAAAATCGCCATATATACCCTGGCAATCTGCTTCGGCAGGATGTGTTTCACTCAGTATTTTACTCAGTTCCATGCTTTGCTGCAGCATAGTGCTGTCGCGCTGCACCAACGGAAGGTACGATGAAATGATTTTTATTTTTAAATCGCTCTCTAACTCCTTGTTGGAGAAAGCAAGCTTTAAATTCTCAAACGACTTTTCTTTATCGCCTTTGGTGCGGTAATAATCAGCAAGGTTTAAGTAAATGCGCGGCTCATTGGGGTTTACCTTTTTCATGCGCTCTATTACCTCCAGCGCCTTATCACTCATATTGTTTACCTGGTACACATCATACAGCAAGGAGTATATTTCCATATCGGCAGGAAATTTCACCAAGTACTTTTCCAACTCAGCAGCAGCCTTATCAACTTTGTTAAGCTTTAAGTAGAGCCGCTCCTTCTGCACAATCAGTTCTTTATCCAAACCAATTTCGCCCTCCATCTTATCATAAATCTTTATGGCTTCGGCAGGTTTTCCGGCAAGCAAAAGCGATTGCGCCCACTCATAATAATATTCAATTTTTTGCGGATACTCTTTTACCAACTCTTCGTAAATAAGGTTAGCATCATTCCATTTACCGGTGCGCTCATAAATTTCAGCCAGCAATAATTTATACCACGGGTTCTTAGGATTTTTTTCTGATGCATTGCGTGCATAGTTAAGTGCATCATTGTATTTCTTTTTGGCAGAATACAATAATGCAAGCTCGTACATAGCAGCATCGTTGGTGGGATCTATGCGCAGGCATGTTGCAAACAAGTCCATTGCTTTGGCATCGTTGCCCAACATTTTTTCTTTATTAGCATTGTAAAAATTATAAATGAGGTTGTTGTACTGCTCCTCATTTAACGTTGCTTTTGCCTGTGTGCTCTTATTATTTTGCGTAGCAGATGTGCTGCCCTTTTGTGTTTTGCAAGAGACAAAAAGTAAACTGCTTAAAAGAAAGAGAGAAAAAAACCTGAAACTTTTTTTAATCATTGTTATGCCTGAGTTGAAAAATCGCCCATGCTTACATCATCGGCTTTGCCTTTATATATAACCGAACTGCCCACCATTGAGTTTTCTATTAATGCATTGCTTATAGTAGTGCTTTGCTGTATAATGGAATTGCTTATAACGCTCGCTGTTACCTTGCTATTGTTGCCAATGCTAACATGCGGACCAATTACACAATTATTTAACTCAACGTTTTCGCCAATTAAGCAGGGCGCAATAATTACGCTGTTGTTATTTTTTACGCTTGATGCAATTTGGTTTTTAGGATATTTAATCTCCAACATGCGCTTGTTGGTGTAAACCGTTGCATCCTTGTTGCCGCAGTCTAACCACTCGGTAACCTTGCCCGGCACCAGCTTCATGCCTTTGGTTTTCATGTTTTCCATGGCATTGGTCAACTGGTACTCACCCTTGTCTTTAATGTTATTATCAATAAGGTATTGTAGTTCTTTGTTAAGCGTTTCGCCATCTTTAAAATAGTAAATGCCAATAATGGCCAGGTCGCTAACAAACTCCTGCGGCTTCTCTACAAAATCTGTTATCACCCCTTTTGCATCCACCTTTACCACACCAAACTGGCGCGGGTCTTCTATTTGTTTTACCCATATAGTTCCATCACTGTTGGCATCAATATTGGCATCGGTTCTAAAAAGCGTGTCGGCAAATGCCACTACCACCTTACCTGTAAGTGCAGGCTTTGCGCAGAGTATAGCATGGGCAGTGCCCAGCGGTTCGTCCTGGTAATAAATACTGCCTTTGGCGCCAAGCGACTCGGCAATTTTTACCAGCTTATCTTCTGTTTCCTTTCCAAAGCGCCCTACTACAAAAGCAATCTCATTTACCTTCTCAGGGCACACGGTTATAATATCTTCCATTAAGTGCTGCACTATAGGCTTGCCTGCCACTGCAATTAACGGTTTAGGAACGGTTAATGTGTGCGGGCGCATACGCTTACCCATACCTGCCATTGGAACTATAATTTTCATACCTGATTTTGTAAAATAAAAAATGAGGGGGCGAAGGTAAGGAAGTGAGGGGAAGAAGCAAAGAGAGCTTTAGGTTGATAAATTGGAAAAATTCTTTTATTTGCGTTGTAATCTGATTAAAGGCTTGAATCAAGGCTTAATAAATATTACAAACATATGAAGCGAACATTTCTCTCTTTGTTTTTGTTCTTATCCATTAACTCTTATTGCCAATTTCAGGTTGATACGATTAACATATTTACAAATGACTTAGTTTACGATTCATTTACTGACCGGATCTATGTAAGTATGCCGAGTGCAAATGGAGCAAATGGAAATAGTATTGGCATTATAAATTCGGGCAATCATACCCTTGAAAATACTGTTTTTATAGGTAGCGAGCCCGGTGTTTTGGCAATTTCTGATGATGGATTATATATCTATGCAGGCTTCAATACCTCTTCTTTGATAAGGCGCTTTCTGGTTATTCCACAACTAGCCGATTTGCAATTTTCCTTAGGTAATGATCCGTTTACAGGACCTTATTTTGCAGAAGATATAGAGGTTATGCCTGGACAATCCACAACCATTGCTGTTTCAAGAAAAAACGCGGGATTTTCTCCCCGTCACGAGGGAGTTGTAGTTTATGATAATGATACGATGAGGCCCATAGTTACACCAGGGCACACAGGCGCGAATAAAATTGAATTTATGAACGACAGCACTTTGCTGGGGTATAACAACGAGACAACTGAGTTTGGAATTAGAAAATTTGCCATCACACAAGCTGGAATATACCAAACAAGCGTTACACAAAATGTGATGAACGGATTTTCGCATAATTTTATTTATCACAACAACAAAATGTATGCAGATGATGGAAAAAATGTTGATGTAACATCAACTCCGCTTCTTGTCGGACAATTTACAAATGTAAATGGACCAGCCGTTTATGATCAGGTATTAAATCTAGTATGTTATGCCAGTTATAATTTTAACGGTAATATTTCTTTTAAGAGGTATAACCCAACTACATTCATTAATACAACTAATTTTCCAGTCAACCAAGTAAATGGAGTTGTTAAAAGCATTATAACCTGTGGTAATGGATGCTATGCGTTTAATACTGATAGCACAGTTGTCATTTTAAAAGACCCTAATGCAGGAGTTGACTTTGTAAGTTCTGAAAATAAAATTTTAGCATATCCTAATCCCACAAAACAATTTCTTTTTTTTAGCTCTACTGCTGACATTAACAACTTACTTTTAACAGATTTAAATGGAATGGCTCTTAATGTGAATCTTCACAACAACAGACTTGATTTAGGAGACTTAGCACGTGGTTTTTATTTGATTTCATTTAGTGATAAGTATCAAAACGTTTACAGGCAAAAAATTTTGAAGAATTAATTTCACCTTATAGGTCTTTAGCAGTAGCAAGTTCGTTGCCCCTGTCAGGTTAAGCACAGTTTCGTACTTTAGGTTTTTCTGTTTAGCATGCCCTAAGTCTTAGAACCAATCATCACTCAATGAGTTAAAGAACTGTAAGGTGAATTAAGTCTAAACCCTCCTTTAGAAATGGTGTTATTACTCACAGCACCCATATTTCTTGCCTCCTTACTTATGCTTCTTGCATACATATTTATGTTTCTCCCATGCACATTTGTGTTTCCCACATAATATAATAATATAGCAGGAGCATATCTCATTACTATTATTTTTACCCCATGCCAAGCCTGCAGCTATTAAAAGAAAAACTTTTTAAGCCTGTTGATGCCATTACTGCCGAAGTGTTTACCCGCATGTTTGGCGTTATTATTTTGTTGCAGGTATTCAGCTTTCAAAAGTTCGATTTCATCAATAAAGGCATACTGGAACCTAAACTGCTCTTTAAGTACGATTTTTTTGAATGGGTAAAGCCACTTCCAGCCAATGCCATGCAAACCATTCCATTGTTGCTTATTATATCCGCAGTTTTAATTATCATAAATAAACTACGCAAGGTGGGTATGGTAATTTTTCTGCTCACCTTTTCGTACCTGTTTGTGCTGGAACAGAGTTATTACAACAACCATTTTTACCTGTTAATACTTATAGGCATAGCGTTGCTTTTTTATAACCCGCAAAAAGATGCAAATGCAGGCATTAGTTACATACCTTACTGGCTGTTGTTCTTATTACAGTTTCACATAGCACAGGTTTATTTTTATGGCGGGCTTGTTAAGCTCAACCCCGACTGGCTTATACACATGGAGCCAATGAAAACCCTGCTGGCGCAATCGGCAAAAAGCGCCATTATACCTTCTATAAACAACAGCACGTTTGCTTTATATGTTTTAACATACGGTGGCGTGCTGTTTGATTTGTGCATAGCATTTTTACTTTGGAACCCGCGCACATTTAAAATTGCACTTATAGCCTGCGCTGTGTTTAATATGTTTAACTATTTGCTGTTTAAGTTTGGTGCAGGAGGCGATATTGGCATATTTCCGTTTTTTATGATTGGCGCCTGCGTCCTTTTTGCCAATCCTGCCTTTTTAAGGCAAAAGATAAATGATTGGTTTCCATCCAAACAAAAGGGCAATGCCAAAAACAAGAAACAACATTTTGTGCCCGACTTTAATAAAACCCGCAACATAATGCTACCTTGTTTAATTATTTACTGCTCGTTTCATTTATTATTTCCGTTCAGGCATTTACTGTTTGCGGGCAACACTAGCTGGACCGGCAAGGCATCTAAATTTGCCTGGCGCATGAAAGCCCATGCCAAAAAAGCCGATGTAAGGTTTTACTATGCACTCGCTCCCACTGATTCTTTAAAACTTGTGCAGGCGGGTATGGTTGTAAACACCATGCAAATACAACACCTGTACGAAGACCCAAACACCATTCTTCAACTTGCAAATTTTCTTGGCAACGATTTAAAAAAATCGGGCTACCCTAATCCGGTTATCAAAGCAAGTATTAATGTACGCATGAACGGACGGGAACCGCAACCGCTTGTTGACTCAACACTTAATTTACTTACACTAAAGCATAATAAATGGGGAAGCGAAGATTGGGTGCTGCCATTGGATGACTAAATGCCTTGTAGTTTAGGTTGTATTTTATATTTTAGACCTGTTAAAACAACTCTTATCTTATCATGAAAAAACTTACTCTCATTATCATTGCATTTTTATTCTCCATACTAAAACTTAACGCTGCCTGCACAACAGGCTATTCCGAAATTATTGTTCAGATAGTTCCTGATAGCTGGCCACAGGAAATATCGTGGGAAATTACCGATGCCGGTGGTACCGTTTTGTTTGCAGGAAATTATATGAGTGACACCATGTGCTTGCCATCTAATACTTGTTTTCAGTTTAATATTTACGACTCGTTTGGCGATGGTATTGTTGCTCCCGGTGGCTTTTGGTTATATAGCGATGGAGTGCTTATGGCGCAGGGGAATAACTATGGCTTTGGAGCCAATTATCATTTTAACTGCCCGCAAGGTATGTTTTGCTCAAGCCCCATACCGCTTACATCTTACGGAACTTACTATGGGTTATATGATAATACCTGGTATAGCTTTACACCAACCGTTAACGGAACATATAATTTTAATACCTGTGGGCTAAATACCTGCAACACCAAAATATGGATTTACACATCTTGCCCCATTAATCAGAATGAAGAATCGCCAATGGGCACTTATGCTTATAACGACAGCTCTAATTGCGGACCCCAGGCAAACACCAATGTTATTTTTCAATCGGGCGTAACATATTATATACGCATTGGCGATAATATGGATAACTGCCCCGATTCCGTTGGCTTTGTTTTCTCGTATGTGGGTGCCGTTACCGGTTGTACCGATCCGCTCGCGTGTAACTACAACCCGCTTGCAACAGTCAGCGACAGCAGTTGTATTTATCCACCCAATGTTTTATGTGCAGGCCCCGATTTAAAGTTTGATAGCGTTGCTTTTGTAAACAGCATGTTTTTAATGACGCATATTGCACAAACCTGCGATGTTAACGAAGGCTGTGTGTTAGGCTATGGTACACGTTACGTAATTACTTTCAGCAGTAAAATAGATAACATTGGCACTACTGATTATTATATAGGTAACTATTTGTCCAACCCAAATATGTTTAACACTAATAATTGTCATGGGCACGATCATTACGAAGGTTATGGCGATTACCGTTTGTACGACATGCAGGGAAATCTTATTCCTGCCGGACATAAAAACGGTTTTTGTGTAATGGATTTGTGTGGCTTTGGGCAATACCATTGTAGCGATATGGGCATAAGCTCAGGTTGTTATGATGAGTATGGTGCCGGTACCCAATGCCAGTGGATAGATATTACCAATGTGCCCGATGGAGATTATCGTCTTGCCATTATTTTTAATGCCATGCACATGCCCGATGCTTTGGGCAGACAGGAAATAAACTATGCCAATAATGCAACGCAAATTTGTATAAACATTACCCGCAATGCACAAGGCGTACCATCTTATACAAAATTACCAACCTGCACACCGTTTGTTGATTGTGCCGGGCTACCCGGTGGTGCTGCTATTATGGATTGCAATGGCGTATGCAATGGACCATCTGTTTGGGGCGATACCTACAATGACAATGCTTTGGATACGCTCGACATTAACGAATACCTTACCATGCTTACCAACGTAAGCGCACCTGCAACCATTTGCAACGATTTAAGTGGCGATACCACACTTACCGTTTACGATGCAGCGCTTGCCAACTGGTGTTTAAAAAACAGTAACCACACTCATCCCGGAAACATTAACCACAACCATTGTGTTTTTCCACACAACATCGTAAACCCTAACGACAGCGTTGGCTTAACTATTACCGCTGCCAACCTTACTTCTAATTATATTGACATTGGCTTTAAATCTCCAACAGCTAACATAAAAGCTTACCAGTTTAAGGTGCACGGCATCACCATTCAAAACGTGGTGTCGCTTGCCAGCCCTGTTAGCTTCCCGGTTGATTTACGCTTTAATGCGTTTAATAACAATGTAACAGGGTTATCTGTTATGGACAGTTCATTGGCAAGAAGCAACAGCGTGCAATCGCTTTGTCGTATTTACTTTTCTGCACTTACCGATACAGTTATTTGCATTGAAGAAATTATTGAAATGATAAATGCCAATGCCGAAAGAACCATTGATTACATTTTTGGCAACTGCATTAACACCTCTACCACATCCATTGCCGAAATTACCACGGGTAACATTAATATTTATCCTAACCCTGCTACCGATAATTTAATGATTCACTTTGGCGGATTTAAAAAGCAACCATCGCAGCTTTTTGTGTTTGATGCAACAGGAAGATTGGTAAACAAAACTTCTCTTGCCGCAAAAAAAGAATGGGCTACTTTAAATGTTTCACAAATGCAGGCAGGCGTTTATACATTAATGGTTAAAGATGAAAATGGAATGGTAGTGAGGACGAGGTTTGTGAAGGAGTAATCATACTGCATCTTTCTCATTCCGGTTCCTTTTTTATCTTCGCCCTCACCATTAACAAACCATGCTTAATCAAATCAGGCTAACGGCTTTGCTGCTGTTGTTTTTTATTAATGTCCATGCGCAAACAGTTTGGTCGTTACAGCAGTGTATAGACTATGCTTTAAAAAATAATATCAGCATAAAGCAAAGCGAAATAAACAATGCCATAAACAAAGGCAACATACAAACCAGCGTTGGCAGTATGATGCCATCGGTAAATGGAAGCGGCAATTACAACTTTAACTTCGGACGAAATGTTGACCCATACACTTACCAGTTTACCAACGAAGAAATTCGTTCTGCCAATGGTTCGCTCAATGCAAACCTTACCTTGTTTAATGGTTTTGAATTACAAAACACTCTAAAGAAAAGCAAGCTCGACTATTTAGCAGGTAAGTACGATACCGATAAAATACGCAATGATGTTTCGCTTAACGTTGCTACTGCCTATTTGCAAATACTATATGCAAAAGAACAACTGAAACTTGCGGGCAACAGGGTTGACGCTGCCATTAAAAACCGCAACCGCATGAAGGCTTTGGTTGACGGAGGCACTATGGCAAAAGGAAGTTTGATGGAAACCGAAGCGCAATTGGCATCGGAAGAATTGGCTAAAGTAACGGCAGAGAACACACTTAAATCAGCACAATTAAGTTTAACTCAATTACTGCAACTCGATTCCATTGCTTATATAGAAATTGAAGTGCCTGCATTAGATGTCCCCGAACAATCAGCGTTAACATTAAGTGTTGAGGAGATATTTTCTGCATCGCTTGCCAATCTTCCCGAAATTAAAAGTGCTGAATACAAAATGCAGAGTGCCGAAAAATCTGTGAGCATTGCCAATGGCGGCAGGCTGCCACGGTTGAGTATGTTTGGTTCCATAGGCTCCGGCTACTCAAGCCAGACCAGGCAAATTAACAGGCTGCCTTTCCCTACAGGTGATTTTGGACCAACCGGTGATATTTCTGTTTCGCCTGCATTTGATACATCGTATGTTTTATCTCCGGTTTTTTCTGCAACCGAGTTTGAAGATACTCCTTTTAACGACCAGATAAAAAACAACCTGAGCAAATCTATTGGCATAAGCATAAACATACCGTTGTTTAATGGCTTTCAGGTAAGCAACAATGTAAGACGTGCAAAACTCAATTTAGAAAACATCAAACTGCAAAAGCAACTTACATACAACACCGTTTTTAAAAGTGTGCAGCAGGCGCAAAACGATGCTGTGGCTGCAAACAACCAATACAAGGCATCGCAAAAAAATGCAGAAGCCATGCAGGAATCTTTTACATACACCGAAAAAAAATACAATGCCGGCATGGCTAATAATTACGAATATACTTTGGCAAGAAACAATCTTACCAAAGCACAAAGCGACATGCTGCAATCTAAATACGATTTTATATTTAAACTAAAGGTTGTTGATTTTTATATGGGCCGCCCAATGTCATTCTAATCCACTCTATCCTATTCCCCATTGACCATTCACTTTATAAATGAAAAAAAATAAAACACTTCGTAACATCATCATTGTTGTAGTAATAGCCATAGTAGCATTGGTTGTTGCAAAAAAAGCCGGATGGCTTGGTGATGACACCTCGCTTAAAGTAAGCACCGAAAAAGTTTCGCAACAGGATATTATTGAAACTGTTTCTGCCAACGGCAAAGTGCAGCCCGAAGTAGAAGTAAAAATAAGCAGCGATGTTTCAGGAGAGATTGTGGAGATGTTTGTGAAAGAAGGCGATGTGGTAAAAAAAGGAACACTGCTTTGCAGAATAAACCCCGAAGTGTATGTGAGTAATTACGACCGCGTAGTTGCATCACTGAATTCAACACGATCAAATGTTGAGAGCACACGATCGCGTCTGGTGCAGGCGCAAAGTCAGTTTGATAAAGCAAAACTTTCTTACGACCGTAACAAAAAACTTTTTGATGATGGTGTAATTTCTGCTAATGACTGGGAATCGGTTAAATCGGCTTACGAAGTTGCTAAAGCTGAAGTGGATGCGGCAAAGCAATCGTTACTTGGCTCCGATTACGGTGTGCAAAGCGCAGCCGCTTCTGTTAAAGAAGCAAAAGAAAATTTAAACAAGACAACTATTTACGCTCCTGTAGATGCAACAATTTCTACATTAAGTAAAGAAAAAGGCGAGCGCGTGGTAGGAACCAACATGATGGAAGGAACAGAAATTATGCGCCTTGCCAACCTCAACGAAATGGAAGTAAATGTTAACGTGGGCGAAAATGATATTGTGCGTGTGAAAATGAGCGACACAGCGCTTATTGAAATTGATGCTTACCCCGACCGGAAATTTAAAGGCATTGTTACAGAAATTGCAAACAGTGCGGGCTCATCAAACATGGTAAGTACAGAGCAAGTGGTAAACTTTCCGGTTAAAATAAGAATACTGCGCGAGTCGTACACAGATTTAATTCCTGCTGATAATCCTAATGCATCTCCATTCAGGCCTGGCATGAGTGCCACTGTAGATATACAAACAAAACGCGCAGCTAACGTAATTTCAGTGCCCATTAAAGCAGTTACAACAAGAGACACTACCATAAAACAAAACAGCAAAGCACGAACCAGAAACGAAGAAGGAGAATTGGTAACAATTAAAAAAGAAAATAAAACAACTGAAAAGAAGGAAGAAGCTGTTAGTGAAATTGTTTTTGTAAATATAAATGGCGTTGCAAAAATGCGCACTGTTAAAACCGGCATACAGGACAACACCTACATTGAAATTAAAGATGGGTTGAAGGAAGGCGAAGAAATTATAACAGACCCGTACAATGCCATTTCAAAAAAACTGAAAGATGGTGATAAGATAAAAGTTGTTGAGAAAGAGCAACTGTTCAGCGAGCAGAAATAAACGTTCCTGTTTTTTTATAATGCCGCTTATCCTCCATATTGAAACTGCTACCGATACTTGTTCGGTTGCATTATCTGAAAACGGAAAACTTATTAGTTTAAAAGAAACTATTAAAACCCGCTCTCATGCAAGTGTGCTTACTGTTTTTATTGATGAGCTTTTAAAAGAAAAAAAAATAACAGCCGGGAATTTAGATGCTGTTGCGGTAAGTAAAGGACCGGGCTCTTACACAGGTTTGCGCATAGGTGTAGCTACTGCCAAAGGATTGTGTTACGGAGCAGGCAAGCCTTTAATTTCTATAAACACATTGCAAAGCATGTGTGCCGCCTTTTTACTGAACAAAAAACACGAAGACAATTTTTTGTATTGTCCATTGATTGATGCGCGTAGAATGGAAGTTTATTTTGCTTTGTTTGATAACGAATTGCGTTTTGTTGAATCTACGGCTGCGGTTATTTTAGATGAAACATTTCTTGCCAATCATTTAAAGAAAAACAAAATTTATTTTTTTGGGGACGGGGCCGATAAACTAAAACCTTTGCTGTCAAGTAATGCAAACGCATTTTTTGCAAACGATTTTTTTCCATCAGCCATTGGAATGATAGAACTTGCCGAAAGGAAATATAATTCGAATGAGGTTGAAGACATTGCCTACTTTGAGCCTTTTTATTTAAAAGATTTTGTTGGCGTAAAAAAATAATTCTGCGTCTTATTTTACTCAATCTTTATTCCACGCTGTAGTTTTTCTGTTGCGCCAGTTTTGTTCTTTACAAAATCTATGTTGATTCTATTTATTGTTACACACAACTCCTCATTATTCAATAACAAATTTAACTGTTGAGTTAAATCAGTATTGTTGCCAATCTCAAATGCACCGCCCAATTTAGTAAGCTCAACTGCTTCATTAAACTTTCTATAATTAGGGCCAAACAAAACAGGCTTACCAAAAACTACCGCTTCAAGTATGTTGTGTATGCCTTTCCCAAAACCACCACCTATGTAAACCACATTAGCATACTGATAAATTTTTGAAAGTATGCCAACGGCATCAACTATCAGCAATTTATAATCGTGTTTTGAAGAGTTATTTAATGTTGAGTAAAGCAAAGCTTTAACTTTAAGTTTAGATTGCAGTGCTGTTATTTTTTCAGCATTAATTTCATGCGGCACAATTATCATTTTAATATTATCGTCTGCTGCATTTATAAAATCAGCAAGAAGCGTTTCATCCTCTGCCCATGTACTACCTGCAATAATTAATTTTTTTCCGTCTTTAAAATTTACAACCCAATCAAGTTGAGGTGTTTTCTTTGAGATCTCATACACGCGGTCAAAGCGTGTATCGCCTGTAACTATGGACTGTGAAATATTATTTTGATTTAAAAGAATTTTAGATGTTTCGTCCTGCACAAAAAAACAAGTAGCTTTTTTTAGTTGTTTTAAAAACCATGAGCCGTACCACTTAAAAAAATAATGTTCCTTACGAAATATGGCTGACACATAATAAAACTGAATGTTATGCTGATGCAATTGCTGCATGTAACCAAACCAATAATCGTACTTTACAAAAAATGCAGCATGAGGGTTTATCAGTTCAACAAATTTTTTTGAGGCGGATGCGCCATCTAAAGGCATGTAAAAAACATAATCGGCAGCAGGTTCTTTCTTACCCTGCTTTATTCCTGATGGAGAAAAAAAAGTTAATACGATCTTATGTTCAGGGAATTTTTTTTTCAGGGCTTGCAGCACCGGTCTTCCTTGTTCAAATTCTCCAAAAGACGAACAATGAAACCAAATTCTTTTTTCACCTGGTTGTAGTTCTGATGCAATCTGAGTAAATATTTTTTTTCTGCCATCAATCCATTCTTTTGCTTTTGAATTAAAAAAAGATGCAATCCCAATACCTATTGAATAAATTCTTAATCCGAAAAAATATAAATACAACATCAGACTAAAATTCTACAGAAGTTACAATCAACTTTAAATTATGGTGAATAAAATCTTCGCCACAGATTTTAAGCTCTACAAGAGGTTGGAGATTTTGGCGGAATTTAATTTGTAAAAATCTGTGCAATCTGCGGCTACAATCCAACATAAAGTATAAACAGATTCTTAGTTGTAATAAAATTTATCGGGCTTGGTGTAAAGCGGCAAAACCCATCCGGCTTTTATTCCAATTAATACATCAAAGCGATTTTTATCATCCACGCTCATGGTATCAAAATTATAGGAGCGCCTGTTTTGAGTAAAGCCTTGTATCCCCTCTAAGCCTGCAAAAAAGTTAATGAGGCGTTTGTTCCCAAAGTAAACATAACCTACAAACTGATGCAGTATAAGTCCGTTAGTAAGCCTATCGTAACCTTTAACATAATCTTTATCTAAACCATAAACAGTATTACCAATATTTTCTATTCTTATTTTATGCTGGATAAAACCGGCCCCTAAAGTTACCCAAATACCTGAGTTTGGGTTTGGTTTGTTAAAACTGAAAATTTTTCCGGCATCAATACAAGCGAAGTATCCTCGCTCAAACAATCTTATCTGCGATATGCGCCCGTCATTGCCTATTATTTCTCCATCAGATGTGCTTATGTTTTTTAAAATGTTTCCCTCGTTTATTTGAGTACCAAAAAGAAACGCTCCATTGGCAGTTAAAGTAAATCCGCTTTTAAATTTATAACTGAAATTACTTTGCACAGCTGCATTGGTGCCAAAACGGTCGGCCATATCGCCTGCAGGCAAATGCACGGCCATGCCTATTCCAAAAAACGGAAAACCAATAGCTGTGTCTTTTACCAATGATTGTGCAAAAGAAATTTGAGATAGAAGACCCAACAAACAAATACATAAAAGTTTTTTGTTCATGCGGCTAAAATAATTTTTTTAGTCGGAGGAAAGTAGTTGAATATTAAAAAACCTCTTTAATAAAAATGACAATGCCTGTTATAAGCACAAACCAGCCAAACATTTTTTTTAATTGCGAGGATGAAATTTTGTTTGCAACAGCAAAGCCAATATAAATTCCGGCAATAGAAAAAGCAGAAAAGGTAAACAGGAATTTCCAGTCGATGGCATGAGAGCGCTCTAAAACTTCGGCACTAAAACCGATAAACGAATTGGCTGCAATAACAATGAGCGAAGTACCTACGCTAGTCTTTAAAGGAGTTTTAGCAAAAAATACCAATGCCGGAATAATAATAAACCCACCACCCACACCAACCAAACCTGTAAGCATTCCTGAAACAAACCCTACCAAAATCAATAAAGTAAAATTGGCGCTTGATTTTTCTACATCATCTTCTTTTGATGCTTTTTGTTTTAGCATATTAATTGCAACTACTATCATAAGCAATGCAAAAAGGAGCAACACAAATTTTTCTTTTGAAACAACAAACTGAGCCCAACTAAAAACAGGATTCGGAATTGCAGGCATTAAAAATTTGCGAGTGAGAAAAACACTTACGATGGAGGGAATGGCAAAAATGATTGCAGTTTTTATGGTAACAAGTTTTCGGTTTAAATATTTTATTGCCCCAATCAAACTTGCCATGCCCACCACAAACAAACTGTATCCCGTAGCATCCACAGCATTAACTCCAAACAAATAAACCATTATAGGCACGGTTAGTATAGAGCCTCCGCTACCTAATACACCGAGCGAAATCCCCACCAACATAGAGCAGATATATCCTAATATGTCCAACCTCTTTTTATTTAATCAGCCCCCAAAGAAAACTGATTTTACAATTAGCTAAAACGAAGTTTTGCAAAAAGCGTTTCAAATATGCCTGAATCATGGCTATTAATCTGGAGAAAGCCCTTTCCTTATAGTAATTGCTTAAATGACGCACTTATGAAGTTAAGGGTGTGAAATGTCCCGATTTATCGTCTTAAAACCCTCTTTTTTTATATTCGCGGGAACTTTAAAATTAAATTGCTGTAAAAAGAAATACAGCGCAAGTTTAACCACAAGAAAAAAATAATTCAGTAATGACAATTAAAAAAATCTTAAGCCTTTTTACAGTGCTTATTGCCGTTACTTCAGGCTTTAATTCCGGGGCGTTTGCTCAGGAATTACAAGGCGAAACTGCTATCACATCTAACGATCCTATCGTGTATATGCTCGACAGCATGGTTACATTAAACAGTGTGATAAGATTTAATGAGCTAAATCCTTCACACAAGCCATCTGATAACAGTGTTCCGGCTTTTACTCAGGAAGAAATTGAAAAGCAAATGGCGAAAATTCAAACGCCAATTCCATTGACTTACAACAATGCTGTAGCGCAATATATTAACGTGTATGCAAAAAGTAAACGCCAACTTACTTCAAGGTTAATGGGTTTATCAAAACTTTATTACCCATTGTTTGAACAAGAATTAGATAAGCAGGGTTTGCCTTTAGAGTTTAAACATTTAGCCGCTGTTGAGTCTGCGCTTAACCCAATTGCAGTTTCGCCTATGGGTGCTACAGGCATTTGGCAGTTTATGTATGGTACAGGAAAAATGTATGGATTAAACATTGGTTCTTATGTTGATGAAAGACGCGACCCATATCTTGCCACCGTTGCTGCATGTAAATACTTTAAAGACATGTATGCTATTTATGGCGATTGGTTGTTGGTAATTGCATCGTACAACTGTGGACCAGGTAATGTAAATAAAGCTATAGCACGTGCTGGCGGTGTAAAAAACTTTTGGGCTATTTCCAGGTTTCTTCCTGCCGAAACAAGAAACTATGTTCCTGCATTTATTGCTGCCACGTATGTGATGAATTATTCAAAGGAATATAACATTGCTCCCGCAACTGCAGAGTTTATGTACCACATGGTTGATACAGTTACCGTAAAAAACAGGGTTACGTTTAATCAATTAGCAAAAGCATTGGATGTGCCGCGTGATGTAATTTCCTTTTTAAATCCTATTTACAAAAAAGGAGTTGTGCCTGGTGGTGAAGAGATTTTTAAGTTGATGTTGCCCACCAATAAAATTGCTGTTTACATTGCAAACGAAAGCAACATCGAAAAATATTCTAATGAAGAGTTAACACCTGTTCAATATACTTTTAAGGAAGATGATTTTATTTACAAAGAAGTAAAAAAGACTGCTGTTGTAAAGAAAAACGAAACGCTTAAACAGTTTGCACAAAGAACACAATGCAGTGTAAATGAAATTAAGAAGTGGAATAAACTTTCATCATCTAAATTAAGAAAAGGGCAAAAGCTAAGCTACTATGCTTTGGTAAAAGTTCCTAAACCAAAAGAAAAAGAACACGAAGCGGTTGCTGCTAAAAATGATTCGGTGCAAACACCCAATACAGATAGTGCTGCACTTGCATCTAACACACAATCTTTAACCAAAACGGATGAGCAAACGGAAGTAGATTCAAACAGCAATGTTACTGAAGATGGTACATTGCAACTTACCTACGAACCGGGTAAAGAAGCGCGTAAATCAAATTACAAATACCACACCGTGCAACGTGGAGATACACTTTGGAATATTGCCCGTAGATATGACGGAACCGTGGAGCAACTAAAGCAACTGAATAACCTTTCAAGAAACGCAACCATTAAAGTAGGTGCAAAAATTAAAGTGCCGGTTAACGGATAAGCCAAAAATAATTTTTAGAAAAAAGGCGGTTGCATTTTGCAACCGCCTTTTTTGTTTACACACTAACAATTAAAAAATACATAATGCCAAATATGATGGCAATAAGGCATACAAAAAATATATCGGCTATTTTTTCTTTGGTTCGTAGCATTTGCATTCAAAGGTAATTGGCTGACTTAGCTAAACAAAGTTTGAGGTACTGAGTGGGAATAAAGGTTTGTTGAGTAGTACATAAAATTCATACCCCGAAGTTTGTGCGCAGCACTCATGGTTCATGATTTCTAAAACACCGCCCGCACCTGCATATTAGCTGTATGTATTGTTTTTATGTTTTCTGATTTTCTTCCCTCATATAACAAACTTATTTGCAGTGTTTGTGTAAGATTTTTGTTAAGCGTAAAACTCCACAGCATATTGTTGCCGGTTTTTAATGCGTCTAACATTTCGTAAGCAAGCGGAGTGTTTTCATTGGCATTGTAATTTATTTTTGAGAAAGTAAATTTAGCTTCGGCACTTCCGTTTTTGTAGCTGCTGTATTTACATTCTACTCCTGTGCTGTGTATCTCTGTTTTTTCTCCGGCTGCTTCGTAAGTATTTTCTTTTAACTGCATTTTATAAAATACTGTGGTGCGAAATGTAACACCGGGTTGTATGTTTACGCGAGGTTCTATTGTGTTAAAGAGAATATTGTAATTACGGTTTACAAATGGCGAACCGTTTTGCTTTTCTCCTGTTTCGGCAGTGAGCGTTACGCTGTATGCACGTTTAATGGAGCTGCGCGCTGTTGCCGAATAAGAATTTTGTTCGCGTGTTTCAAAACCATTTGCCAGCAAAAGTTTATTGCGCACATTGTTGTATGTAAAATCTCCGCTAATAGCTGATGAACCTCTGTTGATGTAAACCGTATTGCGCAATGACGAGTTAGTTGTAATCAACGTGGTGTCGTTGGTGCTTAACTGAAAAGGATTTAATCCCTGCTCCAAAGTTTTATCGGTCATTTTATTATCGAGCCTTGCTGCAAACTGGTTGGAGAATTTGGTAACTACTTTTTTAAACCGTGTTGTTGGTTTTAAAAACGACTGTGGATTAAATCCCACCACCTGGCTTAATGCATTAAATTGTGTTTTGATAAATTCATTGGTGGGCGTAAAAATTTTTATGTACTCGGCACGGTCGTTAAAGGTGGCTGTTTCAAATTCATTCAACTCTTCAATGCCGTTGCTATTGTAATCTATCCACTCAAACACACCGCTTCCTTTTGCAACTTTAATAAATGAATAAGCCTGCTTGGGTTCTTGCCCAGTGCCTGCTTCGTAATAAGTGTTGGTGGTAATACCGCCTTTCAAAAAATTAAAATTGATGGTGGCGCGGTTCAATAAAGATTCTTCGTTGGGGTTTACGTTGTTTTTTTTGAGTTGAAGGTTTCTGTACGTTGTTCCTAATTCAATAATACTTCCTTCCATTGGCGCAAACGAAACATCGGCTGATGCAATATCGCCTGTTGAGAAAAGCGCAAAATCATTTTGCAACACATTGTAGTCATACCTGCGGGAGACTTCTGTTTTGAAATTTACTTTTAAACTATCACTGCTCTTTACATAAAAACTTCCGGCATCGTAACCAAAACTGTTGTAGAGCAGCGTATCCGCAAGGGGGTTGTAAATTTTGTTGCGTTCGTTTTCCTGTTTGTAGCCGGTGATAATTTTTTTGAATGATTTTGAAAAATCTCCCAGGCTGCGCACATAATTTGATTTACTGATGCTGCCCGATGTAGCAAGGTAACTTCCCGTGTAAGTAAGGTTAAATTTTTTGTACTCATAATTTCCTGCTACACTTTGCAATAATCCTTTGTAAAAATCTCCTTTTAAAAAAGACTTAATGCCATAGCTGATGTTTTTGGTGTTGCTTTTTGCAATGCCAGTTTTTGCAGAGAGAATGTTTTCATCTTCCAATATTTGTGTTGCAGGTAAATTCCAGTCGCGGACAAACTCAATGGGGCGGTAAGATTCAACAGGCTTGAAGTTTTTGTTTACATGCTCCACATTTAACTGCGAAATTATTTTCAACCCAGTATCAGCTGCATTTAGTTTCCATTCGTTTACAATGCCGGTGTTAACAGCAATTCCTTTGTCATTGGCTTTATCAATGTTTGAAAAAAGATTTACATCGTAATTACTCAATGCAAATTCCGAAATAATTTTTGTGGATGTTCCCAAATTATAATCGGCACCTATGGTAAATAGTTGCTGTTTTTTAGGTGTGATTAAAAGAATAACCGGTTCGTATGAGCCCTGCAACACACCATTAACAGGCGGCACAAAGCTAAACACCTTGCCATTGGCGGTGCTGGTTTGGGGTGCGTAGTTGCCGTTGCCTGCTCCAACATAACTAAAGCTTAAACGGTAGAATGCTTTGGTGCTGTCGGTGGAATATTTAAAGAACGTATAGAGTATGCCGTTGATGGTGGCAGTATCTTTTGCATATAAAATTTCGGAGCGGTTAAATGCCACGCTATCGCCACCGGGAATAAATGCCTGCTGAATACTATCACCTACGTTTGTAATTACTTTACGTTTATCATCATCTAAATCCTGGAACAGCGGTTGGTTTTTGCTATCCTGCTCGCTGTATAAATTAAATTTCAGTTTCAGTTTGTTGTTATACACTTCATTGTTGTAATGCACCATAGTGCGCACGTAGTTTTTATCAGAATATTGGAACTCCACCACAATGCGCGAATCTTTGGTGATGAGCCTGCGTGGTGTAAAAATAATTTGTGCTGTGTTGTAATCAATAATATAATCCCTGTCCTGCCCGCGCGTGAGCAACTGCCCGTCAATAAAAACTTTTTCGCTGCCGGATAGAACGATAATGAACAACTCATTTTCGGCACCTGTTAAACGATACGGGCCCTGGTTGGACTCAATACCATTAAAACTGTTGCGTGCAAATTTTCCTTTGCTGATGGCTGCCGCGCCACGCATTTGCATGTTCCAAACTTTGTTGCTGTCAGCATTTCTGTTTAATGCAAAACCGGTTTCAAACAACGCTCCTTGTCCCTTCTTAAAAAAATTCATAAAATAACTTTGCGGGCGACTGAGTTCAAAATCACCGGCAATGATTTTGCTTTTCTTTTTAGAAAGCTGCACGAACACTTTATCGAAATCCTGAATCTGCTGGGTATTGCCTTCGGGTTGGATAGGAACGTTATTGTCGGTAACGGCAGCGAGAATTTCCACATCATCGGCAATTTTTCCGGCTAACTGTAAATTTAAACTGGAGTTTACCACCACATCCTGGTTATTGCCGAAGCTGATTCCACGTGATATGCTCCCGTTTTTAGTAATGCCTTCGAGCTTAAATAAATCATCGGTTTTATCCGTACCACTTTTATACTCTGAAGGATTGTATTGACCGCCATAATATTTTTGAATGACTTCTTTGCTGCGTTTAGTGTAAGGCTTATTGAACAGCAAAGGGAAGACGCGATAACTGACGAGAACAGAATCGTTAAGGTGTTGTGCTAAAAAATCTTTGCTCCAAAAAATTTTTGCAGAAACATGGTTTACTGTAAACAAACTATCGTTAACAATATTGCCATTGTGTTTTACAGAAACCGATTGTGGAATTAAACTGAGTGTATCAACCATTACAGTATCGGTAGTAACCAAAATCCATTTGCTGCGCAGGTTGGAAAAAGATTGTGCCATTGCCACTGCTGACAAAAACAAAAAACAAAAAATAAAAACAATGTGCTTCAATAAATGGCAGTTTGACTACGCGATAAAAGTAAGCGTAAAGAAAGAAACGGAAAAAATGGAGAAAAAGTGCAGAGTTGAGGCTAGCCGCAGAGAGTGAGAGATTCTCGCAGAGTTGCGCAGAGTTGAACGCGGAATTTCGCAGAGAAAAATAAAAGAACTCCCAATCCACTCTGTGCGCTGGTTTGTGTGTATGAGAGAGGGGCGTAGGGTGATGTTAACTACTCTTATTTTCTCTGCAAAAAACTCCTTCTCTTTGCAATAAAACCAATATATTCGCTAAAACAAAAGCACATCATGCTAACTTTTACAACAAGAAAAAAAGCAGCCTTTATTTTATTTTTTGTTTTGTTATGCAGCACGTTTTCTTTTTCGCAGGAGATTGAGTGGCAGAATACGATTGGGGGGAGTGATGATGATGAACTATATTCCATAAAGCAAACAGCTGACGGGGGGTATATTTTGGGCGGAACATCATATTCTCCGATTTCAGGTGATAAAACGGAAAATAGCATGGGAATAAATGATTACTGGCTAATAAAAACAGATGAAAATGGGAGCATTCAATGGCAAAATACTATTGGAGGAAGTGAATATGATCATTTACGTAAAATACAACAAACCAATGATGGAGGATATATATTAGGCGGATACTCTAATTCTGGCATTTCAGGAGATAAAACAGAAAACAATTGGGATGTAAGCTTAATTGCCTACGATTATTGGATTGTAAAAACTGATTCAATGGGTCTTATTCAGTGGCAGAACACAATAGGAGGAGTTGGTCATGATATTCTAGTTTCAGTACAACAAACTTCTGATAATGGATTTATATTAGGTGGAAGTTCAAAATCAAACATTTCAGGCGATAAATCAGAAAACAGCAGAGGGGAATATGATTACTGGATTTTAAAAACCGATTCAGTTGGAAATTTACTGTGGCAAAAAACCATTGGAGGTAGTGATATTGATTATTTACTATCTATTGACCAGACTAATGACAGCGGTTATATTTTGGGTGGATATTCCAGATCAGATACCTCAGGAGATAAAACCGAAAATTCAAATGGCAGTTTTGATTATTGGATTGTAAAAACTGATTCATTAGGCGGAATAATATGGCAAAATACAATTGGGGGAAGCAATGGCGATATTTTAACTTCCTTGCAACAAACAAATGATGGCGGATATATATTATCAGGATCATCATCATCATCAATTTCAGGTGATAAAACGGAAAACAACATAGGTAGTGGCGATTATTGGATTGTAAAAACAGACGAATATGGCAACATTCAATGGCAAAATACTATTGGGGGAAATGGGAATGAAAACCCTAATTCCATTCAGCAAAGTAATAATGGCGGATACATCGTGGGGGGCTGGTCTCAATCAACAATTTCTGGAGATGTATTTGAAAATAGTTATGGTGCTGGTGATTATTGGGTATTAGAAATTGATTCATCAGGTGTAATACAAAATCAAAACTTATTTGGTGGAGATAAGTATGATGAACTCACTTCAATTGGCATAACTAATGATGGAGGTTATATTACAGGTGGCTATTCTGCCTCAAACGCTTCAGGAGATAAAAGTGAAAACTGCTTTGGATGGATAAGTGATTACTGGATAGTAAAACTCACAAACAACTATAATTTGATTAAAGGCAAAACATTCCTTGACTTAAATAATAATCAAATACAAGATTCAGGAGAGGCAAATTTAACTAACAAGAAAATCACAGAAAGCGTAACAAATCGTTTTGCATTCTCTCAGCCAAATGGTTTTTACAGTGTGTCAGTTTTAGATACAGTTACATTTACAGTAACACATGTCCCTATTAGTTATTATAACAT
>CXWJ01000142.1_pt1 | contig 30868 bp, 24 predicted proteins | sample 590841 | NCBI WGS metagenome assembly CXWJ01 (sample SAMEA3498367, study PRJEB10139) | wastewater metagenome | biome: wastewater treatment plant; material: activated sludge | place: Austria | collected 2015-01-21 | reverse complement strand
GCAACCTGCAATGCCGCCGCCGCCGCGCATGGCAATTGGCATGCAACCTGGGATGGAAACCCTGGCGCCAACATGGCTGACCACGATGCTCTGCAAGCCGCCGTGGATGCCGCCTGCTAGCAAGCTGCGTTGCAACATCTACATTTCTTGAAATTCGTTTGAATGTAGGATAATTGCCGCATTGGCTTGCGGCGATTATCCTTTTGTTTTCATCTGCCATCTTGGTATAATCCCAGCCCTATGAAATACCACATCTGGACCGAAGGATGCCAAATGAACGTTGCCGACTCACAGCGCGTCGGCTCGTCGTTGGAGCATCTCGGCTATCAATTTACGGAGACCATCGAAGAAGCGGATGTGATCGTCCTCAACACCTGCGTTGTGCGTCAATCGGCAGAGGATAAAGCGATCGGACGCCTCACCAGCCTGCTCCCGTTGAAGCGGCAGAATCCCAACATCGTCATCAACCTCATGGGTTGCATGGTCGGCGTGCGCGGCGCGGATAAACTGCGCGAGAAACTTCCCTACGTGGATGTGTTCTCACCACCCTCCGACCCAGGTCCTCTCGTTTCATTTTTGAGCCAAGGCGAGATCCGTTCGCTCGAAGATTCCGAAACCACACGCCGCTTCCTGATGATGGACGATGAACTCATCCTCCCGCAACACGAACGCGGACAACTCGTCACCGCGCATGTGCCCATCGTGTATGGCTGTTCGCACGCCTGCACGTTTTGCATCATCCCGTTCCGTCGCGGCATCGAGCGCAGTCGTCCCGTTGGCGATATCGTCGCGGAGATTCGCTCGCTTGCCTCGCAAGGCGTCAAAGAGATCACCCTCCTCGGTCAGATCGTTGACCGCTACGGCAAAGATGTTCCCGACGGACCAAACCTCGCGCAACTTCTTCGCATCGTTCACGATGTCGAAGGCGTCGAGCGGATTCGCTTCCTCACGTCGCATCCCAACTATTTCACTGAAGAATTGATGGATGCCATCGCCGAACTTCCGAAAGTGATGCCGCACATCGAAGTGCCGATTCAGGCGGGCGATGACGAAGTGCTGATGAACATGAAGCGCGGATACACCCAACAAGAGTACCGCGACCTCATCGAAAAGATACGCAACAAGATTCCAGATTGTTCCATCGCAACGGATATCATCGTGGGATTCCCCGGCGAGACCGAGGGACAATTCATGGAAACGCATCGCGTCTTATCGGACCTTCGACTTGACGTGGCTCATCTGGCGCGATATTCCCCCCGCGAAGGGACCGTCGCCACGCGCCGCATGGTGGACGATGTTCCCGAAGAAGAAAAGATGCGCCGCCTGCATCTGCTCGACGACTTGCAAGAACAGATCGTGGCAGAGATCAACAAGAAGTATCTCGGTCGAACGGTGGATGTGTTGTTCGAGGAGAAGGTAAAGAATCGCTGGCGGGGACGAACTCCCACCAACAAACTCGTCTTCGTCGAATCGGACGAGAATTTGAAAGGCAAAATTCTCCCCGTCATCATCACGTGGACGGGACCGTGGTCTATGCAGGCGAATCTTGTTGGGGTGTACTCGCAAAAACTTGAATTGATCACCGTGTAACACGTGGGGCGGGATGCCATCCCGCCCTACGATTTTTGAGGGAAAATGAATCACATCCGCCCGATCGCTCTTTGCGTATTCAAAAATAATAATCGCATCCTCGTCTTTGAAGGGCACGACTCGATCAAGAATGAAACATATTATCGTCCGCTCGGCGGGGGGATCGAGTTCGGCGAAAGCGGTGAGGCGGCTGTCCGCCGTGAGATCATGGAGGAGTTGCACAGCGAGATCGAAGGGTTGGAGCATCTCGGCTATCTCGAGAATATTTTTGTCCATAACGGAAACATGGGTCACGAGATCGTAATGGTCTACGATGGGGCGTTGACAAAGGTCGGGTTGTACGAGCAGGCTGAAATGGAAGTGATCGAAGCGAACGGGGAGCGAATCCGCGTGGTTTGGAAGAGTCTAAATGAGTTCGGGGAGGGGAAGTCCATTTTGTATCCTGATGGTTTGTTGGAGATGTTGAAGTAGTCATAACGGGGAATATGTCTTTTGGCATAGGGCGGATCGTGCCTTCGAGACTGGGGCTTCGCGTGATGTTGACGTATCATCTCAACATCAAAAAAGGAGTTGCCATGTTTCAACAATCAATGATCGATGTAAAAAATGTGACCGCCGCATACGGCGCGTTGACCGCCCTCAAGGGCGTGAGTTTGAACGTGCAAAAAGGCGAGATCTTCGGCTTGCTCGGACCGAACGGCGCGGGCAAGACCACGTTGCTCGCCTCTGTCGAAGGCTTGCACAAACCCAAACGAGGTGATGTGCATGTTGGCGGCATCAGCGTGCAAGCAGACCCTGCCGCGACGAAACGTCAACTGGGAATCCAATTGCAGAAAACGGCGTTGCTCGACGACCTGACCGTTGCCGAACTGGTGGAAGTGTATGCCGCGTTGTATGAGGTGTACCTCACATCTAAAGAAATTGACGCGTTGCTCGCGCGGTTCGATCTCGTTGAAAAACGTAACACGCTGGCTCGCCGCCTCTCTGGTGGACAGCAACAACGACTCGCGCTGGCGGTTGCGATCGCCAATGATCCGCAGATCGTTTTGCTCGATGAGCCGACCTCGGCGCTGGATCCTCATGCGCGTCGAGCAGTGTGGGACATCGTCCGCCAGTTGCATGATGAAGGGCGCACGATCGTGTTGACCACGCACGCGATGGAAGAAGCCGAAGCGTTATGCGGACGAATCGCCATCATTGACCGCGGTCAGATCGTGGCGTGTGATACGCCCAGCGCGTTGATCGCCAACCTCAAATTGAACTCGATGTTGAAAGCGACGGTGGAACTGCCGCTTGATCAAGTCCGCGCGTTACCTGAGGTGAGCGCGGCGCGGTACACGGGTCAATACTTGGAAGTGGAATCTGCCCGCCCCGAAGTGACTCTGACCGCCCTCCACGAACTTGCGGCAAAGTCAGGTCGCTCGATCCGCGATGTGATGCTGCGCCAACCCAACCTTGAGGATGTGTTCCTCAAGTTGACGGGACGCGCGTTGGCTGAATCTAATTGAATCGTCCACTGATCTCCGCCAATCCACGCTACTCATCATAGTTTCGCGAAGATTGGCGTGGATTAGTGGAAAAACTATCACTTTCCCTGAAAGGAATTACCGATGAAACGTTTTCTTATTCTCACTAAAGCCATGACCCTCATGCACTTGCGAAACGGTTATGTGCTGTTCTGGAACTTTGCCTTCCCCATTTTGCTTATGGTGATCTACGGCGCGATTATGAGTCAATACATGGACTATATGACGCCGGGCGTGATCGTCTTGAATGCCTTGAGTTTTGGTCTGGTCAGCAGTTCGACGATGATGTTGGAGATGCGCGAAAAAGGCGTGCTTCGACGATTGCAAGCCACGCCATTGCCTGCTGTGCAGTTGATCGGCTCGTATCTGCTGGTGAACATCGTGATCGGCATCCTGCAAAGCGCTCTTATCATTGTCGCGGGCGTCCTGCTCTATAAAGTTAATGTAACCGCTATGGGCTTGCTGATCGCTTACCCTATGATCCTTTTTGGATTGCTGGCGTTCATGGCGCTGGGCGGAATTATCAGCGGCGTGTCGGCAAAATCAGGCTCCGCGACCGCGATAGGAATGACCATCTACTTCCTGCTCATGTTCATCAGCGACATGATCTTCCCGCTGGATATGTTGCCTAACTGGCTGCAAAATGTCGTGCCGTATCTGCCCGCGTATCCCGCCGCCCAATTGGTGCGCTCCGCTTTGTTGAGTGCAACACTTGACTCGCAATGGCTCTCTCAAGTGTTGCTCCTCGCTGTGTACGGGATCGTTGCAACACTGATCGCCGCCAAGTTGTTCCGTTGGGAACCGAAGGCGTAATTCCCCTCATCCCCAACCCTTCCCCCATTGGGGGAAGGGAGTTGGCTCCCTCTCCCATTGGGAGAGGGATAGGGTGAGGGAACGCTTTTCACTTTTCCTCATCCAGAGTACACTTTCCGTATGAACGAATCCCAACCATCCCATCTCGCCGATAGCGACCTCCCGATCCCTGCCGCGCATCTTCACCTCTACGGCAGATTTTGGGATGTGTTGTCTGTATTGATCTTCGGTTTCGCCGCTGTAGCGGTTCTCGTTTCACATGTGGGCGAATTAACCTGGCGTGAGTGGGCAGTGGCGGGATTGTCCGTTGCTCAAGGAGCGCTTTATTTATTCTGCATTCGCGGCGGCGGCTGGCCCATTTCACATAAAAATCTCACTCTCTATTTTGTGGGTGGAGTTTGTATGTGGGTGTTATCCTGTTGGCTAAATCCGCTTGCATGGTGGCTGGGCTTCACGTACTTTGGTCAGATGTTCGGATTACTGCCGCTTCGAGGAGTCGTTTTTGGAACGGCTGTTGTCACATTCTTTATTCTATTGATCATTTCCGATTGGAACATCACTCAAATTCCCTTTGGCGCCGCCTTTGGTTTTTCGTTCATGTGGATCGGCGGCATGGCGGTCTTTCTATTTATTTATGGCATTATCCGCACCAGCAGCCAGCGGGCGGATCTGATCACGAAGCTCGAGTCAGCTCAAAAAGAATTGGAAGCGGCGCGTCAACGCGATGCCGAACTGGCAACCTTGCGCGAACGCGAACGACTCGCGCGCGATCTGCACGACAGTCTTGGTCATTCGTTGGTGGCGTTGTCGGTTCAGCTCGAAGCCATCCAACGTTTGTATAAAGTGGATGCCGATAAAGCCTCCGCGCAAGTGGATGAACTCAAAGATCTCACGCGCTCTAGCATGGACGATCTGCGCCGCTCGCTCGCGGGTTTGCGTACGCCCGGGTTGGGCGAGCGTCAACTACGCGAGGCTCTGCAATCGTTGAGTGTGGATGTCGCCCAGCGCGCGCATCTTGCTGTAACTTGCAATATTCACGATGATGCGAATCAACTTTCGCCTGTTCATGCCGAAACGATCTGGCGCGTGGCGCAAGAGTCGCTGGCGAATATCGAACGTCACGCCGCCGCGCGCAATGTGGATCTAAATCTCAACATTGAATCGCAATATGCAACATTGACGATCAAAGACGACGGGTGTGGATTTCCTCCCGATGCCGAAAACATACCGGGACATTACGGATTACGCGGGATGCGCGAACGCGTGGAGGGACTCGGCGGCACGTTGACTCTCTCGGGCAACGGCGGCGGTTCATGCGTCGACGTCAAACTGCCTCTGCTCTAATAAACTTTTTTCCACGCTGATACACTGGATATGCCCTTTTCAACATCATCTTCTCGAACCCTGCTCATGGACACGAACCGCCGCCTTCGACCAATAAACCTTTGTGCTCTTCGTGCCCTTTGTGTTTATTTTTTTCATGCCTAACACGATCAACCTCCTCCTCGTCGAAGACCAGACTCTGATGCGTCAGGGGTTGAAAACGATTCTCGATCTGGAACCAGGCTTACACGTCGTGGGCGAAGCGGGCGACGGCGAGCGCGGCGTGCAACTCGCGCTTGAACTTCGTCCCGATGTTGTTCTCATGGATGTGCAGATGCCCATCCTCAACGGCGTCGAAGCGACGGCGAAACTGTGCCGCGAGTGGGCGCAGGCGAAGGTCATCATCCTCACCACGTTCGACCGCGACGATTACGTCTATCAAGGCGTGCGCGCGGGCGCGATGGGGTATTTGCTCAAAGATACGCCTGCCAATAAATTGATCGAAACGATTCGACGCGTGCATGAGGGCGAAGTCTTCATCCAGCCTGAGATCGCCTCGCGAGCCCTGCGTGAAATGATGCGCCCCACCACATCCACAATTGAATCGCTCTCGGAGCGCGAGCGCGAAGTGTTGGTGTTGTTGGCGCAGGGCGCATCCAACAAAGAGATGGCGGAAAAGTTGTTCATCACCGAAGGGACGGTGAAGAATCACGTCTCCAACATTCTCGCCAAACTACAAGCCGAAAACCGTACCCAGGCGGCGGATATTGCGAGGAAACAGGGGTTGGTGTAAAAGAAATCACGTACCTTGAAACAATGGGTGGGGGTTAAGTTAATCGAATCAGGCAAAGGAGGAACGCCATGACTTCCACAGAGATAAAAACGAATATGTTCAAATTTCCTATCTTGGGAACCATTCTCATCAGGCTGGGCTGGCTGGCAGTTGTCATTCCATCCATTGTGTATAGCGTCAATGGGTCGTTTCAACAGCTATCTGCTGATCAAGCTGAGATAGAGAAGTGGGTATACATCTACCTCAATTTTGGCTCGTTCGTGGTTGGCGCGCTTGCGGCAGTAATCATCTTTTGGCGCAAACCGACGGATCGGCTTGCCGTGATTGTGTCGCTCATGCTCGTCACGTGGACGAGTACCAGCACAGGGTTCGATCTTTGGTTTTCCATGAACCTGAGCGGCGACGAGACAATCAACTGGTTTATCGCCTATTTCCTCGGCACCGGATATACATTATTGTTGTCGACTCTGTTGCTGTACGTATTATTGACCTTCCCCAACGGAAAATGGACGCCCGGTTGGGCGCGCTGGTTTTTCACGTTAAGTCTTCTTGGAATGTTGATTCTGCCCGTTTACCTGTGCGTCATGATTTTCCTCGCCTCGGGATTATCCGATGAGATTCGATCGTTCCTTCTCGATACCCTTCCCGAACTGTTCCGTCTTGGGGTGTTGGGGCTGGGAGTGTTGGCGCAAATNNCATACCGCCATTATGGGATCGTTGGGTATCACAGGCGCGATCTTGTTCGAGTTGTATGCCAAGCAGTATCTGAGCGCCACGTCGCCCTTCTTTGGGTTGCTGGCGATCTTCCCTGTGGCGCTTCTGTTCGTTCCACTGCGAGACGGCTTGCAGAATTTTGTAGACCGTCGCTTCAAGCCCGAAGAAATTGATTTCAGCGGCACGATCGTGGAGTTCGCCCCCGAGGCGCAGTTGATGTTGTCCTCGGGCGACATCTTGAAGATTCTCGCGCGTCAGGCGAAAGAGCAGTTGGATCTGACCGAGATCGAAATTTTTCTCAAACACGAAAGTGGGGCGTTGTTCCTAACCGAGCCTCTGCCCCAGGAGGGAGAATTGCCCTCGATAACTCTTGTAGATAAAGACCGCCTCTTGCTGGAAAAGGGAGAAGTGGTCATCCCTGCGGACGCTTCTCGTCACTCGTTATATCTGCCACTCACCCTGAAGCGCGCCTCCAAGCCCGAGTTCCTCGGCGTGATGGCTTTCGGCAAGCGTGAAAACGGAATTGGCTATTCATCATCCATGATCCGAAGCCTGCAAAAATTCGGCGCGGAGGCTGGCAAGGTGCTGTATGTCGCCAAACTGCGCGAAAGCACAGGTCGCAACATCATGGAACGCCTTGCCTCCATCGAGAGAGGCTTGGCGAATTTGAAGACGAATCGGATGTAGGCTTCAATCCGTTACGGTGGAAATGATAGAATGTGTAATCAGACTTTTGGCTGACATACAGGAGAGAACATGAAATGTTTTATACATGAAAACGAAGACGCGGTAGGTGTATGCAAGCATTGCTCAAAGGCGGTGTGTAAAAAATGCGCTGTGCCAAACGATTTGAATTTCTTGGTTTGTTCCGAAGCGTGTAAACAAGAAGCAATTCTTTATCAGGTAATGATGGAAAAATCAAAGATGGCTTATGGACTTAAGCCAGGTAGATTGCCAGCCACGATCATTGTGTACTTATTAATTGGGGTTGTATTTGTTCTGTTTGGGTGCATAACGATCAGTTTTAGCGCCGAGTGGGTTTATGGCTTGCTCCCTTTAATATTTGGTGTAGTTTTCATATTGGGCGGCGCCATTTCTATTTACAACCAAAGAAAATCAGGACTTCGCGTCTAGATTGAAAGAGACTCGCCCCAACAGCGAGTCTCTTTTACGAAGTACGCAATACGCAGTATTTTCTACTTCACCAAATTTCTCAACACCGTGTGCAAGATGCCGCCATTACGATAGTAATTGACTTCCACATCGGTATTCAACAGAGCAGTGGCTTGGAATTCAACGACCGAATTGTCTGCGCGTTTTGCCTTTACCGTAAGCACCTGCTTCGGCTGGACCGTGCTCACGCCTCCAATGTCATAAGCCTCATCGCCCTTCAAGCCAAGCGACTCGGCGTTTTGCCCATCCATAAACTTCAATGGCAGGATACCCATGCCGACTAGATTCGAGCGGTGGATGCGTTCGAACGATTCGGCGATCACCGCGCGGACGCCTTGCAGCATTGGACCTTTCGCCGCCCAGTCGCGGCTGGAGCCGGAGCCGTATTCTTTCCCGGCGATGACGATCGCCGGCACGCCCGCCTGCATATATTTCATCGCGGCATCAAAGATGGACATCACTTGACCATCGTCCATCGTCCGTTGTCCATCGTCAAAAAACTTCGTCCAGTTGCCTTCCTTCGGCGCGACCAAAAGATTTTTCAATCGAATGTTCGCAAACGTGCCGCGTGCCATCACGAGGTCGTTGCCGCGACGCGAGCCGTATGAGTTGAAGTATTGCGGAGCCACATCCCGTTCCTGTAAATATTTTCCAGCAGGCGAATCGGTGGCGATGTTGCCGGCGGGGGAGATGTGGTCGGTGGTGATCGAGTCGCCGAACAGACCCAACACACGCGCAGACCTGATATCGTTCACCGAACTCACATCGAGAGTCAATTCCTGAAAGTATGGCGGATGATGAATGTACGTCGAGTTCTCGTCCCATTCATACAAGTCGCCTCCGGTCACTTTGATATCCTTCCACATATCCGAGCCGCTGAACACATCGGCATATTTTTCTTTGAACATTTCAACGCGCACGCTCGACGATGCAACCTCATTGATCTCTTTCTGCGTGGGCCACAAGTCTTTCAAGTAAACAGGCGCGCCATCCGAACCATTTCCGAGCGGTTCTTTGTCGAGATCAATATCCACTGTGCCTGCCAGCGCGTATGCGACGACAAGCGGCGGACTCGCCAGGAAGTTTGCTTTCACCAACGGGTGGACTCTGCCCTCGAAGTTTCGATTCCCTGAAAGCACCGCCGCCGCCACAAGATCGGACCCTGTAACNNACGAGTCCCGCCGCGACCAGCACAGATGGGTTGCTCGTGTTCGTGCAAGATGTGATCGCCGCGATGACGACCGCGCCGTGTTTCATCTTCATCGAACCGCCGTTGGTTCCATAGGTCGCTTCGGCGGTTATCGCTTCGGGCTTGAGTTCAAATCCGCGTTCTTTGACGGGCGCGCTTAATGCTTTGTTGAACGTCTCTTTGAGTTCCGACATCGGCACGCGATCTTGCGGACGCTTGGGTCCGGCTAACGAGGGCACAACAGACCCAAGGTCCAGTTCGAGCGTGTCGGTGAATTCAGGCTCGGGCGTGGACGAGTCGTGGAAGAGTCCCTGCGCGCGCATGTATGCCTCGGTCAGCGCGATGGTTTCTTCGGGGCGACCGGTCAAACGCATGTAGCGAAGCGTCTCTGCATCCACAGGGAAGTAGCCGATGGTGGCGCCGTATTCGGGAGCCATGTTGCCAATGGTGGCGCGGTCGGGCAATGACATGGTCGCAAGCCCGGGACCGAAGAACTCGACGAATTTATCCACCACGCCTTTTTTGCGAAGCATCTGCGTGACGGTGAGGACGAGATCGGTGGCAGTGACTCCGTCGCGAAGTTTGCCGTGCAGTTTGAAGCCGATCACATCGGGGAGCAACATATCCATCGGTTGACCAAGCATCACAGCCTCGGCTTCGATTCCGCCAACACCCCAGCCGACCACGCCGAGTCCGTTGATCATTGTGGTGTGCGAATCGGTTCCAACGAGTGTATCTGGGAATGCAACAGTTTCTTTGCCGTCTTTTTTGGTCATCACCACATCGGCAAGATATTCCAAATTGACTTGATGCACAATGCCCGTCATCGGCGGCACAACGCGGAAGTTTTGGAAGGCGTGTTGTCCCCACTTGAGAAATTCATAACGTTCTTTGTTTCGCAAGAATTCCATTTCGGTGTTACGTTGAAGCGCGTCTTGCGTGGCGAAAAAGTCCACTTGAATGGAATGGTCAATGACAAGATCAACCGGCACCAGCGGATTGATTCTTTTCGGGTCGCCGCCAAGCCTTGCCACCGCCGAGCGCATCGCCGCGAGATCAACAATGGCAGGCACGCCGGTAAAATCCTGCATGATCACGCGGGCGGGGAGGAAGGGGATACCGGGGCGCGACCCCCCTCCCGTCCCCCCCAAGGGGGGGAAGCCAGCCTGTCCCCCCTTTAGGGGGGATGAAAGGGGGGTGGGCGTCCACGCCGCAATATTCTTTACATCATTCTGTGTGATCTCTTTATCGTTGCATTGACGCAGAGCCGCCTCCAGCATAATGCGGATCGAAAACGGAAGCCGCTTAAGTTGGGTTAGACCCGCTTTTTCCAATGCGTCGAGGCGATAGAAGGTGTATTCCTTTTTTCCCACTTTCAAAATGTCACGTGCTTTAAAGAAATCATTCATAGGTTCTCCTTTGGTGGTGTGAATTTTCGGAATGCCGACTTAAGTCGGCACTACAAACACCAACCAAACTTGCGAAGAACACAAAGGAGCGCCTTTGCCATCCTTGCTGTCTATCAGATTATAACTTCAAATCTTTTTCCAGTTGCTTCACAAGTTTTTCTTTTTCCGTCTCTTCGATAAACGACGCCTTTGCCGCGGCGACGATGCGTTGCTTCAAAATGGTTTGCGGCATCTTCAGATCTTCGCAGGCAGTGTAATACTCATGGCTTAGCGTGATGCGCGAAATGCTTGGGTCGTCGGTGTTGATGGTGACGTTCAAGCCCGCATCCAGCATCTGGGTCAGTGGATGAGTCTCCAGCGATTCAAAAATACCTGATTGATAGTTGCTGGTGATGCACACTTCGAACGCGGTTTGGCGTTCACGCGCCAACTTCACAATGGACTCGTCTTCCATCACGCGCACGCCGTGACCGATCCGCTCTGCGCCGATCTCCTCGATCGCTTCGCGCACATTGTAGGCGGGTCCCCACTCGCCCGCGTGGATGGTCACGTGCAGACCAGCCTGCTTTGCTTCTTTGAAGATTCCGTAAAACGGCTGCGACGGAAAGTCCGCTTCGTTGCCGGCCAGATCGAGCGCGACCAATCCGTCTTTGACATGATCCGCCGCGAGCCATGCCACCTGTTCAGCGAGTTCGGCGCTTTCGTGGCGGTTCACCGAGGCGATCAACCGCACGATCACGCCATGCTTTTCCGACGCTTCCTTCGCGCTGGAAATTACCCAATCGATCACATCGTGGAGGGGAAAGCGTTCCGCGCGGCTCAACGCGACTGGCGTAAAGCGCAACTCCATATATTTCACGTTGTCTTTTGCCGCGTCTTCGATGGCTTCGCGGGTGATGCGATGAATGACATCGGGCGAACGATAGAACAGGCGTAGGGTATTGAACTTGCTGAGAAAATTCTGGAAGGTGAGCTTGTCTTCTTCTTGGATCTGCACGAGCGTGCTCAGCCTTAACACATCCGCAGGGATTGTGATGCCGTGCTGCGTTGCAATGTCGAGCATGGTGTCGAGACGCAGTGAGCCTTCAAGATGGCGATGTAACTCCACCTTGGGCAACGCTCGATACGTATTCAGCGAAGCGGTGACTCGTTCGACGGCGCTCATGCGTTAGTGTCTTCGTCGTCTCTTCTTTCGGCTTTCATCCCTGTTTTCCTGTTGTGTTTCCGTTGGGGGCGCGTCCGACGTTTCCAGCGCGGTGATTTCAACAGGGCGGGGTTGATAGGCAAACACGCGCCCGATCACCAATCCGCGAATATCCTCGATCAGTTGCGCGAACATTTCCGATGCGCGTCCTTTGTATTGTACCAGCGGGTCGCGTTGGGCGTAAGCCTCCATGCCGATGGACACTCTCAGCGCTTCGATGCGCGTTAAATAATCCACCCACAATTCGGTTGTGGCGCTGAGCAGTAATTGTCGGTGGACTTCATTGAGCGCGTACTTGCCAATGGATTCAACCAACGCCTCGCGATCCGACTCAGGGATGCCTGCTACGGCTTCAGTTAGCCGCTCCTCCCCGAACGCCTGTTTGGCGGGGATGCCGAAATCGCCAAGTTTTTGCGCATTCGCGGCGAGACGATTGTATTCGCGTTCGCCCCATGCGGCTCGCAAGGCGGTTTCCGCTTCTTCGAGGTGTGTCAACACATCTTCGGCGATCTTTTCGGCTTCCTGTCCTTCGAGTAATTGGGCGATGAGGAAGACGTAGTTGAAACGGGTGAACACCTGCTTCACCTGCCGGTGTTTCTGGTCGTAGCCGGTGCGCGATTCTTGCGATAAAGAAATTAGAAGTTTAAGCGTTGTTGTCTCGTTAATGTCGGAAGGCATCAAGATATTAATATCGCGGGCGATCTGGCTGTTCAAGCGATCTTGCCTGCGCTTGAGGGCGGCTTGCGCGGCGTCGATAAGTTCATCGGCGGCATCGTCCCAGTTCGAGACTTCGAACCGTTCGCCGAGCGATTCGCCCGTGCGTTTGGCGGCGGCATTGACAACCCGCGCTACGGTGTTGGCGATCAACTGCCCCTCCGCCATTCTGCGGATGTCGTCTTTTGCATCCATCGGGTTTTCGCTCAACGCGCGCATTTGTTCGTTATTGAGCCGCAGTTGCATACCGATGAGGCTGTTGATCTCTTCTACGATCTTTTGCGGACGCAAACGTTCCGCATCTTCCCGGTCGCGCAAGCCTTCGAAGTACGCGTCGAGAGTGTCTTCGCGGCTGGCAAGTTGGGTTTGCAAAGATTGTTCCGCGTTGTCGATGAGGTGTTCGATGGCGCGTTGATGATGGGCGTTCTCCGCTTCGATGGCGCGGGAGATCAGCGGCAGGATGGTTGGTTTGAGGTCGCCGGGGGCGCCGACTTCGTTGAGTAGCAGAGACAAGCCGAAACTGGGGAAGAGGCGGTCGCCTGTCATGAAGGCGGGTTGCACTTGTTCGAGCCAGGCGATCAACTTCCAAGGACCCTCTTCGTCAGCCAGTCCAATTTCGACGCGTTGTTTTACTTCGGTTTCGAGCAGGGTGGCGATATCGTCGCTCAGGTCTTCTTTTTCGAAGATGCGATCGCGTTGGTTGTAGATCTGTTCGCGTTGTTTGTTGAGCACATCGTCGTATTCGAGCAGGTGTTTGCGCACGTCGAAGTTCGCGCCTTCGATGCGGTGTTGCGATTGTTCGATCAGTTTGCTGACCATGCCCACTTCGAGGGGGAGCGATTCGTCCACGCGCATGCGATCCATGATGGCGCTGGTTTGCGCGCCGCCTTGAATGCGCATGAGATCGTCTTGTAGCGAAAGGTAGAAGCGCGAGGAGCCGGGGTCGCCCTGCCGCGCGGCGCGTCCGCGCAACTGGTTGTCGATTCGACGCGCGTCGTGACGTTCGGTGCCGATGACGTGCAAGCCGCCAAGTTTTTTCACGCGTTCCATGTCTTCGAAGTATTGCAGGAAGTGTTTGACCTCGGCTTCGTAAATTCCAAAACTTGAAGTGTCAACATTTTGCAGGGCAACGCGGCGTTCTTCCAGCGACATGTCGAAGGGATTCTCGTAGCCCGCTTTTCGCAAGACGCGATTCGCGGCTGAGATCACTTCTTCGGCAATTTCGCCGCCGAGTTTGATATCCACGCCTCTGCCTGCCATGTTGGTGGCGATGGTTACGGCGCCGAACGCGCCCGCGCCCGCGATGACTTGCGACTCTTCGGTGTGCTTGCGCGCATTGAGCACCTGATGCGGAATGCCCGCCTGTAACACCGACTTCAGTCGGTTGGTATCCGACGAATCCAACCGTAGAGTACCAAGCAGGGTATTGATGTTCGATTGGTCTTCCGGGTTGATGTTTGTCACACCGAGGGGCTGGATGAATTTCCGCAGGGCATCGGGCGTGATTTTTTCGATGGGATCGTTGAGGAATTGGAGTTCGGGGATGGCGAACTCGCCCTGTTCGCGGTTGTTGGCCTGCAACCACGCTTCGCGCACCAGGGCGATCTGCATCAACCGTCGGACAGATTCCGCTTTAAGCCGCGACGAAAGCCGTTCGGAGGATTCAACCGATGTGGTGCCGACTAACAGCGGGCGTCCGCGAACGTGTTCGCGGATGGNNCCGAACGCTTGGTATTCAAGGTTCGGCGGGATCGGCGCAACCTCCAGTTCGTAGATCTTGCTGAACTCCTCGGCTTCGGTGAGGGCGGTGCCGGTCATGCCGCCGAGCTTCTCGTACATGCGGAAATAATTTTGCAGGGTGACCGTGGCATAGGTCACATTTTCAGGCTCGATCTTCAAACCTTCTTTGGCTTCCACGGCTTGGTGTAACCCGTCGCTCCAGCGCCGACCGGGCATTTGCCGCCCGGTGTTCTCGTCCACGATAACAACCTTGCCGCCCTGCACGAGATACTCCTTGTTGCGATGGAACAAAAATTGCGCGCGCATCGCTTGTTCAAGGTAGCCAAGCAACCGCACTTGCTCGGGAGAAATATCTTCGGGGCGGTCGGGATCGGTCAGCGTTTGCCCGAGCAATTGCTCCACATGCGCCAGTCCCGATTCGGTCAACGGCGCGTTGCGGTCTTTTTCGTTGATCTCATAATCATCGGGCTTCAGTTGACGAACAACCTGCGCCATCTTTCCATACCATTCCAAATTTCCAGAAGCGGGACCGGAGATAATTAATGGCGTGCGCGCTTCGTCGATCAATACATTGTCCACTTCATCGACAATGGCGAAATAATGCCCGCGCTGGACGCGGTCGCTCAGGCGCATGGTCATATTGTCGCGCAGGTAATCAAACCCAAATTCCGAGTTTGTGCCGTAGGTAATATCCGCTTCGTAGGCGAGGCGACGATCCACTATCTGTAATTGGTGTTGATCTTCGTGCGGCGATTCGCGCTCCAGATCGACGAGAAATGCTTTTTTGCCGTTTTCGGTTGCCGCCGCCATTTGCAACACGCCCACCGAAAGCCCAAGCATGGAATAGATTGGAGCCATCCAGCGCGCGTCACGCCGCGCGAGGTAATCGTTCACGGTGATGAGGTGAACGCCCTTGCCCAGCAGGGCGTTGAGATAGATCGGCAATGTGGCGACGAGCGTTTTCCCTTCGCCTGTGCGCATTTCGGCGATCGAACCACGATGCAAGGCAACCCCGCCGATCAATTGCACATCGTAGTGACGCAGACCGATCGTCCGCTTGGAAGCTTCGCGAACCGTCGCAAACGCCTCCGGTAGGATATCTTCCAGCGCGTCTTGCCCAGCCTCGAACTGTTCCCGCTCCGTCAGCCCATCCACATCCCCAAGACTTTGCGCGATCCGTTCTTTGAACTCGTCGGTTTTCGCGCGCAAGGCATCGTCGCTCAAGGCTTCGAATTGCGCTTCGAGCGAATTGATCTCGTTTGCGATTCCGCTGTATTGCTCAATGGTCTTTCGATTGGGGTCGCCCCCAAATAGCTTTACAAAACTTTTTAGCATTGGTTACCTTTATGGACGAGAATTATACTGCTTCCTGCGGCGGGTTATCGTAGCACGCCAGTATTAGCGAAATATAAAAAGACACGAGCGTTTTCGTGTCTCTTTTCTGTACGGTTTCAAGGGACTTTTTATCTTTGGAGCGTCTTTTGCCCACGGCAATCTCCGCCAGTCTTGTGTGCCGGTTGGGTTAGCAGGCGTGGTTGGCGTTGTCGCTTCCTTTGCTCTTCAACAGGTTGATAAACGCAATAGAACATTCCAACTCCAGGCAGGTTTTTGAAACCCGTTTTTTGAATTCGGTGCGACGAGCATCAAACAAGCGAGGCGGATACCCTGTTTCAGACACTTTCAGCCTTGCAAAAATTCGAGCGATCTCAGCATCCCTGGTTTCGAGACTCATTTACATTTCCTCGAGTTGCAACCCAAGCGCTTTTCTCAGTTTTGCAATTCCTCGATTTTGAATTACCTTGATATTGTTGACTTCCTTGCCCACGATATCCGCGGTTTCTTTCAGGCTGAAATCCTCAAGAAATCGTAGGATGATAACGTGGCGCTGGTCGTCGGTAAGTTCCGAGTTCATCGCCGAGATCAACGCTTCCATCATGACGCGCTCTTCGATCTGGGTCTGGGTGGGGGTGAGTTGCCCTCGGTCGAGCCGGTCCACGGCAACTTCGAGCGGGGCGGTATGCTGGTTGTCTCGTGAGCGATCTACTACGAGATGATATGCGGTTTGATAAAGATACGAGCGTAAATTGGTGCGCGGACCCTTACCTGCGGCGAATTGTTCAAGTAGTTGGGCGAAAACATCGCCGACGATATTGTCCGCTTGAATCGGGTCGTGACATAAACGGAGTGTGTATTTGTAGATGGCAGGCGCATATTGGTCGAAGATGGCGGTGAGCGCATCTTCGTCCAATTTTTGAGCGGCTTTGAGCAGAGAAACAACGTCGTTCATGAGGATACATCCGCGGTTTCCCGGGCGTTCAGCGGAGAAACAATCGATAACGATAGGTTAAATTCAGTCATAAATCCGTTTCAAATCTTAATCCTATTATAAACCCGTACTCCTGTCTAGTGAACAACCTTACAAGCCCCTCATAGTACTGATGGCACGATGTTTATTTCGGATGGGCGTTCCGCTTTATAGTAAGAAACATCGCGCCACTGAGTCTAATCAATGTCGGGCTTGATATAATCGCATAAGGAGATGCCCATGTTTTCATTTGAAGGACCTGATCGGCGCAAGGAAGAGGAACGCATTAAACAAGAGGGGCGACTTCCGCCCGGGCAGGCGCTCACATTCAAATTCCCTGTCTTGCATTACGGGCCCGTGCCGCGCTTCAACGCCGCCACGTGGGACTTCCGTGTATGGGGCGAGGTGGAAGAGGAAAAACGCTGGACGTGGGACGAGTTCAACAAATTGCCGCGAACCAAAATTCAAATGGATATTCATTGCGTGACGCGCTGGAGTAAGTTCGATACGGTGTGGGAAGGTGTCTCGATCAAGTCGCTGGCGGATCAGGGATTCATCAAGATCAAGCCGACTGCGACCCACCTCATGCAACATGCGGAATACGAGTTCACGGTCAACATTCCATTGGAAGTCGCTTTGCAGGAAAATTTTTTACTCGCCACCCATATGAATGGCGAGCCGATCTCGCCCGATCATGGCTATCCCTTGCGCGGCGTGGTGGGCTTCATCCCTGGGCGGGAGGAGATGGAAACGCCATATTTCTGGAAGGGCGCAAAATGGCTTCGCTCACTAGAGTTCATGCCGCGCGATCGACGCGGGTTTTGGGAGCAGGCTGGTTACCATAACCGCGCGGATGTTTGGAAGGAAGAACGATTTGGATAGCAAAGATAATGCGGCAGTTCAACTGCCGCATTATCTTTCTTTTCTTTTTGTCTAGGGACGTGTTCCCAAAACTACGGGAACATCCACAGATTTCCCGTCGCGGAGAACCGTGAGGATGATCGTATCGCCGGGGGATTTGTTCGTGATGAGGTAACTCAATAGATCGTCGAAGGTGATTACGGGGTTTCCATCCAGCGCGATGATGAGGTCGCCGCCGGCGTTCAAGCCGGGGATGTTCGTCGGCGATTCGCCCGCGCGGATGCCGGCTTGGTCCGCAGGTCCGCCAGCCACCACGCCGACAACGTACGCGCCGGTGAATTGAGGCAGTCCCAGCGCTTCCACTTCATCCAACCCCAAGTCGCTGTTCGAGGAAATCCCGAGATATGGATATTCAAATTTGCCATCGCGAATCAGAACGGGGGCCACGCGCTTGACCAGGTTGATCGAGATCGCAAAGGCAACGCCCGAGTTGACGGCATTGCCGGTCGCCGTATCGATATTCTCAGTGCGGATGGATTGATTCACGCCGACCACCTCGCCGTTGAGGTTGAAGAGCGGACCGCCTGAATTACCGGGGTTGATCGCCGCATCGGTTTGGATGATGTCGGCAGTGCTGAAGAATCCTCCATCCGGCGCGGCGTGGGCAGGTTGGGTGCGCCCAAGACCGGAAACGATCCCCATTGTCATTGTGCCGTTCAAGCCGAAGGGGTTGCCGATGGCGACCACGGGCTGACCAACTAAAAGCGCGTTCGAATCGCCGATGGGGAGGGGATGAATCTCCTCGCTCGGCGCGTTAACTTTGATGACGGCAATATCCGCATCTACATCGAAGCCGATAACGGCGCCGATGGCTTTGTAGCCGGAGGAGAAGGCGATCTCGGCGGTGGAGACTCCGTCGATCACGTGTTGATTTGTGATGATGTGTCCTTCGCTATCGAACACAAAGCCGGAGCCCATGCCTGTGGCTGTGCGAATGGCGACCACGCCCGGGATCACCTGTTGATACAGTGAAGCCAGCGAACCATCCAACGGGATGGGGTTGGCGGATACCGGCACGAGCGTGGATGCCGCCGGCGCGGGCGAATCAGGCGCGGCTTGAGGGAGAGGCGAGATGCCGGGAAGTTGGCATGCCATCGCCGCTAGAGTCAGAATCAAAAATGCAAAGAGAGGTCGTTTCATATTTGTCCCTTTCTGTATTAGACCTCTTGCATAAGTGTCTCTTGCTCAGCCACAGAATCCACAGAGACCTTTGAGAAATTCTCTTTTTCTCTGTGATCTCTGTGGCCAAAATGACTTTTGCAAGAGGTCAATTGACTGAGGTCTGGAATCGAAAAGATGGTACTGCCCTGTGGTTAAGTCTAACTGAATGGAGGTTAACAACAGCGAAGGGTGAACAACGTTAGAATTTGATCTTCGAGACTTCTTCGAGCAATTCGCGTTGTTTGGGGTTCAGGTACTTGGGGATTTGAACTTTCAAACGAACGTACAGGTCGCCTTTGGCGGCGGGATTTTTCAAATGAGGCATCCCGCGCCCGGCGAGGCGAAAGACCTGTTCGGGTTGTGTGCCGGCGGGGATGTTGAGTTTGATCTTGCCCTCGAATGTTTCCACATCGGCATCGCCGCCGAGGATGGCGGTGAACACGCTGGTTGTCGCGGTTGCGTGCAAGTCATCGCCGCGGCGTTCGAAGCGTTTATCTTCCTGAACATCCACGATCAAGTACAAATCCATCCCGTTGGGTCCCGCACCTGCCACGCGCACTTTGGAACCACTGCGCACGCCCGCCGGGATGCGGACTTGTTTTTTCCTCCTGTCCGAATCGATCAGGCGTGTTGCGCCTTTGTATGCCTCTTCAAGCGTGATCTCCAGTTCCTGTTGGTAGCCCTGTGTTTGCGCGCGCGGCGATTGTCGTCCGCCCATGCCGAAGATGGTTTGAAAAAAATCGGAGAAGCCTCCGCCGCCAAACATATCGTTGAGATCGTCCACGTTGACGCGCGTGCCGCCGTATTGTCCCCAATTGAAATCGCTTGGAGTTCCGCCGCGCCTCTGCCATTGCGAATAATCGGAGCCAAGCCTGTCGTACGTTGAACGTTTTTTTGAATCGCCCAACACTTCATACGCTTCGTTGATCTCTTTGAAGCGTTCCTCGGCTTTTTTATCGTTCGGGTTGTAATCGGGGTGATATTGCTTCGCCAGTTTACGATACGTTTTGCGGATATCGTCATCGCTGGCTTTGCGATCTACGCCGAGAATTTTGTAGTAATCCTTGTAATCCATGCTCGTATTGTTACACCGCGCCAGATGCAAGTCAAGCACCTGTTTGGATGTCTAACAGAATTCTAATTCGGTTTTGGACGATGGACGTTAGACAATGAACGATAGACGATGGACAATGGATGATGGTCAATCGTCCATTGTCCATCGTCCGACTCGCGCCTCATTTGCAGGGACGGCTGATTCGCCCTAGTCGAGTTTTTTCACCAGATAAAGTTCTCCCCGCTCAAACCCGCGCCCAAGATAATATCCGCGCGTGCCAACCGCCGAGATGACCGCCATGCGTTTGTATCCGCTTGCGATCGCGATTCGTTCCGCCTCTTCAAGCAGACGAGTCCCCAACCCGACGTGTTGCGCCGCGCCATCTTTCTCCGCGCCGACGGGAAGCGACTGTCCGTACACATGCACTTCGCGGATCAACGCCGCGCCGTCTAGATCGGCGATTTCAGTTTGCGGAGACTCGTCATTCGGTAGAGATAATCGCACAAACCCCGCGATCTTATCGTCGGGCGTAACATACGAAATGAAATGTTCCTCCGCCGCGCCCGCTTGATAGACGAGATCGTCTAATTTCAGCGACTCAACATCCACCGACTTACTCTTCACCTCGCGGCATCTCACACACTGACATTTCGTCCCGCGCCGTTTCAACTCATCTTGCACATCCTGCCGCAAACTGGTTCTACGATTCCCTTCGACAACATTTGTCGAAGGAATATCTCGAATCACACGGTTCGCGCGGCAATATCTTGGAATCGTCGGCTTGATGTCCGCGATCAGATCGATCAACTCTTGCGTGGTGTATGGTGTGAACTCGCCGCGTTGCCAATATTCGTACAGTTCCGCATTTGCAAGCAATTGATTCGGATAAATTTTTATCTCATCGGGGCAGAAATCATTCCACAACTTCGCAAAATCTTCGCGGTCCGATTCGGGAGTCGCGCCGTGTAAATTCGGCATCCAATGCAGGACGATCTTGAATCCCGCCGCGCGGAGCAGGGCAGTGGCTTCGCGTGTGCGTTGTACATCGTGTCCGCGTTTGTTCATTTCGAGGATGCGGTCGTCGAAGCTCTGCGCGCCCATCTGCACCTTCGTCACGCCGAGGTGACGTAGCCAGCGGATCTCATCGGGATTGATCTCGTTCGGTCGCGTCTCGATCACAAGTCCCACGTTGCGATGTGACGCGGTTTCATTGAAGGAATGATCTTTCTCCAATTCTCCACTCTCTAGCGTATATTCCCCCTCTCCCGCTGGGAGAGGGGCAGGGGTGAGGGCGGCGTTCATCGCATCGAAACACCGCTTCACAAACCACTCCTGATAATCGCGCTTATACGACGACCACGTCCCGCCGAGGATCAACAACTCGATCTTGTCGGTGGGATGTCCCAACGCCTGCAACTGCGTGATGCGCGACTTCACCTGCGCGTACGGGTCGAATTGATGCTCCACCGCGCGCATCGCGCCCGGCTCGTCGGGCAGATATGACTTAGGCATCCGCGCGTCGGTGGGGCAGAAGATACATTTCGCGGGGCAGGGATACGGCTTCGTCAACACCGTCACCGTCGTGACGCCTGAAAGCGTGCGCATCGGCTTCATGCGGAGTCGTTCGAGCAGGCGCGTGTCCGCGTCCATTTCGCCCGCCGCGACGAGTTCGTTGTACAACGTCACCAGCATGGATTTGTTGAGATAGCCGCTTCCATCCGCGAGCGGATGACTGCGCAGGGTCTTCGTCACTTCGCTTCCGCGCTGAATTTCCTCCAGCACGAAGCGCGCCAGTTCTTTTTTATCGGGGGTGAGCAAATGAGTTGCTCGCCATAGTTCACGTCGTTCTGAGTGTATGCTCATCGTTGCGGGATTATACCCGTTATGAATCACGTGGAGCGGGATGTTATCCCGCCAACCATGTATGCGGGATGCCATCCCGCGCCACGAAGCGCATCTACTACACGTTATAATCTTCGCATGAATTCATCCACCGCCGCGCGCTTGATTCAACTCAACAAAGATTTCTACACCCGCTTCGGCGATTCGTTCTCCGCCACCCGCCATCGGATTCAGCCCGGCGTGTGCCGCGTGCTTGAAATGCTGAAAGGGAATGAATCCATTTTGGATCTGGGATGCGGCAACGGGGAATTCGCCCGCGAACTGGCAAAGCGCCGACATCGCGGCACGTATCTCGGCGCGGATTTCAGCCTGCCTCTCCTGCGGGAGGCGGAGTCTCAGCCTGAGGGGTTTTCGGCTAAGTTTGTGGAGGTTGATCTGACAGAGTTATCAGTAAACAGTAATCAGTTAGCAGTGACTGATCACTGGTCACTGATCACTGCCTTCGCTGTCTTGCATCACATCCCCTCTACTGAACTTCGGCTGAACATTCTGCGAACCGTTCGTCAACTGCTCAAGCCTGACGGTTTGTTCATCCATTCCAACTGGCAGTTCCTAAACAGCGAAAAGCTGAAAGGGAGGATCAAGGCTTGGGAAGATGTATTAGTTTCCTCGCCTGCGCTGAGCGGAGTCGAAGCGTCGGACATTGACGCGGGTGACTATCTGCTCGATTGGCGGAGCGGGGGAGAAGGCATCCGCTATGTCCATCACTTTAGCGAATCCGAGTTGGGCGAGTTGGCAGACGCGGCAGGCTTTCAGGTGGCGGAGTCGTTTTCATCCGATGGCGAGACGGGGAATTTGGGGTTGTATCAGGTGTGGAAGATTTCCTCGTAAGAAGTTCCATTTCTGCCATATCTAACAAATGTTCTAATTTGCCGACAGTTGATGCATCCGCAGTTGAACGCGGATGCATCGGAAACAAAACCTGCGGGACGATTTTCACGGAGAATACCATGGCTCTAGAAATTCTTGAACGGATCGAAACCAGCCTTGTTGAAAAACGCGAGGCGGTGACGAAATTCCTTGAAACGGCTTCGGATGCCGAGAGGGAGATCTGCCTGTACGAGGATGACCATTGCGTGCAAGACCATTTGCACGTGATCGAAGCCAGCCTCGAGAAGTTTGAAAATCACACGCTCGGGCTGTGCGAGATCTGTCACGGTTACGTGGAGCCAAGCCGGCTGGCGATGGATTACACCGCGTCCATTTGCCTGGACCATTATTCCGAAGCCGAGATGCGGCGGCTGGAATCGGAGTTGGAATTGTCGCAGATTGTCCAACGCGCGTTATTGCCGCAGAACGTGCCTGTCATTTCAGGCGTGGAGGTTGCCGCGTTCAGCCGACCTGCCGACATCATCGGCGGCGATTATTTTGACTTCTTCCAATTCCGCGACGGCACGCATGGACTGGTCATCGCCGACGTGAGCGGGCACGGCGTTTCGGCGGGCATGTTGATGAGCAGTCTGCAAACCGCATTGCGGACGATGGCTCCCGATACCGATTCTCCCGCCGAGATTCTTGAGCGCATCAACCGCTTTTATATTCACAACGTCAACTTCACCACGTTTGTCACTGTGTTTCTCGCGCGCTTCGATCCCCTCAACCTTGAGTTGACCTACGTGAACGCGGGACACAATCCGCCAGCGGTTCATCGCGGCGCGAGCAATGACATCCATTGGCTGAAACCGACTGCGCCCGCGATCGGCTTGGCGGAACTTTTCCATCCGCGCATCGATTCGGTGAGACTTTCGCAGGGCGATTCGCTTCTGCTGTATACTGATGGTGTGACCGAGGTTGTGAACGCGGCTGGTGATGAGCAGTTTGGTTATCTTCGCCTCGCGGATCTGTTGTCTCAACATGCGCACCAAAACGCGCCCGATATTCTTCAAACTGTGTATCGAGGAGCAAGCGCGTTTGGAAATAACAGATCACTGGCAGACGATGTGACGATGGTGGCTTTGAAAGTTTTAGGATAGGAAAGAACTCGGGGGTTACAAAACCTCCGAGTTCTTGTGTTATTACATTGTGCCATTCGACTCGCAGTTCAACTGCGGGTCGAACTAACGTTACGTCGCCACATTGTTCGGGTTGGCGATGTATTGCCACCAATTGTGGCTGATTCCGTTTTTGCGCCCCAGGGTTTTGGGAAAGTGACTCATCCACCATAGGTGATGTTTGCGGGTGTCGCCATTGCCCCAGTCGGCGGCAGTGACTTCACGAGCGATCCCCTTGAAGTTGGGGAAGTTGTATAACCAGTCATCGCATTCGCTAACAACAACTGAGGGATTATTCCAGTCGTAGTCGCTGACGCTGTTCGGCGCAAAATGGACGTTGCCCAATGCGGCTTGTCCCTTGTGGCTGTGGTCATAACGGATAAAGCGCTTCCAATAATTTTCCTCTCCTTCGATATTTTCAAAAACCTTCTGCATGATGGATTCGGCGCGGTGCCCCATGTTCTCCAGCATTTCGCCGTAACTGCGCTCGAATGAAAACCCCATGACAACGAATCGTCGTTTTGCCGCGTCGGTATTTTGGAGCGGGGGAGCGTTGCACCAGAATGCGCCCGGTCCGCCCATGATGGATTCGTAAAAACCCGCATCGGGAAAATTGAAGGTCCACACTTCGTCGATCTCATTTCGCGCCACACGCTTCAAGATGTCAAATTGTTTGATGATGGCGTGATAGTCCGCTTCTTGCGGCATATAAGGCGAGGTTGCGCCGCGCCGGACCTTGAGATAGGTTTCCGCGTCGTATACATATCCATCTACTTTGGCGGGGAAGGCGTCCACGTCGATGCGTTGGGTGATCTGGTAACGGACGAGTCCGCCGCTGGCTTGCAGGATGTCGGACATGAATCCCACGGCGAGGTCTTCGACCTTGTTCCAGCGCATGTGCTCCGATAACTTTTTGCCGGTTGTTTGATTCACCACCGGGTCGTAGACGATGACGAGGGTGCGGAGGATCGTCTGGACGGGGGGTTCGGTCGAGGAGTCTGAAGCAGGTGTCAATGGGGCGGGATGCGATTTTCGTCGAAAGAGGGAAAAAGGGCTCATGTCTGAAGTCTACCAGTAAGTTCACGCGTCTACGCGTATCTGGTTCTACGGCAAATTCGTCGCGAAATAGACCTGGTTGCCGATTGCGAAGTACAGCACGTAGTTCGGGCTGATCGCCATTGCGCCAACCGCGCCGGGCTGGAAAGGGTTGGCGTCGCCGGCGAAGCCGGTCAGTTGGTTTTGCAGTTCGATCGAACGCGGCGTGAAGCGGAATACTTTTTGATTTTCAGAATCCAACAACACCATGATGATGTTGGGAGGCGAGGTGAGTAGCAGTTGCGTGAAGTGGGCTTGCGCGAAGATATTAATGTCTTGATGCGCGGGGTAGGAGTCGAGGAAGTTGATCGGGTCGATGCATTTGGTCTGCGTTTCGGCGATGCGGCTAAAGGTGCACGTGGAGATGTGCCCATCGGCATGGAGCAGGTACAGATCGTCGCCGCTCACCGCCAGGTCGATTGCCGTGTCGATGGTGTTGGGGATCTGGTTGCCAAAATAAAAATACGGCGTGTCGGTGAAGGTGCTGTCTTTGCCGGCGAAGACCCACACCGAGCGGGAGGTGGCGTCGAGCACGTACAAATTTCCGTTATCGAGCGCAATCGAGGTGATGCGCCCCCAGTTGGTGTTCGGCAGGGATGGGAGCGGAATTGCCTGCGGCACCTGGCCGGGCGAGCAATACAATAGATTTCCGTTGGCGTCGATGCCGAGCGCTGTCGCATTGACAAGGTTGACCTTGGGCAGGGCAAGCACATCCACAAGAGTGCCCACTTGATAGCCGGCGTACGTGCCGGGTTCGCATTTGAAAGTCAAATCCAGTTCGAGGCTTCGCCCGGTGAATGTGGCGTGCAGAATTTTCCCGTTTTCGGCGTCGAGCATGTACAGGTCGCTTTCGCTTGCCGCCATGCGGCTGATCTGCGTGATGCCGGTCAACCCGTTCGTAAAGGCTGGGACGAATTCAAGCCGTTGCACGCCCATGATCGTATCCAGATTGTTTTGCGCTTCGGCTTGCAACAGATTCGATTCGTCGGTTTCACGATAACTTTCGGCTTTGTCGATCGAAGCGGCGACATTTTCCCACGCCATGCGCTGGCGGATCGGGTCCGTCTCGCTGATGGCTTGCGCGCGCGCATTGAGCGCCTGCTTGTAGTATTCATCATATTGCACGCTTTGACCGAAGCGTAAATAGACGACGACCGCCATCGTGCCGACTAGCAAGGGTACGATGAGCGCGATGAAGATTTGAATGTACTGAGGCACAAACGACATATGTTGTTGCGCCGCTTCTCCCGCAGGGGCGTCTGCGCTCTCACCCCCGGGCAATAACCGCGGGATGAAGCGCAGGAAGAACGCTTTCACGCCGTCGTTTGCCCGCCGCGCGATCTGAATTCCGCCGACCATCACTTTCGCCATTTGCCGCGTCGCTTCGGCGTGAGCATTGGCGTTTGTCTCCGCTTTGGAAGAACGATCGAACAACCCGCCAAATAACGGTTTTGAGGTTTGCTCAATCGCCTCTTTCTGCTCTTCGATTACATTATCATCTTCTTCGTCTACCGGTTCGACCATTTTGACCGGCTCTGCCTTAGCAGGCTCCGGTTCGATCACCGGTTCGTCGAGCTTTCGCCGTGGAATGGAAGATGGAAATCCACGCGGGGCGTCGGATGTGACTGGTGATGGGAGGGGCGGAAGATTGTCGAGCGGCTGTGGCGGGATGGCGTACGCCGAAGGTTGAAGCATGTGCGCGCCGAAATCTGCCAGGCGGTCAAGTTCTTCTTCGGTAATGGTCGGAGGGGTTTCTGCGCGAGGAAGATCTTTGAGTTGAGAATCGGTAATGGGGAATTGGTAATTTATCGCCGCCGGCTGTTCGTTATTTATGTCTTCTTGAAAACTTTGCGACGATTCGATGAGGAGATCGTCAACGGTCTCCTCCTCGAGCGCTTCATGCTCTTGCGGTTCAGAAGGTTGAGGGCGCGAATCTATTATAGGCGCCGAAGCAGGCTCAATCGCGGAGGGAGGCGGCGTACCCACGTCTGCGCGCAGAACGGTGATTACTCCCGATCCCGTTTTCGCGTGAACGAGCGCCGCGCTCAGGTCGCCTTTGGCGTATGTCAGCTTGCGATATGCCGCATCCAGCGACGTGATCGGGCGTTCGCCCAATAGATCATCTTCCCAATCCCTTGGGAATTTTCCGCACAGGACGAGCAAGTCGTTGGGATGAAGATCGACTTGCGCAAGATAAGTTTGAATGTTTTGGCTGGACCCCAAGCCTTTGCCCGAAAGCGATGGCTCGTGGATGTGACGCGATTGTCCCGCGCTGACGCAGATCACATGCACAGGCCCGTTGAGCAGGAGCGTGCATTTCTCCTCTCGCACAACGGCAATAACCAATACCGCGTTGGCGTATTTCCCCTGCCCGGTTGTGGAGAAGTTGCGCTCGAGCATCGCGGCGTTGAGGCTCTCTGCCGCTTTGCGCATGGCGCTGGTCTGTGTGCCCGGCGATTGATAGAACGTCGTTGCCGCTTTGTGGTGGAGCGCGTCGATTTCTTCGAGCGAATATTCTGCCGTGCCTGAAAATGTGAGATAAAGGATCAGGCTGTCTTTTTCACGCCCGCGCGCCACACGCCTCGGCGGCGTGGGGGCGAACAAGCCCGGCAGGTCTGCGAAGTTTTGACCGTTGTGTCTGAAAATGGGGAGGATGTTGAGGTCGAATGTTGTCACGGCGTAAGAATGTTCGGAAGATGGCTATCATTATACTGGTAAAATTTGGACAAATGACGAAGGCGGAAGGATGAAAGATGAATTTTAAGTTGCACGCCGATTTTTCTGAAATCGATTCAAACACGTGGAACGCGTTCGTCGAGCAGAGCGTAGCCGACACGCCCTTCTCACGCTACGAATATCTTAGCGAATGGTGGAAGACTCTCGGCGGCGGCGAGTGGAAACAAGCCGAATTGATCCTTGTCTCCGCCACAGAAAACGATCAACTCGTCGGCATCGCCCCGTTGTTCATCGCGGACTACGAAAATCGACCCACGCTTCTACTTATTGGCAGCATCGAAATTTCCGATTATTTGGATTTGATCGTACGCAAACAGGATTTGTCGCGCTTCCTTTCCGGCTTGCTGGATTTTCTCGCTTCATCCCACGGGGAAGCCTGGTCTGCCCTAGATTGGTACAACCTCCCCGACGATTCTCCCACCCTAGCCGCCCTCCAAGCGGAATCTGAATCGCGCGGCTGGACTCATCACGAAGAAGTGTATCGTCCTACCCCGCGCATCGCGTTGACAGGCTCCTTCGACGAATATCTCGAAAGCATCGACAAAAAACAACGTCACGAGATGCGTCGCAAAATGCGCCGCGCCGCCGAAAGCGGACGAGTCAACTTTTACATCGTAGACAAAAACGCGGATATCGAACCTGAATTGGAATCCTTCTTTCATCTCATGGTGCAAGACCCCAACAAAGCGATCTTTCTGCATCCCGCCATGCGCGAACATCTCACCGCCACCCTCCGCGCCGCGCACGCAGGCGGCTACCTCTGGCTCGCCTTCCTCGAAGTGGACGGAGTCAAAGCCGCCGCGACTCTTTGCTTCGATTACAAGAACAAACTGTGGGGTTATAACTCAGGCGTGAGTTTCGACTTCAAAGATGTGTCCCCGGGCTGGGTCATCATGGCGCACGACATTCAATGGTGTTGCGAAAACGGACGCTACGAATTCGATTTCATGCGCGGCGACGAGGAGTACAAATATCGCATGGGCGGCGTGAATCGGTTCGTGATGAGGGCGAGGGTGGTCAAGTAAGTTCGGCAGTTTTTGGTCGGATGAGATCCTGAATTACAAATCCGCATAAAGCGAATCCAAGGAGGGTGAATGGCATTTGCCACGCCATGGGGAATAAAAATGTGTGAATGTACGCGGTGGGTTTGAAGATGGTGTACCATGACAACGGAGCAAGGATCGAATACCATGTTGTAGCAACCAACGCTATCCCCATGTTTGATGGTTTTGCATGTAGAGTTGCCCTGTGCTTGTACAAATAGAGAAGAGTGAATACTGCAAACAGCGCGATCAGATGCCAGTAAACAACAGTTATATTCCCAAAAGAAAACGCTTGAGAGTTCAGATATTTTCCGATCACTTCCAGGTGACTCGCCCCCAGACTCTCAGCATATTGACCACGAAATTCATCGGCGTTTCCCGCCGCGCGCCGAATGAACGTATCCCTGACGTAATAAATTCCGCTCTTGAGGCTTCCATTCGCCGCCGTGATTTGCAAAATGAGCGTTCCGAGTCCGGCGAACGTTGCCAGCACAAGACTGACGCCGAGCAAGGTTGCGCGTTGAAAAAAAGTTTTCCACTGCCAACGATCTCGAATTGCGAAATAGACGAACGGCACAGTTGCCATGACCAATGCGGTCGTGATGATCTCGAACCCCGTGAATAGGATCTTGACCCATATAGTGATGAAGATGACAAAATAAATCTTGAACGCGGGGTAATTGTTCTTTTTTGAAGCCTCAGCCAGCAGATACATTCCGCAAACGAACGGCAGGAAAAACGCCCACAGATTCCAGTAGAGACTGCCCGCCGGGAGGATCATCCATTCGGAGACAGCCGCGAGGAGTAGCATCACCGCTGCCGCCAGCCGGCCGAACTCGACGGCGATCCCTGCCGCCATCAACGCAATGGCTATTGACGAGGCAAGCGCAACGGATGTCCTGAAAATTTCTAGATTCGTTGAAGCGGGAAATTTCGTTAGGCTGTCAAACAGACCAAAGACGATTCCCTGAAACCCCGGATGAGATTTGTACACCAGATACGATTGAATAGGTTCGCCCGTTTCATAGATTTCATATTGCCGATTTGCGATCTCCGAGCCAAAAACCCATCCATCTGGCGCATCGAGAAGCCCGAGTAGACCGCCCGCAGAAAATAACCCATCCTGTTGCGACTTTGCCAATCGCGCAACAACCACACGTTCGGAGGTTGTCTGCCAGCCTCGATAGTTGTATTCGCGCACCATTCCCCAGCCGTCGCCGTTGAAACTGGGGAAAAGAAAAAGCGTCCCGCCTAGTAAGAAAAATAGAAAAGTGAGTTTGATGTTAATCATTCCCCATCCATTATAACGTGATGAAAGAACCTGTTTTGTTATAGTATAGCAAGAGATTCGGTTTCATGCGCAGGGACGAGGAATACAAATATCGAATGGGCGGGGCGAATCGGTTTGTGATGCGGGCGAGGCAATAAAAAAGTGACAGTCACTTTTAAAGTGACTGTCACTTGGCTTAAAGATAAAGCTTTCTTTACCCTCCTCCGCTCACTCCGCCAACAATCCCTCCGTCAGTCAGCTTCCTCAAATCGCTCAACGCGGATTCAATCTCCTCAGGCTTCACGGGTCTGTCCTCGTCGCGGTGTTTCAACGCGCCAGTCTTCGCTTTCTCGATGGCGAGTTCTTTTATCGAAGCATTCAGCGACATCGCCTCTTTCACCAACGCCGCGCCTTGCGAATATCCGATCACAGGGTTCAACGCGGTCACGATGATCGCGTTCTTCGCCAGCCAGCCTTCCGCTTTTTCGCGGTTGGCGGTCACGCCTTTGACGGCGCGTTCGGTAAACGCATTGACCGAGCCGATGACCACTTGCATCATCTCGAACAAATTGTGCGCGATGATCGGCATCATCACATTCAATTCGAGTTGTCCCGCCTGCACCGCCATCGCCACGGTCGTGTCGCATCCCACCACATGAAACATCGCCTGATCCAACATCTCAGCCAACACAGGATTCACTTTGCCCGGCATGATGGACGAACCCGGTTGAACGGCGGGTAATCTGATCTCGTCGAATCCAGTTGAAGGTCCGGAAGACAAGAGGCGAAAGTCGTTTGCGATGCGGATCAACGTCAACGCGAGAGTCCGCAGTGACGACGAAAAATCTGCCGCATCCGCCATGGACTGCATGGATTCAAACAAGTTGTCGGATGTCCGCAACTCCAGCCCGATGATCTCGGATAATTTTTTCACCATGCGAGCGTGATACTCGGGATGCGCGTTCAACCCGGACCCTACGGCTGTGCCGCCAATCCCCAGCCTGCGCAACCCCTCAGCGGATCGGCGAATGCGTTCCGCGTCGCGTTCGATTGCTTTTGCATACGCCGAAAATTCCTGACCCAATCTCACCGGCACCGCATCCTGCAAATGTGTGCGACCCGATTTGACGACCGAATCAAACTCTTTTGCCTTCGCCTCCAACGCGGATTGCAAATTTCTCAACGATGTGAGCAATTCATCC
>CXWJ01000292.1_pt1 | contig 30887 bp, 25 predicted proteins | sample 590841 | NCBI WGS metagenome assembly CXWJ01 (sample SAMEA3498367, study PRJEB10139) | wastewater metagenome | biome: wastewater treatment plant; material: activated sludge | place: Austria | collected 2015-01-21 | reverse complement strand
GCCCCCTTGGAAAACAGGCGGCGGCATGACCTCCTGCCCCTTCTCGATCGCGCCCACGATCCGGCGGCCTATGACCATTGCCGGCAAATCACCCGCGAACACAGCCGCACCTTTTTTCTCGCGTCCGCCCTGCTGCCGCGCGAACAGCGCCGGGCCATGCACGCCCTCTATGCCTTCTGCCGCGTCAGCGACGATCTGGTCGATCAAAACGGCCCTGACCGGGCCGAAAAGCTGGCCGATTGGCGGCAACGCAGCCTCCACGACCACCCCCACGACGGGGACCCGGTCTGCCTGGCCTGGGCCGACACCCGCGCCCGCTTCCATATCCCACGCCAGTATGCCGACCAGCTACTCGACGGCATCGCCACCGACCTGACGCCCCAGCGCTACGAGACGTTCGCCGACCTGACCCACTACTGCTACGCCGTCGCCTCCACAGTGGGACTGATGGTGATGCACGTCGTCGGCTACACCGGCAAAGAGGCCATCCCCTACGCCATCAAGCTGGGCGTGGCCCTGCAAATCACCAACATCTTGCGCGACGTGGGGGAGGATTGGCGCAACGGCCGCCTCTACCTGCCCCAACAGGAGTTGGCCGAATACGGCCTCAGCGAGGCCGACCTAGCCGCCGGGGTTGTCGATGATCGCTGGCGGGCCTTCATGCGCTTCCAGATCGAGCGCGCACGGCGGCTGTTCGCCGAGGCGCTGCCCGGCGTGGCTCTCTTGGGCCAATCGGGCCGTTTCGCCATCGGCGCGGCGGCCGAGTTGTATCAGGCCATCCTCGACGACATCGAAGCCAACGATTACGATGTCTTCAGCCGCCGCGCCCACACCGGCGAATGGCAAAAAATAACGTTGTTGCCCGGCATCTGGTGGCGTGCCCGTTTCGGGAAATACGCGGGGCGGATAAAGAAAAATGAATTAAACACGGATTGACACGGCTGAAACGGATTAGACGGATAGCGTGCGGATTCAATCCCTTGTATCCGTTTAATCCGCGTCCCATCCGTGTTTAATCTCTTGTTGATAGGGAATAGCAAGCAATGACGGACAAGATTATCATTATCGGCAGCGGTTTTGGCGCGTTGGGCGCGGCGGCGCGGTTGGCTGCCCGCGGCTATCGGGTAGAGCTGTTCGAGAAGCGCGACAAGCCGGGCGGCCGGGCCTACGTCTACGAGCAGGACGGCTTCCAGTTCGACGGCGGTCCCACAGTCGTCACCGCGCCGTTCATGTTCGACGACATCTTCGCCGCCGCCGGGCACAAGCGGGCCGACTACGTGGAATTTACCCCCCTCGACCCATTCTACCGCATCTTCGACCACACCGGCCGGTCGTTCGACTACAACGACGACAGCGATTTCATCGCCGGGCAAATCCGCACCCGCAACCCGGGCGACGTGGACGGCTACAATCGCTTCATGCGCTCAACCAAGGCCATCTTCCAGAAGGGCTTCACCGAATTGGCCGACAAACCGTTTCTCCACGTCGGCGACATGCTCAAGGTTGCGCCCGATCTCATCCGCCTGCAATCGCACAAGTCAGTCTATCGTTACGTGTCGCAGTTCATCGACGACGAATTTCTGCGCCGCTGCTTCACCTTCCACCCCCTGCTCATCGGCGGCAACCCGTTCGATGCTTCCTCCATCTACGCCATGATCCACTATCTGGAGCGGGAGTGGGGCATCCATTACGTCATGGGCGGCACGGGGGCGCTGGTGCGGGCGCTGGCGACGCTGATCGAGGAGCTGGGCGGCCGCTTCCACTACAACGCCGAGGTGGCCGAAATTCTGGTGGATGGCAAGCGGGCCACCGGCATCCGCCTGGCCGACGGCGCGATCCACCACGCCGACCACGTCATCTCCAACGCTGACGTGGCCTGGACCTACCTGAACCTCATCCCCAGCCGGGCGCGGGGCCTGCGCAACAGCGACCGCCGCTATCGCCAACTGACCCGCTACAGCATGTCGCTGGTGGTCATCTACTTCGGCACCAAGAAACTGTACCGCCACGACGGCCGGCTGGCCCATCACAACATCATCCTGAGCGAGCGCTACCAGGGGCTGTTGGCCGACATCTTCAAGGCCAAACAGTTGCCGCCGGACTTCTCGCTCTATCTCCACATGCCCACCCTGACCGACCCGTCCATCGCCCCACCGGGCCACGAGAGCTTCTACGTCCTGTCGCCCGTGCCCCATCTGGGGGCCGACGTGGATTGGCGCACGGCCGCCAAACCGTATCGCGACACCATCATGCAATTCCTGGAAGACAACTATCTGCCCGACTTGCAGGCCAACATCGTCAGCGAACACATGATCGACCCGCGCCATTTCGAGAGCACGCTCAACAGCCATCTGGGCGCGGCCTTCTCCATCGAGCCGATCCTGACCCAATCGGCCTGGTTCCGGCCCCACAACCGCTCCGAGGACATCCCCAACCTCTACTTCGTCGGCGCGGGCACGCATCCCGGCGCGGGGTTGCCCGGCGTGCTGTCGTCGTCCAAGATCGCCGAGGACTTGATCGTCGCCGCCACGGCCACCCAACCGTCCATGACCGGCGACAAGCTGCCGGCGCTGGGGTATTGAGACCATGACCAACGGATGCCCCATGCCCGTCGCTGAACCCGAAGTCGGGCTGAAAGTGTTGAAAGGGTTGGCTCGCGAGCGCTCGCTGTTGACGGCGCTGGAGATCATGCGCCGGGAAGTCGGCCCGGCGTTCCAGATCACCCTGCCCGGTTTCCAGCCGGCGGTGCTGGTGGGGCCGGAGAGCAACCGCCAGATATTGGTCAGCCGGCGCGCCCATTTTCGCTCGCGCGGCCCAGGCGACCCGGTGACAAAACTATTGCGCCACGGCGTCCTGGTGGAAGACGGCGAAGCCCACGACTATTTCCGGGCGCAGATGGAGCCGGTGCTGCAAAAGACGCATGTCGTGGGCCACATCGGGCGGATGCAACAATACACCGACCGCGTTACCCAGAACTGGGAAAACGGCACGGTGGTCGATATGCTGGTGGAGATGCGGCGGCTGGCGCTGCTCATCTTCATGGGCACGCTGGTCGATGTGGAGTTCGGCCCGGACATGGAGCGGCTGTGGCGGCCGATCCTGCGGGCCATCAAGTACATCTCGCCCGGCCTGTGGATCATCTGGCCCGATATGCCGCGTTTCGGCTACGCCCGCGCCCTGGCCCAACTGGATGAATACCTCTACGGCCTCATTCGCGAGCGGCGGCAGCGTCTGGCGGCCGAGGAAACCGGCAAGCCATCCGCCAGCACTTCGGCCAATGCGACCGACCTGCTGACGCCCATGGTTCGCAATCCGGCCATGACCGATGATCTCATCCGCGATCAGATATTGACCATGCTCATCGCCGGCCACGACACCAGCACGGCCTTGTTGGCCTGGGCGCTGCACCTGCTGAGCCTGTATCCCGACATAATGGACAAGGCGCGGGCCGAGGTGGATAGGGTCATCGGCGGTGAAGATATTACCCTGGCCCACGTCGACCGGCTGGAGTACCTCGACACGGTGATAAAGGAAACGCTGCGCCTGTATCCGCCCATCCACGTGGGCAACCGTTTCGTGACCGATGACACGACGATCACCGGCTACGATCTGACGGCCGGCACGCGGGTCATGGCGTCCATCTATCTCTCCCACCGCGACGAGCGCTACTGGGACGCGCCGCAGGAGTTCTGCCCTGAACGCTTTGGCCCGGACGGCGCGCGCGTGCCGCCGTTCACCTACATCCCGTTCGGCGGCGGGCCGCGGGTATGCATCGGCGCGACCTTCGCCCAGATCGAGGCCAAGGTCGTGCTGGCCCGCCTCATCCAGCAATTCACGCTGACGAGCGAGGGGCGCAAGGTGCACCCGTACATGGGCGCGACGCTGGAACCCCACCCCGGCGTTTTTCTGCGCGTCCAGAGGAGAACGGGGCCGCGATGACCTATTTCGGTTTTTTGCTGCGCTTTCTGGTCATCCCCATCCTGATCCTGGCGGGAGTGACCCTATGGAACGAGCGCCGAGGGCAGCAACGAGCGCCCTCGCTGCGCGGGACATCGGTCGGGTTGGCGATTGGGCTGCACATGCTGATCGCCCTCATCTACACCACGCCCTGGGATAACTACCTCGTGGCGACCGGCGTGTGGTGGTATGACCCGGCGCTGGTCACCGGCATCGTGCTGGGCTGGGTGCCTATCGAGGAATACACCTTCTTTGTCCTACAACCGATCCTGGTCGGGTTGTGGCTGGTGTTGTTGGCGCAACTATTTGAATTCAGGCCGGAATCACTGCGGGCTAACTTGCGACTGTGGGCGCCACTACTGGCCGGCGTATTGTGGCTGGCCTCGGTCGTGGTGCTGCTCACCGGCAAGCAGCCGGCGACCTATATGGCGCTGTTGCTGGGCTGGTCGCTGCCGCCGATCATGCTGCAACTGGCGTTCGGGGCCGACATCCTGTGGCGCTACCGGCGCATCGTCTTCCTGTCCATCGTCCCGGTAACGCTATACCTGATCACCGCCGACGCTCTGGCGATCCACGCCGGCACCTGGACGATTGACCCCGCCCAATCTTTCGGCATCTTCCTGGGCGGCGTCCTGCCCATAGAGGAGTTCGCCTTCTTCCTGATGACCAACGTCCTGCTGACGTCGGGCATGGTCTTGCTGTGGGCGGAAGAGAGCCATGAGCGGTTGGCGGCCTATCGAGTGTGGCTGCAAAACAAGACCCAGCGCCGGGTTCTTGTGGATTGAATAAATAATCACGAATGGCGTAGGGGTCAGGCAACCGGGATAGGCGTTGTTAGAAAACAGATAGCCTTCTCTCCCGGTTGCCTGACCCCTCTACGGTTGTGACCGAAAGGGCGAGGCGACGGCGAGACGAGGTCAAATGTTTCAACCACGTTAATCGCCGTCGCCTCGCCCCTACCCGACATAGCCGTTTTCATTCGCTAAAACGAATGAACCGGCCGCGCAGGCTAATGTTTTCCTGCGCTGCCGGTAAGTTTCAAGGCAAATTCGTCTCCCCCATCAACCAGCGATCCACCTCGCGCGCCGCCGCCCGCCCTTCGTGGATAGCCCAGACGACGAGGCTCTGCCCACGCCGGGCATCGCCGGCGGCGAAGACGTGGGGCGCGTTGGTCTGGAAGCGGCCGTAGGGCGCGGCCACGTTCGACCGCCCATCCAGCGCCACGCCCATCTGCTCCGGCAGTCCGCCCTCCGGTCCCAGAAAGCCCAACGCCAGAATGACCAGTTGCGCCGGCCACTCCCGCTCCGTGCCGGGCACAGGCTGGGGCGACGGCCGCCCGTCGCCGTTGGGCCGCCAGGCCACGTCCACCGTGCGCAGGCCGCGCAGGCAGCCGTTCTCGTCGCCCAACAGTTCGACCGTCTGGATGGCGAAGGCGCGCGGGTCGCCGCCGAAGACGGCCGCGGCCTCGGCCTGGCCGTAATCGGTGCGCAAGACGCGCGCCCACTGCGGCCACGGGTTGTTCGGTTGCCGCGCCAATGGCGGCTGCTCCAAAATCTCGAACTGCACCAGGCTGCGGCAGCCGTGGCGCAAGGCCGTCGCCACGCAGTCGGTGCCGGTGTCGCCGCCGCCGATGACGATCACGTCCTTGCCCGCCGCCGACAGGTAATGCCCATCACGGTGGCCGGAATCGAGCAGGCTCTTGGTGTTGCCGTGCAGGAACTCCATGGCGAAGTGGACGCCGGCCAAGTCGCGGCCGGGCGCGACCAGGTCGCGCGGCCGGGTTGCTCCGGTGCACAGGACAATGGCGTCGTAGTCGCGGTTCAGCTCGTCGATGCCCACGTCGCGGCCGACCTCGACCCCGGTGATGAAGCGGATACCGCCGGCGGCCATCACGTCCACGCGGCGCTGCACCAGCCCTTTGTCCAGCTTCATGTTGGGAATGCCGTACATGAGCAGCCCGCCGATGCGGTCAGCCCGCTCATAGACGGTCACTTGGTGGCCGACAGTGTTCAGTTGCTCGGCGCAGGCCAGCCCGGCCGGGCCGGAACCGATGACGGCCACGTGCTTGCCCGTGCGCCGCNNTAGATGAGATCGTTCCACTCCGGGATGAGATTATTGATCGGGCAGCCGGAGGTCATCCCGTTGAGGATTTGCCCCTTGTGGCAGAAGGGGATGCCGCAATCCATGCAGCGGGCGGCCTGGGTTTGCAGGCGCTCGTCGGGCAGATGAAGGTGCAGCGGCTGCCAGTCGCGGACGCGCTCGTCGATCGGCCGCTCGCCTGGCGCTTCCCGGGCAAAGGTCATAAATCCGGTTATCTTACTCATGGTGAGCTCCTGAAGAAGAAACCACAGATTTCACAGATTTCACAGATTGAAGAGAACTGCTTTACTTATGTCAATAAGTAACCGTTCGAGGACAGCTTTCTTAAATCTGTGTAATCTGTGGTCTTCCCGTCTTAGTTTCCGCCGACGCGGGACAGGTCGCGGCGGTTGGCCTCGAAGGCGGCCATGACCGCGTCGTCGCCCGACAGCCCGGCCGCCTCGGCCTCGGCCATCGCCCGCAGGACGCGGCCGTAATCCTTGGGCATCACCTTCACAAAGCGCGGCCACGTTTCGTCCCACGCGCCGACCATGCGCCAGGCCGGGCTGCTGCCGGTGTGGAGGGCATGCTTCCAGACCATGTTGTTCAGTTCGTCGGCGTCGGCCGCTTCCAACGGCAGCAGATCGACCATATCGCGGTTGCAGCGCTCGGCAAAGGAGCCGTCGGGGTCATAGACGTAGGCGATGCCGCCCGACATGCCCGCGGCGAAGTTGCGCCCGGTATTGCCCAGCACGGCCACCCGGCCGCCGGTCATGTATTCGCAGCCGTGGTCGCCCACGCCCTCGATGACCAGCGTCGCCCCNNCTCCGGGGCGAAGATCGATCCGTCGGGCGGCTTGATGGCGATGACGCCGCCGCACAGCCCCTTGCCCACGTAGTCGTTGGCGTCGCCGGCCAGCGTGAAGGTGACGCCCGGCGGCAGGAACGCGCCGAAACTCTGTCCGGCCGACCCCTCAAAGGTCAGTCGAATCGTCTCTTCCGGCAGCCCGGCCGCGCCGTGACGCTTGGTGATGGCGTGGCTGAGCAGCGTGCCCACCGTGCGGTGAACGTTGCGGATGGGCAGCGTGGCCGTCACCGGCCGGCCGCGCTCCAGGGCCGGGGCGCACAGGTCGAGCAACACCGTCTGATCCAGGCTGCTCTCCAGCCCATGCTCCTGGGCTGTCGTGCAGCGCCGGGCCACATCCGGCCCCACGTCCGGCCGGAAGAGCAGCGCCGACAGATCGAGACGGCCAGCCTTGGCATGGCCTACGTCGTCCCGCGCGGCCAACAGGTCGGCCCGGCCGATCAGTTCGTCCAGCGTGCGCGCCCCCAGTGCGGCCATGTGCTCGCGCGCGTCCTGGGCCACGAAGCGCATGAAGTTCTCGACGTGCTCCGGCTGGCCGGTGAACCGCTTCCTCAATTCCGGGTTCTGCGTCGCCACACCGACCGGGCAGGTATCCAGATGGCAGACGCGCATCATGATACAGCCCATCGCCACCAACGGCCCGGTGGCGAAGCCGAACTCCTCGGCTCCCAGCAGCGCGGCAATGATCACGTCGCGGCCGGTTTTGAGTTGGCCGTCGGTCTCCAGCCGCACCCGGCTGCGCAGGTTGTTGAGCACCAGGGTCTGATGCGTCTCGGCCAGCCCCAACTCCCAGGGCAGCCCGGCGTGCTTGATGCTCGACGCGGGCGACGCACCCGTGCCGCCGTCGTGGCCGCTGATCAGGATGACGTCGGCGTGCCCCTTGGCGACCCCGGCGGCCACCGTGCCCACGCCAACCTCCGACACGAGCTTGACGTTGATTCGCGCGGCGGGATTGGCGTTCTTCAGGTCGTAGATGAGTTGGGCCAAATCCTCAATGGAGTAGATGTCGTGGTGGGGCGGCGGCGAGATGAGGCCGACGCCCGGCGTCGAGAAGCGCGTTTTGGCGATCCAGGGGTAGACCTTGTGGCCCGGCAACTGGCCGCCCTCGCCGGGCTTGGCTCCCTGGGCCATCTTGATCTGGATTTCCTGGGCCTGGCTCAGGTATTCGATGGTCACGCCGAACCGGCCGCTGGCGACCTGCTTGATGGCGCTGTTGCGGTTGTGGCGGCCAGTGGGATCGGGCGCGTAGCGGTCGGGGTCTTCGCCGCCCTCGCCGGTGTTGCTCTTGCCGCCGATGCGGTTCATGGCGATGGCCAGCGTCTCGTGGGCCTCCTGGCTGATCGAGCCGTAGGACATGGCCCCAGTCTTGAAGCGAGCCATGATGGCCGCGACCGGCTCCACGTCTTCCAGCGGGACGGGCGCGGCGGTATACTTGAACTCCAGCATGGCCCGCAGCGTCGCCAGATGAGTCTCGCGGTCGTGGACTTCGGCGGCGTACTGCTTGTAGGCGGCGTAGTCCCCCTCGCGCACGGCGTGTTGCAGGCGGTGGATGGTGGAGGGGTTGAACAGGTGGAACTCGCCGTTCTGGCGGTACTGGTATCGGCCACCGGCCTCCAGCGTGTGGCCGTTGGCCGGGCGCTCCGGGAAGGCGGAGTCGTGGCGCTGTTGGGCCTCGGCGGCGATCACGTCCAGATCGGCCCCCTCGATGCGCGTCGGCGTGCCGGTGAAGTAGCGGTCGACCACGGTGCGACCGAGACCCAACGCCTCGAAGATCTGCGCCCCATGGTAGCTCTGCACGGTGGAGATGCCCATCTTGGAGATGACCTTGACCACGCCCTTGGTGCAGGCTTTCAGGTATTTCTTGACCGCGTCCTCGTAGGCGATGCCGGTCAACTGGCGGCGGGCGATCAGGTCGTGGATGGTCTCGAAGGCCAGGTAGGGATTGATGGCATCCGCGCCGTAGCCGATCAGGCAGGCGAAATGATGCACCTCGCGCGGCTCGCCCGACTCGACCAGCAGGCTGACCCGCGAGCGCGTCCCGCGACGAATGAGATGATGGTGCAGCCCGGCCACGGCCAGCAGGGCCGGCATGGCCGCCTCGTCGCGGCTGATGCCCCGGTCGCTGAGGATGATCAGATTCGCGCCGCCGGCGATGCCCCGGTCGGCGGCGGCGAAGAGCACCTCCAGCGCGGCGGCCAGCCCCGCGCCGCCGGTGCCCGAGGGGAAGAGCATCGGCAAGGTGATGGCGCTGAAGCCCGTCACGACCGGCTTGCGCCCGCCGATGCCGCGCAGCTTGGCCAGTTCGGCGTTGGTCAGGATGGGGGATTGCAGGCGGACGCGCCGGCAATCTTCCGGCCGCGGGTTCAGCAGGTCGCCCTCGGAGCCGAGCAGCACGGCGCTGCTGGTGACGAGTTCTTCGCGGATGGCGTCGATGGGCGGGTTGGTCACCTGGGCGAACAGTTGGCGGAAGTAGTTATAGAGCAATTGCGGCTGGACTGAGAGGACGGCCGGCGGCGTGTCGTCGCCCATCGAGGCCAACGGTTCCACGCCGTCGCGGGCCATCGGGGCCAGGATGAGGCGCAAATCCTCAAAGGCATAGCCAAAGGCGTGCTGCCGCAAGACGACCGTGTCGTGGGTTGACATGCGCTCGCGGCCGGCTTCGGGCAGCTCTTCCAGCGTCAGTTGATGCTCGCTCAACCAATCGGCATAGGGTTGCTCGGCGGCGATGCGGCGCTTGAGTTCATCATCAGCCACGATGCGCCCCTCGACCGTATCGACCAACAGCATCCGCCCCGGTTGCAGGCGGCCCTTGTAGCGCACGGCGTCGGGCAGCACGTCGAGCACGCCGACCTCGGAGGCCATGATCACCCGGTCGTCGGTGGTCACGTAATAGCGCGACGGCCGCAGCCCGTTGCGATCCAGCACCGCGCCGATGAGCGCGCCGTCGCTGAAAACAATCGACGCCGGGCCGTCCCACGGCTCCATCAGGGCGCTGTGGTAGGCGTAGAAGGCACGTTTGTCTGCGCTCATGGCCGGATTCTTCTCCCACGGCTCGGGGATCATCATCATCACGGCCTGGGGCAGCGAACGCCCGGCCAGGGTCAGGAACTCCAGCGCGTTGTCAAACATGGCCGAGTCGGTGCCGTCCTCGTCGATGATGGGCAGCACCTTGGGCAGGTCATCGCCGAAGGCGGCCGAGCGAAACAACGTCGCGCGCGCCCGCATGGCGTTGACGTTGCCCTTGATGGTATTGATCTCCCCGTTGTGGGCCAGATAGCGGCTGGGATGGGCCCGTTTCCAGGCCGGGAAGGTATTAGTTGAGAAGCGGGAATGGACGAGGGCGATGGCCGAATCGAAAAGAGGGTCGGACAGGTCGGGAAAGTAGGGGCGCAGTTGCTCGGCCAGCAACATACCCTTATAGACCGTGGTGCGACACGACAGCGAGGCGATGTAGAAAGCGGCGTCGCCGGCCGACCGGCCGCAGTCGATGCCCTTTTCGGCCAAACGGCGAATGACGAACAGCTTGCGCTCGAAGGCCGGCGGATCGGCGGCCAGATTGTTGCCGCGGCCGATAAACACCTGGCGCATGAACGGCTCGCTGCGGGCCGCGCCGGCCCCCAGATCGCAATCGCCCGTCGGCACGTCGCGCCAGCCGAGCAGGGTTTGCCCCTCGGCGGCGACGATGGCGGCGAAGGCGGCCTCGCAGGCGGCGCGGCGGTCAGGGTCGCGCGGCAGAAAGAGCAGGCCGACGCCGTAATCGCCGGGCGGCGGCAGTTGGAAGCCGAGGCGCTCGGCCGCGGCGGCGAAGAAGGCGTGGGGCAACTGCACGAGAAGGCCCGCCCCGTCGCCGGTGTTGGCCTCGGCGCCGCGCGCCCCGCGGTGGCTCATGTTCTCCAGCACCGTCAGCGCGTCGGCGACGATGGCGTGGGAACGGCGGCCCTTGATGTGGGCGACGAAACCCACCCCGCAGGCGTCATGCTCAAAACGGGGATCATAGAGGCCCTGCTGGGCAGGCTCCTCATTGGCCTGGGCTTGCGCCTGGCCGGCTTGATCTGGCTGGTCTTGTTGCTCGGAACGCCCCATGGTCTTCTCCTGTATGTGGCCCCCAGACCTTATGGTCTGTCAGGCGTTCGCCGCGAAATTCGCTCGCGATAAGTGCTATTAATGTACAGAAATCGCCCGAAAATAGGCGTACCCTCTAGTGTATCCCAGCGGCACCGGAGAAGATTTATACAGTTTTAACAAAAACCTAACCGTCAACGTTATCTGTTTTCGTTAATTGACACACAGCGTCATTGGAGTATCATGTACACTTGTATCCAGTCACGGCCCCAACGGCCGGGTTGGGCCGAATAGAATAATCAGTTTTAGGCCACGACGCCTCACGCAATGCTCAAGCGAGCTTTGCGGCGAGGCGTTTTTTGTTTTGCCGGTGGCCGGCGTGATGGCGGTCAGTCGATAATAAATGGAGGAGAGACAATGAACCGTTTTCGTTCAATCAGGAAAGTATTGAATATCGTATTGGTGATGGGTCTGTTGCTGTTCGCCACGCGCACGGCCTTTGCCCAGGACGCCGCCCAGCCGGCCGTGAACGCGCTGGATACGGTCTGGGTATTGTTCTGCGCCTTCCTGGTCTTTTTCATGCAGGCCGGTTTCGGCTTTCTGGAGGCCGGATTTGTGCGCTCCAAGAACGTCGTCAATATCCTGGCCGAGAACTTCATGGATACGACCTTTGCCACCATAGCCTTTATCTTCGTCGGCTTTGGTCTGATGTTCAGCACCGGCAATAGCTTTTTCGGCACCGAGTGGTTCGCGCTGCGGGGCATCCCGGAGATCTATCCCGGCCTGACCATCCCCACCCTGGCCTTCTTCTTCTTCCAGTTCGCCTTCTGCGCCGCCGCCGGGGCCATCGCCTCGGGCATGATGGCCGAGCGCACCAACTTCAAGGCTGACCTGTGCTATAGCCTGGTCACGGCGGGGTTGATTTACCCGGTGTTCGGCCATTGGGTGTGGGGTGGCGGCTGGCTGGCGCAGATGGGCTACATCGACTTCGCCGGGTCGTCGGTCGTCCACGTTGTCGGCGCGTGCATCGGGCTGGCCGGTACATTGACGCTGGGCAAGCGCAAGGACAAGGTCTTCGGCGACAGCATCCGCGGCCATAGCCTGCCCCTGGCGGCATTGGGCACGTTCATCCTGTGGTTGGGCTGGTTCGGCTTCAACCCCGGCAGCACACTGGCCGCCGAGCCGATCTCGATCTCCCACATCGTCGTGACCACCGACTTCGCGGCCACGGCCGGGGCCATTGTCGCTATCATGCTGGCCTATGTCCAGATGCGTAAATGGGACATCAGCATGGCCTTCAACGGGGCGCTGGGCGGCCTGGTGGCGATTACCGCCTCGGCGGCATTCGTAACCCCCATGGCGGCCCTGGTCATCGGTTCCATCGCCGGCGTGGTCGTTTTTCTGGGCGTCCACATGCTGGAAGTGTTCAAGATCGACGACCCGGTGGGGGCGCTGCCGGTGCACGGCCTGAACGGCGTCTTCGGCATCCTGGCCGTCGGCATCTTCGCCGGCAACGGCGTCGGCCTGCTCTCCGGCGGCGGTTTCGCCCAATTGGGCATCCAGCTGATCGGCATCGTGGCCTGCATTGGCTGGGCATTCCCGGTTTCGCTGGTATTATTCCAGGTATTGAAGCGCACCATCGGCCTGCGTGTATCGGCCGAGGTGGAGGAAGAAGGACTGGATCACGCGCAGCACGGGCTGCACTCCCATCCCGAGTTTGTGGAGCCAACCCCGCCACGTCCCTATGGCGATCTGCGCCCGGTCGGCGGTCTAACCGCCCCCGCGGGCACCGACTAACCAACTGCGAAGGGTTCACCCCGATTGGTTGATTCCAGCCCGGCCCCCTCGCGCAGAGAGGGGGCCGGGCACATTGTTTGTCATCCCACTATTGGAGGTTTTTTGCAATGACACCGAACGACGTATCCAAATTGATTAAAGAGAAGAGCATCGAAGTAATAGATATCAAGTTCACCGACTTGTTTGGTCAGTGGCAACACTTCTCCGTGCCGGTTGAGGAATACAGCGAAGAAGGGGCCTTCGAGGAAGGTCTGGGCTTCGACGGCTCCTCGATCCGCGGCTTCCAGAGCATCGAATCGAGCGACATGATCCTGATCCTCGACCCGGCCACGGCCATCGTCGACCCGATCTGTGCCGCGCCGACGCTCAGCCTGGTGGGCGATGTCTACGACCCGATCAGCCGCGAGCCGTATTCGCGCGACCCGCGCTACGTGGCCCGCAAGGCGGTGGAGTACATGAAGGGTACAGGCATCGCCGACACGGCTTACTTCGGCCCGGAGGCGGAGTTCTTCGTCTTCGACAAGGTGATGTACTCGGCCGGGGAATACTCCGCCGCCTACCAGGTCGATAGCGTCGAAGGGCCGTGGAACTCCGGCATCTTCGGCTTCGGCCACTCCGTGCCCCACAAGCGCGGCTACTTCCCGGTGGCCCCGTTCGACACGCTGCAAGACCTGCGCTCGGAAATGGTGCGCGAGTTGATCGACGCCGGCGTGCCCATCGAACTGCACCACCACGAGGTCGGCACGGCCGGGCAGTGCGAGATCGACATGCACTACGACACCATGATCAAAATGGCCGACAACGTGCAGCTCTACAAGTACATCGTCAAGAACGTGGCCCAGCGCCACGGCAAGACGGTCACCTTCATGCCCAAGCCGATCTACGCCGACAATGGCTCCGGTATGCACACCCACCAGAGCTTGTGGAAGGACGGCCAACCACTATTCTTCGACGAAAACGGCTATGCACAGCTCAGTCAACTGGCGAAGTGGTACATCGGCGGCATCCTGAAGCACATCAATGCCTTGCTGGCAATCTGCGCCCCGACGACCAACAGCTACCGGCGGCTCGTGCCCGGCTATGAGGCCCCCGTGGTCATCGCCTATTCGGCCCGCAACCGCTCAGCGGCCATCCGCATCCCGATGTACTCCAAGTCGCCCAAGGCCAAGCGCATCGAGTTCCGCTGCCCCGACCCGGCGGCCAACCCGTATCTCGCTTTCGCCGCCATGCTCATGGCCGGGCTGGACGGCATCAAGAACCAGATCGACCCCGGCGATCCGGCCGAGATGGATCTGTTCCACGAGGAGAACATCAGCAAGGTGACGATGACCGTGGGCAAGCTGAACGAGGCCCTCGACGCGCTGGAGGCCGACCACGACTTCCTGCTGGAGGGCGGCGTCTTCACCAAGGACGTGCTCGATGCCTACATCAGCTACAAGCATGAGACGGAGATCGGCCCGGTCAGCCTGCGGCCGCATCCCTATGAGTTCTTGCTCTACTACGGCATCTAACATGTAGGGCGGGTTGGCAACCCGCCCTCTTCCTCATCGCACACGACCCAAGAGGGCGGGTTGGCAACCCGCCCTCTTTTTTCATTCACGATCCAAGAGAGGCGGGTTACCAACCCGCCCTACATTTTTACGGCGGGCCGGCGGCCGTGCGGAAGCTCCAGGTATACGTCTGTCCATTGGCATCGACCCGCACGGCGTAGGTCGAATCGGGCAGGAGCGGCTGCTGGGGAATGATCACGATCGCGTCGCGCTGATCGAGGATTTGCCGGGCCGATTTCTGGCGATACGCGTCGGGGTGGTTGTAGTTCGTCTCGTCGAACCAGCAATGGGCCAGGTATTCGCCATCGCGATAGAGGGCCGTACCCGTGACCTGCGGCACCGCGCCGCCGCTGCCGATCTGCAGGATGATCGGCGCGCCGGTGGGCTGGCGGTAGCCGACGCAGGTGCTGAGCGCTTCGGGAAATTCGGGCAGCGAATAGCGCAAGACCCACGTCCGGCCGCCATCGCGCGGGTACATCACCGGATATTCCACTTCGGCGGGCAGCCCGCCCAACCCACGGCGCACGTCCATCGTGGCCGCCACGGTCGTCACCCCGGCCGCGTCACGGTATTCGGCGAAGCCCGTCGCCGCCAGTTGCGGATCGAGGATGGGAATAGCGTGGAACGGGGCCGACATCCAGTAGTTGAAAGCCCATTCATACGGGTCGGAGCCGATGTAGCCGGCGGCGATGTTGCCGTTCTCGGCCGCCGCCTGGCCGGAGCGGGTGAAATAGGGGCTGGCCGGGTCCTGGTTATGGCGCAGGTCGCCGGTCATAACCATGTAACGGCTGTGGTTGGCGGCGTCGAGTGACCAGGGAGGCTCCTCGCGCAGCAGGGGCAGGGCGGCCTCGCCGCGAAAGAGGTTGACGAATTGCAGCCAGTCGGTGCCGACGGCGGCGATGGTCGGCGAGGGCAGCGGCTCGGGCGTGGTCGTGGGGGCGGGTGGGTTGGTTGGCGTGGGCGACGCTTCCGTCGTGGGCGAGGGGAGCGGCTCCGTCGTCGGCGTGATGGTGGGCGCGGTCGTCTCGGTGGGGGCGGCTGTTTCGGTTGGCGCGGCCGTTGCCGTCGCCGCGCGCGTCGCTTGCACGACGACCGGCCCGGACTTGCGCGTGGCCGTGGGCGAGGGAGCGGTTTCCGTCGGGGTTATCGCGTTAGCATCCGGCCCGGCGGCGATGGCGCTCGCCTCCGGCTCGCGACCACGACAGCCTACCGAGAACAGAACGCCGCCAATAACAATAATCAGTCCCAATACCATTACAAGCCACTTGCGTTTCATACGTGATTCCCTTTTTAACTGGCCTCTNNCCCCACGTATAATCGCCGATCATGGAACGACATGCCGAAGACGGGCCGCAACGCCTGCCCGCCCTGGCCGCCCTGCGCGCCATCGCTCGCTCGCTCAGCGCCGCCTGGGATTTGGATACGACGCTCGATCTCATCGCCCGCAAGACGACCGAAGTCATGGCGGTGGATTCCTGCACAATCTATCTGCTGGACACCGACGGGGCGACATTGCGGCTGCGGGCCTCCACCGGCCTGTCGCCCCAGGCGCTCGGCCGGGCCACGCTACAAGTCGGCGAGGGCATGACCGGCCTGGCCGTGGCCGAGAACCGCCCCGTCTTCGCCGCCGACGCCCAACATAGCCCCCACTTCAAATGGGTGGACGACACGGAAGAGATGCGCTTTCGCTCGCTGCTGGCCGCGCCGCTGGTGTTGGAAGACCGGCCCATCGGCGCGCTCAACGTCCAGACGGTCGAACCGCGCCACTACACGGCGGGCGAGATCGAACTGCTGGCCCTCATCAGCGACCTGGCCGCCGGGGCGCTGGCTAAGGCCCAACTCTACGACCGGCAGCGACGACAACTCGACGACCTGCGCACCTTGGCCGAGGTGAGCGAAGCCATCACCTCGCCGCAATATCTGGACGACATCCTGGCCGTGGTCACCGAGTTGGCCGCCCGCACAGTCGGCGCGTCGGCTTGCGCCATTTATTTGCGCGAGGGGGGCGGCGACGACCCGGCCAACGCTGACCCGCCNNCGGCCGGCCATTATACGTCGCTCAACTGGCCGGTTCCGGCGCAGCCCTGCTGGCCGTGCCCCTGTCCGTCCAGGAACGGGTGATTGGCGTATTGGCCTGCCTGGGGCCGCCCGGCCACGCCTTCAGTGACAGCCAGGAGGTGCTGCTGACCACGCTGGCTAACCAGACGGCGCTGGCGATTGAGAACGCCCGGCTGGTGACCAGCGCCGCCGTCGTGCGCGAGATGCACCACCGCATCAAGAACAACCTGCAAACGGTGGCGATGCTGATGCAGCTCCAGCTGCCGGAGGCCGACCGGCTGGAGACGCGCCAGGTGCTGTTGACCAATATCCACCGCATCCGCAGCATCGCCGCCGTCCACGAAATCCTGTCCGAGCAGGGCTTCCGGCTGGTCAACGTGAAGACCGTGCTGGAGCGCATCGCCCAGACGACGATGACCGGCATGGCCCGGCCCGATCAGCCGGTACGCATTGCCGTGCGTGGCGACAACCTGCAACTGCCCAGCCGCGCGGCCACGGCCGTGGCCGTGGTCGTCAATGAACTGATCCAGAACAGTCTGGAGCACGCCTTCGTCGGCCGCGCCGCCGGGCGCATCGACATCGCCCTGGCCCGCACGCCCGACGCGCTGATGATTCTGGTGCGCGACGACGGCGTGGGCTTGCCGGACGAACTGGAGCATAATCTGGGGCTGGAGATCGCCCAGGCGCTGGTGGTCGAGGACTTGCAGGGCGAGTTACAATTCAATCGGCTGCCGAGTGGGGCCGAGGTTTGTATTCGCCTGCCGCGAGCGGCCGAGGGATAAGATGGGAAAAGAATGGCTACGGACTGGGACGGATGATACGGATGAAGAACGGGTTGGAATTTTGCTTGATTCCGTTATGATCCGTTCCATCCGTCCCAATCCATAGCCAATGCTTTTCATTAAGAGGGTGAACTGGAAGTTCACCCTACGATACAGACATGCTGATCCTAATCGCCGAAGACGAATCGATCAACCGCCTGGGCCTCAAGTCGATGCTGGAGGAGCTGGGCCACCGGGTCATCGCCGCCACCAACGGCCGTGAGGCCATCCGTATGGTCGAGCGCCAGCAGCCCGACCTGGCGATCCTCGACATCCACATGCCCTACACCGACGGCCTACAGGCAGCGCGGGCCATCATGGCCGAAAACCCGCTACCCATCCTCATCCTGACCGCCTACAGCGAGCAAGACCTGATCGAGCGGGCCACCGACCTGCCGATTCAGGGCTATCTACTCAAGCCGGTGGCTCCCGAGGCGCTGGCCGCGGCCATCACCCTGGGCGTCAAGCGCTTTGCCGAGGGCCGGGCGCAAGCGACGCGCGCGGCGCAACTGGAAGCCGACCTGGCCGCGCGTAAGCTTATCGACCGGGCCAAGGGGCGGCTCATGCAGGGCGGTATGAGCGAGGACGAAGCATACCGGACGATTCAGGAGCGCGCCCGGCGCGAGCGGCAGACGTTGGCGGCGGCGGCGGCGGCGGTGTTGGCCGGCAATTGAGCATGACCACGCGCATTTATCTTATTCGCCACGGCGAAACGGAGCATAGCGCCGCCGATCGGCTGTCCGGGGCCAGCGACATCGATCTCGCCGCCGAGGGGCGGCGGCAAGCGAGCTGCCTGGCCCAACGGCTGGCCCGGCAGCCCATCGCCGCGCTCTACAGCAGCCCATTACGCCGCACGGTGGAGACGGCGACCCTCGTCGGCCGGCCGCATGGGTTGACGCCCATCCTTGCGGCCGGGCTGCGCGAGATCGATTACGGCCAATGGGAGGCGCGCCGCCGCCGTGACGTTCAGGCCGAGTACGCCGCGGCGTTTGCGGCCTGGGAAGCAGACCCACTGACCTTAGCCCCGCCGGGCGGAGAGACGGGCCGCGCCGTACTGGCGCGGGCGCTGCCCGCCCTACAAGCGATAGCCGCTAATCACCCCACACAAACCATTGCCGTCGTCTCCCATAAGACGACGATCCGCTTGATGCTCTGTGGCTTATTGGGCATCGATCCGCGCGGCTATCGAGCGCGGCTGGATCAGTCGCCGGCCTGCCTCAATATCCTCGATTGGGACGAGACGCATGGGGCGCGGCTGATCCTGTTCAACGATGTATCGCATTACGAGTCCGGGCCGACCGCCGGTTCGCTCGCGGTTTGAATCCCCACCGGCTGCCAATAGGCCATCAGCGGCAATAACGCCTCGGCCTGGGCATTGCACACGGCCATAAAGTCGTCGGTGTAGTGGTACTCCTGCGCTGCCTCGGCGAATTCGTCCTGGTCGACGATGAACGGTGGTTTGCCGGCATACATCTGCACGTCCAGTTCGTGATCGACGAAGCGCACTTCGTCGGCCAGCACCTCGACCGGGCTGGTGATGTCGGCATACAGTTCGTGCAGCCGGCCATCCGGCCAGTACACTTCCAGGAAGTCATAGCGGCGGCCGGGCCAGTAGTAGGAGCGGATATCGTATTTTTGGAAAAAGACCGGTTTGCGGAAGCGGCTGGGGTTATGAAACACCTGGTTGCCGGCTTTGGCATAGGTGATCACACAATCAGCGTCGGCCGATTCGACAACCGCCTGCCACCAGCGATGGGTGCTGCCGTCGGCCTTAAAGACCCGCACCCAGATGACGTCGCCCGGCTTCATTGGAGCCTACCACATAATTGGAGCGCCTTGATCGCCTCGACCGTCACGTGGGCAGCGTTGTTGGCCCCCTCGTCGGTCGGCCAATGGCCGGCCGGATCGCGCAGGGCCACCAGCCGCTCCAGCGCTGCCACGACCGTCGCCTCATCGGCAGCCACGCCGCCCAGCCGCAGGGCGATGATCAGCCAGGCCAGATTGCCGGCCGACAATTCGGGCACACGCCGGCCCAGATAGGCCAGCCCCTTGCCGGCCTCGTCGGCCATGCCCTGCTGCTGCCACAGGGCTGTCGCCAGCCAATGGGCGTGGGGGAACGACGGCAGCGCCCCATCTTCGCCCAGATGGAAGCTGAGGTAGAGGGCCGCATCGTGGGCCGCCGCGGGCACGAGACCGGTGACGGCCACCCAGAAGCCGCAGTTGGCGGTGACGTAGAGGCAGGCGGCGTCATCGCCCGGCCTGGCCCACACCGGCGCGTTGTCGGCCTCGGCCGGGTCTTCGGCCCACGAGCCATCCAGTTGTTGCCGCTCGACCAGGAAGCGCACGGCGTCGATGATCAACAGCCCGCGCCGGTCGATGCCCATCTGGTCGAGTTGGGCCAGTTGGTAGCAGGTGGCGTCGAGCGAACTGTACTCCGGCGACCAGACGGCCGCCCAGCCGCCATCGCCGCGCTGCGTCCGCTCGAACCCCTGGCGCACGTCGTCGGGCGGCGGCTCGCCGCGCAGGGTGTAGTTGAGGCGGGCGCGCTCGGCCGGCGTGCCGTGGCGTTGCACGTAATCGATGGCTGTTTGCACATCCGTTTGGTTCATGGTCACTCCTTGTAAGGCGGGTTGGCAACCCGCCCAGACGTAATCGACGGACTTGTCGGGGGGGTTGGCAACCCGCCCAGCCGTCATCAGCAGAAGAGGCGGATTACCAACCCGCCCTACATGATGCCGACGCGCACGCGTGATGTCCAGTACCAGCGTTCGGTCGCCGTCCCCAGCAGCGGGCCGAGTTCATCGCGCAATCGGTCAATGCCGATTTCGGCCGGGCTGAGGCCCAGCTTCAGCAGCGTTTGCACCGCGCCCAGGCTGAGGGCCAGCCCCACCAGCCGTTCGGCGCTGCCCTCGTCGGCGTGATGGAGCATGAACTCGCGCGTGAAGCGAAAGTGGCCGCTCCGGCGCATCCGCTCCAGGTGGCCCTCTTTCTCGAAACTGACCAACCCGTCCTCGACCGGATGGGTTTGGATAAGCGGCCCGATCCCGGCCCGGAAACGCATATAGGCGTCCTGCGCCTCCCAACGCGGCGTAATCGGCGGCCAGTCGTAATCGTAGGCGGCAAACACCCCGCCGGGCCGCAGGACGCGCGCCGCCTCGGCAAACGTCGGCTCGGGCAGCATCCAGTGTAGCGATTGGGAGCAGGTGATGACGTCGGCACTGTGGTCGGGAATGCCCGTCGCGTGGGACAACCCGGCGCGATAGGTCACGTTGGCCGCCTCGGTCGCCGCCTCGGCCTGACGGCGCATGTCGGCCGATGGCTCGACGCCGATGACTTGCTCGGCTCGCTCGGCCCAGTAGCGCGTGGATGATCCCGTGCCGCAGCCCAGATCGACGACTAGCGCCGGCCGCTCCACCCCGGCCAGCGCGCACAACACGTCGGCCAGGGCCGCCGGTGGTCGCGGCCGGTGGGCATCGTAGACGTCGGCAAAGCCGGTGAAGCGGGCGATGTTCGCGGCGAATTCCGATTCAACTGATGGCATGATTTGTTTCCGGAAAAAGACCTGACACGGCGGAAAGACCTGACAGGTTTCAGAAAACCTGTCAGGTCTGGTAGAAGTTAAATAACGACGCCGGCTGGGTCGTTGCCGGCCTCGGTAATTGCCCGGCGCACGTCCACCCGACCGAGCAAGAGCAGCCCGACGACGAAGAAGATGATTAGGCTGACGATGGCAATGCGCTGCGAGCCGGTCAATTGCACGGCCAGGGCGAAGGCGAACGTGCCCAGCCACGACGTGCCGCGCTCGCTGATCTCGTAGAAGCCGAAATATTCGGCCTCGTGCTCGGCGGGGATCATCTGCGAGAAGAGCGACCGACTCAGGGCCTGCGACCCGCCCAGCACCAGGGCCAACACCGCGCCCATGACAAACAATTGCACCTGATTCGTGAGGAACAGGTAGGCATAGATGACGATGCCCGACCAAATGACGAGGCTCAGCATGATGGCCCGCTTGGCGCCGATACGCTCGGCCAGCTTGCCGAACAGCAGCGCCCCGCCGAAGGCCATGAACTGGATCATCAGGACGAGGATCAGGATGGTTTGGGCCGGCACGCCCAACTCGTCGGCGGCGAAAGCCGCGGCCACAACGATGACCGTCTGGATGCCGTCGTTGTAGATCAAATAGGCGATCAGATAACGCAGGGTCATCGGATAGACGCTCCACAATTCGCCCAGTGTGTGCCAGATCTGCTTGATGCCGTGGGTGAACAGGTTGACCTCGCCGTGGCTATGGCCCGGCGCGCGCTGCACCAGCCGCCGCCGCGGGTAGAGGAACGTGAACACCAGCCACCATACGCCGGCGCTGGCCATGCTGATGCGCACGGCCAGCGCGGTGTCTTCCATGAGCAGCAACAGGATGAGATTGAGCAACAGCAGCAGCCCGCCGCCCAGATAGCCCAGCGCCCAGCCACGCGAGCTAACCGCGTCGCGCCGGTCGGGCGAGGTAATCTGCGGCAGGAAGCTGTTGTAGAAGACGATGGCCGCGCCGAAGGCCAGATTGGCGATGATGAACAGCAGGCTACCGACGACCACCGCCCCGCGCGTGCCGAAGAGGGGCATGTCGGCCCGCACAAAAAATAGCAGGATGGTGGCGAACGCGCCGGTGTAGGCGAAGGCCAACAGCATCCTTTTCTTCAGGTGGGTGTAATCGGCAATCGTGCCCAGCAGCGGCAGGAAAAACACCTGGAGCACGACGGACAGGGAGACAGCCGCCGGGTAGATGGCCCCCGGCTCGATGGCCGTGCCGAACAGGCGAAACGGCTCGCTGGCCGCCTCGGCCAATGCCTGGAGGTAGGGGCCGAGCAGAGCGGTGACAACGGTAGTACTGAAGGCTGAGTTGGCCCAGTCGTACATCATCCAGCCGGTGATTTCGCGCTTGTCGTTCACACTTGCCTCCCGCGTGGCCGTCGCCTACAAAAAAAGGACGATGGCAGCCCCGCGGCCGGCCATCGCCCTCAATTAAGTCCCATCAGACCGATTTCATCAGGGGGATTATCCCCACGGCTGGGCGAATTGGCAATAATAGTGAGGAGCCAAGCAGCAATTTGCGGCAATGGCGTTTGGAACACAGAGGACACAGAGAAAACACAGAGTTACACAGAGTTTTTCAGAGGGAGCTTCTTCCCTCAGCGTTCTCTGTGGTCCCTTGTTTACTTTCACTTATGGCGTGGATGACGGGGCCGACTGGGGCGCTTCGAAGGCCGGGCGGCACGGGTTGTAGTCGTTGCCAATGACCACGCGATAGTTATAGGGCGATTCCTCATCCACAAGCTCGATGTTGCTCAACGGCTTGCCCATCACCCAACTGAACAGCCAGTCATAGGAACCCTTGAAGTTCTGGCCGTAGTAGGTCATCTCGGTCGTCTCTTGCGGCTCGCGCGTCTCGCCCATGACCGGCGCGAAGCCGTACCAGGCCAGATTGTCGGCGGCCAGCAAGCCCTGGGCCGGCCACTGGCTGGCGTTAATGATCTCCACGGTGATTGGCGCGCGGTCGGCACGGTTGAGCGCGGGCGGCAGGAAGAGGCGGCGGAAGGTCTCCTGCATCATGTTCTCGCCCTCCCACACCGGCAACTGCACGTTCGCGCCGCTGTCCGGCACCGTCCAGGCTTGCATCTTGCCCGCCAGGTAGAGGTGCTGGATGCCGTTGGCGCGCACCTCCGACGCCAGGGTCGCCAGTTGCAGGATGCGGCCGATGTCCATATCCGTCTCTACCACGTCGCTGAAGGCATTCCACAGTTCCGGCGCACGGGCCACCAGCCCCAGGTCGATGCTCTGGTTGAGCATGGCTTGCAGCAGTTGTTGCTGGCGGCGGCCGCGATCAAAGTCGGTGGTCGTCAGGCGCGAGCGCGCGTACCATAGGGCCAGATCGCCATCCATCTGGTGCAGCCCGGCCTCCAACCTGAATTGCTCCCAATTCTCTTCGACCGTCTGGTCCAGTTCGGGCGAAATGAGCCGCCAATCCTGCAACGGGCAACTGACGGCCATCTCCACCCCGCCCAACAGATCGACGATGCGCTTGAAGCCCTCGAAATCGACCTGGGCATAGTAATGGATGGGGATGCCGAAGTTATAGAGGATGGCCTGTTTTAGTAAGTCAACACCGCCCAGGGTCACCGCCGTATTGAGGCGACTCATAATGCGGTTGGGCAGATAGACGTAGAGGTCGCGCGGCAACGAGATCATCGACGCCGTCCCCGTCTCGCGGTTGACCGAGACGACGATCATCGTGTCGGTGCGGGCGTCGCCGCTGCCGTCGGCGTTCACATCCTTGCCCAGCAGCAGGATGTTGGTCGTACCGTCGGGCAGTTCGAACACGGGCACGGGCGAGGGGATGGCCGTCGGCGGGGTTGGTTCGCCCTCGCGCATGGAGCCGGTGATGTTGAGCGCCGCCGTGGGGGCCTGTTGCGGCAGGCTGGTGGGCGTGGCGGTCGGCCGCTTCGTGGCGCTGGGCAATGGCGTGACGGTGGGCCGGCGCGTGTTGGTCCCGTCCGTGGCGAGGGGGGTATCAAGTGGTGGGGCGTCGGCCGCGGCGGTGTCGGTGGGCGCGGGCGAGGCTGTGGCTGAATCGGTTGGTTCGGCCGTCAACGTGGCGGCGTCTTCGGCCCCACTGGCCGGTGTATGCGTGGGGAAAGACGTCACGCCGGCTGTTGGCGATGGCGCGGCGCAGCCAACCAATAGCGCCGCGAGCAACACGGCGAACGGGCGAAGCAAGCGAAAAGAGATCATAGGCGATTCACAAGGCAGACGGCCGCGGCCACTAGAGCTTTTCGCCGAAGAGCGGGTTGAGCCGCAGAAAGACCGCGTAGCCGACGATCAACATGATCACCGATGTCACAAAGGTACGGAGCAGGTAGATCGGATACATCGTCACCGGACCGCCGCTGGCATATGTGCCCCACAACACCGTCCGGTAGCCGTCGATAATCGAGGCCATCGGGTTAATCCAGCGCATTACCTGCGCCGGATTGAACGTCAGACCCAACATGGTGACGCTCTCGCCGAAAATCTCCAGCGAGTAGAACACCGGGGTCAGGAAGAACCAGGCCAGGATGACGACTTCCAGAATCATCAGGACGTCGCGGTAGAACACTGTCAGGCTGCTGAGCAGCAGGCTGAGACCGATGGTGAAGATCAATTGCGTGATCAGGATAACCGGGATCCACAGCGCATAGACCGACAGCCCAATGCCGAAGACGTAGAGGAAAATGATGAGGACGATGAAGGCGAAAAAGAAATTGACCAGATTGGACAACACGGCGGCCACGGGCAGCAGTTCGCGCGGGAAGTAGACCTTCTTCACCAGCCCCGAATTGCCCGTCACCGAGGTTGTACCGCTGACCAGCGCGCCGCTGAAGAAGTTCCACGGGATTAGCCCGGTCAGGACAAAGATCGGATAGTCGCGAATCTGGTTATTGGCTAACACGGAGAAAATGATCGTGAAGACGCCCATCAGGAACAGCGGGTTCAGGATGCTCCACAGGATGCCCAGCACCGAGTTCTTGTAGCGGGCCTTCAGATCGCGCACGACCAGATTGCGCAACAGATTGCGATACTGGTACAGCTCGGTCAGCTTGTCGCGCCAGTTGCTCAGACGGCGGTCGGCGTTATAGATGTAGGTGGGCGTTTCGCCGCCGGCGCGCGGCCGGCTCTCTGAACTCATCCGTTTGGGTGTCTCCCGCCGCCTCGTGTTCACGGCGACTGTTGCCATGTGGCGGCAACGGGTCGCATTATAGCCCATTTTCGGCGATTGCCGACATGCGCTCATCTAGNNCATCCCGCGCTACAATGGCCCGTCGATCATTGGGCGAACACCGTCCAACACGCCGCGATAGACATCCTCTATTTGCGCTGCATGGTCATCAATCGTCACGACGTCCGGCAACCCGGCGCGCAGAGCGGCGAGTTCGTCCGGTTGTTCCATCAGCCGGCGCAGGATGGCCGCCAGCGCCTCTACGTCGCCGGGCGGAAAGAGATAGCCATCCACGCCCTCGCGCATCACGTCGGGCAGCACGCCGATGCGCGAGGCGACCACAGGCACGTCGGCGGCAAACGCCTCATGGACGATGAGCGCATACGTCTCGTACCACAGCGTCGGCGCGACGAGCACGTCCAGTTCGCCCAGCGCCGGCCACAGCGCCGCGCGCACCACCGGCCCCATGAAGCGGATGCCGGGGTGGGTCACCAGCCGCCGCAATTCGGCCACGTACTCGGGAAAAGCGTCGGTTGGGCCATAGATGGCGCAGGTCACCCCCTCCGGCAGCCGGTTGACGGCCGCCACCAAAACATGAATCCCCTTTTGCCAACTCAGCCCGCCGACGTAGCCGACGCGGAACGGGCCGCCCGGCGCTTTTTGCTCGCGGGCGTGACGCGCGTCGGCCACGTCGGCGGCCGATACGTCGATGCCCAGGGGCAGGACGCGGGCCTTCTCCANNAACCCGGCCGCGGCCGGCCCGTCCAACCCGGCGCGGGCCAGGGCGCAACGGCCGCAATTGGTGAACCGCGCGTTTGGCCCGGCGCAATTTGTGCCATCATAATTGGTCAATAACTGGGCGTTGGCGCAGCCATACCAGTAGTCGTGGAGCGTGATGACGTAGGGGATGGCCGCGGCCTGCAACGTGTCTATTAGCTCTACCGGCAGGCCCATCAAATGTTGCAAATGGACGATGTCCGGCCGTTCGGCGGCCAGCACGACCTCAAAGGCGGCCGACAGCCGGCCCGATCCCATTAGGCTCAGGAAAACGGCCAGCCGCCCGCGCCGCCCGCCGCCCGCCCGATAGACGCGCACGCCATCCTCGATGGTTGGTTCGTGGCCTCCGTCGCCTGCCTCCGGACAAAATACGGCCACGTCATGCCCGGCCGCCGCCTGCCGCCGGGCCAGCGTCCGCGTATACAGTTCCGTCCCGCCCAGGTGGTCGGGCGGGTACTGGTGGACGAGGTGGAGGATGCGCATGGCGTGGCGACTACGACTTGGCCGGCAGCGCGCGGTATTGGCCGAGCACCCGTTCGACGACAACGTCCCAATGATAGGCGGCCATCAGCTTTTCGCGCCCCTGCCGCCCCAGACGCTCGGCGAACATCGGGTCGCCCAGGATGCGTTCGGCGGCCATCGCCAGATTGTCCACATCGGCGAAGGGCACCAGCAGGCCGGTCGCGCCATCGTCGACGACGCCGGGAATACCTCCGGCGCGGGCGGCGATGACCGGCACGCCATGCGCCCAGGCTTCCAGCAAGACGATGCCGAACGAATCACTGCGCGACGGCAACATGAGAAATTTGGCCCGGTTCAGCACGGCGTGCTTGTCGCGGTCGGACAGCGCGCCCAGCGGCCGAATGGCGGCGCGATCTTCGGGCGATAGGCGCCGCCGGTAGCGCTCGAACTCCGGTGTGGAGGAGCCGATGAGCAGCAGGGCAATATCGCGCCCGCGCCCCCGCAAGACGCGCACGGCGTCGGCGGCATGGAGCGCGCCCTTGTCGAAGGAATGGCGGCCGATGTAGAGGCCGAATTCGCCGCGCGCTTCGGGGTGGTCGGCGGCGAAATAGGGCGAGGCGGCGAAGTCGGCCGGCGGTGCGTCGGCCCCGCCGCCGATGACGGCGATGCGCTCCGGCCCATAGACGTAGCGGGCCAGCCCGTCAGCCTCGACGCGGGTCAGCACCAGCAGGCGGTCGGCCTCGCGCATGATGCGCAGTTGGTGATCCATCGTTGAGTTGCGCGCCACGCGGTCGTTACCCTCGCCCAGATGCAGGAAGGGGGTGATGAACAGCGGCCGGCCCACCTCGCGGCTGTGGGCGTGGGCGGCCACCATCGCCCGTTCCCAGGACAGATTAAACGCATGAAAGACGTCAACGTCGCCCAACCCGGCCAGCGTCTCTGCCAGACCGTCGATGGCGGGCACGCGCCGAGCCATGCCCGTCAGCCACGCCGCCTGATCGCCGGGCAGGGCCGACAGCAGCACCATCCCCTTGCGCCACAGCAGCAGACCGCGCCGGCCGTGGGGGGTGGGCAATACGGGCAAACGGATGACGCGCGCGCCGTCTTCGATGGTATCCGACGCCCCGGCCGCGCCTTGCCACAGNNGGGTAGGCGGGAGTGACAAACGCCACGTGGAGGGGGTTGTCGCTCACTGCCCCGCCCCGCCCGGCAAAAGGCCGGCCGCTTGCAAATGCGCTTCCCACTGCCGGCGCACCTGCGGCTCCAGGAAGGCGCGTACCCTTCCCGTCTGGCGGGCGATGACCCGCCGCCGCAACGGCTCATCGGCCAGCAGCGCGGCGATCAGTTCGGCCAGCCCCTCGAAATCCTTGCGATGGAAGAGGATGCCCGCCTCGCCCAGTGTGTCGGGCACGGCCGTGGCGGCGTAGGCCACGACCGGCAGGCCGCAATACATGCTCTCGATCAGCGGCTTGCCGAAGCCCTCGTGCTCGCTCATCGACACGTAGACGTCGGCGCGGCGGTAGTAGGTGATCATGTCGCGGTGGGTCACGTGGCCGGTGATGCGCACGGCGTCATCGCCCAGCCCCAGCTCGCCGGCCAGCGCTCTCAACCAGGCCACGTAATCGGTGAAATCGGTATTGCCGACCAGCGCCAACCGCGCCGTGGGCAGGATGCGCCGCAGGCAGTGGTGGAGCTTCAGCAAATCTTCCTGCCGCTTGTTGGGCGCGAAGCGGCCGACGAACAGCACCAGCGGCCGGGCGGCGGCGCATTCGGCGGCCAGCGTTTCGTTCAGAGGCGCACGGAACTGGCTTTCGTCCAGGACGATGGGCAACACGCCGGTCTTCTCGTAGCCCAGGTCGGCCAGTTCGCGCGCGTTGTAGCCGGAATCGCCCAGGGCCAGCAGCGTGTTGGGCCGCATGGCCTCCAGTTGGCGGCGGCCCTTGTGCAGATGGGTCGCCAGAATCGGGTCGGTGAAGGCGAAGAACTCGGGCGGGGTGATGTTGTGGTAGATGAGGAGTTGCGGCAGGCCAATCGCCATCAGCCGCTCGGCGATGTCGGAGCCGACAGCGTGATGATGGATGAGGCAGCTTTCGCCCGGCCCCGGCCGGTAGTCGCGGGCCGGGCGCACCCGCCCGCTCAGCTCGGGCTGGATGCGCTCGGCGTAGACCTCCGAGGCGAAGCCCAGATCGCGCAGCCAGCGCTGGATGGCGAACACTTGGTCACTGACCGCGTCGCCGATGTAGGCCCCCTCGGTGAATTGATGCAGGGCGCGCTCAGCCATGCCCCTCCCTCGGCCGCGGGATCAGCGTCTCCAGGATGGCGCGATACTTCGCCATGACCACGTCCCAGCTGTAGTTGGCGGCCACGAAGGCCCGCCCCTGCCGGCCGAGTTGGGCGCGCAGCGGCGCGTCGTCGAGCAGCCGTTGCAGCGCCGCCGCGAATTCATCGTAGGAGTAGTAATACAACCCGCCGTTGCTGCGCCGGGTCTGCGATTTAAGAACCTCGCACTGGCCGTTGACCAGCGTGGGCACGCCCATTAACCACGCCTCCATCGCCACCAGCGACAGGCTTTCATAGAGCGAGGGCATCACCAGCACGTCGGCAGCGCAGATGGCGTCGAATTTGTCTTCTTCGCTCACAAAGCCCAGGGGAATAATATCGGGCCGGGCCGGCATTTCCAGGCTTGACTTGCCGATGAGCACCAGTTTGGTGTCGTGGCCGGTCTCGTTGCGGAAGCGGGCGAACTGGTCGAGCAGTTCGGGCACGTTCTTGGCCGAATCGACCCGGCCGACATAGACCACGAAGGAGCCGTCGATGCCGAACTTCTGCCGGAAGCGGGCCGCCGATACGTGGTCGGGCACGTTGATGCCGACGCCGGTGACGATCTGGGGCACGTACTGATTGCGCATCACCTCATTGACCAGCGCTTGCTCCGTCTCGGTGTTGTAGACGATCAGTTGCGGCATGTGGAAGAGGGGCCGCATGATGGGCAGGCGCAGATACGGCTCATCATGGGCGTTGGGCACCAGGATGGCCTTGTCGGCCACCAGCGGCAGGCCGAAAAATGTCGGGGGGTAGAGATAGGTCACGAAGATGAACAGGTCGAAATAGTCGCGGGCGTCGCGGATGTAATCGAGCAGGTCGGTGGAATATGGCCCCTGATCCTTCATCCACTGCAATTCGTCGAACAGCGTGCGCTTCTCCTCGAACAGGGCCACCGTGCGACGGGCGAAATCGGGATGGCGCGGCGCGTCCACGGCGAAACGCAGCACACGCACGCCGTTCAAGTCGCTTTCGCCGGGCGGGTAAACGTTATCCCAGGTCAAATAATCCACGGCGCAGGTCGTGATGACGTGGGTCTCCACCATCTGCGCCAGCCGCTCGGCCAGCCAGCGGGCCAGCATCTCGGCCCCGCCGTTGACCTCTTCGCCGTAGCGTTGCACCACCAGAGCCACACGCTTGCCCTTTAGCACAGTCCCACCTCGCGCAGGCGCTCCATGAATTGCCCGCGCACCGCCGGCTCCAGAAAACTCTGCGCCCTGGCCCGCTGCCCGGCGATGAGGCGCTGCCGCAGCGCCGGGTCGTCGAGCAACAGATCGATCAGTTCGGCCAGCGCCTCGTAGTCCTTGTCAAAGAACAGCAGACCCGCGCCGCCCATCGTCTCCGGCACGGCCGCCGCGCCATAGGCCAGCACCGGCAGCCCCAGCACCATACTCTCGATGAGCGGCACGCCGAAGCCCTCGTGCTCGCTCATCGACACGAAGAAGTCGGCCGCCCGCAGATGGGCCACCATGTCGGCCTGCGACACCTTACCGGTCAGCGTCAGGCCGTCGCCCACGCCCATCTCGGCAGCCAGCCCCTCGACCCAGCGGTCGTAGCCGATCTCCCAGCGGTCGCCCACCAGGGTCAGATGGGCCGTGGGGCGGATGCGGCGCAGGCAGGTGAGCAGCTTCACCAGGTCTTCCTGCCGCTTGTTGGGCGCCAGCCGGCCGATGAACAACAGGCGCGGGCCGGGGATAGGCGGCCGAGCTTCGGCGGACTCATACCGCTCGGCCTGCAAGCAGATGGGCAGCACGGCTGTCCGGTCATGGCCGGCGGCGATCAAATCGGCCTCGTTGTAGGCCGAGACGGCCAGAGCCAGCCCCGTGATCGGTCGCAGCGCGTGTAATTGCTCCATCCCCTGCCGGGCCAGATGGGCGCGCAGGGGGTCGCTGCCGGTGAAATAGTCGGCCGGGGTGATGTTGTGATAGACCAGGATAAGGCGCATCGCCTGGCGCAGCAGGAAGTCGGGCACGTCGGAGCCGATGCTGTGGTGGTAGATGGCCCACGCCTCGTCCCGCGTGTGGCGATAGGTGGGCAGTGGGCGCACGGCCCCTTCCATGCTGGGGTGCAGATGCCAGGCGTAAATCTCCGACGTGAAGCCCGCCTCGCGCAGCCAACGCTGCATGAGCAACGCCTGGTCGGTGATGGCGTCGCCCGAGGTGGCCCCGGTCAGGAATTGGTGCAGAACGCGCCCGCTCATGGTGTGGGTGGCCGGGCGCTCAGTCGCGGCGGCGCAACTCAGCCCGTAGCGCGTCGATCTCGGCCGCCTGTTCCTGGACGACACGGGTCAGTTCGTTGAGGGCGCTGATGAGGTTGACGTTGAGGCGGTTCTGGTCGCGCACCGAGCGATTGACGTAGAAGAGCACCAGGCTATGCACCTGGCCGCGCACC
>CXWJ01009436.1_pt1 | contig 31039 bp, 23 predicted proteins | sample 590841 | NCBI WGS metagenome assembly CXWJ01 (sample SAMEA3498367, study PRJEB10139) | wastewater metagenome | biome: wastewater treatment plant; material: activated sludge | place: Austria | collected 2015-01-21 | reverse complement strand
GGTGTTGCTCTATGGCGGCGGCGACGATGCCGTCACCGTGCGCTATCGCAACCGCGAGGGCAGCACCCGCCATTACGGCACGAAGTACGAGGGCGTCATCCCCAATCTGTGGCGGCGCTACAACGAGTCCACCTCCGACTACGTGCGCGAGAAGCTGGAAGAGTTCATGGTCGACCGGCCCTGCCGCGTCTGCGGCGGCACGCGCTTGCAGCCGGTGGCCCGCGCCGTCGACATCGGCGGCACGACCATCATCGAGGCGGTGCGCCGGCCGGTGGTCAAGACGCTCGACTGGGCCGAGTGCCTGGAAGACCCGGCGCGCACGCCGCTGACGCCGCGCCAACAACTCATCGCCAAGTCGATCCTGAAGGAAATCCGCGAGCGGCTGAGCTTTATGATCAACGTCGGCCTCGACTATTTGACGCTCGACCGGACGGCGGGCACGCTGAGCGGCGGTGAGGCCCAGCGCATTCGCCTGGCGACTCAGATCGGCAGCCGGCTCATGGGCGTGCTCTACGTGCTCGATGAGCCGAGCATCGGCCTGCACCAGCGCGACAACGCCCGGCTGATCACGACCCTGCAAGGGATGCGCGACCTGGGCAATACGGTGCTGGTGGTGGAGCACGACGAGGAGACCATGCGCGCCGCCGACTGGCTGATCGACCTGGGGCCGGGCGCGGGCAAGCACGGCGGCGAACTGGTGGCCGAGGGCACGCCGGAGCAGGTGGCGAAGAACAAGAAGAGCCTGACTGGGGCCTATCTGAGCGGCCGCAAGCACATCGCCGTGCCCAAGAAGCGCCGGCCGGGCAATGGCGAGTGGCTGGAAGTGATCGGCGCGTCCGAGAACAACCTGAAGGACGTGGACATCCGCATCCCACTGGGCAAGTTCGTCTGCATCACCGGCGTCAGCGGCAGCGGCAAAAGCTCGTTCCTGGTCGAGATTCTGAGCAAGCGGCTGAACCAGCACTTCTACAACTCCAAAGTGCTGCCGGGCAAGCATCAGGAGATACGCGGGCTGGAACATCTGGACAAGGTCATCGAGATCGACCAGAGTCCCATCGGCCGCACGCCGCGCAGCAACCCGGCCACCTACACCAACCTGTTCAACCAGATTCGCGACCTGTTCAGTTCGCTGCCCGATAGCAAGCTGCGCGGCTACCAGCCCGGCCGGTTCAGCTTCAACGTCAAGGGCGGCCGGTGCGAGGCGTGCCAGGGTCAGGGGCAGAACCGGATCGAGATGCAGTTCCTGCCCGACATCTACGTGCCCTGCGACATCTGCAAGGGGGCGCGCTACAACCGCGAAACGCTACAGGTGCGCTACAAGGAACTCAACATCGCCGAAGTGCTCGACCAGACGGTTGACGACGCGCTGGAGTTCTTCGCCAACTTCCCGCCCATTCGGCGTAAGTTGCAGACGATGGCCGACGTGGGCCTGGGCTATATCCATCTGGGCCAGCCCGCGCCGACGATGAGCGGCGGCGAGGCGCAGCGCGTCAAGCTGAGCCGCGAGTTGTCGAAGATCGCCACCGGCCGCACGCTCTACATCCTCGATGAGCCGTCGGTCGGCCTGCATGCCCACGACGTGAGCAAGCTCATCCACGCCCTGAATAAGCTGGTGGACAAGGGCAATACGGTGGTCATCATCGAGCACAACCTCGACATCATCAAGGTGGCCGACCACATCATCGACATGGGGCCGGAAGGCGGCGACCGGGGCGGGGAGATCATCGCCCAGNNGTGCGGCGCGCCCGCGAGCGCAACATCATCATCCCCACCTTTGAGCAGCAGCGCAACCCGGCCGCCATCCCCGACGCCATCAAGAGCCGTCTTGGCGACATCGGCCTGTGGGACCTGAACCCGGCCAACCTGTTTCGCATCACCTGGCACAACCAGCCGGCGGCCAAAGGCGGCGGCTATGGCCCGGTGAACACCATCGAATTCCCCAAAGAGATCACCGGCGTCGATGCCCGCATCGTCGTGCTGGTCGGCAAGTGGTTCCCCACCGGGGCGCACAAGGTCGGCGCGGCGTTTGGCTGTCTCGTGCCGCGACTGGTCACCGGCCAGTTCGACCCCAGCACGCAGAAGGCCGTCTGGCCCAGCACCGGCAACTACTGCCGCGGCGGGGCCTATGACTCCAACCTGCTGGGCTGCGAATCGGTCGCCATCCTGCCCGAAGGCATGAGCCGCGAGCGGTTCGAGTGGCTGGAAGGCGTGGCCGGCGAGATCATCAAGACCCCCGGCTCGGAGAGCAACGTCAAGGAAATTTTCGACAAATGCTGGGAACTGCGGGCGACGGGCGAAGATCTGGTCATCTTCAACCAGTTCGAGGAGTTCGGTAACTACCTGTGGCACTACAGCGTCACCGGCCCGGCGATGCACGAGGTGCTCAAGGGCATCATGGGCGAGGGCGACGTCTATCGCGGCCTGGCCTCCTCCACCGGCTCGGCCGGGACGATCGCCTGCGGCGATTACATGAAGGAGCAGTTCCCCGGCAGCCTGATTTGCGCCAGCGAGGCGCTGCAATGCCCGACGCTGCTGAACAACGGCTTCGGCTCGCACCGCATCGAGGGCATCGGCGACAAGCACGTGCCCTGGGTGCACAACGTCAAGAACACCGACCTGGTGGTGGCGATTGACGACGCCGCGCCGGTGGCGATCATGCGTCTGTTCAACGAGGACGCGGGGCGGGAGTATTTGCGGCAACAGGGCGTGTCGGCCGACCTGATCGACCTGCTACCCGACCTGGGCATCTCCGGTATCTCCAACCTGCTGTCGACGATCAAGATGGCGAAATACTATGAGATGACCGGCAACGACGTGCTGCTGACTATCGCCACCGACTCGATGGAGATGTACGGCAGCCGCGTGGAAGAGTATCGCGAACTGGAAGGCGAGTTCACCCCGCTGGACGCGGCCGGCGTCTACCACCGCTACCTGCTGGGCGAGAACACGGCTAATATGCTGGAGCTGACCTACCCGGAGCGCAAGCGCGTGCATAACCTGAAGTATTACACCTGGGTGGAACAGCAGGGCCGGAGCTACGAGGAACTGATGGCCCAGTGGTATGACCCGACGTACTGGACGAGCATCCATGGGCTGGATAAGCAGATCGACCGTTTGATTGAGCGGTTTAATGAGCGGGTGGTGTTAGGGGAGAAGGCGACGGCGTAAACCCGGTGCGACGCACTTTCTGAAGTGCGTTGCACCTATATTGAATGTGAAAAGGCCCCGCGCAAGCAGGGCCTTTTTTGTTCCGAAACGACTCCGATCAAGTGAATTTGACGGAGTTGAGCTTGTTTGTACAATCTCACCAGTATTGGTTCCTTGAGTCGCGCAATCTGTATCAGCCTTGCCCAGATCCAATCGGCATTCGTCAGGACAACCGCAGATGGCCAACAAAGCTGAACTCCGTCAGTTTATCAACAACTACTTCAGTGATGATGAATTGAACGCGCTTTGTTTCGACTACTTCCCTGAAGTGTTGAACAATTTCGCGGCCGGCATGACCAAGAGTCAGAAGGTCATCGATCTGCTCAGCTATTGTGAGCGGCGCGGCCTGATGGAGAATTTACTCGCTGCCTTAGCGATCCTCCGCTCGGAACCCTATCAGAAACTAATAGACTCCCTGCCAACGATAAAACCGAAAGAGCGAGTCGAACAGCGATATCCGAATCGCATCTTTCTCAGCCATGCGAACCAGGATGCAGGGTTTGCCCAGGCATTAGCCGACGATCTAAGTCGCCACGACTATGACGTCTGGATAGCGCCGAGCAGCATTGAGCCGGGCGAGAAATGGGTCGACGCCATCGAGCGCGGCCTGGAGACCAGCGGCATCTTTTTGCTGGTTATGACGCCCAATGCCGCCAACTCTAGTTGGGTTAAGGATGAGAGCAGCTACGCCATCGATCTGGAAAATAAGGGCGAGATACGGCTTATCACGTTGGATGTCGCTGACGGCAAGCTGCCGCCGATGTGGCGCGTGCGCCAGCATATCTCCTTCCGTCAAGACTATGACGAAGGGCTAAAGCAACTGTTGGCGGCTTTGAAGGCCAAGAAGCAAATCCCGCCAGAGATGCCGAACCAACATTCAACTCCACCGCCTTCATCCAGGACACCGAAATGGACTTTTGCCTTGGGTGGATTCGTTATTGTCTTGCTCTTTGTTGCTCTGCTTTATACGCTCTTGGATCCCCTGGGCGACAAGGATGAGGCGCAACTTCAAATAACGCCCACTGCTATTGAACAAGCAGTCAGCATAGTGACGCGGATAGTCACGGAAACGGCGGCGCCCGCGGGAACGAATGTTCCTTTCGTTCCGCTTTCCCCCACGCCTCAACCGACGATTAACCCAAGCGATACGCCCGCACCGCCACCTACCAGCGCGCCGCCACCGGTGATCAATCCCCCAACTGTCATCGTGCAAGTATTTATGCCGACTAGCCCACCGCCTCCAATCGCGCCTACCCCACTACCGACCGCTACGCCAACGATTACGCCAATCCCTGATACGCCTACGCCAACAGTTACGGTTACACCGACTGCCACACCCACGACGGCGTTGAGTGAAGCGTCTCCAGAAGGAATACGAACCTCTCAATACGAGGTTTATGATGAAATCAAAGATGATGCCGAAGCAATATCTGTTATGGTGCCGAGGGAATGGACTATCAATAGATTCGGACATAATTGGGAAGAAAATGGCACCATAATGGGAAGTCAACTGTTGGCGTCATCAGGTATACGCATCATAGGAGAAATTTATCCTTTTATGGCTATCAGGGCATCGCGGCTGCTCGGCGAACGGACTTTGGAAGATTTGTTAAGTGAATATGATTATTCCGAATCATGTACTTATGTTGGCCGTTTCCCTTATGACGATGGATATTATTTTGGTTACTTTGATGAGTTCTCCAATTGTGGAGTGGAAGGTAGCTCACTTTTTGTGGTTGCGGCCAAGCCGGGAGATGGATCATATGCAGTCATTGTCATCGTCCATACTTTAACAGAAGGGGATCTTATAGCTCGAGACAAGATTTGGAACACATTTTTCATAACCGGATCTAGGCTTCCCGGTTAATACCTTTTGATTGAATATCGGCCAGGCTGTTTTCATCCCCGATCATCTCCTTCCACCACACCGCCTCGCCACTCTCATCATACCCAACCATTGGCTCCCGCACGACGCCCCCGCCGGCCGCTGCTTCCTCCGTCCGCTCCAGCACCGGAATCAACGTCCCGGCCGCATGGTGCTCCTTCTGCATCACGACGTAGGCGATCAAGTAGGGCAGCCGCTTGCCGTCGAAGGTCATCGCGCCGTACTCCTCGGCCCAATGCAGCGGCTCTTCGGGCGAGCGTTTGTTGAATTTGGTCGCGGCGGCGGCCTTCACCTGGCTGACGAACGAGGCCACCGGCACGCGCGGCGGGATGCCGGCGACCAGGTGGACGTGATCGGCCGTGCCATTGAGGGCGAACACCGCGCCACCCAGCTCGACCGCCTTCCAACGGATCGCGTCGAGCACGACCGGCTCGGCGGCCGCGGTCACTGTCGCCTCGCGCCGCCGGGTGGCCCAGACGAGATGGTAATATAGTTGGTAATAGGGCATGATGATCTCCATATGGTGGCGGCACGTTGGCGATTGGAAACGCGCCTTCGGAATGGTGTGATTATACGCTTTGCCGGGCATGGAGCGCACGTCTATCATTGGTCGTGATAGAGAATTGCAATGACGAGATTCGCAACACAACGACCTGCTGGGCAAAGCGTAAAAGGCCTTGGCCGGCGCGCCGCCACGACTATACTGGCCGCGGTTTGGGTGCTGATCCTGGCCGGTTGCGGCGCGGCCGATCCGCTGCCAACCGTCGTCCCGACCGTTCAGCCGGCGGCCTTGACCCCCACCGTTGCCCCCACATTCCCACCAACGCTGCTGCCCACATCACGACCGTTAGCGACACTTGCCCCCAGCCCCACCCCCTGCCAATTCCCCCTCCAGCCGGCCCTGGCCGACGTCTGGAGCGCCGATGAGCTAGGCTGCCCCATCACCCCCGGCGCGGCGGCCATCAACACCGCCTATGCGCCTTTTGAGGGCGGGCAGATGCTCTGGCGCGGCGACACCGACAACATCTACGTGCTGTTCAACGACGGCCGCTGGGCGAGCTACCGCAATAACTGGCGCGACGGCGACCCCGAATTCACCTGCGGCGAGAGTAACAGCCCACCCACGCCCGTGCGCGGCTTCGGCCGCGTCTGGTGCGAGCAGCCCGGCGTGCGCGAGTCACTGGGCGCGGTCACGGCGGCCGAGATCGGCGACGACGGATCGGCCGTACAGGATTTCGTCAACGGCGCCATCCTGGCCGCGCCGTTCGGTGGCCTGTTCGTTTTTGAGGGCGAAGATGGGACGTGGCGGTTGGTAGAAGTTTTACCGTAGCGTGTACCGCCAACAAGTCTCGGTCCTCACTCAGCCAACTCCCAGTTCTCGAGAGCCAGGCCGGTGACGCGGACAAATTCCCGTGTATTGGCGCTAACCAATGTCACCTGATTAGCGACGGCCGTGGCGGCAATGATTAGATCGTTCGGCCCGATAATCATGCGCGCTCGTTCCAAATCGCTGCGTATGCGTCCATAGGCGTCGATACAGGGATCGTCAAATGGCAGCGATTCATACGGTTCAAAGAATCGCGCCAGCAGGCGCATATTCTCGGCCGGGCGCGCACTGCGATAGGCCCCATAGACCAATTCCGCTTTGACGATTGAGCAGAGACAGATTTCCTGCGGCGCGTGTTGGCTTAACCGGGCCACCAAGGCGGCCGAACTACCTCTGAGGATGCGGATGCAGGCGTTGGTATCCAGTAGGTACATCGGTTACTGCCCCAGTTCCAATGGCTCACGTTGCTCATAGACGCCTTGTGGTGGGCGTTCCAGATCGTCCCCCAACCAGCCGCCAACCACGTCTTCAAAGTAACCTTCCGGCCATTGCGGCGCTAAATTCCGACGAACCAGGTCGCCGAGATAGCCCGACACGCTCATGTTGGCCGTCTGGGCCTCTTGCTGAATCCGATGGGCAAGTTCATCGGGCGCATAAAAGTGTAGTTGGGGCATAGGTACTCCAAATATATGATGACAAATATATTTACCATACAATCGTATTCAATTCTTACCTGACTGTCAAGATGCGCCCCTTCGCCGGCAACAAATTCTTGCCAGTATCAACCGCATAAGGGATGATTGCCCCATGATCCACCCCGGCCAACAGATCGAGAATTACCGCATCGACGGCGTCATCGGCGAGGGCGGCATGGGTACTATCTACCGCGCCACCGACGTCAACCTGATGCGGCCGGTGGCGGTCAAGGTGATGCACGGCGAACTGGCCGACGACCCCGCCTTCCAGGGGCGCTTTCTGACCGAGGCCCGCGCCGCCGCCCGCCTCGATCATCCGTCCATCGTGCGCGTCTACCACTTCGGCCGCCAAAGTGGGCTGCTCTACATCGTCATGGAACTGATCGACGGCCTGAGCCTGGGCGCTTACCTGCGGCAACTGGCCAAGGTCAATCAGGTGGTGCGGCTGGAAGAGACGCTGGCCCTCATCGCCCAGGCCGCCGACGCCCTCGGCTATGCCCACCGCCAGGGGGTCATCCACCGTGACGTGAAGCCCGACAACATCCTCGTCAAGCGGCTGGAGCGGCCGGATCGCCCCGGCGACCCACCGCTACGGGCGATGGTCACCGACTTCGGCCTGGCCAAGCTGCTGGAGACGGAGGCCGATACGCAGGCCGGGCTGCTGATGGGGACGCTGCCCTATATGTCGCCGGAGCAGGTTCTCGACCGGCCGACCGACGGCCGCTCCGACATCTACTCGCTGGGCGTCGTCCTCTACCAGTTGGCGACGGGCCAATTGCCGCTCGACATCCGTTCGCCGGAGCGGGCGCTGGCCGCCCACCAGTACGAGGAAATCGCCGCGCCGCGTACGGTTCATGCCGGCGTGCCCGTGGCCGTCGAGGCGGTCATCCTGCGCGCGCTGGCCCGGCGGGTGGAAAGCCGCTACCAGACGGCCGAGGAGTTGGCCGCCGATCTGCGCCGCGCCGGCGGTGGCCTGGGCGATGAGGAGACGCAGGCCTTCGCCGAGGAGACGGATTCGGCCATCGTCAGCATGGTGACCGAGCTGCCCACGCCGGCCCGGCGGCTGGAGTGGGACATGCGGCCGCGCCTGTTGCGCGGCGAGGGCGTCTGTCGGGTACTCTTACAAAACCACACCTCGACGCCGCAATCGGCCGGCCTGACGGTGGAGACGCCGCGCGGCGGCCTCTACGTGGATGCCGCCCGCAAGCAGATCAACCTCGCCCCACGGCAGCGCGGCATGGTCGATTTCTATCTCCAGCCCATTAAACAGCCCTTCACCGGCCGGGTCAGGACGTTGCCGTTCGTGGTGCGGGTGACGCCGACGCTAGGGGACGTCGGGCCGGGCATGGAAGGGCAGGTCATCGCCACGCCGCAGATTCCGCTTTGGCTGAGCCTGTTGTTGCTGTTTTTGGCAGTGGCCCTGTGTGGGTTATCCGTCTGGGCGCTGAGTGCATTGCCGTTCATCAGCCGCTTGTTGGCCGGCTGACGGCCGCGTGCTTGCCTAATTGGCCTCCGGCTCGACCGCCAGCCGGTAGCCCACGCCCGGCTCGGTCAGGATCAGGCGCGGCCGGGAAGGATCGTCCTCCAATTTCTGGCGCAACTGGGCAAAATAGACCCGCAGATAGTGGGTCTCCTCCACGTAATCCGGCCCCCATACCTCGCGCAAAATCTGCTTGTGGGTCAGCACACGGCCGGCGTGCTGGATGAGCAGTCGCAGCAGGGCGTACTCGGTCGGCGTCAGCTTCACCGCTTCGCCGTCCCGCGTCACCTGACGGCGGGACAGATCGACCTCGATAGCCCCCATGCGATACGTGGTGGAGCGCGGGCCGGGTTGGGCATGGCGCTGGGCCACACGCAGCCGGGCCATCAATTCCTCCAGGCTGAACGGCTTGGTCAGATAGTCGTCGGCCCCCGCGTCCAGCGCCGCCACCTTGTCGCGGTCGGCGTCGCGCACCGACAGGATGATGGTCGGCGTCGCCGTCCATTCGCGCAGCCGCCGCAACACTTCCAGGCCGTCGATGTCGGGCAGCCCCAGGTCAAGGATGATCAGATCGGGGCGTGTACGCGCCGCTTCCTGAATGGCTTCCTGGCCGTTGGCCGTCTCAAAGACGTGGTAGCCGTTGGCCTCCAGGGCGATGCGCAGGAAGCGGCGAATCTGTAACTCATCGTCCACCACCAGCACGCGCGGTCCGTCGCTCATAACCTGGCCTCCGGCGGCGGCGGCGGCGCGTCCTCGGCCGGCAGTTGGATGGTGAAACGCGCCCCGGCGTTGAGTGTGTTTTCGGCCGTCAACGTTCCGCCGTGGGCCTCCACCAACCCCCGACAGATGGACAGGCCCAGCCCCGTGCCGCCCGTGGCCGCGCCGCTGGCCCGATAGAATTTTTCAAAGACGTGGCCCAGGTCGGCCGGGGCGATGCCCGGCCCGTGGTCGGTCACGGTGATGGTCAACGTTCCTACCCGGTGAGTGACAGCGATGTCGATCGGCGTGTCCGGCGGGGTGTAGGTGCAGGCGTTATCGAGCAAATTGACGAGCACTTGCTCCATCAGGACGAAATCCATGCGCACCAGCGGCAATTCCGGCGGCGTAACAATCGACACCGGCCGCCCCGCCAGGCAGCGCTCCAGTTGCTTGACGGCCACAGCCACCACCTCGCCCGCGTCGCACCACTCCAGCTTCAGCCGCAACTGTCCCGATTCGAGGCGCGACATATCGAGCAGATTGGCCACCAGACGGTTGAGACGGTTGCCGGCATCCTGGATGTCCGTCGCCAGTTGTGTCCGCGTCGGGGCATGGTTGCCCAACTGCGGGTCGAGCAGGCTGCTAGCCGCGCCGGTGATGGTGGCGATGGGCGTGCGTAGTTCGTGAGAGATGGAGTTGAGTAGAGTAGTGAACAGCCGCTCCGACTCGTGGTGCATGGCGTTGCGTTGGGCTGCTTCGTCCAGCAATTCGCGCTCGATCGACAGGGCGATCTGTCCGGCGAACGCTTCCAGCAATTGCTCCTGTTCGAAGGAAGGGCGCACCCCTTTGCGCGAGCGAATTGCCAGCACGCCGACGGTGCGGTCGGGCGTTTGCAAGGGCATGAAGTGGGCCGAAGCCAGGGGCAGCGAGGCGGTAAAGCGGCCGGCGGCCTTGCGGTTCTCGAAGGCCCAGACGGCAACACTGTAATCCTTATCGTCAACGGCCAGCGTGCCGCCGCGGTGGGGTTCGCGGGCCAGCGTGTCGCCGTCGGCGGGCAGGATGGCCGTTTCGGCGTCGAACACTGTCCCGATCTGGGTAGCGGCCACGCGCAGCACGTCGTCCATGTCCACGGCTGTGGCCCGCTCGTGGGCCAGAGCGTAGAGGGCGGTGGTGCGGTCGGCGTGGCTGCGCGCCAGCCGCTCCGGGCTGCGCAGCCGGGCGGCCAGATTGCCGGCGATGAGGGCGGTGGCGAAGTAGAGGAAGAAGAGGACGATGTCCTGAGTGCGCGAGATTTGCAACGTGAAGCGCGGTTCGATGAACAGGAAGTTCCACGAGAAGGCGCTCAGTGTGGCCGCCAGCAACGCCGGCCCGCGCCCCAGCCGGCCGGCGATGATGAGCACCACCAGCAGATCGGTCAGGCCGACAGTCAGGTAACTAATGAGCGGGAAGCGGTCGATGAGCAGAGCGTCGAGCAGGGTGATGGCGACGATAAGCAGCGCTGCCCACAGATAGTGTTGCCACGGGGAACGCTCTTTGAGCAGCGGCAGGGTCAGACCAGGGGTGCTGCGACCTGACGGCTCATCGCCGGTGACGACATAAATGTCAATGTCGCCGCTGTCGTCAATGACCCTGTCTATCAGCGAAGGGCGACGCAGCGCCTTGCGCCAGCCCGTCGCCTGCGGCTTGCCGACGACGATCTGGGTTACGTTGCGCTGCCGGGCCAGCCGTAGCAGCGACTCGGCTACGTCGTCGCCGGCGGTGGTGACGACCTCTGCCCCCAGGTCACGGGCCAGATTGAGATGGCGGCTGAGGCGTTGTTGCGCCTCGGCCGACAGAGGCGTCGTCGTCTCCACCGTGACTGCCAGCCACGACGCTTCCATGGTATAGGCCATGCGCCGCGTCCAGCGGATAAGCTTCTCGGAAAACGGGCTGGGACCGACGGCGACCATCAGGCGCTCGGTAGACTTCCACGGCCCGGCGATGCGCTTGACATCCATGTAATCCTGGAGCTGATGGTCGACGCGCTCGGCCGTCAGCCGCAGGGCCATCTCGCGCAACGCCGTCAGGTTGCCGGGGCGGAAGAAGTTGCGCGCGGCCACGTCGCTGCGTTCCGGCGTATAGACCTTGCCCTCGGCCAGCCGCCGGCGCAACTCCTTCGGCGTCAGGTCGATCAACTCGATCTCGTCGGCCAGCTCCAGCAGCGTGTCGGGCACGGTCTCGTGGACGGTGATGCCGGTGATCTGCCGCACGGCGTCGGCGCGGCTCTCGAAATGCTGCACGTTGACCGTGGTGTACACATCGATGCCCGCCTCCAGTAGCTCCAGCACGTCCTGGTAGCGCTTCAGGTGGCGCACGCCGGGCGCGTTGCTGTGGGCCAATTCGTCCACCAGCGCCAGCGCCGGATGGCGGGTCAAAATGGCGTCGACGTCCATTTCCTGGAGCGTCGCGCCGCGATAGTCGATCCGCAGGCGCGGCATGAGTTCCAGCCCGTCGAGCAACGCCTCGGTCTCGGCCCGACCGTGGGTTTCCACGACGCCGACGACCACGTCGACACCCTCGGCGGCCACGCGCCGGGCATCTTCCAGCATGGCATAGGTCTTGCCGACGCCGGCAGCCATGCCGAAGAAAATCTTCAATTTGCCGCGCCGCCGGCGCTCAGCCTCCTTTTGGATGCTCGCCAGCAGCGCGTCGGGATCAGGTCGTTCGTACTCCATGATACCCACTCATTGTAGTCGATCGAGCGCCAAATTGAGAAGCAGAACGTTGACGCGCGACTCGCCCAGCAGGCCTAGTTGCGGCCCCTCCACGTGGCCCTCCACCAGCGCGGCGACCTGCGCCTCGTCCAGGCCGCGCGCGGCGGCCACGCCGGCCACTTGCAGACGCGCGGCGTCGGGGCTGATGTGCGGATCGAGGCCGCTGCCGGAGGCGAAGAGCATCTCCACCGGCACGGGCGCGGCGGTATCCAGGGCGTGGGCGGCCCGGAAGTCGGCGGCGCGCTGCGTCACCAGTTCGGCCAGCGTGGCGCTGGTCGGGGCCAGATTGCTGCCGCTGGAGGGCAGCGTGCCGTAGCCTGTGGCCGACGGCCGCGGCTGGAAGTAGCGCGGGTCGTCGTTGGCCTGGCCCAGCAGCGCCGAACCGACCGGCCGGGCCGCGTCGCCCAGCAGGCTGCCGTTGGCTTGCGCCGGAAAGAGCAGTTGGGCGATGCCGGTGACGACCAGCGGGTAGATAATACCGGTGAGTAGGGTCAGGACAACCAGCATCATCAGGGCGGGTCTCAACTGTTTCATGGTCATGGTTATATTGCCTCCGACCGTCGTAACGATTGGGCCAAAGCCCAGGCTTCCGTCTCTTCTTTCTTGGTCACAACTTGATCGATTTCCGGCGCGTCCACGTCGATGATCGGCCGGCCGACGACGTCGCGCGGCCGGGGTGCGCGTTCCAGTGCTTCCCGATTGGCGCTAATCCACAGGGACAGCGCGCCATAGAACAGCAGAACCCACAGGACGAGCAGCCACGTATGGCCGGCCGGCGACAGGGGCAGCCGAACTTCGAGCAGCAGGGCCGCGCCCAGAACCAGACTGATGACGGTCAACGTGTGCCAACGAGGTTTCATTTGACGGTTCATGCTCGCACTATCCTTATGCCAATCCCAGGGCGTTGATGATCACGTCGATAAGCTTGATGCCGGCGAAGGGGATAATCAACCCCCCCAGGCCGTAGAGGAGCAGGTTGCGCCGCAGCGCCGCCGCCGCGCCCACCGGCCGGTAAGAGATACCGCGCAGGGCCAGCGGGATCAGGGCGACGATGATCAGCGCGTTGAAGATGATGGCGCTCAGGATGGCGCTCTGCGGCGACCCCAGGCGCATGACGTTCAGCGCGCCGAGCGGCCCCTCGCTCGCCCCGGCGGCATAGAGCATACCGAACATGGCCGGGATGATGGCGAAGTATTTGGCGACGTCGTTGGCGATGCTGAACGTCGTCAGCGCGCCGCGGGTCATCAGCAACTGCTTGCCGATCTCGACTACCTCGATGAGCTTGGTCGGGTCGCTGTCCAGATCGACCATGTTGCCCGCCTCGCGCGCCGCCTGCGTGCCGGTGTTCATCGCCACGCCGACGTTGGCCTGGGCCAGCGCCGGGGCGTCGTTGGTGCCGTCTCCGGTCATGGCGACCAGATGGCCGGCGGCCTGCTCGGCGCGAATGCGCCGCAGCTTGTCCTCCGGCGTGGCCTGGGCCATGAAATCGTCGACGCCGGCCTCGGCGGCGATGGCCGCGGCCGTCAGCGGGTTATCGCCGGTGATCATCACCGTGCGGATGCCCATCTTGCGCAGTTGGGCGAAGCGCTCGGCCATGCCCCCCTTTACGATGTCCTTCAATTCGATCACGCCCAACACCTGCGCGTCTTCAGCCACGACCAGCGGCGTGGCCCCGTTTTTGGCGATCTCGTTGACCCGCGTGGCAACGTCGGCCGGGTAGTGGCCGCCGAGAGCCTCGACGTGGCGCTGCACGGCGTCGGCCGCCCCTTTGCGAATGGTGATTGCCGGGTGGCCATTCAGCGCCGCGAAGTCGACGCCGCTCATGCGCGTCTGGGCCGTAAAGGGCACGAACTCGGCATGGGTGGCGGCCAATTCGCGACCGCGCAGGCCATACTTCTCCTTAGCCAGCACCACGATGGAGCGCCCCTCCGGTGTCTCGTCGGCCAGCGAAGAGAGTTGGGCGGCGTCGCCCAGCCGGGCCTCAGCGATGCCCGTAGCCGGATAAAAGGCCGTCGCCATACGGTTGCCCAACGTGATCGTGCCCGTCTTGTCCAGCAGCAGCACGTCCACGTCGCCGGCGGCCTCCACCGCCCGGCCGCTGGTCGCCAGCACGTTGCGCTGGATGAGCCGATCCATGCCACTGATGCCGATGGCGCTCAGCAGGCCGCCGATGGTCGTCGGGATCAGGCACACCAGCAGGGCGATCAGCACCGGCACGGGCGTCGTCACCTGGCCCAGCCCGGACTCGGCCTCGGCGTAGGCCGCGAACGGCCGCAACGAGATGACGGCCAGCAGGAAGATGATCGTCAGGCCCGACAGCAGGATCGTCAGGGCGATCTCGTTGGGCGTCTTCTGCCGTTTGGCCCCTTCCACCAGGGCAATCATCCGATCCAGGAAGGTATGGCCCTGCTCCGAGGTGATGCGAATGACGATCCGGTCGCTGAGGACGCGCGTGCCGCCGGTGACGGCGCTGCGATCGCCGCCGCTCTCGCGGATGACCGGGGCCGACTCGCCGGTGATGGCCGACTCATCGACGCTGGCGATACCCTCGACCACTTCGCCGTCGCCGGGGATCAGGTCGCCCGCCTCGCAGACGACGCGATCGCCCACCCGCAACTCCGAGGCCGGGACGGATTCTTCCTTTTGGCGGCCATTGCCGCCCACCAGCCGCCGGGCTACCAGTTCGCGGCGGGCCTTGCGCAGGCTGTCGGCCTGGGCCTTGCCGCGCCCCTCGGCAATCGCCTCGGCGAAGTTGGCGAACAGCACCGTGAACCACAGCCACAGGGCGATTTGCAGATTGAACCCCTGGCCGGCCACGCCGCGCACCAGGTCGGCGATCAGGATGGCGGTGGTCAGCACCGCGCCGACGGCGACGACGAAGATGACCGGGTTCTTGGCCTGCTGGCGCGGATCCAGCTTGCGAAAGGAATCGACGACCGCGCGCCGTACCAGCGGCGGATCGAACAACGGGCGTGCTTTAACTTGATGATCCATTTTCATTCTCCGATAAGCCGGAACGGTTGGCGCTATAGCCCGGCGCCGGCCGCCATGAGCAACTGTTCGATAATCGGCCCCAAGGACAGAGCCGGGAAGAAGGTCAGCGCGCCGACGATGAGCACCACGGCCACCAACATGCCGGCAAAGAGCGGCTGGTCGGTGGGGAACGTGCCCGGCGATGGCGGCGCGACGCTCTTGGTGACCATGCTGCCGGCAATGGCCATGACCGGGATGATGACGCCGAAACGCCCGACCCACAGCGCCAGGCCGAGGGTGATGTTATAGAAGGCCGTGTTGGCGTTCAGCCCGGCGAAGGCGCTGCCGTTGTTGGCCGTGGCCGAGGTGTAGGCGTAGAGGATCTCGCTAAAGCCGTGCGGCCCGGCGCTGAGACGGCTGGACAGCCCGGCCTCCACAACCGAAGCCAGCGCGGTGAAGAGCAGAATCGAAGCAGCCGGCAGCAGCACAGCCACCGTCGCCATCTGTATCTCGCGGGCCTCGATCTTCTTGCCCAGATATTCCGGCGTGCGGCCGACCATCAGCCCGGCGATGAAGACGGTCAGGATGACGAAGACCAACATGCCGTAGAGGCCCGCGCCCACGCCGCCAAAGATGACCTCGCCCAGCAGCATGTTGAGCATCGCCACGCCGCCGGCCAGCGGGCTGAGGCTGCTGTGCATGGCATTGACCGAACCGTTGGAGGCCGAGGTCGTGGCCGAGGCCCACAGGATGCTGTTGGCGACGCCGAAGCGTGTCTCCTTGCCTTCCATCGCCCCGGCAACGCCGAGCACCGGATTGTGGGCGTACTCTGACCAGAGCATCACGCCCAACAGGGCGACCATCAGGAACAGCATGGCGGCGAAGATGACCCAGCCCTGGCGTTGCGAGCCGATCATACGGCCGTAGGTGTTGGTCAGCGCCGCGGCCACGGCCAGCAGGGCGAACATCTCCAGGAAATTCGTCAGCGGCGTCGGGTTCTCGTAGGGGTGGGCGCTGTTGGTGTTGAAGAACCCGCCGCCGTTGGAGCCGAGTCTGCTTGATGGCGATCTGCGACGCGGCCGGGCCTTGGGGCAGCACCTGCGTCTCGCCGCTCAGGGTGGTGGCCGTCACGTTGGCGTCGAAATTTTGCACCACGCCCTGGCTGACCAGGACGATGGCGAAGATGAGCGACAGGGGCAGCAACACGTAGAGCGTGGCCCGCACCAGGTCGGCCCAGAAGTTGCCCAGCGTGGCCGCCGACTTGCGGGCCAGGCCGCGCGTCAGGGCCAGCACCACGGCGATGCCCGTGGCCGCGCTGAGGAAGTTCTGCGCGCCCAGGCCGAGCATCTGCGTCAATTGGCTCATGGTGGTCTCACCGGCGTAGGATTGCCAGTTGGTATTGGTCATAAAGCTGGTGGCCGTGTTGAAGGCCAGCCACGGCTCGACGCCGGCCAGCTTCTCCGGGTTCAGCGGCAGGATGCCCTGGAGCAATTGCAGCAGCAACAGCGCCAGAAAGCCCAGCACGTTGAACAGGATCAGGGCCACGGTGTACTGCTTCCACGGTTGTTCTTCATCCGGCCGTACGCCGCTGAGCCGATAAATAACGCCCTCGACCGGCCGCAAGACCGGCGAGAGCAGCGTCCGCTCACCCTCGAAGACGCGCTTCATNNGAGCAACATGCCGACATCCATAGCGATCCTCCGTGTCAGGGATTACACCAGACAGTATCGCTCAGGGACGGCCGCGCCGCGCTCAAGATTTGGGGGAAAGGCGTAAAGAATGTATCAAGAATCAGAGGGGCTAAGGAAGGGAGGCGTTCGCGATTCCGATGGCGGGGCGATGGGATCCGTAGGGTCGGCGGCGTCGCTACTCATGCTGTCCCGCCGCTTCAGGAGTTTGCCACGCATGAGGGCAATGTGCATGCGCAGATCGTAGTACCCGGCCAGATAGCCACGCGAAATGCTAAACTCCTCAACGAGAAGGCGTTCCATTTCGTCGATGGCTTGTTCGGTAACCGTTAACTGCTCCAGATTCATGTGAGCGGTTTGTTTTTCGATGTCGCGCAATAACTGGTACCAGGTATAAAGCCGTCGCCGCATAAACGCGGAATACACCGCCGGGCTGCGCATTAGAACGGGGACGAGGATCAGCAGGATGGGAATAACAAAGAGGTAAATGCGGTCGATGAGCGCGGCCAGGCGAAAGGGCAAGATGTTATCGAGCTGGCTCTCGCCGTTGCGTATCTGCTCCAGATAGGCCAGATACTCGCGACTGGTCGGCAGATCGGCGTTGCCCACGCGGGGAAACTCAAAGGGCTTTTCGAATAGCCCGCCCGGCTCGTGTGTCTCCACCAGGGCGATGGTCATCAACCGGATCAGGTCAGGGTGCAGATCGGCGCGGATGACGATGTTGGCGACGGCGCTCAACAACCGCTTGTCTTCCGCGGGTAGGTTCTCTTCGAGGTCGATCACCCCTTCCGGCAGGGTAACGGTCGTCAGGAAGGTATAGTGCCGGGCATAGGCATCCGCGCGGCGGACGTTCATCACGGCCAACGCCGGATCGCGCAGCAGCGGCAGGAGATGCGCCTCCGTCGCCGCGCCGGCGAAAAAGGCCACGTCGAGTGAGCCGTCGCGCAACCCGTCCACGGCCTCGGCCCGGCTCAGGTCAATAAAGGTCGTGTTCTCTTCCGAAATGTCGTTCCGGCCCAGCAACAGCCGGGCCAATCGCTCGGTGCTGATGCTGTCCGGCCCCAGGGCAATGCGCATGCCTTGTAACTGCCGCAGGTCATCCATCGGCCCGTCGGCGGCCAACGCCCGCCTGTAGATGATCCACAACGGTTCGTAGTAGACCGAGGCCAGGGTTTGCAGCGCGTCGGTCTCCAGTCCAGCGGCTGCCCCGCTGGGGATAAAGGCCACCTGGGCCTCGTTCGCCAGCAGTAGATCGAGCCGTTCGGCCACGTCCTCCGTCGTCACGATAACCAGATTAAACCCGTTCTGTTGGGCGATGCGTTGATAGTTCTCGGCCGCGAGGTAAGAAGCGCTACCTGCCGGCCCGGCGACAATGGTAAACGTCGATGGGGGCTGGTCGCGTTGCAAGAGATGCAAGGCCACTGCCAGCGCGGCGGCAACAGCCAGGAGAATGAGCGCGCCCCGTAACAACCGCCTTCGCCAGGAAGGTTGCCAGGGCGCAAAGGGGCTGTTCACGAGGGAGGTGCCTCTTTGCCCTCCGGCTGCCTCTCGGTCTCCAGCGCCGTCTTCTTGCTCAAATTGGTCGACCAGGTGCGCAGACCGATGTAGAGCGACAGCGCGGCAATGGGCAGAGCGATGCCCACCCCATAGCGCAGGAGATCGTCGGTGGCCTGGGTGAACACGACCCCCATGAAGTTGACGGCCATGACAACCACCGTCACGCCGATCAGGTTTGTCTCCAACTCCTCGGTGCTGTCAATGCGCAGCCAACTGGGAAACTCGATCGGGTGAATGAAGAGCTGATAGAGGCCCACGGCGGTGATGTACAGGACGGTGCCGATCAGAAAGCGGTGGACGTACTCCACGATTTCGACCTCCACCGGCAGAGAGGCCGCGTGCGCTTCGGCGCCGCTGGTCAGGCTGGCGACGAGAACTTCGTACAGCGCGACCAGCAGCCCCAGGCCGCCGAACACGAAAAAGAACGCGGACGCCAGCGCCAGGCCCACAATGGGCACTAGAATCAGAAAACGGGTTCCAGATAGAAAACGGGCCATAACATTATCCCTTATGCCTCTCCCCCATCCCCGGCCAATTGGTGCGCGACCTGGCCCGGCGTGATGTTTCCCCCGGCGCGATGCTCCTCGGTCCAGGCGCGCCCATCCTGAATCGCCACAAGGAGCGCGTCGCCGAAGCGCGGGCCGGCGAGATAGATGTTGTGTTGGCCGATGTGGTCGCCGATGCCCGTCTTCTGCAACTGGGCCATTACCCGCGGGCTGACGCCGGCCAGCATCAGGCAGCCGTCGTTGGCCTGCAACCGGGCCAGATAGCGATCAACGACGCCCAGAAAGGTACTGCCCACCTCATCATACGGGCGCAGGCGCAGGATGACCACCGCGCCGTGGGCCTTACCCACCTCCGGCAGCAGTTTCTCCAGTTCGCTGGCCCCGGCGAAGAACAGACTGCCGACGGGTTGCAGGACAACGACCTCGCCGTCGCTCAGCGCCGCCGGCGGCGCGGCTTCGGCCAGCCCGCCGTCGTCCTGGAGCACGAGGCGCATCAGCCGTACCCGCTCCGATGACTGGTAGAGGTTGATCAGCACGTGGAGCGCCACGCCCAGGAAGACCGCATACTGGATGGGCATCAGCAGCGTGCCGGCGAAGGTGATGAGCATGACGGCCAGCGACGTGGGGCCGGTCTTCCAGGCGAACTGGATGCGTCGTGGGTTGTACATGGAAAACCCGACGACGATCAACATCCCCGCCAGGGCTGTGTTGGGCAACCGGCCGATTAGCGGGGCCAGGAACAGCAGCGCGATGGCCACAAAGACGCCGGTGAGGATGTTGGCCCAGCGCGACTGGCCGCCGACACTGGTGATCATCGCCGTGCCTGACAGCGAGCCGCCCACCGGCAGCCCGGCGAACAGCCCCGTGGCGAAGTTGCCGATCCCCTGGCCGGTGAAGTCGCGCGACACGTCGGGGTAGCGGCCGTCGGGGTTGGGGTAGATCTGGCTGACGCCCGACGCCTGCACCACGGCCGTGATGGCGATAGCCAGGGCGGGGAAGAGCATCGCCGGGATGAGGCCCGGGTCGGGCAGATGCCACGTGGGCAGCGAGCGGGGAATGGCCGCCTCCTGCCCCACCAAATGGACGCTCTCCAGACCCAGCAGCGGCACGGCCACCGCGGCCAGCAGCAGGGCCACGGGAAAGGCATAGCGCCCCAGACGGACGCGATTGAGCAGCAGGATGGCGGCGATTGTGGTCAACCCGATCAGAAACGTGGGCAGATCGATCTGGCCGGGATGGGCCAGGGTGTCGAACAGGCGGATGACCCGGTTGCTGTAGGGGCTGGCGTAGCCGGTCAGGTCGTCCACCTGCCCCAGGATGGTCAGCGTGGCGATGCCGGTCAGGAAGCCGGTCATCACCGCGTTGGAGATGAAGCGCGTCAGCGACCCCAGCCGCAGCAGGCCGAAGGCGATCTGAAAGAGACCCACCAGGATGACCAGCATCACCAGCGCGGCCACCTGCTGGCCGGAGGGAATGCCGGCCAGTGCCTCGCGGGTCATCAGCGCCGTGGCCGAGGTGGCGTCAACGGCCATGATCACCGAGCCGGTGAATATGGCGGCGACGGGCGTGCCGATGACTAGCGAATAGAGGCCGTGGACCGGGTTCACGCCGGCCAGCACGCTACCGCCCAGCCCGTTGGGAATGGCGACGATAGCCATGATCAGCGCCGCGACTACGTCATTGCGTAAGGTTTGACGCTTGACCCGCAACTGCTGGGGGACAGGCAGGGATTTAAAGTCCATACCGATTGCCTTTTCGGGTGTTCGCCGCTAGTTGTAAGTTAAGTTGCGTATCGCGCATTGGTTCGTAGTCCAGCGCTTTAGCGCGCCTCTTAAGAACGCGATAAATCGCTGAACTACAAACCCGAAAACCAACTTAAAAGCACTAGGCCGCTACCAATCCCGGCGGAAACCATGTGCCGTCCTGAATGACCGGCTGGGGCATATAGGTGCGCAGGGCGACGGAGAAGGGGCCGCGCGGCGCGGGCAGCCAGTTGCCCTCGGGCACGTCTGCCGGCCGCTCGGCGGCGATGGACAGTGTCAGGCTGCCGTCGGCGGCGAATGTCAGGCCCCGCGAATCCGGTCGCAAGGCGTAGCGGTCGAGCGGGTTATCGTGCAACAGGAAGCGGTCGTCATAGAGCGTCAGCGACCAGAAGCCATACTGCCCCAAGGGCGGCAACTGCCCCGGGCCGAAGCGCAGCGTATAACCGCGCGCCCCGTCCAGACGGTCGCCGGCCGCGTCGCGCAGGGCGAAGAAGTACATGGCTTCTTCCTTGGGGAACGCGCCCATCGCGGTGAGCTGGCAGGTGGCCCGGCTCAGGCTGTGCGGCCCAGCGCGGCCGATCAACGGGTCGGGAACCGTCCAACCGTCGCGGAACGGGCCGCTGGTGATGCGGGCGTTCATCAGCGCCTGGGCCTCCGCCGCGCCCTGGGCGATGGCCTGGCGCAGGTCAGGGTCGTCTGGCAGCCGTGAGCCGGGGCCGAGACCCACACTGTCGAACAGGGCCATCAGCCCGGCGTCCGCGGCCGGCGGGGGATTGACGCCGGTGTAGAAGTTGGTGTAGGCGAAGAATTGTAGCGGGTCGCGCGTCTGGCTCATCCCCTGGGCCTCGTAGGCGCTCAGGTCGGCCGTGGGGTAGGCGATGGGCGCGCCGTCCGACGGGCCGTCGGACGACCATTGGGCCAACGGGATAAGGCGAATGGCGTCTTGCAGCGCGTACAGCGCGGCGTACTCGCTCTCGTCGTGAATGAAGATGCGCTGGAACAGGTTCATGATCGGCGTCGGCGAGGCCAGCACGGCGCGGATGCCGTCGGGCACGGGGCCGTCGTAGCCCGGCGGCACGATCAGGTAGTCGCCGCCGTCGTTGCCGAAGGTGCGCGGGCTGACGATGGCGAAGTTGTTGAAGTAGGCGTCAATCAGCGCCACCGAGTAGTAGCGGCCGGGGATGGGCGGCACGCGTAGCACCATCGGCCCCTGCTGATCGAGCAGCAGGTAGGCCGCGCCATAGAGGGTATCGACGTTGGGCGAGACGGTGGTCTTGTTGGTGGCGTCGGCCAGCTTGCGCAGCAGGAACCAGTTGCCCAGCGGGTTCTGGCCCGGTAACAGGTAGCGCAGCCCCTGGACGATGTCGTTCAGGTGGCGCAGGTGGAGGAAGGCCGGAAAGGCGAAGAGATAGGCCTGCATGGCGATGGAGCGAGTGTTGGCCGCCGTCGCCGCGGCGATCTCCTTGGCCGTCAGATCGGCGCGATAATCCTCGATGCGGGGGAGTGCGTTGTCCTCTTTCATGTTAGTCATCGTTGTCTTCTTCCTTGCGGTCAGGCGCGGTCCGGCCAGCGGATCGCGCCTGACTCGCCAAAATTTAGTCGCCGGAGGCCGGTCGCGGGGCCGGCTTGGCCGTCGCCGCGGCTTGCGGATTGCGTAGCATCAACGCCGTGACCAGCGTGACGCCCGTCGCCGCCAGGCCAATCCAGGCCAGCTTGCCCAGGGCGGCGGCCTGCGCCGCCGCTTCGGTCGCGCCGGGGTTGGCGGTCATGTAGCTACCCATGAAGCTGCCCAGACCGGCCGTCAGCAGGGCCACGAAGAGGGCTGTGCCGAACTGCCCGGCCAGGGGCAGGATGCCGGCCAACATGCCGCGCTGCTCCAGCGGCGTCGCGCTGAGGGCCGCCATCTGCACCGGGTTGGTGAAGGAGAAGCCGGCCCCGCCAATGATGGCCGCCAGCGTGACCAGCCACAGGTTCTGGGCCGGGAAGCCGAAGGCCAGCAGCACCAGCCCCACACCCAGCAGGCCAATGCCCAGGGCCACCGGGGTGCGCGGGCCGCCTTTGTCCAGCATCTTGCCGGCGATGGGCGCGCAGACCACCTGGGCCAGCACCGGCACGATCATCAGCATCCCGGCCACCGTCGGCGAAAGCCCCAATACTTGCTGCACGTAGCGGGCGAAGAAGGCGCCCATCAGCACGTTGGGCAGGAAGCGCATCAGCGAGATGAAGACGCCGATGGACACGTTGCGGATCTGGAACAGCCGGAACTGAATCAACGGGTGGGCCTTGCGCAGGGAGAGGATGACCAGTACCGCGCCGACCACCAGCCCGGCCCCGACCAACAGCAGTACCGTCGGCGAGGTCAACCCCTGCGACCCGGCCTGCATGATCCCGATGATCAGCAGCGACACGGCCAGCAGCAGCAGGGCGCTGCCCACGTAGTCGAACGGCGTCTGTTGGGCCATGCGCTGCTCATACTTCACCTTGCGTTGCAGGAACAGGGCCGCCGCGGCGGCCAGAATGGTGAAGCCATAGGTGATGGGCCAGGAGAGCGACTGGATGGTCAGGCCGACGATGGTCGGCGCGAAGGCGGTGATGGTCATGCTGACCATCATCATCTTGCCCTGCGCCCCGCCGCGCTCGGCCATCGGAAACACGTCGAGCAGCAGGGCGGTCGAGGCGGGCAGGAAAAGGGCCGCGCCCAACCCTTCCAGGCCGCGCCCCACCAGCACCAGCGGGAAGGTGTTCATCAGCCCGGCCACCAGCGTGATGGCCGCGCCGGCGATGACGATGAGCAGCCCGATGCGGAACATGCGCAGACGGCCCAGCCGGTCGCCCAGCGCGCCGCCGACGGTCACAATGCCGGCCAGGATCATCAGCGTCAGGTTGAGGATCCACTGACTGGCGGTCACGGAGATGCCCAGGGCGGCCTGCATACTGGGCAGGCCAACCTGGGTGGCGGCCATGTCGATGGCCCAGGTGGAGAGGCCGGCGGCGGCCGTCAGGACCGCGAACCGTTTGACAGTTTGTTCGTTCATTTTGGTTCTCTCCTCGCTTTATTGCTTCAGGAACGCTTTCCTGACTTCTATGACGACGTTTTCATAGGGCTGGCCGCTGACGGAAACGACCACGCGCCCCAGACCGCCGGTAAAGCGGAAGGGCGACTCGTACAACTCGCTGGCCGGAGTTTCGCTGTCGAAGCCACAGCACAGTCCTTCGCCGCTGAGTGACCAGCCAAAGGGCACAGTCTTGGCCACGGGGCCGGAGCCGGCCGCCTGCCCGTTGACGTGGAGCGTGGCCTGCCCGCTGATGCCCATCACGCCCATCGCCGTCAACTCCGGAGTCAGTTCGAACTGACCGGTGACGGAGAACTCCAGACCTAGCGTGACCGGGCCGGCGGGAATGGCTTCATTGGACGTAACGCGATAGCGTTCCTGGCCGAGGTAGTTATGCTCGTAGACCAGCTTGCCGTCGTGGACGAACAGCGACCAGCCGGCAAAGCGGCCGCCCTGGGCGATGAGCACCCCCTCCGCGCCGCCCGCGGGTATGTTGGCCTCGGCCACGACGCTGAAGGGGCGCATGCGCACGTTCACCGCCGCCTCGTTGTCGATGCGGCTGGCATGGGGGTAGTAGACGTAGAGGTCGCGCGCCGGGTAAGGCTTGGGGCGCTGGCCTTTCATTTGATGCGAATGCAGCGGGAAGACGTCGTACTTGCCGGCCTGGGCGAACCACAGGCCGATCAACTCCTGAAGCTTTTCAGGGTACTCCGCGGCCAGATCGTGGCACTCGGCGAAGTCTTCGCTGACCTTGTAGAGTTCCCACTGGTCGTCCACAAAGGGCAGGTTGGGGTCGCCCGGCCCATCGGCGGGGATACCGGGGATTTTGTGGAAGGTGACCGCTTTCCAGCCCCGATCATAGATCGCCCGCGAGCCGTACAATTCGTAGTATTGGATCTCGTGGATATCGGCCGCCGCTGCGTTATTGAGAGTCGGAGTCAGGCTGGCGCCGGCGATCTCTTCCTGTGGCACGCCGTTAAGCATCAGAGGCGGGGCGATATCGAGCAGGTCGAGCACGGTGGGCATCAGGTCGATGGCGTGGGCATAGTGACCGCGCACCTCGCCCCGCGCCGTGATGCCTCGCGGCCAACTGACGATCAACGGATCGGCGATGCCGCCATTGAAGACGTTGCGCTTCCAACGCTTGAAGGGCGTGTTGCCGGCCATGGTCCAGCCGGTGGCGTAGTGGGCATAGGTTGCCTCGCTGCCCCATTCGTTGTAATGTGCCAGGTTGGCCTCCAGCGAGTCGGGAAGCCCGTTGAAGAACACATTCTCGTTGAAAGTGCCGAAGAACCCGCCTTCGCCGGAAGCGCCGTTATCGGAGACGAGCATGATCAGGGTGTTATCCAGGTCGCCAAGTTCCTCCAGAGCGGCCAGCAGACGGCCGACGTAATGATCGGTATGGCTCAGGAAGGCGGCGAAGACTTCCATTTGGCGAGCATACATTCGCTTTTCGTCGGCCCCCAGGCTATCCCACGCCTGAACCCAGTCGGGGCGTGGCGATAGTTCGGTGCCGGCGGGCAGGATTCCCAATTCGAGTTGGCGAAGGAAGACTTGTTCCCGGTAAACATCCCAGCCGGCGTCGAATTGCCCCTTGTACCTGTCGATCCAGTCGGCCGGCACCTGGTGCGGCGCGTGCGTCGCGCCGGGGCAGAAGTACATGAAAAAGGGTTTACTCTCATCGACCACGCGCAGGTCGCGGATGAAACCGATGGCCCTTTCCGCCAGGTCTTCGGTCAGATGATAAGCCTGGCTGGGTTGTTTGTCCGGCTCGATCGAATGGTTATCGTAGACGAGGTCGGGGTCGAACTGATCCGTTTCCGCGCCCAGGAAGCCATAGAAGCGGTCGAAGCCGCGGCCCAGCGGCCAGCGGTCGAACGGTCCAGCCATAGTTCCCTCTTCGACCGGCACCAGGTGCCACTTGCCGAGGGCAAAATTGACATAGCCTCGTTCGTGCAGAATCTCCGAAAGGAAGCCGCGCGATGTTGATATGATGCCATCGTAGCCGGGGTAGCCCTGGGCCAACTCGGAGATCATGCCCAGGCCGTTGGTGTGATGATTGCGACCCGTTAGCAGACAGGAGCGGGTGGGCGAGCACATGGCCGTGGTGTGGAAGTTGTTGTAGAGCAGCCCGCCGGCCGCCAGACGGTCGATGTTAGGCGTCTCGACAAGCCCGCCATAACAGCCCAGGTGACCATAGCCCACGTCATCCAGCACGATAAACAAAACGTTGGGCGAACCCTCAGGCGGCCGGGGCGGCATGCGCCAAGATGGCTCCGATTCGGCCATTGTAAAGCCAAGCTTGCCTTTGAATGTGTCTCCTTGCCATGTCATATTGATCCTCCTGTGTCGCAAGGTGAAAATGATAGTGTGTCGCTTGTTGCCGGCCGTGAATTACGCCACGCACACCACCGGCGGCGCCTGCCACGTGCCATCCATGATGGCCGGGCCGGGCTGATAGGTGCGAAAGGCCAGGTTGAACGCATCGGCCGACACCGGTAGCCAGTTCGCCTCGCGCTCTGTGCCGGGCGATTCATGCTGGAGGTAGAGGGTAAAGCCGCCATCGGCGTCACGCCGCAGGGACGGCAGCATGACGGAATTGATCACGTAGCGGTCGATGGGGTTGCGGAGCAGGAACTTGTCGGCATTGTAGGCGGTGATAGACCAGAACGCGCCCACCGGCGGCAGGCCGTCGGCGGCGAATTTGATGGTATAGCGCCGGTTGCCGTCGAACGGCCGGCCATCGGCGTCGGTCTGGTAGCCTACACCCAAGTACTCCTCGGCGGCGTTACCATAGATGCCCAGCAGCGTGCCCACGGCCCGGCTGAGGTAGTCGTTGCCGAGTTGTTCGCGGCTGCCGAAGATTTCGGCCGAGCTGCGCACGGTCTGGGCGCGGCCGTACATGGCCTGAAGGCCCTGGCGCATCCCCTCCACCAGCGCCTCCCGTGTCGCTTCGTCGGGCGCGGCGAACGGCGCTCCGGGGACGAGGCCGATTTCGCTGAAGCTACGGCGTAGGGCGATCTCATCGTTCAGCACGGGCATGTAGGCCAGCATCGCGTTCAGGATGGTGAAAAATTCCAGCGACTCGCTTTCGCGGCGCACGTCTATCGGCCGTACCTCGGCGAAGGGGAGCGCGGGCGGGGGCGGCGCGCCCTCGTAGGCCGACAGCCCACACACCTGATACTGGTTCTGCAACGCGTGGACGCGATCGATGTCCTCCGGGCTGAGCAGTTGGGTGCGATAGAGGGCCAGCACGAATTGCGTGGGCGAATGGAACACGGCTTTCACGCCGGCCGGTGGCTCGCCGCGCCAGTCGGGGCCGGCCACCAGGAAGTCGCCGCCGCCGTGGCCGTTGGTGCGCGGCGAGATGTAACCGACGATGTAGGTGTATAAATCAATCAGTTGTACGGAGACGTAGCGCTTTTCTTCAAAGCTCGGCACGGTCAACACCTGAGGTTCGGCCCGCAAGTCGAGCCAGGCAAACGAATACGGCGTATCAACATTCATGGAGACGACCGCTCGGTCGTCCGGCGTGGCGACGTTGCGGTTGTGGCCTACCTGATTGAAGGGGGCCTTATACTCGCCCGATGCCTTGTCGAGGGTGTAGTTGTAGAGGACGTTGTAGCCATCGACAATCGGGTAGCCGTAGATGAAAGCTTCTTGAGCGATGAAAGAAAGGGGGTTCATTTCTTCGGTGTCCTTGTTGCAGTGATCGGGGTGGCCGCGCCGGTAAGCCAGCGCGGCCACCCAACCCGTTTGCGCCCCCGCAACGTGGAGCGATGCACAACAGCAGCCAAACCTAGACCATCTCCATCTCGACCACCAACGTGTCGGCCTCATCCAGCGCTTCCTGATCGACCCACTCGGTGCCGATGTAGCCGCCGCCGTTGTTGTCCATGATGTCCATCAGGCCGATGGCTTCGGCCTCGTTTTCGGCCAGGGCCAGCAAGACGACCTCGTCGCCCATGATGGCGTCGCTGATGGCCTTCAGATCGCTGTTGCTCATGCCCAGCCCTTTCTTGTTGAACATGCCGACCGCCGCGCCGCCGGCCGCGCCGGCAACCAGCCCCCCGACCAGGGTGACGGCCGGCAAGACCGCCGCCAGGACACCCAGCACGACGCCCACCTCGGCCCCTTTGCCGATGTTGCGGCTGCCGAACTTCTTGGTTTTGATGGTGCCCTTGCTGTTCTTGTAGACCGCGCCTATGGCCCCCAGCTTGATATCCTTGGAGGCTTTGTCCCAACCCTTCATGGCGAAGGCCGCCGTTTGAGCCGCCTCCATGTTCTCGTACAGACCCCAGACCAGTTTCTTGTTGTTATCAGACATGTTGTTTCCTCGTAATTGTGAATTGACGACAACTCCGATAACAGAATATGCGATTGTGGGGGGGCGAAGATAGTGAGGAGATCGAGGATATTTCTGAGGAGATCGAGGGGTCGGCGGCTCAGGGGATGAGGGCCAGCTCGCGGGCGCGGTCAACGATGCGCCGCCGGCCGCGCACGCCGAGCTTCTCGGCCAGGTTCTCGATGTGGCTGCGCACAGTCAGGGGGGAGACAACCAATGTCTCGGCGATGACGCGGTCGGTCTGGTATTGTCCCAGGAGAGTGAGCACTTCGCGCTCGCGGGGGGTCAGGTAGGGGGCCTTGTTCGCCTTCGTCCCGGCGAGCGGCCGTGGGGTTTGCAGGGCGTCGAGAAGGCGCGCCACGTAGGGGGTCGGTCTTTGCCGATTGATCGCTTGCAGTGTGGGAACCAATTGCGGACCGGCGTCAAGGACGGGCCGGATGACTCCCCGTGGCTCGGCCAGGGCCAGCGCCTCTTCAAGGACCTGTTGAGCCTTGTAGCTGTCCCCCCGCTCGTCCGCTACCACGGCCTTGAGCGCCAGCAACTCAATCTGGCGGGTGGGCTGGCGCAGGCGCACCAATCGGCCCAGCAGCCGGTCAAGTTCGGCCTCGATCTGATCCAGCTCGCCTGGGGGCGGGTTATCGGCCAGGCGAATGCGGATGTTGGTTATGGACGGAACGACAAACCAGCCGAATACCAGTCCGTCATCGGAGGGCGTGTCGCTGCCCCATTGCCGGGCCAATTGGATGTCGCCGTTCATCAGCGCCAGCCGGGCCTCCAGCGAGCGATATTCGAGGTTAAGCATGGGGTTGACCTTCTGGCTGTGGAAGTCGCGCATGATAGCCAGCACACCCCCTACTTCCTCCCCCTGCCCCAGCGCCCGATAGGCCAGGGCCAGACCGGCGAGGCACTGCTCACAGGCCAGGATATTGCTGCCATAGCGCAAACCCACGCCTTGCGAAAAGTACTCTATCGCCTGCGCCAGATCATTGGCGAAGTAGGCCGCCGCGCCCAGTTGCAGACAGGCCCAGGCCTCCACATTCTCCGCGCCGGTTTGGCGGGCCATTTGCAGAAGCATCTGAGCGATCTGCCGGCCGTGGATCAGGTGACCTTCGGCTATATAGAGCGTCGTCTGGGCGAAGAGAAGGGCCAACGTCACCTGGGGCTGGGGCGCGCCGGCCGATTGGGCTACCAGCGCGGCATTGAGGGTGCGTTCGGCCTGCTCGAACTCGCCGAGCCACTGCCGGGCCACGCTCAACACGTGGAGGATGGTGGCGGCCGGCACGGCGTAGCCGGCGGGTAAGAGCAACAGGGCACTTTCGGCCGCCGCCCGCGTTTTTTCCGGCTCCAACTCGAAGAGCCAATGGTAGGCCCAGTTCCAATGCAATAGCGCCTCGGCCGGCGCTTTGTCCTCCGGCGACAGCGTTGCCGGCCAATCGGCCACGAGCGCCTCCGCCCGACGAATGACCGGCAATATCGCATCCCAGTGGAGCTGATAAGTGAGCACGTACGTCTTGCCCATGAGTAAGAGCGGATGACGCTCGATGTCCTGGGCGGGCAGTCGCGCCAGCCGTCGCTCCAGGATAGGCCGGCCTTCGACATTCAACAGGTCGGCTAGACTGTCGGCCACGATCCGCGCCGCCAGAGACGAATCGCCGCCGGCCAGCGCGTGATCCAGCGCCTCTTCCACCAGACCGTGGCCGATAAACCAGCCGGCAGCCCGCAGATGCAGCCCGGCGATCTCGTCCGGCGTCAGGGTTTCCCGGAGCGCCTTCTGCAGCGCCTCCCGGAACAAAACGTGGTAGGTGAACCATTCGCCTCTGTTGTCGAGAGCGTTCAGGAACAACCCGGCCGCGGCGACTTCGACCAGCGTCGTAGGCACCATCTCCGAAGCTCCCGCCACCGCCCGCGCCAGCGAGGGGGTGAAGCGGCTCAGGATCGACGTCTTGATCAGGAAGTCCTGCACCTCCGGCTCCTGCCGGCGCAGAACCTGGTCAAAGAGGTAATCGATGACAAAGGCATCGCTCCTTTTGGTCAGGAAGCTGACCATCTCCGGCAGATCGGGCGCTTGATGCAACGACAAAGCCGCCAGATGCAGGCCGGCCACCCAGCCCTCGGCCCGTTCCAGTACCGTAGCCGCCACCTGTTCGTCCAGAAAGCCGGCGTCCTCGGCCAGGAAGGCTTTCGCTTCCGGGGGCGAGAAGCGCAGGTCTTCGACTTGTAGTTCGTTGAGCATACCCTTGGCGCGCAACCGGCTGAGGGTCAAGGGGGGAGCGGCGCGCGATAGTAGAACCAGATGCATCTGAGTCGGGGGCCGGTGGAGCAGCTTATCCAGCAGCACGAGGATGTCCGGCAGGGTGATGACCTGGAAGTCGTCGAGCACCAGGGCAAAGCGTTGCGGGAGGTCGTCGATCTCGTTGACCAGCATCGTAGCCAGCACGTCAACCGGCGTGGGTTTATCTCTCTTAGCAAGGCCCAGCGTGGTCGGGCAAGCGTCGGCCTGCAACGTCCGAATGGCGGCGATCAGGTAGGTAAGGAAAGCACCCAGTTCGTTGTCGGCCTCATCGAGGCCCAGCCAGGCCACCGGTAGCGGGGCCTGGTTGGCCCACTCGGCGATGAGGGTCGTCTTGCCATAGCCTGCCGGGGCGCTGACCAGGGTCACGTCGCCGGCCAGACCACGATTGAGGCGCTCGAACAGGGCCACACGCCGAATGACGGGCCGGGTGAGGCGCGGCCGGTTGAGCTTCGTGCGGAGGAGTGGCGTGATTGTCAATTACACCCGCGTAGCAATATGACGTTAGGGATGAAAGGGTGGTTGGCTGTGGTGAAAGCGGCCAATCATGCCTATGGGTACAAGCAATTCTCCCACCACAGCCAAAAATCAATTACTTCAATTCCCGCTTCAGAATCTTCCCCGTCGCCGTCATGGGTAGCGACTCGCGGATTTCGATCAGGCGCGGGTATTTATAGGACGCCATGCAGCCGCGGCACCAGTCGATCAGTTCGCCCTCGTCCACCGTCTGCCCCGGCTTGAGGATGACGTAGGCTTTCACCTCTTCGCCGTGGCTCTCGTGGGGCACGCCGACGACGGCCGCCAGGCTGACCGCCGGA